>Ga0194128_10002643_pt1 | contig 28633 bp, 19 predicted proteins | sample TA2KigCa65mmetaG_FD_148650 | JGI IMG/M metagenome (GOLD analysis project Ga0194128, IMG submission 148650) | Freshwater microbial communities from Lake Tanganyika, Tanzania - TA2015037 Kigoma Deep Cast 65m | ecosystem: Environmental > Aquatic > Freshwater > Lake | place: Tanzania: Lake...
CGCCGCCGGAACAGCCGGTCGACCAGGCTCGGCGTGCTCGCGTTGGGATTCCAGCCGAGGCGCAGCACCGTAACCTCGACGGGCCGGCGGCCGAATGTCAGGGCTTCGTGGCAGCTCCGCATGTAGATGTCGAGCACGCGCCCCTGCACCTTGGGGCCGGTGTCCATGATGGTGTAGACGCCGTTGTACTTCGTGTCGTCGGTCGAGATGTTCACGACGCTGCCGACCGGGAGCAGCGCCGGGTCTGACGCGGCGATGCCGGTGCGCACGCCGACCCCCGACGCCGTCGTCGTGCCCTTGCAGTACGCCGTGGCCGCGAAGACGAGGCGTGAACCGGCCGCCGGCAGGGTCGGATCGACCACCCCGGGCGGCGCCTCGTCGCGCGAGTCGAACATGCTGACCTCGTAGAGGAGGACAAAGCCGACCGAGGCGACGCACGTCACCGCCAGCTTTCGCCAGAGCGATCGCGAGATCAGGTGTCGGGTCATCGGAAATGCTCGAACCCCTCCGGCAGTTCGCGGGCGCCATCCGCCGTCCGCAGCACGAGCCGCCGTTCCCTGGTGACGACGCCGATCCGCGTGATCGGCACGCCGCCCAGGGCCCGCTGTGCGCCGCGCAGCCGCCCCCGGTGCGCGGGGCGCGACGTGAAGAGCAGCTCGTACTCATCGCCGCCCTGGAGCGCGGCGAGGACCGGGTTGCGGCCGCGCGCCTCATGCCAATGGCGCACGGCGTCCGCGATCGGCAGCGAGGCCGCATCGAGCTCGAACCCGACGCCGGAGGCCGCTGCCAGCTGTCGAACGCCATCGGCCAGGCCGTCGCTCAGATCCATGCACGACGATGCAGCCTGGTGGCCTGCGAGGGCCAGTCCCGCGCGGACGCGCGGCTCGGGGCGCAGGTACCGCTGTTCCTGGGAGCCGACGTCCAGGGCAGCTCCCGCGTCCCCGGCGCACGAGCGACCCTGCGCGGTGTCGGCACCGGCCGCGTCATGGCGCGCGGGATCCGCCCGTTGCTGCAGTGACTCCAAACCCACGATCGCGTCTCCGATCCTCCCTGTTACGTATACGCCATCGCCGGGGCGCGCGCCCGCCCGCCTCAGAATCCGCCGCCGGCGCACGGCGCCGATGACGGTCACGTCGACGACGAGCGGGCCGGCCGAGCGCGAGATGTTGCCGCCGACCACGGCCAGGCGGTGCGCGTCGGCGAGCGCGAGCAGCCCGTCGAGCAGCCCGTCGATCGTCGCCACCTCGAGCGCGCCGGGCAGCACCAGCGAGAGCAGCGCCGCGCGCGGCCGCGCGCCCATCGCCGCCAGATCGCTGAGGTTCACCGCGAGCGCGCGGTGCCCGATCGCGTCGGGCGCGACGAACCGGCGGTCGAAATGCACGCCCTCGACCTGCACATCGGTCGTGAAGACCTCGAGCGCGCCGCGCGCCGGCTCCACGACCGCCGCATCGTCGCCCGGCCCCACGACCAGCCATGCAGGCCGGGTCAGCCGCGCCGTGATGCGTTGGATGAGCGCGTGCTCGCCGAGGTCTGCAGCGGTGCGTGTGGGCAAAACTGAAACAGGGGGGAAGGCAGCCCCGCTTTGCCGTGTGGGGAGGTCGAATGAACCTGCGAAAGCAGGTGGAACCGCTGTTGTCGGACGCGCTTCAGGCTTCCTCGCCACGGAGGCATGCACACCGCGCGTCCTCGCGGCTCGCTTGGGGTTTAGCGTTGGCTCAGACGAGCCTCCGAACCATCACGAGCAAAGCAGGAGCTAGAGGAATCTTAGTCTGCGCCCGGGGGCGGGTCAAGACACGTAACTCATTGATTAGATGAGGCTTAGAGCGCACCGAGGGCCTGGTCGACGAGCTGCTCGAGCCGCAGCGTTCGCTCCTGCAGCTCGCCGTCGGACCTCGTCTGCGTCTGCCGCGTCCGGAAGCACTCGTCGGCGAGGTTGAGCGCGACGAGGATCGCCAGACCGAGCGTGTCGGTCGCCGGCACCGCCTCGGAGGCGGCGCGCATCTTCTTGTCGACGTAGGCAGCCAGCTCGACGACGTACGCCGGGTCGAGGCCACTGCGGATCGGGTAGCGCTGGCCGCCGATTTCGACGGTGACGACCCCGGGCATGATCTCGTCTGGTCTCTGGTCTCTGGTCTCTGGTGATGTCTCTCGTCTCACATCTCCCGTCTTGTGCCTCTTCGTGTCGGGTCAGACAGAAGACCAGAGACGAGAGACGAGAGACGAAAGACCAGAGACCAGAGTATTCACAACGCTTCCAGGTGCGAGAGCATCTCGCCGACGCGCTGCCGGATCGCCTCGCGCTCATGGCGGAGCGCGTCGAGCTCCGCGTTGACGCCCTGCGCGTCCGCCAGACGCGCGCGCAGCGCGTCGATCTCCTGCGTCAACCGCGCGTGCTCGTCCGCCGCCTTGGCCTGGTCGGCGCGAAGCTTGGACACGACGTTCACCAGGAGCTTGACTTTCTCCTCGAGCCGGTCGATGGGTTCGAGATCGACCGTACGCGCCACTGCCTGCTTTGCCATCCGTGCCGCCTCGCGTGTGATGAGAGGAACGCTGCCGCGCACGATGGTAGCACGAGTAGGGGCGCCCGACTGGGGTGCCTCTATCGTTGAATGGCGCCGTGCGTCGCTTGCAGCGACGCGAGCACGCGCTGCATCGCCTCGTGCACCTCGGCGTCGGTGAGTGTTCTGTCAGATGACCGGAAGGTCAGCCGCAGCGAGAGACTCACCCGTCCCTCTGGAATGCCCTTGCCCTGGTAGCGGTCGAATTCGGCGAGGCGGACGAGTGTCGCGGGGGCCGCGTCCCGAATCGTGCGATGGACGTCGGCTGCGGCCAGCGTGGCGTCGATCAGGATCGAGATGTCCCGCACGACCGACGGGAACCGCGGCAGCGGCTCGATGCGCACGGTCGTCCGGGCCGACGCGGACGAATCGAGGGTGATTTCCGCGACGTAGACGGGATCGCTGCCGGCCAGGCCGTGGGCGTCGGCCACGGCCTCGGCGAGCTGTCCGAGCACACCGACGCGCCCGCCGTCGGCCAGGACCGCGGCGGCGCGGCCGGGCGCGAGCCAGGCGGCCTCGGCAGGCTCGATCCGGACAGCGATGCCCGCCGCCTGGCAGACGCGTTCGGCCACGCCCTTGATGTCGAAGAAATCGACGAGCCGTCCCGATCCGCTCCAGTGGTCGGGCGCGGCCGCGCCGGTCCAGGCCCACGCCAGCGCCTGCTGCTCGCCGCCCGAGCGGGTGAAGCGGGCGCCGATTTCGAACAGGCGCACGTCGCGCTGCTCGCGCCGCCGGTTATGGGCGACGGCGTCGACCAGCCCGGGAAGGAGGGACGGCCGCAGGACCGCAAAGAGCTCCGAGAGCGGATTGGCAATCGGCACGAGGTCGCCGTCGGCCGCGAACGGCGCCGCCGCGCGTTCGGCGACGAATCCGAAGGTGACCGCTTCGAAGAACCCCGCCCCCGTCATCAGCGAGCGCAGGTGGCGGGCGCCCACGATCCGCGGGTCGACGGGCGGCGCCGCCGCCGTCAGCGCGGGAAACGTCGTCGGGAGCCGATCGAGCCCGTAGTGGCGCGCCACCTCCTCGATCAGGTCGACCTCGCGCGCGACGTCGACGCGGCGGGTCGGGATGCCGACGCGCCACCCGTCCGCCGCGGGCTCGAGCGCGAAGCCGAGGCGGTCGAGGATGCGCCGGACGTCGCGGTCCGGGACCGCGGCGCCCAGGAGGCCGGCGATTTTCGCGCGCCGCAGGCGCAGGACCGCCGGCTTCATCCGCCTCGGATGGCGGTCGAGGATGCGGCCCCGCCCGCGCCCCGCGCCGATCATCTCGAGGAGCGCCAGCGCCCGCCGCATCGCCTCGGCCGGGAGCGCCGGGTCGGCGCCGCGCTCGAACCGCATGCTGGCCTCGGTCTTGAGGCCGAGCGCCTTGCTCGTGCGGCGCACCGACAGCGGATTGAAGTACGCGCTCTCCAGGACGATCGTCGTCGTCGCGGCGCTCACCTCGGTGTCGCCGCCGCCCATCACGCCCGCGACCGCGGTGGCGCGCTCGGCGTCGGCGATGACGAGCATCTCCGGCGACAGCGCGCGGCGCTGGCCGTCGAGCGTCTGCAGCGTCTCGCCGCGCCGGGCCGTCCGCACCCGAACCTGGCCGCCCGCCAGCCGTGCATGGTCGAAGGCGTGCATCGGCTGGCCCAGCTCGAGGAGCACGTAGTTGGTGACGTCGACGATGTTGCTGATCGGCCGGATGCCGGCGGCCTGGAGCCGATGCTGCATCCAGGTGGGGGAGGGACGGACCTCGACGTCTGCCACGGCGCCGACGTAGCGCGGACAGAGGTCGGGGTTCTCGATTGTGATCTGCAGCTTCCGGCTCAAGCCGGAAGCCACGATGGCCGAGTTCCGCGCCGAGCGCGAGCCGTCGAGCCGTGGACCCGGCCACCGCACCTTCACGCCGTACGCCGTCGCGACCTCGCGGGCCATCCCGACGACCGACAGGCAGTCGGGGCGGTTGGCCGTCACCTCGACGTCGATGACGGCATCCCCGCGGCCGATCGCCTCGATCCCCTCGACGGCGAAGCCGCGCGTCGACAACGTCCGTGCGACATCCTCGGCGGAGTCCGGTACGTCGACGAACTCGCGCAGCCAGGAGAGCTGGACCTTCACGGCGGGAACTGCTCCAGGAAGCGCAGGTCGTTTTCGTAGAAGAGCCGGATGTCGTCGACGCCGTACTTCAGCATCGCCACGCGCTCCATGCCCATGCCGAAGGCGAAGCCCGTGACCTCGTCCGGGTCGTAGCCGACAGCCTCGAAGACCGCCGGATGGACCATGCCGCTGCCCAGAATCTCGAGCCAGCCCGTGTGTTTGCACGTGCCGCAGCCCGCGCCGGCGCAGCTCTGGCAGCTGATGTCGATTTCGGCGCTCGGCTCCGTGTAGGGGAAGAAGCTCGGGCGCAGGCGCACGCGCACGTCGCCGAAGAGCTCCCGCAGCATCGCCTCGAACGTGCCCTTCAGGTCCCCGAGTGTCACGCCGAGGCCGACCACCAGCCCCTCGAACTGCTGGAACATCGGCGTGTGGCTCAGATCGAGCTGGTCGCGGCGATAGACGCGGCCGGGCACGATCAGGCGGATCGGCGGCGGGAACGTCTTCATGTAGCGGATCTGCATGGCCGAGGTGTGCGTGCGGAGGAGCGTGGCCGCACGCACCTGCGCGTCGGGCACGCGGCCCCGGTGCGCGCCCCAGGTGCCGCCCGCGATCGGCACGCCGAGGTACAGCGTGTCCTGCATGTCGCGCGCGGGGTGGTCGGGGGGCATGTTGAGCGCCTCGAAGTTGTGGTAGTCGTCTTCGACTTCGGGTCCCTCGAGGATCTCGTAGCCCATGCGCGCGAAGATGTCCTCGACCTCCTGGCGGACGCGCATGAGCGGATGGATGCGGCCGGTCGGCATCGCGCGGCTGCCGAGCGTGGGATCGACGGCGCCGGCAGGGCGTCGCGTCGCGGCGACGGCCGCGCGCCGCTCCTCGATCGCCGATTCGATCTCGCCCTTGAGCGCGTTGACGAGCTGGCCGAACTCGCGCCGTTCCTCGGGCGCCACCGATCCCACCTGCTTGAGGAGCGCCGTCACGGAGCCGCTCTTGCGGCTCAGGAACGCGGCGTCCAGGGCGTCGAGGTCGCCGTCGGTGCCGGCGGCGGCGAGCCGCGCGCGGAAATCCGCGCGCAGCGCATCGATGGCCGTCCGGTCCGCCATGACCTCACACTCTAGAAGTCACAAGTCACAAGTCACAAGTCAGAAGTCACAAGTCAGAAATCCATTTTGTGACTTCTGACTTCTGACTTCTGACTTGTGACTTCTGACTTGTGCCTTGTGTCGGGTGCATGCGTCAGGGGTGGGCGGGGAGCGCGGCCTTGGCCTGCGCCGCCACCTTGGCGAACGCCGCGGACTCGGTGGCGGCCAGGTCCGCCAGCATCTTGCGGTCGATGGTGATCCCCGCCGCCTTGAGGCCGCGCATCAGCTGGGCGTAGGTGAGGCCGTTCTCGCGCGCCGCCGCGTTGATCCGGACGATCCAGAGCCGGCGGAAGTCGCGCTTCTTGTTCTTGCGGCCGACGAAGCCGTACTTGCCCGCGGTGTCGACCGCTTCCTTCGCGGCCCGATACAGCTTGCTCTTGGTCTGATAGTAGCCCTTGGCGCGCGCGAGCAGCTTCTTGCGCTTGGCGCGCCGAACCGTTCCCCGTTTGACTCTCGGCATGTGATCGATCCTTGCAGTTGACGGCTGGCAGGTGACCGCGATCGGCGGTCTCCGTCCCCGTCTCCGGCTCCGGCTCCTGTCTCCCTGTCCTGTCTACTTGTACGGCAGCATCCGCTCGAGCTTTGCCGCGTCCTGCGGCGCCACCTCGCGCTTCTTGCGCATGTGGCGCTTCACCTTGGTCGTCTTGCTCGTCAGGATGTGGCGCTTGAAGGCGGCGGCACGCAGGATCTTCCCGGTGCCGGTCTTCTTGAACCGCTTCGCCGCGCCTCGATGCGTCTTGAGCTTGGGCATGCGCTAATCTCTGGAGTCTCTCGTCTCTGGTCGTTCGTCTCTGGTCTCTCGTCGCTACTCTTCCGCTGCGGCCGCTTCCTGCGGCTTCGGCCGCGCTCCCGACTTGCGCCCCGTGCGCTGGGCGAGGATCACGTGCATCTGGTTGCCTTCCATGCGCGGCGACATCTCGGGTGCCGCCACCTCGGCCAGCTCGCTCATCAGCCGCTCGAGGATGCGGCGGCCGATGTCGGGGTGCGCCATCTCGCGTCCGCGGAAGAAGATCGTCGCCTTGACCTTGTCGCCCTCGGCCAGGAAGCGCTCGATGTGCTTCTTCTTGAACTGATAGTCGTGCTCGTCGACCTTCGGCCGGAACTTGATCTCCTTGACGTCGATCACGCGCTGATGCTTCTTGGCCTCCCGCGATCGCTTCTGCTCCTGGTACTGGTACTTGCCGAAGTCCATGATCCGGCAGACCGGCGGCACGGCCGTCGGCGAGATCTCGACGAGGTCGAGCCCCTTCTGCTTCGCAATGGCCAGCGCCTGGGGAGGAGGCATGATGCCGAGCTGCTGGCCGGTTTCGTCGATCACGCGGATCTCGCGGACCCGGATACGCTCGTTGATGCGAACGCGGTCGTCACGTCGGGGCGAACGATCGAAAGCGATAAGTCCTCCGATGCCTTGCGGCGCTGGGCGTCAGGCGTCCGGCGACGGGCCCCGCGACGTACCGGGGTCCGCTGTCGAAAGCCCGATGCCGATCTCAGGCCGGCTGCTGCTCACCGATGGGCGCCGGTGTTCCCACATCCTTCCGCCGAATCTCGGCGAGCGCATCCGCGACGAACGCGTCGACGGTTCGCGGCCCGAGGTCGCCGGCCGACCGGCTCCGCACCGACACGGTGCCGTCCGCCGCCTCGCGGTCCCCGGTCACGAGCATGTAGGGGACCTTCTGCAGTTGCGCCTCCCGGATCTTATAGCCAATCTTCTCCTGGCGCTCGTCGAGCTCCGCGCGCAGCCCGGCCGCCGCGAGGCGGTCGCGGACGGTGGCCGCGTAGGCCAGGTGCCGATCCGCAATCGGCAGCACGACGGCCTGAATCGGCGACAGCCAGAGCGGCCACGCCCCGGCGAAATGCTCGATGAGCAGCGCCACGAACCGCTCGAAGCTGCCGAAGATCGCCCGGTGGATGATGACGGGCCGGTGCTCGGCGTTGTCGGCGCCGATGTAGGTCAGGTTGAACCGCTCGGCCTGCATGTAGTCGAGCTGGATGGTCGCGCATTGCCACTTCCGCCCGATGGCATCGGTGACATCGAAGTCGATCTTGGGCCCGTAGAAGGCGCCGTCGCCCTCGTTGATCGTGTAGGCCTCCCCGGCCGCCTCGAGCGCGCGCTTCAGCTCGGCCTCGGCATGATCCCACTGCTCGACCGTGCCGAGGAACTCGGGGGGCCGGGTCGAGAGCTTCATCTCCGGCTTCATCCCGAAGTCGCCGTAGACGCGCTGCACGAGCCGCAGCAGGCGCTCGACCTCTTCGCCGATCTGCGACTCCATCACGAAGCAGTGCGCGTCGTCCTGGCTGAACTGGCGCACGCGGGTCAGCCCCGAGAGGACGCCCGACGCCTCGTTGCGGTGCAGCGGCGTCTGCTCGTGGAACCGGATCGGCAGGTCGCGGTAGCTGCGCACCTCGCTGCCATACATCAGGAAATGCCCGGGGCAGTTCATGGCCTTCAGCCCGAGCTGCTCGCCCTCGCTCTCGACGAGGAACATGTTCTGCCGGTAGTGCTGCCAGTGCCCGGACGTGTCCCACAGCGCCTTGTTGAAGACGATCGGGGCTTTCACCTCGACGTAGCCGGCCGGCAGCAGGATCCCGCGCATGTACTCGGCGAGCAGGTTGTAGAGCACGGTGCCCTTGGCCAGCCAGAACGTCGCGCCCGGCGCCCACGCGTGGAACATGAAGAGCTTCTGATCGCGGCCGATCTTCCGGTGGTCGCGCTTCTTCGCCTCCTCGAGACGACGCAGGTACTCCTGCAGCTCCTTGTCGGCGAAGAACGCGGTGCCGTAGATCCGCTGCATCGGCTGATTGCGCGCGTCGCCCTTCCAGTACGCGTTGGACGTGCTCAGCAGCTTGAACGCCTTGAGTCTGCCGGTCGAAGGGACGTGCGGGCCGACGCAGAAATCGACGAACGTGTCGCGGTCCTTGATCGTGTAGCACGAGACCTCGGCCTGCCCCGCCGTCTTCTCGTCGATGAGCTGCACCTTGAGCGGCTCGCCGCGGCTGCCGAAGAAGCGCTTCGCCTCCTCGCGCGGCCACATCTGCCGCTCGTACGGCAGATCCTGCTGCGCCAGCTCGCGCATCTTCTGTTCGATGGCCTCAAGGTCCTCCGGGACGAACGGACGCGCCACCACGAAATCGTAGAAGAACCCTTCGTCGGTGGCCGGACCGATGCCGCACTGCGTGCCCGGAAAGAGCTGCGTGACGGCCGCCGCCAGCAGGTGCGCCGCGCTGTGGCGATAGAGCTGCAGCGCCCCGGGGCTCTCGGGCGTCACGATGCGGACGCGGGCGTCGCGACGGAGCGGGAACGAGAGGTCCACGAGCTGGTCGTCGACCGCCGCCGCCAGCGCCGCCTTGGCGAGCCGCGGCGAGATCCCCGCGGCGACGTCGCGGACGGGCGCGCCCGCGGGGACGGCGCGCGTGGAGCCGTCGGGCAGCGTGATCGTGACGTCGCGCATGGGGGAGAGTCGTCGTCTCTGGTCGCTAGTCTCTCGTCCTGGGGTCCTTCGTCCCCACCAAAGACCAGAGACTAGGGACAAGAGACAAATGGTAGGCGCGGGTGGACTCGAACCACTGACCTCCTCCGTGTCAGGGAGGCGCTCTAACCAACTGAGCTACGCGCCTATCTGTTGCAAACTCAGGCTTTAACCCGAACGGACAGTATATCAAAAGCAGTACGCGTTCGAACGGGAACGACCCGAACGCGAACGACCCGAACCATCCGAACGGTCCGAACGACCCGAACGATCCTATTTCTGGGCGAGATGATCGAGCGCCCTTTGCAGCGCCGCATCCGGCGTCGGCGCCGGGCTGCCGAACTCGACGTCAGGCAGTTCGACCTGGACGTCGGGCGCAAGGCCGGTCTCGTGGATCGGGTCGTTGTCAGGCGTGAGGTAGCGGACGTAGGTGATCCACAGCCCGCTCTGGTCGGGCAGCTTCACCAGCCGCTGGCGCGCCGCGCGGCCGAGCGATCGGGCGCCCACGAGATCCGCGCGGTCGTTGTCGGCCAGCGCCGCGGCGAACACCTCCGCCGCGCCCGCGGTGCCGGGATCGACGAGGATCGCCACCGGCGCCGTGACCGCGCCGTCGCCGGCGGCCGCGGTGATGGGTTCGCGCTGGTCGGCGCGCGTCAGCCGGACGGCAAGCGTCGCATCCCGCACGAAGAGCCGCGCGGCCGCGACGCCGTGGTCGAGGTCGCCGCGCGCGGTGCCGCGCACGTCGATGAGCAACCGCGTGGCGCCGGCCTTCGTCAGCCCGGCGATCGCCTGCGTGAGCCGCGACGACAATCCGGCGGAGAACTCCGCGATGCGGATATAGCCGGTGGTCCCGTTGGCCATCCGCGAGGTCACCTCCGGACCGGTGATCGTGTCGCGCGCCAGATCCACGACGTGTGGGTCGGCCGCATTGCCGCGGATGACGAGCAGCGACACCTTCGAGCCCGGGGCGCCGCGCAGCAGGCGCGCCCCCTCGTACGCCGACATGTCGCGCGTCGGCCGGTTGTTGATCGCCCGGACGAAGTCGCCGGGACGCAGGCCGGCCGTCGCCGCCGGCGACCCGTCGCGCGCCGCGACGACGCGCAGGTAGTACTGCCGCGTGAGGTCGAGACCGACCTCGGCCGGTCCGCCGGAATCGTTCGCCTCGAGCGTCTTGACGAGCGCCGGGGTCAGAAAGCTGCTCTCGGGATCGAGGCCGTCGGCGAGGCCGCGCATCGCGCCCTGCATCGCCTGCTGGACGTCGACCGGCTCGACGTAGTTGTTCAGCACGAGCGAGACGACGTCCTCGAAGACGCGCAGGTGCTGGTAGGTGTCGTCCTTGGCGAGCGCCTGGCCGAGATAGCCGCCAACGAACGCGAACACCATGATGGCGCTCGAGAGCGCGAGCACGAGGAACCGGCGGCGGGAAGTCATGTGACGCTCCAGGCAGTGGACGTCAGGCGTCAGGCTCCGGCCAGCGGCCCACAGCCCGTCGCCGTCACCGTGATTCCAACCATTGTATGGGATCGACGGAGCGGCCGTCGATGCGCATCTCGAAATAGAGGGCGGGCGGGCCCGCGGGGGCCGATCCGACGCGGCCGAGTTCGGTGCCAGCGTCGACGGCGGCGCCGCGCTGGACGGCAATCGACTCGAGATACCCGTACACGGAGTAGGTGTTCGCGCCGTGATCCACGATGACGACGCTGCCCAGCCCGGTGAACACGTCGGCGTAGGACACCGTTCCCGGGTGGACGGCCTGCACCGGCGCGCCCGCCGCCGCGGCGATCTCGATGCCGTTGCGGGCCGCGACATCGCCGGGCCGTCCCGACGGCTGCGCGAACGGCACCTGGACGCGGCCGGGGACGGGCCACTCGAGGGCGCCACGGAACGGCGCCAGCGGGACGGCGACCGCCTCGCCCGCTCCGCCTTCGCCGAGGGCCGCCAGCTGCTGCTGGAGCCGGTCATGAGCCACCTGGAGCTCGCCGGTGAGCTGGGCGGCGAGATCGCGGCGGCCGTCGATGTCGGCCAGCAGCTTCGTGCGCGCCGCCAGGGCGCGGTCGGCAGCCGCCTGTGCCTGGCGCGCCCTCGTCTCGGCCGCCTCGAGCGCGCCCTGTTCCTTCTGGAGCCGGGCGCGCTCGCGGCGCAGCTCGTCGAGCGTCCGGCGGTGCGCGGCGACGCGGGTCTCGTTGATGCGCATGAGCGCCGACACCGCGCGCAGCGCCCGGCCGAACTCGCGCGCGCTCGTTGCGCCGAACAGGAGCTTGGCGTACCCCGTGCGGCCGCGCCGGTAGACCTCGACGAGCTGCGCCCTGACCTCGGGCAGCTGCGCGCGCCGCTGCTCGTCGAGCGCCGCCAGCCGCGCGTCGGCCGCCTCGACCGCCGCACGGCCCTGGTTGGCGGCGGCCTGGGCCTCGCGGAACCGCTCGACCTGCAGCTGCTGCTCGACCTCGAGGGCGCGCAGATCGCCGAGCAGCGTGCGCGCCTCCGCCGCGAGACGGTCCGCCTCGTCCTGCAGCGCGCGGATGCGCTCGGTGACGCGGCGCGCCTGCGCCTCGGTTCGCGCGCGGCCGGCATCCTGCGCGTCCAGCACGGCGCACGCGGCGAGCAGCAGTCCGAGAGCCGCCAGCGGGCGGGGAGTCATCGCAAAGAGTGCGAGAATTATACCGTGCGGATCGTCGGTCTCGACGTGGGCGCGCGGCGCATCGGCATCGCCGTGAGCGACGCCACGCTGACGCTTGCGCGGCCGGTCGACGTGCTGCGTCCGGGGTCGCTCGAGGACGATGCCCCGCACCTGGTGGCCGCCGCGATCGCGCGGCTGGCCCAGGAGGAGGGCGTTGCCGCGATCGTCGTGGGGCTGCCGCGCCGGCTCGACGGGACGCCCACCGAGATGACGGCTCGCGTGGAGGCCTTCGCCGCCGAACTGGAGGGGATCACGGGCGTACGCGTGGTTCGTCAGGACGAACGGCTCACCAGCCGCGAGGCCGAGAGCCGGCTGGCGGCGACCGACAAGCACTGGCGGTCGCGGAAGGCGCGCCTCGACGCCGCCGCGGCCGCCGTGATCCTCCAGGAGTATCTGGACGTGCGGCCGGACCGGCCGGCTCCGGCCATCGACCCCGAGGTGTGATGCGACGACTCGCCATCCTCCTGACGCTTCTGCTCGTCGTCGTCGCGGCAGCGGCCGGTGCTGCCGCGTTCGCGGCATGGGAGCGCATCCACGCGCCTCACAGGGGCTTTCAGGACGCCGAGCAGTTCGTCGACATCCCGGCCGGCACCGGAACGGCCGCCATCGGGCGGCGCCTCGTCCAGGCCGGCGTCGTCCGCGACACGTTCACGTTTCGGGCGGCGCTCTGGTGGAGCGGTCGGGCTCGCGCGCTCCAGGCGGGTGAGTACCGCTTCGACCGGCCCATCGCGGCCGTGGAGGTGATCGATCGGCTCGCACGCGGCGACGTGTACGCCAGGCGTCTCACCTTTCCCGAAGGCCTCACGATCCAGGAGATGGCGCGGCTCTACGAGGCGCGCGAGTTCGGGGCCGCGGCGAGCTTCCTCGAGGCCGCCCGCGACGCCGCGCTGATTCACGATCTCGATCCCGCCGCCCCCGATCTCGAGGGCTACCTGTTCCCCGACACGTACGCGCTGCCGCGCGGCACGCCCGCCACCCGGCTGGTGGGGCTCATGATGGAGCGCTTCCGCGCCACGTTCGACGCCGACATGCAGCGGCAGGCGCGCGAACAGGGGCTGACCACGCGGGAGGTGGTCACGCTGGCGTCGCTGGTCGAAAAGGAAACCGCTCGCCCCGACGAGCGCCCGCTCGTCGCGGCGGTCTTTCGCAACCGCCTCGCCCGCGGCATGGGACTTCAGGCCGACCCGACGGTCATCTACGCGCTGCAGCAGGCTGGGAGCTACGACGGCAACATCCGTCGCCAGGACCTCGCGATCGATTCGCCCTACAACACCTACCGCTATGCCGGCCTCCCTCCCGGTCCGATTGCCGCGCCCGGCAGGGCGGCCCTCGAGGCGTCGCTTCTGCCCGCTCGTGTCAGTTATTTGTATTTCGTGAGCCGAAATGACGGCTCGCACGTGTTTGCCACGACGCTGGCCGAGCACAATCGCAACGTTCGCCAATTTCAAATTTTGTACTTTCGCCGGTGACCGTCCGGCTGGCCTGAGGCCGTTTTGTTTCGGGTATAGTGGTTTCCAATGCCCGGCTTGCGCCTCGCGCCGGTGACGCCCGCGCCCAATCTGCCGGTCATCGATCTCGAGCCGGGTCAGTCGAAGACCGTCGGCCGCGGCTCTCAGGCCGACGTGGTCGTCGACGATCCGAGCCTCTCGCGCGTGCATGCGCGCGTCTCCATCGACCCCTCGGGGCAGCTCGCCATCGACGATCTCGGGAGTACCAACGGGATCTTCGTCAACGGGACGGAGCAGCTGAGCGCGTTCCTCACGCCGGGCGACACGGTTCGGCTGGGCCGGGTGGAATACCTCGTCAGTTTCGCCGACGCGCCGCTTGCGGCGGCATCGGACGCGCCCGTCGTGGCGCAGACGATCCTCCGGCGCGTTGCCATGACCGAGACGCCGAAGGTCGACCGGCTCGCGCTCGAGGCCCTGCTGGCGACCAGCCGCGAGATGATGGCGTTCCAGGACCTGCCGGCGCTGCTCGATCGCGTCCTGGATCGCCTGACCGCCATCGTCAAGCCCGATCGGGCGGCCATCCTGCTCGTCGACAGCCAGACCGGCACGATGATCCCGCGCGCGGTGCGGCCCGCCGGCGCGTACTCGTCGGTGTCGGAGTTCGCGAGCTCGACCGTCGTTCACGAGGCGCTGGCGGCGCGCGATGCGTTCATCGTGCACGACATCCGGATGGACCCGCGGCTGCAGCAGGCCGCGAGCGTGATGCTGGCCGGCGTCCGGTCGGTCGTGTGCGTGCCGTTGCTCGGCCGATCAGGACCGATCGGAGCGCTGTACGCCGACAAGCTGGGCGTGGAGCAGTTCGCGCCGGAGCTCGCCGAGTATGCGTCGGCCTTTGCCGGCCACGCCGCCGCGGCCCTCGAGACCGCGCAGCTCTACGATGACCGGGAGCGGCACTTCCGCGCCACGCTGGAGGCGTTCGCCAAGGCGATCGACGCCCGCGACCGATATACCGCGGGCCACTCCGAGCGGGTGACGGCGTACTCGTTGGTGCTGGCCCGCCGCAGCGGCCGGTTCGCCAGCCAGTTCGAGACGATCCGGCGCGCGGGCATGCTCCACGACATCGGCAAGGTTGGCGTTCCCGACCACGTGCTGTTAAAGGACGGCGCCCTCGACCCCCGGGAGCGGGCGCTCGTCGAGGCGCACGTCACGATCGGGTTCGACATGCTCGAGCCGCTCCCGTTCCTCGGCGCGTCGCTGCCCGCCGTGCGCGGCCATCACGAGCGGTGGGACGGCGCCGGCTACCCCGATCGTCTGGCCGGCAGCGACATCCATCCCCACGCGCGGCTGATGGCGGTGGCCGACAGCTACGACGCCATGACGTCGGCCCGCCCGTACCGGTCGGCACTTCCGACAGAGGAGGCGGCTCGTCGGCTGCGGGCCGACCGCGGCGCGCAGTTCGACCCGGAGATGGTCGATCTGTTCGATGCTGTCGAGCAGGAGCTCGCCGCGCTTCACGAAGAGCCGGATGCGGCGGCGATGCGCGCCGAGCTGCTGCGCCCGGTCGGCACGTAGCCGCCCGCCCACGGCCGCCAGCCCGCGCACTGGTCGTATCGGTGTGGCCGGCCTCGGCCGGGGCTACCGTCGCGCCTTGACGGCGTCGATCACCCACGCCTCGCCGTTTTTCCGCAGCGTGAAGATCTCGTCCTGCGCGGTCGTCGTCTGACGGTTTCCTGACTGCGGCGTGCAGGTGTGGGTGCTCCGGAGCGTCACCTCGGCGAGCGTCGCATCCGCGGCCAGCTGGACCTGGACGTCGTCGAAGAGCACTTCGTAGACCAGGCAGTTCTTGAACGCGCGCTCCATGGTCTGCCGCAGGTCCTGCGGCAGCGCGGGGAATGCCGATGCCACCGCCGGGAAGTCCCGGTTCTGGTAGGCGACGCGGTACCGCTCCATCGCCGCCGAGATGCCAGGCTGCTCCCGCTCGAGGGGACTTGGCGGCGGCCCCGTCAGCCAGGGGACGGCCAGGGTCGCTCCGGCCAGCGCGACGATGGCCGCGCCGCCGGCCATCATCCACCGGCGTCCCGACGCGCGGCGCGGGGCGGTCGGCGTGGGCGGCGGAGTGGCCGGACGGGGAGCCTCCGCTGGGCGCGCGATGGTTGTCTTCGGCACCACCGCGCCCGGGCGCGCCTGCGTCGGCGTCTTCTCCGGGGCCGGCGCGGACTCCGGCCTCTTCTTGACGCTCCAGGTCGGCGCCGCCGGCGCCCCGATGCCGGGTGACATGCCGAAGGTGGTCCGCGGACCCTGGACGGCGGTCGGCGGTCCGCCCGCGGGGCTCTGCGCCGGCGATGGCGGCGTGGACGCGGGCGGCGGAGTGGCGAACGCGGCCGGAGGCGGCGGCATCGGTGGCGGTGGGGCCGGGGGTGCCACCATGTGCTGGGACGGCGGCGTCAGCGGTCCGACCGGGGCGTCTGCCTTGGGTCCGGCGGGGCGCGGCATTACCACCGTGCGGTCGTCGCCCGGCACGGCGAGCGGCGGCGGCGGCGCCTGCAGCACCGCGAGGATCGCCGTGCGCATCTCGGCGAGGTCCGGGTACCGCTGCTCCGGCGCCTTCTGGAGCGCGCGCGTCACGATCTCTTCGACCGGCCAGGGGAGGTCGGGCGCTGCTTCGTGCAGCGGCGGCGGATCCTGATAGGGGAGCCGCTGCAGCAGGCCGTCGTTGAGCCCGCCCTTGAACGCCTGCTGGTAGGTGATGAGCTCATAGGCGAGGCTGCCCACGGAGAAGATATCGCTGCGGTGATCGATCGCGCGGCCCAGCATCTGCTCGGGCGACATGTAGTTGAGCGACCCCATCAGCGTGCCGTCCTGCGTCATCGCGGAGCCTTCGACGCGCGCGATGCCGAAGTCGAGGATGCGGACGACGCCCTCGCGATCGACCATGACGTTGGCCGGCTTGACGTCCCGATGGACGATGCCGGCGCGATGGGCGACGTAGAGGCCCGCACAGATCTGCTCCAGGTACGACAGCTTCTGCGACAGCGACAGGTTCCGCTGCTTCTTGATGATCTCGGCGAGCGACTCGCCGTCGACGAACTCCATCACCATGTACGGCTGGTGCTCGTGCTGGCCGCTCGCGTAGATGGTGATGATGTTGGGATGCCGGAGGGCCGCCGCCGCCCGGGCCTCGCGGAAGAAGCGATCGAGGACCTCCTGATCGTGGACTTCCTCGCGGATCACCTTGATCGCGACCTGCCGGTCGAGCTCCGGATCGCGTCCCAGATAGACCGCCCCCATGCCGCCGGAGCCAAGCTGGCGAATCACGTCGAACTGCCCGATCCGGATGGGAACCGTCGCCACGAGTCCTCTTATACCGCTTCGACGACCACCGTCGTTGCGTTGTCGGGTCCGCCGCGGGCGTTCGCCGCGTCGATCGTGTCGCGGCACGCGTCGTCGAGAGCGCGGCCGCTCGATCCCATGATCGTGGCCAGCTCGTCGTCGGAGAGGACGCCGTGAATGCCGTCGGGTCCGTCGTGGACGTACCTGCGCGACGTGCGCGGAGAGCGCGCACGCCTGCTCGAGCCGCTCGCGAGGATGACGGCCTTCGTCGACGAGGCCGATCGCGGCAGACTCGCCGACCTGCAGACGATCGTCCAGGACAAGCTCGACCTCGACTCCCACATGAGCCTGCAGCGCGCCCTGCGGCTCTGGCCGATCGCCCACGTGCCGCCGGCGATCCTGCTGCTCGGCCTGCTGCTGGTGCACGTCTTCGCGGTGGTGTATTTCTGATGGCCCGCGAGCGCCTGCACGGCACGCCGCCGGAGCGTCGCGCCGCCACCTACCTGTTCCCGCGCCGCTCGGGTGCGCTGGTGCGGTGGTCGTTTCCGGCCGCCGGCGTGGTGGCGGCGGCCCTCATCGCCTTGTACTTCGCGGGCGCGCGCCGCACGCTGTCGCCGGGCGACGTGTCGTCGCCCCACGCGCGCATCGACCTGCAGTGCGTCCAGTGCCACGACGAGGGCAGCGCCGTGGCGGCCGTCCGGTGCGAGCGCTGCCACGATCCGGTGGGGAGCGGCCGCGTGACGCATAGCGCCCACGTGCTGCTCGGCACGGGCGACCCGCTGCTGGCCGAGGAGCAGGCACGCGAGCAGCCGTGCCAGACGTGCCACGTCGAGCATCGGGGCCGCGCCGCCGATCTGCGCGCGGTGGACGACCGCGAGTGCGCGAGCTGCCATCAGTTCCGATCGCTCGCCGCCCACCCCGAGTTCGCCGTCGTCCGGGCACAGGCGACAGCCGGGGTTGGCATCAACTTCGATCACGATCGCCACCTGCTCGAAGCGCAAAAGAAGGTCGGCGCCACCTGTCAGCTGTGCCACGAGCAGACCCCGGATCGCCGCGGCTTTCAGCCGATCACCTTCGACCGGCACTGCGCCTCCTGCCACACGTCCGACGGCGCGCTGACCGGCGAGACCGATCCAGTCGACCCGGCGCTGCTCGTGCCCCCCGACGCGCTTTCGGCCGAGGCGCGGGGCCCCACCGTGCCCGAAATACGCACCAACGCGCGCGGCCGCCAGTTCGCCGTGGGGCTGCGGCATCGCGACGCGTGGGTCCTGTACAACGCGCTGCGCCTGCGGCGCGGCATCGATCGCGAGGGCGAGGACGCGGAGCGCCTGACGCTGCAGTCGCGGATCTCGTACCTCGAGCAGCTGCTGCGGGCCCGCCCGCCGGCGACGCTGTCGCCGGAGGTGCTCGGAGCCGCCGCAGAGGCGCTGGCGCGCGAGATCGCGAGCCTCGATGTGCGTGTGGCGCAGCCCGACGCCGGCGACGATGCCGCCGCGCTGGAGCAGCTCGCCGCAACGACGCGAACGCTGGCACGGCAGCTCGAGGGCATCGACGCGGCCGCCGACCCGGACCTCCGGGCACTGGCGGCCGAGAGCCTGTCTGCGGCGGCGCCGCCCCCGGACGGGGGCGGCGGGGACGCCGCCTCCGCGCTCGAGCGCCGCAAGGCAGAGCTGCTCCGGCTGCTCGACGCGATCGCGGTCCGTGTGGGCGACGGCAATCTTCGCAATCGTGTCGAGGCGCTCCGCGCGGAGGTCGAGGGTCTGGAGCCGTCAGGCGGCTCCGATGCGGATCGCGCCCCGCTGCTGGCGCGGCTGAATGCGCTCGAAGCCGCGTTCCGGTCGATCCGCGGCATCCCCGACACCGGCGTCCAGGGCGAGCTCGCGCGGATCGATCTGCTGCGGCAGTACGGACGCCAGCGCATCGCGGCCGGCTTGACGCCCACCGACTTCGAGACGCGTCGGCGCGAGCTGCTGGCGCTCGTCGACGCGGTCGAGATGCGCGCGGGCGACGCGCTGCGGCTGCGCGCCGGGTGGCTCCGCCAGCGCGTGCTGGCGCTCCGTCCGGGCTCGAGCGGCGATGCCGAGCTGCGGCGCGTACGGCAGCAGTACCAGCGGCAGCTCGACCGTCTCCGATTCGAGCAGGAGCTGGCGCAGCAGGCCGAGGATTCCGAGCCTGCGCCGTCCCAGGACGCCGGTCTCGACCGGGCGGGTATCGAGGCCCTGCTCCAGGGGCTGCGCGCCGATCTGGCCGCGCTGGAGCGGGCGCCGCGCATGCCGGTGGCCGCCGACGTCGACGAACGGACCGCCCGCAAGGACGCGCTCGATGCCCTGCTCGGTGCCTGCCTGAAATGCCACGAGTACGACCCGAGCGGCGCGCGTCTGGCGCCGGTGCGCATCGCGGAGCCGGTGATGCCGCGCTCGATCTTCAACCACGCGCCGCACACGACGCAGACGACGTGCGAGACCTGCCACGGCGGGATGGCGAGCCCGCCGGACGAGGGGCCGCGGGAAACGCGTGGGGCCGCCGACATCTGGAGGAGCAAGCTGGCGACCGACGTCAACGTGCCGGGCGTGACGCTGTGCGCCACCTGCCACGGCACGACGCGGGCGCGCGCCGACTGCGAGACCTGCCACGTCTACCATCCGCCCTCGCTGGCGCGGCTGGCGAGGCTGTATCCGTGAGCGCCCGCCTCGTCGGTTGGCTCCGGAACGGCGGCCGCGTCGATCTGTCGGTCGGCGGGATGGCGCGGCTGGGCGCGGCCGCAGGGAACGACGTGGTGTTGCCGGTCGACGACGTCTCGCGCGCGCACGCGCGGGTCGTCAGGCTCGACGATGGCTACTGGGTGGAAGACGCCGGCAGCCGCAACGGCACGTGCGTTAACGGCCGTCGCATCACGCGGTCGCCGCTGAAGCATCTCGACGTCATCACGCTCGGCCGGCGGACCGACGTCATCTTCCTGGAGTCGGGCACGGGGACGAGTCCAGGAGCCAGTGTCGCGCCAGCGGGCCGGATCGAGGTCCGCCTCGAATGGCTGGACGGTCCCGACGCGGGGACGTCGGTGCCGGTTGGCCGCGGCGAGCTGGTCATCGGTCGCGGCGACGCCTCGGCCATCGTCGTCGACAACCCGGCGGTGTCGAGAAACCATGCCCGGGTCACGGTGACCGAGACGGGGGTGACGGCCGAAGATCTCGGATCCGCGAACGGCACGCGCCTCAACGGCCAGCCGCTCAAGGGGCGCACGCCGCTCGGAGACGGCGACGAGATCGAGGTGGGCGCGGTCCGCCGGCTTCGGGTGCGGATTGTCGCCGCCGCGCCGGCCTCCCCGGCAGCCGAGGCACCGGGTGCGGACTCGTCATGGCGCACCAGGCTCGTGTTCGCCGGCGAGCTGCCGCCGATGCCGACGCTGCCTGGTGGCGAGCTGCTCCCGACAGTGGGAGCCCTGGCTTCAGCGATGCCGCCCAAGGTCCCTGCGAGCGAGCTGCCGGGCCGCACGGTGCGCGCGGCCCCGAGTGTCCTGGTGGCGCCGCCGATTTCCGATGCGGCGTCTGGCACAGCCCCCGAGGGGCGTACCCTGCTCGCGCCGCCAGGGGCCGTGCCGGTGCCGAGCGGGCTCTCGGCGCAGGACGGCGCCCCGCAGGTTCCGGCGCCGGCAACGGTCGCGGGCGGCTACGATATCGGTCCGCCGCCGTCCGATCTCGGGCGCGAGGACGTGGCGGGCGACCGGACGGTGTTCATGCGGGACCGGGCCTCGCCGCCGCGGACCGTGCGCGGTCTGCAGCTCCGCGGCGCAACCGGCGTGTTCACGCTCCCGCTCGGGCGGTCGACGGTGGGGCGCGCCCCGGACGTGACGGTCTGGATCGACAGCCGCGAGGTGTCGCGCGTGCACGCGGTTGTGGTCGTCGACGCGTCGGGGGCGACGGTGGAGGATCAGGGGAGCGCCAACGGTACGACCGTCAACGGCAAGCAGGCGAACGGCGTGCAGCCGCTGGCCGACGGCGATCGGGTCGCCTTTGGGAGCTTCGACTTTGTCGTCGAAGTGCTGCGGACCGGGGGTGCAGAGTGACAGGCAGATCTGCTGCGATCGTGCTCGCCGCGGTGGCGCTGGCGACGCCGCCCGCTGCCGCGCAGGAGCGCGCCACGCTTCGTGGGACGGTCGTCGACAGCCGCGGCACGGCGCTGCCGCGCGTGACCGTCGTCGTCCGGGGCCGCGAGAGCGGCGCCGAGCGCCCGGCGGTGACCGCGCCCGACGGCACGTTCATGATGGGAGGGCTCGCACCGGGCCTGTACGACGTGGTCGTCGAGGATCCGGCCTTCGCGGCCTTCCGCCGCGAGGTGGCGCTGGCGCCGGGTGCCGAGCAGACGATTCGGATCGAGCTGGCCTACACCGTGGCCGACTTCGTGCCGGTGCCCGACCGGTGGCGCCTGCGGTTTCCCGACTGGCAGCGGTATCCGCCCGGTCAGGGCGGTGACTATCCGTTCGTGCGCAACCGGGGGTTCGACCCGTACGACCAGAACGTGCTGAAGGGCGACCTGCCGCTTGCCGGCGACAGCCTGTTCCTGATCTTCACCGGGGTCGTGGAGAGCCCGCTGGAGTATCGGCTGCTGCCGACGCCGGCGGGGGTGAGCACGGAGCGTCCGGATTCGGAGGCGTTCTTCGGCGAGAACGAGCAGTACGCGCTGCTGCCGAGCGCGATTGCCTCCTTCGAGCTGTTTCACGGCAGCACCTCGTTCAGGCCGCGCGACTGGGCCATCCGGGTCACGCCGCAGTTCAACGTGAACTACGTCAGCACGCGCGAGCGGGGCGGGCTGAACGTGAGCCCGGAAGAGCCCGCCACGCGCCGCCGCGATTACCTGGCCGTGCTGCAGGAGGCCTTCGGCGAGGTGAAGCTCTTCGACGTCGGGGAGTACTACGACTTCACCTCGGTGCGCGCCGGCATCCAGCCGTTCAACAGCGACTTCCGGGGGTTCCTGTTCCGCGACACCAACCTGGGGGTGCGCGCGTTCGGCAACTGGGGCCGCAACCGCAACCAGTGGAACGTCGCCGTCTTCGATCAGCTCGAGAAGGAGACCAACAGCGACCTCAACCTCCTCGTCTATCCCGAGGAGGAGGGCGGCGGCTTCGCGCGCCGGCGGCAGCGCGTCTTCATCGCCAACTACTACCGGCAGGATTTTCTCGCCGAGGGTTACACGTTCTCGGTGAGCGCCCACGCGAATCAGGATCGTCCCGACCGGGTCTTCTACGACGCGAACGGGTTCCTCGTGCGGCCGTCGCCGGTCGGGCTGATCCAGCCGCACAACGTCGACGCGTATTACGTCGGCGCGGGGGGAGACGGCCACTGGGGCCGCCTGAACGTCACGCACCAGTTCTACGCGGCGTTCGGCACCGACGCGTTCAACGGGGTGTCGGGTACTCCCGTCGACATCGAGGCGCAGTTTGCGGCGGTGGAGATTTCGGTCGATCGCAACTGGTATCGGCCGAAGGCCGCCTTCCTCTTTGCCAGCGGCGACGACGATCCCGACGACACGCGTGCGAGAGGGTTCGACGCCATCGTCGACAACCCCAACATCGCCGGAGGACCGTTCAGCTTCTGGAACCGGTACTCGATCCGCCTGGCGCAGACCGGCCTCGGCCTCGTCGGGCGCAACAGCGTGCTCCCGTCGCTGCGGAGCAGCAAGGCCGAGGGGCAGGCCAGCTTCGTCAATCCCGGGCTGCTGCTGTTCAACGGCGGACTCGATGCGGAGCTGACGAGGAAGCTGCGGATGACGGTCAACGTCAACTACCTGCGCTTCCATCGCACCGAGACGCTGCAGCGGCTCCTGTTCCAGGCCGACATCGACCCCTCGATCGGGATCGACGGCAGCGTCGGGTTCCAGTATCGTCCGGCGCTCAACGACAACCTGGTGATCACGTCGGGCGTGTCGCTGTTCATGCCGCGCACCGGTTTCCAGCAGATCCTCACGGACCGGATGCTCTATTCGCCGTTCGCGGTCGTGACCATCACCTACTGAGAGGCGGAGCCGATGACCCACGTCCTCAAGCCGATGCCGCTGACGAGCTTCGCGGCGGCCCTGTTTGCCTTGGTGCTGGCGTGCAGCCTCACGGCTGGCGCAGCCGGCCGCCAGGCGGCCCAGACTCCGGCCGGCGGGCAGGCGGCGACGCTCAACTCGCAGTCGCAGGCGGAGGTCGATCGCAAGAGCGCCGGGTGCCTGACGTGCCACAAGCCCGACGCGCCCTCGATGCATGCCGACGAGGTGCGCGCCGGCTGCACCGACTGCCACGGCGGCGATGCGGCCGTGATGCGCAGCGCGGCGGCTGCGCCCGGGTCCCGTGACTTTCTCGACGCGCAGCGGCGCGCGCACGTGGAGCCGCGACTGTCGATCTGGCGGTCGTCGGCGAACCCCGCCGGCGAGTGGTACCGGACGCTCGAGGAGCGGGCGGAGTTCATTCAGTTCGTGAATCCGGGCGATCTGCGGGTCGCCGACCGGAGCTGCGGCCCGTGCCACGCCGAAGAAGTCCGCAACGTGCAGAAGAGCATGATGCGCCACGGGGGCATGCTCTGGGGCGCGGCGCTGTACAACAACGGGTCGTACCCGATCAAGGACAGCCAGTTCGGCGAGTTCTACACGGCGGACGGCACGCCCGCCATCGCCAACACGGTCCCGAGGCCGACGCCGCTGATGACCGAGCGCGACGGCGTGCTGCCGTTTCTGCAGCCGCTTCCGCCCTGGCAGGTCTCGCAGCCCGGCAACGTGCTGCGGATTTTCGAGCGCGGCGGGCGCCGGTCGCTCGAGATCGGCATTCCGGACGTCGACGAGGAGCCGGGGCGGCCCGCCAACCGGTTCAGCAACCGCGGCTTCGGCACGCTGAATCGCACCGATCCGGTGGTCATCGGCCTGCAGAAGACGCGGCTGCTCGACCCGACGCTCAACTTCATGGGGTCGAACGATCATCCCGGCGACTTTCGCAACGGGGGCTGCACCGCGTGCCACGTGGTGTACGCCAACGATCGGTCGCCGGTGCATTCGGGGCCGTTTGCGGCGGCGGGACACCTCGGGACCGCGCAGAGCAGCGACCCCATGATGCCCAAGCTGCAGTCCGGGCATCCGATTCGGCACGTGATGACCAACGGCGTGCCGACCAGCCAGTGCATGGTGTGCCACATGCACCCCGGGACGAACATGGTCTCGACCTATCAGGGCCTCACCTGGTGGGACAACGAGACCGACGGCGACAAGATGTACGGTCCGGAACCGGGCCGCCTGTCGGACGCGCAGCGCGTGGCCATTCAGACCCGCAACCCGGAAGGAAGCGCGCTGCGCGGGCTCTGGGGGGATCCGGCGTTCCTGCAGCGCACCGGCTCGCCGCAGTTCAACCAGGGGCTGCGCCACACGCAATTCGCCGATTTCCACGGCCACGGCTGGCTGTTCCGCGCCGTCTTCAAGCGCGACCGGAAGGGGAACCTGATCGACGCGCAGGGCAAGCCCGTCGCCGACGGTTCGAGCACCGCGCTCGCCGAAGCGGTCGCGTACGTCGACGCGCGCCCGGCCGCCGACCGGCCGTCCACGACCGCCGACCGCGCGGCCGAGCGGGCGGGGAAGCCGGTGCACCTGAAAGACATCCACCTCGAGCGCGGGATGCACTGCGTCGACTGCCACTTCAAGCAGGACAGCCACGGCGACGGCCGTCTGTACAACGAGCCGCGGGCCGCGATCGAGATCGCGTGCGCCGACTGCCACGGGACGTCGCGGCGCCGCGCGTTCGGCGACGACCCGGTGCAGTGGACGCTGACGACCAGCGGCCCGGCGGCGCCCGAGGGCGGCGGCACGAACCTGCGCAGCCTGAGCACGCCAGGGGGGGCGGCGCGCTTCATCCTGCGCGGCGGCCGCACGCTCGTGCAGCGCTCGATGGTGACCGAGGATCTCGAATGGGAGGTCCCGCAGGTGCTCGACTCCATCACGCCCGATGCGCCCGGGTACAACGAACGGGCGCGGCTGGCCAAGACGATCCAGCGCGACGGCGCGGCCTGGGGCGACCCGGCCGCCCCGGCGCTCGCGCACGCCGACGAGCGGATGACGTGCGCCACCTGCCACTCGTCGTGGGTGACGAGCTGCTTCGGGTGCCACCTGTCGCAGACCGCCAACCAGAAGCGCCAGGCGCTGCACAACGAGATCGGCGCCACGCGCAACTGGACGTCCTACAACTTCCAGGTGCTGCGCGACGACGTGTACATGCTGGGCAGGGACGGGACGGCGGCCGGCGGCCGGATCTCGCCGGTGCGTTCGTCGAGCGCGGTCGTCGTCAGCTCGCAGGATCTGAACCGGCAGTGGGTCTACTACCAGCAGCAGACGGTCTCCGCTGAAGGGTACGCCGGCCAGGCCTTCAACACCCACGTCCCGCACACGGTCCGCGGCGCCGAGACCAAGACGTGCACCGACTGCCATGTGTCGGCGCAGGGCGACAACAACGCCATCATGGCGCAGCTGCTGCTGCTCGGGACCAACTTCGTCAACTTCATGGGGCGCTTCGTGTACGTGGCGGCGGGCGAGGGCGGCGTCGACGCGGTCGCGGTCACGGAGATGGACGAGCCCCAGGCGGTCATCGGCAGCGATCTGCACCAGCTCGCCTACCCGCGCGAGTATGCCGCGCACCAGCGCCGTAATCTCCGGCTGACGACCGCGGTTCACCACGGGTCGTCGAACGCGCTCGGCGTGCAGGCGCGCGGCGAGTACCTGTACATCGCGGATGGGGACGGAGGGTTCCGCGTCTTCGACATCGCCCAGGTGAGCCAGAAGGGCTTTTCGGAGAAGATCGTCACGGCGCCGGTGTCGCGCTTCGGCCAGAACACCAACGTGCGTACGCGCTTCGCCACGGCCGTGGCCGCTCCGACGACGCTGGCGGTCGATCCGGCGCGCACGCGCCGGCCCGAGAATCAGGAGCAGGCGATCCACCCGCTGTACGGGTACATTTACATCGCCGATCGCGAGGAGGGCCTCGTGCTCTCGACCGCCGCGACGCTCCTCGACGGCAACCCGACGAACAACTTCCTCCGCCGCGCGGCAGCCTTCAACCCGGGCGGGCGGCTGCGAGGCGCCACGAACCTGGCCATCGCGGGCAACTACGCCTACGTCACCTGCGAGGCGGGCCTCGTCATCGTCGACATCAGCCAGCCGACGGCGCCGCGGATCGCGGCCGAGGTCGCGGCGCCCGCGATTCGGCGTCCCACGGCGGTCGCGATCCAGTTCCGGTACGCCTTCGTGACCGATGGCGACGGGCTGAAGGTGGTCGACGTCACGATCCCCGAGCAGCCCCGGCTGGTCGAGAAGGCCACGGTCGCGCTGCCCGATGCGCGCAACGTCTACGTCGCGCGCACGTATGCGTATGTGGCCGCCGGCAGGCAGGGTGTGGCCATCGTCGACGTCGAACGGCCCGAGCAGCCGCGCGTCGATCAGGTATTTGACGCCGGCGGCGTGCTCGACGACGTGTTCGACGTCAAGGTCGCTATGACGAACGCCTCGCTGTTCGCCTACGTCGCCGATGGACGGAACGGGCTCCGGGTGCTGCAGCTCGTGTCGGCGAACGCGACGCCGGGCGCCTTCGGCTTCAGCCCGCGGCCCGCGCCGCGTCTCATCGCGACCTACGCGACGCGCGGGACCGCGCGCGCGATCTCCAAGGGCCTCGATCGCGACCGTGCCGTCGACGAGAGCGGCAATCAGGCGGCTGTCTTCGGCCGGCGCGGCGGGCGGCCCTTCACGCTCGAGGAGATGCGCCGCCTGTACGTGCGCGACGGGCGCCTCTGGACCGTGACCGACGCGCCCCCCGGGTCGCCAGTGCCGGCGTCCTCCGCCCGGCCGGTCGATCGCGCCCGACGCGCGGCGGTCCACTTCGTTCCGGGTCATCGGAGGTAAAGGGTGGCCGCGACGCCGCGATCCGAGACGCTGCCGGACGGCACGTTCATCCTCGACGCGCCCGTCGCGCTGCCCGAGGTGCTCGACGTGCTCGTTGCCGGCGGGGGCCCGTTCGGCACGGCCACGGCGTTCCGCGCGAAGGAGCTCGGCCTGGCGGCGCTGGTCATCGACTACGACGACCTGATGAAGCGCATCCGCGACTACGCCAAGGACAAGCAGATCCTGCCCGACTTCGGCGGCGGCGACGGCATGCAGTTTCCGAAGGGCGGGGAGCTGATTCGCAGCCTCGAGTTCGGCCCGATCGACAAGGACGACATGTGCCAGCAGTGGAAGGCGCTCTACCGCCGGTACAACGTCCCGGCCCAGGTCGGCGTCGAGATGATCGGCCTCGAGCGCGACGGCGAACTGTGGCGCGTGCTGGCGTGGAACCACAACACGAAGACCGAGCAGACGTTTCGAGCGCGCCACGTCGTCCTCGGCCCGGGGCGAGGCGTGCCCCGCCGCCTCGACGTGACCGGCAACGTGGAGGGTCTGGCGTTCAATCTCACCGACGCGGTTCGATACGTCGGCGAGCCGGTGTGCGTGATCGGTGGAGGGACGTCGGCCGCCGAGGCCGTCATAGCCATCTCGAACGCGAAGCAGGCGGCGCCCGACCCCTCCCCGGTCTTCTGGTCGTACCGCGGCGAGAAGATGCCCAAGGTCTCGAAGGCGCTGGCCGAAGTGTTCTTCGAGGCGTTCGTCGGCAACGGCAACGTGCGGTATCTGCCCAACAGCGAGCCGGTGGCGGTGGTCGAAGCGGACGGCGACTGGTACCTCTCCGTCCGGACGGCCCGCGTGGTGGCCGCCGGGCTTCCGGCCCAGACGACCCAGCTCGAGTTCCGCAAGCGATTCTGCATCGCCTGCATCGGCGAGGACATCCCCGCGGCCTTCCTCGAGAAGATTGGCATCCCGCAGGCGACAGGCGGGGCGGCCAACAAGAAGCGCATGGTGGTCACGCCGGTGCTCGAGACACGCCAGTCGAATGTGTATCTGGCAGGGGACGTGCTCAGCCCGCTGTACCTCGAAACCACCGATTTCGACGGCGACCCCGCCACGTTTCCCGAGATCAAGCGCCGCGGCAACATCAAGGCCGCCTTGCGCGACGGCGTCGTCGTGGCGGAGGTGATCGCGCAGAAGCTCGCCGGTCGCGTGGTGGTGAACGTCGAGGTTCAGTTCGAGGAGGCGCCCGCGCCTCCGGCGACCGTGCGCGGCGTTCCTGCCGGTGCCGTGCCCGGGGTGCCCCCGCCGTTCGACGAGCCGCCGCCGGCGGTTGAGACCGCGTCGAAGGCTCCGTGCCGGCTGGTCGTCGTGCTGCCCACGGGGGTCGAAGCGAACGAATACCCGCTCAAGACAACCGGCTCGACGACGATCGGGCGGCTGGGCACCGACATCGTCTTTCCCGACGATTCGGCCATGTCGGACGTCCACGCCGACATCGCCGCCGACGGCGGCTACACCGTGGCGGACACGGGAAGCGCCAACGGCGTGTTCGTGCAGCCGGCGCCAGACCGGGCGGTGGACGCGGAGGCCGGCACGATCGTCCGCGCCGGCCGGCAGTGGCTCGTCATCGGCGACCAGCGCGGCCAGGTGGTGCTGACGCACTACGACGCCGCGGGGCGGCGTCTTGGCAGCTACCCCCTGAAGGAAGGGCCGACGATCGTCGGACGCGAATCGCCCGACGTCACCATCGCACGCGACGACGCGCTGCTCTCGCGGCGCCACTTCGCCATCCTGCGGAAGGACGGGCGCGTACAGCTGAAAGACCTCGGCAGCGCGAACGGCACGCAGATCAAAGTGCGCGCGCCCTTCCCGCTCCAGGATGGCGACCGCATCCTCCTGGGCCGGCAGGTGCTGCGGTTTGACGACGAGCGGTCGAAGGCGCAGCCCGCGTCCTCGGTCATCCTCGACACGAGCCTGGTGCGGCGGCAGGCTGGCCTGCCGGCTGCCGCGGCCGCTGCGCCGCCGGCCGCCGCCGCGTCTCCCGCGGCCGT
>Ga0194128_10002646_pt1 | contig 28627 bp, 23 predicted proteins | sample TA2KigCa65mmetaG_FD_148650 | JGI IMG/M metagenome (GOLD analysis project Ga0194128, IMG submission 148650) | Freshwater microbial communities from Lake Tanganyika, Tanzania - TA2015037 Kigoma Deep Cast 65m | ecosystem: Environmental > Aquatic > Freshwater > Lake | place: Tanzania: Lake...
GTCGGCTTTTCACCGGGCCTTGTCGGCTCGCCAAGATAGAAACCCACAGGCCCCGGCGTTGCAAACAGGACCAACGCCAGGTCGTCCTTCGCGTCTACGAGTTCGGCATTGTTCTGAATAAGCTTTTTTGCCAGGTCAGTGATGGTCGCGTCATCGAATGCGAGGTCAATGGACGCCGATCGGCAACTGGCACGGAATCGCGCCAAATGTGGTTCAAAGCGGTAGAGCTTGTGGCGAAACGTGCGACACAGATCCGTTACCGTCGCGCCGAAAACGAAGCCCGCATCGTGCAAGGTCAGATGTGCCTGGGACTGGGCCAACAGCCGACCGTTCAGGAATGCCAGCGGCTCGGTCATAGAGCTATTCTATGTGTCGCTTTCGGGCGAGATCGCGCTCGGTCGGCGGTTTTGCGCGATTGTCTCCGTACAGAAAACAGCGCGAGACCGCGAAGCGAGAGCGATGACCGATGCCTCTACCTGGAGAGCGCCAGTTTTCAGGCCCAGCCACCTGTACTCGCCGGGAACGAACACTTTCGTTGCATTTCGGGAGGGGGGTGTGCGAGTGCGAGCGTGCAACGAATGCGTGCACGTACTGTTGACTAAAGGAGTTACGTGCGAGAATTGCGTTGCAGGCTCGATGCCAATATGAATCCTGGGGCTGTCCAATTAGGACGCATTGATCAAAGGTTCACTTATGTAGCCAATTCTTCGGCATCGCGCCATTCCACGACCTATACTTGCTGCGCGGTCCCCGATCCCCATTCCCTGCCCACAAGGGAAGCGTCCAGGGGTCTGCATGTGTGGCATTGTCGGATTCACCGGAAATCGCGCCGCTCAACCGATCTTGCTCGACGGTCTGGCTCGCCTTGAATATCGCGGGTACGACAGCTCCGGCGTGGCCACGGTCAACGGCAAACTTTATGTGCGCAAGGCGATCGGACGCATCGCCGAGCTTCGTTCCGTGCTCGATCAGCAGCCGCTCGCGGGCAACATGGGCATCTGCAACACGCGCTGGGCAACCCACGGCAACGTCAGTGAGGCCAACGCCCACCCGCACCTCGGGGGCGACGGCGCCATCGCAATCGTTCACAACGGCGTCATCGAAAACTACGACGCTCTGAAACGCCAGCTGCAAGGCCAAGGTGTCCAATTCAAGAGCCAAACCGACACCGAAGTCATCGCACAACTCATTGCGGCGAACCTCAAAGACGACCTGGCCGAAGCAGTTCGCAAGACGCTGCCTCTGCTCAAGGGAACGTATGGTTTGGCCGTCGTCAGCCCGCGGTTTCCTGGGCTCATCGTCGGTGCTCGGCTCGGAAGTCCGCTGGTCATCGGCCTCGGAGACGGGGAGCACTTTCTCGCCAGCGACGCGAGCGCCCTTGTCGGCTACACAAAAAAGGTCATCTATCTCGAAGACAATCAGATTTGCGTCCTCACCCCCGATCGCTGTGAGATATTCGGCGCCGATCAAAACCCGGCCGCAGCCGATGTGCATGCGCTCGATTGGGATCCGGGGGATGCGGCTCTCGGCGAGTTTCCGCACTTCATGCTGAAGGAAATCTACGAGCAGCCCGATGTCATCGACCGAGCCATGGCCGGCCGGTTGGACGAAGCCGAAGCGACGGCTCATTTCGAAGGCCTCAACCTCGATCCCGCCCAACTACGGCAAATCGAACGCATCATCATGACCGCTTGCGGCACAAGCTATCACGCAGCGATGATCGGGGAGCACCTTTTCGAGCAATTCGCCCGCATGCCGGTCGAGGTCGAATACGCGTCCGAGTTCCGCTATCGCAATCCGCCGATCGACAAGAACACGATCGTCGTGGGCATCACGCAATCGGGCGAGACGGCCGACACGTTGGCCGCCATTCGCGAATCGAAACGCAAGGGGCAACGAACCATCGGCGTCTGCAACGTCGTCGGCAGTAGCATCGCTCGCGAGGTCGATGGCGGGATCTACCTTCACGCCGGGCCGGAGATCGGCGTCGCCAGCACCAAGGCATTCACGGCTCAGGTCACCGTCCTCACGCTTCTGGCGGTTCATTTTGGAAGAATGCGGCACCTGTCCTTTCATGCCGGGCGGCGCATACTCGATGAACTCCAGGCAATGCCCAATATCCTGCGCGAGACGTTGCGATGCCATGATCAAGTCGCGGACATCGCGCGAAAATATCAAGCGGCGTCGAACATGCTGTATCTGGGCCGCCAGTATCTCTATCCGATGGCTCTGGAAGGCGCGCTCAAGTTGAAGGAGATCAGCTACGTTCATGCCGAGGGGTATCCCGCCGCCGAGATGAAGCACGGCCCGATTGCCTTGGTGGATGAAGGCACGCCGTCGGTGTTCTTGGTTCCGCATAGCAGCGTTTACGACAAGGTCATGAGCAACCTGGAGGAGATCAAGGCGCGCGGCGGGCCGGTAATCGCCATTGCGACCGCCGACGATCCGCACGTCGAGGCCAAGGCGGACGATGTCATCTGCGTTCCGAGCGTGCCGGAGTACTTGCAGCCGCTCGTGACGGCAATTCCATTGCAACTCTTGGCCTATCATGTCGCACTGCTGCGTGGTTGCGACATCGACAAGCCGCGGAATCTGGCCAAGAGCGTCACCGTGGAATAATGACGCGATAACGGAATGGACGAGGACGATTTTTCATGCGCATCTGTATCTTTGAGGATTCGGGCGTCGCAGCGCTGGAGCCGATTGCCTTGACGCGGCCTGCATTCGCACTGTGGTGCGGCGCCGAGCGCCTTGTCGACCGGTTCCGCCGCCAATTCGCGGCAAATGAGACGGCGTTCTGGATTCGGTCTGAACACGTGGACCTTTGGCGATTGGACGAGCCGAGCGCGCCGATCAATGATCTCGATTGGCCTAGCCAGGCATCGACGACCTGGATCAACGGTCGATGGTTGCCGGCGCCGGATGTAGCGATCGACGATTCGTCGCCGCACGTCGGCACGGTCGGAGGCCAACTTGCTTATGCCGTACTGCCGGCAGGAGAAAAGCCAATCGCCGGCGACGTTGAACCATGGTTGGCGAGCTTGAGTGAATCTCTGCCGACGCGCGCCGTCAGCGGCGCCATGTTGAATTATCTGTGGGAATGCGTCGATCTGAACGGCACAGCGATCAAGAATGACATTGAGTGGTTTTGCGCGTCTCGCTCGGCCCAGCCGACGCCGTCACATGTTGCCGTCGTCGGTCCGAGCGATCGATTTGTCGCTGCCGAGGACGCTCAGATCGAGCCGTTCGTTTTCGCCGATACGCGTAACGGCCCCGTGCTGATCGATCACGGCGCGATCGTGCATGTATTTACTCGGCTCGAAGGTCCATGCTACGTAGGGCAGGGGAGCTGGATCGTCGGCGCCAAGCTACGCGCCGGCACCTCGATCGGTCCGGGTTGCCGTGTCGGCGGCGAAGTCGAGGCATCCATCATCCAGGGGTACAGTAACAAATATCACGAAGGGTTTCTCGGCCACTCGTATCTGGGCGAATGGGTAAACTTGGCCGCGGGCACGCACACAAGCGACTTGCGCAACGACTATGAGTTGATTAAGGTGCAGATCAACGGCCAGCGCGTGGCCACGGGACGCAACAAGATCGGCTCGTACATCGGCGATCACACCAAGACCGGGCTGGCGGCGCTCTTGAACACCGGCTCGACCATCGGCGCTTTCGCCAATGTGCTTCCGTCAGGCACGCTGCTCCCCACGTCGATTCCATCCTTCTGCCAGGTGCAGTACGGCCAACTGCAAGAACTGTGGGACCTGCGCAAAGTTCTCGCCATCGCCGGCCGCGTCATGCAGCGGCGCGGCAAGTTCATGACGGACGCCCATCTCAATTTCTACTACAGCCTCTTCGAATCCACCAGCGGTCAACGTGAGAAGACCATCCGCGAGGCGGAGCGCCGCCGTTTGCGCCGCAGCGTGTAGCAATTTCGTCAGAGCCTGAAGCGTAAGCGAAGGAAAGGCCCTTCTCCGGTTACGCTTCAGGCTCTGATTTCTCTTGACCCCGCGCATACAATATGAGCGGAAGATTGGGTGTTCCACTACAGGAGGTGCATCATGCGACGTTTTGCGATGTTCTTGGGATTGGCATTGTCCGCCTACGCGATTCTGCCAAGCGTGACTCAGGCGCAAGTGATTGTGGTTCAACCACGACCCTACGTGGCGCCGATCATTGTCGGACCGCCGGTGACGAGCTACTACGTGGCGCCACCCGTGGCAGCGTACAGCTCTTCGGCCACCTACTCGTATTATCCTGCCCCGACGACTGTTTACACGTATTCCGCTCCGAGTGCGCCGGCCGTGGTAACCTATTCGTCGCCCGCAATCGTGACGTACGCCGCTCCGGCGGCGATGGTCGTTCCCGCGGCGGGCGTCATCACGACACGCACGTACTACGGCTATGGCATCCTGAGACCTCGCGGCTATTATTCGCAGAGCTATTACACGCCGCTGTTGCCGTAGATTGTCCCTCGCTTGCGGCGTTCTAGCTACGCCGCAAGCGGTTAATGTGCGGCGCGAATCGCTACCTTCATCTCGCGCACGGCTCGTTCCATCCCGACAAGCAGGGCACGCGACACAATGCTGTGGCCAATGTTCAATTCCTCAACGCCTGGAATCTGGGCGATAGCCGCGACGTTGCAATAGTTCAACCCATGCCCCATGTGCACGTGCAATCCCAGCGATTTCGCGAACGCCGTCGATTCCTGAAGCAGGTTCAGTTCTTTGAGCCGATCCGCTTCTGATTTCGCCTCCGAATAACGGGCGGTTTGAATCTCGACGGCTTTGGCGCCAAGCTTTTTAGAAAGTTCGATTTGAGCCAGGTCCGGGTCGACAAACAGAGAAACGCCGATTCCAGCTTTGTGCAGCCGCTTCATTGCCTTGGCGACGGCCGCCTGATGAGCGATCACGTCGAGCCCACCTTCCGTGGTCACTTCTTCGCGCTTCTCCGGAACCAGCGTTGCCTGGTCCGGCTTCACGTCGCAAGCGATCGTCACGATCTCGTCCGCTACCGATAGCTCAAGATTCAAGAGTGTCGTCACGGTCTGGCGTAGCAGACGCACATCGCGGTCGTTGATGTGCCGGCGATCTTCGCGCAAGTGGATCGTAATGCCATCGGCGCCGCCCAGTATCGCCAGGACTGCTGCGTGCACCGGGTCAGGCTCGAGCGCACGGCGAGCTTGCCGAAGCGTGGCGACATGATCAATATTGACGCCGAGGCGAATCATCGCGAATCATCCTCCCTCGCACCATGCTCTGTACCGGCGCGTTTCGAACATCAGCACAAGAAACAACACCATCCCCAACGCGAGGTCGATGAGCTTGTCCCACATATTGCTCAGAAAGTTGTCGTAGACCGCGAACGGCGCCCACCAGTGCGAAGTGAGGATGGCCACCAGGAGAAACAGCACAAGAAACCGCGTCAGCCAGCCCATGTGATAGCCGCGATCAAAGAGCATCGACAAGAGCAGTTTGAACTCGCCGATAATCTCAAAGACCATCCAGGCCGAATGTGCGACACCATTGGGCGGTGGCGGATCGGTCGCCTTCGCATCAACTGCGGGCGGTTTCGCAGCCGGCGCGGAATTGGATTCGAGCGCCGTCACCCGACGATCTAGATCAGCGACCCTGGTGTCGATGGAGTTGTCCATGATGTGATTATACGCGCGCCCGTAGGGTGCGTGGCACGCACCGCTCCCCCGATACGGTGCATTTCACGCACCCTACATTAGCCGTGCATTTCTTGGACGACGATGCGTTGATGGCCGACGTGGTAAAGCGTGGTGAAATCTTCGCTGAAGATCGAATCGTGGGTATGCATCGGCAGGTTCATCTGGTGGATTATCGTGCGGTTGGCCGGGTTGTGGAAGAAGATGAACCCGTTGTTGCCGCCGCCGACGCCGCAAAGCCAATCGGCGCTCCAGATGAGGCGGTTGACGATACCCTGCTGCTGGCCTTGAAATTCGTGGACGCGCTGGCGGCGGTTCCAGTCATGAATCTCGACGCGCGACGGACCGCCGATGCCATCGACGTTGCCGATCTGTCCGACGCCGCCGACGGCGAGTTGCGTGCCGTCCGGCGAGAACGCCAGGGAACGCACGCCGCCGATGGAGCGAATGCGTTGTACGCCGTCCCACGTATAAAGCGATGGGACTTCGACGCTTGAAAGCTGCCGGCCCGTCGCCACTTCCCAGATGACGACATGTCCGACGCGATCGCCGGTCGCCAGTTTCGTGCCGTCATTGGAGAAGGCGCAGCAATAGAGCATCGAGCCGAAGCCGGTCGGCGTGCGTTCTTCGTGCCCCGAAAGCTCGCGGATGCGTTCGCCGGTCGCGATGTTCCAGAGCTTGCACTTCATGTCGTCGGCAACGCTGGCAAGCTTGGTGCCATCGGGCGAGACTGCGAGCTGACGGATTTGCCGGGAGTGAGCATTGTCGATCGAGCGAATCTCGCGATTGTTGGCAAGGTCCCACCAGATGAGGCGGTTGTCATACCCGCCGGAGATGACGGTGTTGCCCGCGAGGCGCACAGCGTTGACGTAGCGGCCATGATCGGCGAGCTGGCGCGGCGTGGCGTTGGCCTGGCCGGCGTCGACCTCGTAGACCTTGTTGTCGTTGCTGGCGACGATCAGACGCGAGGTGTTCGGCACCCGCGCTACCGAGAACAGGATATCGCGGCGGGTGATATCGCGGACGGTCCGCAGATTGCGTGGATTGGCCGGAGGCATGGTGGGAGTTCCAAATGTGCTTAACGTTTAGCGCTCGCTGGGTGTGAGGCGAGCGCTAGACGCAAGCGGCAAATGACAATTACGCCAGCACTTCGCGGACGGGCTCGGTGCCGGGGTCGGTCAGCGGGATGGGGCGAGCGCCAAGGTAATAGTTGCGGTGGTGATTGATGCTCAGCGCGCGATAGATCGTCGCGAAAAGCCGAGCGGCGCCAATTTCGCCGTCGGCCACGCGCTGGCCTAGCTCGTCGCTGCGGCCATAAACCGTGCCGCCGCGAATGCCGCAGCCCGACAGCGTCGTGCTCCAGGCTGACGCGAAGTGATCGCGCCCGACGGTCGGGTTGATGTTCGGGGTGCGGCCAAACTCGGCAAGCGTAATGATGAGTGTGTTCTGCAGAAGGCCGCGATCTTCCAGGTCGTCGAGCAGAGTCGCCATGACGTGATCGAGCTCGGGGACCATCTCCTGATGCGATTCGAAGTTCTGGGCGTGCGTGTCCCACCACGCTCGGCCTACGCGAACAAAGGGAACGCCGGCTTCGCTCAACCGCCGCGCTGCGAGGCACTGCCGGCCGAAAAGCGTGCTGCCATATCGATCACGAACGCGCTGCGGTTCGCGTTCTATGTCGAAAAGCGATTCGTTGGCCATGATGCCTTGGACACGGCCATATGCCTGATGGTGGCTATCGAGCGACGACGACGATCGCCCACGTTCGAAGTTCGAACTCAGTTGGTCACGCAGCCCGGCCCGTTCGCGATGGTCCTGGTCGCTGATGCCCCCGCGACGGATGTTCTCCGGAACCATCGACGTAGTGAGATCCATTGAACCGTAACGAGCTCCAAGGAAACCCGCGTGACCGGGCGCCATGCCGCGGCCTTCGGTTGCCGTGTAGAACGAAACGTAATCGGGAACCTGGCTATCCTCGCGCCCCATCTCGCGGGCCAGCACGGCGCCGAGATCGGGATAATCCACCGACGGCTCGCCCATCCGGCCACGCATCATGATGCGAGCAGCGGAGCCGTGATCGGCGTTGCGCGTGTTCAGCGAGCGGATGATGCAGGTGTCCTTGAAACGAGCAGCCATGCGCGGCATCAGCTCGGAGATGTGCACGCCCACTGACGAGGTCTGAATCGATTGGAACGGTCCGCCGGTGACGACGCCTGGTTTCGGATCGAACGTTTCCAGCTGACTGGCGCCACCCGCGAGCCAAAGCATGATGACGCGTTTCTGCTGACGACGCAGGTCGGCCGCAACTTCCGGTGAACCAAGCACCTGGACTGCCGTCATGTCCGCGAATGCCGCCGTGCCCGCCATCGCTGCGAGTGACGTCAAGAATCCACGTCGGCTGACGGCATGGTCCGGCGAGCCGCAGAGTGGTTTTTGTGCCATGAAATGTCCCCCCAATGAGTCGTGTGATGGGCGCAGAATGCCCAGCGGTGTGAACAGACGCAGCGTATGCGCCGTTTGTAATAGTGTACACGTAATGTCGGCAAAGTGGTAGCGGAAAATTGGCCTCGATTGCAATCGCTTACGTTTAGCGCTTGCATGGCGCCGGGCGAGCGCTAAAGGTAAACGGAGCTCGGCCTACTTCCGAAACATCTTGTGATTGCGGTCGCCGCGCGAGTAGAGGTAAGCGACCAGGTCAAGGATTTCTTCACGTTCGAAGCCATCGAGCAAGCCTTCGGGCATCATGGAAATCTTGGAGGGCGTGATCGATTCAACCAGGTTGCGGTTAACGTTCACCAGCTTGTTCGGGTCGAGCATGTCGGTGTTGATGATCATGCCGTCGCCGGCGAGGTTGACTACGCGGCCGACAATCTGGCGTCCGTCGGTGGTCGTGACGACGATGGCGGCGTACTGGTCGCTGATGTTTTTCGACGGATTGATGACTTTCTCCATGAGATCGCGCGTGCCGAAGCGTCCGGAGATAATGGTGAGGTCCGGCCCGGTGCCACCGCCTTCGCTGTTAAAGCGGTGACAGGCGAAGCACTTGGCCTCGCCGAAGAGGTTGCGACCCTTGTCGAAATCGCGGCCGGTCAAGCCCTTCTCCACAATTTGCGTGAGTTCGTCCGCCGTGTACTTCTGGACGAGCGGGCGCTGCTTAAACTTGAACTTCGGCGATGCGGGCGTCGGCACGCTGGAGATGACATCGAAAAGGGCGCGGTTCTCGTTCAACGACAGAGATTTGATGGTGTCGGTGCGGATGTTGCGCAGGAAGCCGTGGAAGCTATTGCCGCCGCGATAATTGGCCGCCTTGTGGAACCAGTTAAGAAAATCCTCGCGTTGCTTCAAGGTCCAGCCGGTTTTGACGCTGCGCAAGGACAAGGCATATTCGATTTGCTCTTCCTGCGTCGGCGCTTTGGCCAGGAGTGCCAGCGTCTTGGCCACGCCACCCGGTACTTCGAGGTGGCAGATCAGCTTGCACAATTCAGCATTCACATCGCGTGATTTGTCCGGATACCAGGCGTCGATGCGTTTGCCTGCGCGGTCTTTCCATTCGGCCCCCGGCATGCCGCCACGAATGAATGCGAGCTGGTAAGCGCGGAGGCAATCGATCTTCTGAACGACAGTCAGGTTCGGCCAGTCAATGCGCTCCAGGGCCTCAAGGAGGTGGTCACGTGCCATCGGACCGCTGACGCGTGCCAGAGCGATCATCGCCTGGGTCAGGGCCACGGGGTGCTTTTCATCGAGGGCCTTTTTCATCCAGCCATTCGGTTTCTGGAACTCCAGCACGGTGCGGGCGGCGTAGCGAAGGAAGCGATCCTCACTGCTCAGGTGGAGCCAGGCCTCGTTGATGGCGTCGGGGTCATTTTTGCCGTAATACGACTCGAGCTTCCTTCGCGCGTCGCGCGCGGGGTACGCCATCTTGGGCCCGCCTTCTTTCGGTTCGTTCGTCAACTTGCCGGTGTAGGTCACGCGGTAAAGGCCGGACATCGTCGTGCGGCCGCCGATGGTGAAGTACAAGGCCCCGTCCTTGGGATTGACGATGAGATCAGTGAGCGGCAAAGGCGAGCCGGTCAGAAACTCCTCAAGCTCGCCTTTGTACGTCGCGCCATCGGGCGTTAGGTGGCACGCATAGAGCTTACCGTAGCTCCAGTCGCAGCAGAACAGCGCCTCTTCATACTTGGCGGGAAACTTCGCGCCGTAGCCGAAGACGATGCCCGTGGGGCTGCCGGGACCGACGTTGACAACGGGCGGTAGATTGTCGGGATGGTACTCATACATTTTGCCCGTGCCGCCGCGCCAGCCGAACTCGCTGCCCGGCACGGCGTGGCAGATTCGCGTCGGGCGGTACCACGGCAAGTTCATGTCCCATTCCATATCGGAGTCGTAGGTGAAGAGTTCGCCGTCGCGATTGAAGGCGATGTCGTACTGGTTGCGGTAGCCCATGGAGATGAGCGTCCAGTCTTTGCCGTCCTTGTCGGTTTTGTAGATGCATCCGGCCGGGGCCATAATGCCGACGGCGTGTCCGCTGGCGTCCCACAATCGCGGCGTGAGGAAGTCCTCGCCCCAAATCGGCGGCACGGTGGTGCGACTCGTTTTGACGGGCTTGGTATGATTGCCATGCACGACATAGAGCGATTTCCCATCGGGACCGGGCACGACCGCGTGTGGGCCATGCTCGCCGTTGCCTTCTATCTCGCGCAGCAGTTCCTTCTTATCGAGAAGGTCCTCATCGTTGGTCGACGTCACGCGCCATAAGCCGCGCGGCTTGTACTTTCGGCCCTCGTTGACGACGACATAGAGGGCGTCAAAGGCCCAGCACAGGCCGTGGGCTTCGCCGAGTTCGACGGGGAGCTCCTGAACTTTGGTGTCTTCCGGTTTTTTGCCGATGGCGGGCGGGAAGATTCGATAGAGCTTGCCATATTGATCGGATGTGATGAGCCGGCCCTTGTTATCGACGGTCATGCTGACCCAGGAGCCTTGCGTCGCTTTGGGGACGGAGTAGAGCAACTCGACCTTGAAGTCCTTCTTGACCTTGATGAGTTCGATCGGCGTGGCTGTCGGCTTCTTAAACTTGGCGGTCCCTTGCAGGGCCGCTTCGGTGACCTGCACCCACGGCGCGGCGCCGAGCTTGCCGACGACCGTCGCCGGTCGCCAGTTGTTGGGGGTGAAGTCCGCCGTTTTCCAGCCGGCGTCTTCGGGCTTGTCGGTAGTCTGCCAAGTGCCATCAGTGACGATCGTGATCGTCTGCTTCTTCGAGTTTTGCAGAACGATCTTCACGAGGAGGCCGGCTGGGCCGTCGGTGTTGTGGGCCTTGACCGCGATGACATTTTTCACGGGTTGGCCGACAACCGTGGGATTGATGAAGGCGTCGGTGACCTCACGAAAGACGGGCGAGTCCCAGTTGTCGCTCGTGATGACTTCTTTGCCGTTGATGTAGACGGTCATGTGGTTGTCGCACGTTCCGTAGAGCCGAGCGCTGGTGACGCGGTATTCGAGGCCGACCTCCTTTCGGAAGAAGACGGTCTGGTTGCTGCGCGTCTCGTCGGCCCAAATCCACGACGGAGCCGGCGCGGCCTTGGCCTTGGCTTCTGCCTCAAGCGGCACGAAACGCACGATGGCGAGGATGGCGAGGGCGACGACGGCAAAAAGTACGACGCGCAGTTTCGTCACGGCAAGACTCCCGATGGCAACATGATAAAGTAGAGGGACATTCGATATGGTATCGAAACTCACATTGGCGACGATTGCCGGCGCGGGTCATAGGGACAAGCCGCCAGCTTGTCCCCGCGTCCGGTGGGACAATGTTCTTCACCCGGCGTAAGGGACAAGCTGGCAGCTTGTCCCTACGCTGGAGAGACGAACCGCGCCAGCGCCTCCATCTCGGCGCCGCTACCGACCATCAAGGCCGTGCGCTCGTGCAGACTGTGCGGCGTTTTGTCGAGGATGCGCATCGTGCCGTCGGTCGCCTTGCCGCCGGCTTGCTCAGCGAGAAATGCGATCGGGTTGGCTTCGTACATGAGCCGCAGCTTGCCGGACGGATGCGACGCCGTCGGCGGATAGAGGAAGATGCCGCCCTTGAGCAAGGTGCGATGAAAGTCAGCGACCAGCGAGCCGATGTAGCGCGACGAATACTTCCGACCGCTTTCCCCCGACCGCAGATACGCGAGATACTTCCGATATCCTCCCGGAAACGTGTCGGCGTTGGCCTCATTGCACGAGTAGATTGATCCGGACGCCGGCATCCTGATATTCGAATGGCTGATCAAATAAGCTCCGATCGATGGATCGAGCGTGAAGCCGTTGACGCCGTTGCCTGCCGTGTAAACGAACATCGTCGAACTGCCATAGACAACGTACCCGGCAGCGAGCTGCTTGAAACCAGGCTGTAACACATCTTCCAGAGGCGTCCGGAATCGATCTGGCTCCGGCGCGCGGCGAAGAATCGAGAAGATCGTTCCCACGGACACGTTCACATCGATGTTGCTGGATCCGTCCAGAGGATCGAACACAACGACATACTTGCCGTGTTCCCAATCGCGCTGGGAAACGACCGGCTCGTCGTCCTCCTCCGACGCCATGACGGCGACATTGCCGCGATTGCCCAGACAGTTGAGCAGCGCCTGATTGGCGATCACATCGAGCTTCTGGACAACTTCGCCTTGGATGTTCGCGGCGCCGCCCGCAGCTCCGGCGATGTCGGCGAGGCCAGCACGACGTACCTGGGCGGCAATCAACTTGGTCGCCAGCGTGATGCCGGAGAGCAGCCAGGAGAACTCGCCCGATGCAGCAGGCCGCAATCGGCGTTGCTCTTCGAGAATGTGCTGCTGCACAGTCATGGGGGTGGACATGAATCTCATCCGTCCTAGGTCAAGAATCAGGGGTCAGGGATCAGGAGTCAGGGCTCGGAAGGAGTCACACTGACTCCTGTCTCCTGACCGCTGCCTTCCTTCCTTCCTTCCTTCCTTCCTTCCTTCAGTGAAACCGGTGGCCCTACCAAGCCGCTCGCCTCGTGTCACGGCGTCGGCTGGGCGGCTTCCGTTCCAACCTTCACGATGTGGCGCAGGTCGATATGAATCGTCCGTTTGATCAACGGCTTGTCCACGCCGGTTTGGTCATGCAAGGGGACGACCAACACGGCCATTCCCATGCCAACCCAGATCAATTCCCGATTGCGAACTTCGTGGATCGTGCCGTCGCGTACGAAAAGGCGCAGCGGAACGAACGGCTTTTGCGTGACGAGTTTCTGAAGGTCGGCGGAGGTCATGCTTTGCCTCGCTTTTTCTGAAGGCCGGGGGCTATCATCGTATCTTACCGTCCGACCGAACATCTCGCAATGAGCCGATGGACGCCAAACGCGGCAATACAATACTCGTATGACCGGCGCCGATCTGCTCGTGAAGTCGTTGTACGCATGCGGCGTGCGCATCGTTTTCGGCATGCCGGGGTCGCACACCGTCGCGATTTACGATGCCATCGAACGACACGGCGGCATTCACACCATACTCACTCGCAATGAACAGGCCGGCGCCTTTGCTGCCGATGGGTATGCCCGCGTCACCGGGCAGCCTGGCGTCATCTGCACCACGGCAGGCCCCGGCGCCACCAACGCCCTCACCGGCATCGGCGAAGCCTGGGGGGATTCCGTTCCCGTACTGCTCATCACCGGCCAAGTCAATCACGATCGCCTCTGTCAAGAGTGCGGCAACTATCACGAAACCGACCTCGAGAGCATCTTCCGCCCGTGCACGAAATACGTCGGCACGGTCATGGACCATCGCCAAACTCCTGACATGGTCGCCGAAGCCTGGCAGGCGATGACCACGGGGCGACCGCGGCCAGCGGCCCTGATCTTGCCACAGGATTTGATGGGGATGGATTGCAAAGTTGATTTGCCCGTCGCGGACGTTACTAGTCCGCTGCGCAAGCGAGGGCAATCATTCGATCCCATGCTTGCGCTGCGGGCTGGTGAGCTTCTTTCACGGGCTCAGCGTCCCGTCCTTCTCGCCGGCGGCGGCACGGTTTGGGCAAACGCCGGGCCGGAGCTGCGGCAACTGGCGGCGTTGCTCGATTGCCCCATCATCACCTCGCAACAAGGCAAAGGCATCGTCGACGAACGCGATCGGTACTCACTGGGCCATGCCCGGTCGGCCCGGGGCCGACTCGCTCAGGAACACGCCGACGCCATGCTCGCCATCGGCTGCCGCTTTACGGAAGTGATGACCGGCTTTCGCAAGATGCATGTTCCGAAGCAGTTGATTCAGATCGACATCAATCCCTGCGAAATTGGCATGAACTATCCGGTCGAAGTCGGCATCGTCGCTGACGCCAAAGAGGCATTGCAAGCAATCCTCACGGAACTGCCGACCCAGGTGAACAGCGATTGGAGCGAAGTCTGGCCGATCGCCCGCGCCGCCAAGCGAGCGACGTCAGAATGGATGATCGATGTGCTGCGTGCGGAAATTCCTGATGACGCTGTCGTGTTCACTGACGCCAGCGAGATGGCGTACCGCATGCACACCGACTTCCCGGCGTACCTGCCGCGATCGTTCTTCTATCCGTCAAATTACATCGCGCTCGGCTGGGGCTTTCCCGCCGCCATCGGCGCCGCTAGCGGCTTCGCGCTCGCAGCGGGCCCACGAGGCCCGAAGCCGCAGGCGTCGCGGCTCGTCGTCAGCTTTTCCGGCGACGGCGGGTTCGTGATGACATGCCAAGAACTGGCGACCGCGGCGCGGTACCAGTTGCGGATGATCATCATCATCCACAACGACAACGCCTACGGCGCGATCAAGCATTTGCAGCGCATCAAGTATGAGAGCCGATTCCGCGACACCGACCTGAACAATCCTGATCTCTTGGCGCTAGCGCAAGCCTTCGGCGTTCCGGCGCGGCGCGCCGGTACTGCGGACGCCTTCCGCGATGCATTGCGTGAAGCACAGCGCCAGGATGGACCGTTTGTCATCGAAGTACCAGACAAATGGCGCTACTTGCGGCACTGAGTCCCCCGATTCGATGCGAACCCTCCTTTTTCGTTTAGCGTTCGCAGCGCGCCATGCGATCACACGGCGCACGGCGAACGCTAAACGAAGACAGTCCCGCACTGTTGCGCCGGCTCTTCCAACGGACAATTCTTCTTGAAATCTGGCGAGAATCCGGAACAATAAAGCGCCGTCACAGTAAGTGGATGCGTGGGTCAGCAAACTCTGACGAGGATTTGCCATGCCTCTTCCTGACGACGTCCCCGATATGGAACTGCCCAAAAGCAACGGCAAGGGCGGAGCCGGCGCCGGCCCGGGCGGCTACATCTTTCCCAAGCGCACCGGTCGCCCCGACGACGCACGCTTCGGCAGTTCGCCGCCTTCTTCAGGGTCGAGCTGGCAAGTCGGTGATCGCGTGTTGGCGCCGTGGGAGCCGACGTTTCTCTACGCCGGGACGATAACCAAGATCACCGATGATCAGGCACTCATCCAATTTGACGATGGCGATTCCGGCTGGGTCAATCTGAATCAGATGAGCCCGATCGCTCTTTCCGTAGGTATGCGCGTCATGAACCGGCGGAGCATGGGGCCGCACTTTTTCTTCGGCAAGCTGGCCGAGGTCAACGGCGAGAAGGTCCGCGTGGCCTTCGACGATAGCCACCCCGACGAGCGCACGACCGTGGCCTCGCTGCGCATCCCGTGCGAATCGAAGGGGCGCGGCGCCGAGCAAATCAAGATGACCAGCCACCTCAAGGCCGGCAATCGCGTGTGGGCGCTATGGCAAAACACTGCCCTGTTCGTGGGAACCATTACGTCCGTGCGCGACAGCGAGGTCCAGGTGCAATTCGATGACGGCGACCAGGCATGGGTCGCGGTCAATCACCTGTTTCCGCTGGAGCTTCGGCCCGGCATGGTCGTGATGGGCCGATGGAAGATGGGCCTGCAGTTTTACCCAGGCACGATTGCCGAAGTGCGCGGCGAGAGCGTTCACGTTCAGTACGACGACGGCAGCCGCGAGTGGACAACGCCGGCGGCACTGGCGCTGCCTCTCAACAATCCGCCTCCGGCGGCCGCCCCGTCAACGCGTGCCGCTCCGGCCGCGGCGCCGACGTCGGGTTCCGGATGCGCCGTTTGGCTCGTGTTTGGCCTGGTCGGCACGATCGGTTTCATGGCATACTGGTTTTCATGACCTGAATCCGAGGTAGCGCTCTGCCAAGGAGAACCGGGATATGCCTTCATCGAACATGCCTGATCCCGACAAGATTCCCGACATGACGCTGCCGCCGCGCGCCGATGAAGTGCCGGCGAAACCGGCCCAGCCGTCCACCGCATTTGACCGAGCCAGCGAACTTCCGACGCAGCTGCCGGCAAGCGCGCCGATTTCGCAGCCGACCAGTCCGCCCGATTGGCAGGAAGGCGACCGCGTCCTTGCTCCGTGGGAACCGATGTTCCTGTATCCGGGCATCATTCGGCAAATCAGAATCGACGATGCACGCGGCGATCAAACTCTGATCGACTATGACGACGGCGGCCAGGGCTGGGTGTTCGCCTATTCGCTATGCACCTTTGAGTTCAGAGTGGGCGAACAAGTTCAGCATCGCCGTGACGGCGGCAATCAATTTCATCCAGCCGAGGTCGTCGAGGTTCGCGACGGCTTCCTGCGTATTCGCTACGACGACGGAACGACGGAATTGGCCAGCCTGACGGCCTTGCGGTTTCCCTGTGTGGAGAACGGCCCCGGGGCAGTGGCGACGCAGTTCGCGCCGTTTCAGTCACCATCGCAGACCGACGATGGCGGATCGGGAATTCCCGCATGGGCAATCTGGCTGGGCATCTGGATCCTTGCCACGGTGCTGCGCCTCGGTTGCCGCTAGCGTCAGAAGTCAGATGTCCGAGATGTGAAGTCAGCGATCGGAGCTCAGCGAACGTCAGGCTTCGCATCGCCGCCGATGCTCTTTTTGACTTGTGATCGTTGACGTGTGACTCCCCGTGCTGTCGATGGACGCGAATCTCTGTCAAATCTACAGGGTTTTTTGTTGACATGGCCGTCTGCCTCGATCATAATCTCATCATGATTCCAATCTACGTTCATTTCCTTATTGAGGGTCGGTTCCATGTTTCGACGACGCTCCGCTTTTACGCTCATTGAACTGCTCGTGGTGATCGCGATCATCGCCATCCTCATTGGACTGCTGCTGCCGGCAGTTCAGAAGGTCCGCGAGGCGGCCGCGCGATCGCAATGCACCAACAACCTGAAGCAGTGGGGATTGGCCGTACACAACTACCATGACACGTACAAGCGGTTGCCGCCCGCTCTCGGGTACAACGGCACGACCGCCCTGACGCCAGGATCCGGATTCGGCAACGGCATCTTTCACCTGATGATGTTCATCGAACAAGGGGCCCTTTACAACAACTCGGCGGGCGCCGTCGCTGCGTTCGGCGGCATCAATGTCTTCTATCCAGGCAACAACAACATCTATCAGCAACCACTTGCCGTCGCGCTATGCCCGTCGAACCCTGCCCATACGTCCGGGACCGTCGTGCTCAACGGCGTCACCTGGGGCGCCAGCTGTTACGGGTTCAATGCGCTGATCTTTTCCAAGGAAAACGGCATCAATTACACAAATCCGCCGACCCCAAACGGCAAGAGCTACGATCCGCAAGGATTGACGCGGTTCGCCAATATCGCTGACGGGTTGTCCAACACGTGCCTGGTGGGCGAACGCTATCCCTTGTGCACGAATGCAAGTTGGTCGGTCGGCGGCAGCGCTTGGGCCTACAGCGCGCTGTCCCGCCCCGCGCTGCCGGCGCCGATGCAACCGCCGCCCCTTCCCATCTATCCGGGGTTTCAAATCACCTTCTTCGCGGCTCAGGCCGGCGGCGCCACCGCCATCGGCCCGGCCTCAGTTTTTCAAACGCAGCCGCTCCCCTGGCAGGGCAACTGCGACCCGATGCGCGCCGCCACGCCGCATACGGGCGGCATGCAGGCGCTCATCGCCGACGGCGCCGTCCGCACCATCGCTCAGGGAATCAACCCCAATACTTGGTGGGCCGTCATGACCCCGAGCGGCGGCGAAACAGTCCCCGGCGATTGGGCTCAATAGAGGACCACGACCATGAGCACGATGCTCCTTCTCGTGTTTCTGTTTCCGGCAGGCGTCGTTGACGCCGAGCCCAAGGCCAAACAACCGGACCATATCGGCGAGGTCATCATCGTCGGCAACACGATCACACAGGATCGCGTCATCCGTGCGGCGCTCGATTTCTGGCCGGGCCAGCTGCAAGAAAGGAAGGCGATATCGGGTATAGGACGCAGATTACGGAATGCCAAGCTCGAGTGATGGAAGGAAGGATACGTCGGGTATAGGGCGAAGCCGACCAAACGGACGCATCGGCTTCGGCATCGCTTTGGTCATTGAAGAACATAACTTCGATCCTTGGTGTTTTCCGACGAGCCTCAATGACATCTGCGAGAACAAGGCATTTCGCGGCGACGACCAAACCGTGAGATTCGGCATCGCGTTCGGCGCCATCGGCGGTCTTCAGTGGTACATCGGTCGATAGCCGGCAAGCCGCGCGAATCAATTCTCGGTTTTGTTTCGGCTTTCGCTGGACAAAATGCGATACTTCGGGGACAATAACCTCAATTCCACATTCTCATTCGGGAGATGCCACCATGTCGAACGACACCTCGCGCCGCGACTTTCTCAAGACATCCGCTGCCACGGGCGGCGTTCTCGCTGCCGGCGTGTTGACCAACGCGCACGCGCAAGAGAACAACGATATTGTCCGCGTCGGACTGGTCGGCTGCGGCGGCCGGGGTTCGGGCGCGGTCGAGCAATGTCTGCGGGCCGATCCCAACTGCCGGCTGGTCGCGGTGTCGGATACGTTCATGGATCGCGCCAAGAGTTGCCTGTTGAACTTGAAGGCGAACGCCGCCTTGGCCGCCAAAGTTGATGTTCCGACCGAGCGCATCTTTATCGGACTACAAGGCTATCGCCAGGTCATCGCCAATTGCGACCTCGTGCTGCTGGCGACGCCGCCGGGTTTTCGGCCTGTCCACATTCGCGACGTGATCGCCGCACGCAAGCATCTATTCACCGAGAAGCCGGTCGCGGTGGATAGCCCGGGCATTCGCATGGTGCTTGCCGCCCATGCCGAAGCGGATCGGCAAAACCTCACTGTGGTCGCCGGCACGCAGCGCCGCTACCAGACCGGCTATCTCGAAACTATGCAGCGCATCCACGACGGCGTCATCGGCACGATCACGTCCGGCCGGTGCTATTGGAACCAAGCCGACCTTTGGCATCGCGCTCGCACGCTCGGCATGACCGATGTCGAATGGATGATTCGCAATTGGCTCTACTTCACCTGGCTCTCCGGTGATCACATCGTCGAACAGCATGTGCACAATCTCGACGTCATCAACTGGGCGATTCAGGCACATCCGCTGCGCTGCGTCGGCATGGGCGGCCGCCAGGTGCGCACGGCCAAGAACTTCGGCCACATTTTCGATCACTTCGCCGTCGATTACGAATACCCGAACAACGTGCACGTGATGAGCATGTGCCGACAGATTCGCGGCTGCGCGGGGAACATTTCCGAATCGGTGACCGGCACGCGCGGCGTTTGCGACACCGCCGCCGGCCCGCGGCTCTATCGCATCACCGGCGAACGCCCGTGGTCGATGCCGCGCAATCGCGACAACGAGCCTTACCAAGCCGAGCACGTCGCGCTGTTCGACAGCATCCGTGGCCGCCGCCGCCGCTTGAATGATCTGCGTGCCGTGGCGGAAAGCACATTGACCGCCATCATGGGCCGCATGAGCGCTTACACCGGCCAAGAGGTGACGTGGGACCAGGCGCTGCAATCACAACAGGTGCTCGTTCCGGACAACCTGACGTGGGATACGCGTATCGCGATGCCTGCCGTCGCCGTGCCGGGGACGACGGAGCTGACATAATCGTTCCGTGCCAGGAAAGCCAAGAGGTTACCTCGTCCGTCGTCCAGACTAGATTTTCGGGTAGGAGCGGATTGTAGCGTGGACTTCAGTCCACGCGGCCTAGCTCCTGGAGCCGCCTAATCGTGTGACCCCGGCAACACGAATGAAGGAAGAAGGAAGTGTGGCATATGGCACGATGGGCGAGTGTCGCCCGCCTGAAGTAGTGGTGAGTGACGAGTGGAGAGTGGCGAGTGCGAGTGGAGAGTGGCGAGAATAAGATTGGACTTCCTCTCTCGCCACTCTCCACTCGCACTCGCCACTACTTCAGGCGGCAAGGGGAGCCGTTCGTTCTTGAGCTTGGCGGGCAAGAAGATCAGCTTGCGGGTCGAGGACGGAGTGATCGTCTCGACGCCCAAGAAGAACCAAAATCATAGCGTCTCCACTCTCCACTTCAAGGACGCCGACATCCACTCCGAGTTCCTGTTGCCCTAGAAGGGGCCCCAGAACAGCGGGGCCTACATCCATGGGAACTACTACCAGAGGTCAGAAATCAGATGTCAGAGATCACCGTCGGAAGTCGTGAGTTTTCGATCAGTGGCAGGATTCACTGATCTGACTTCTGATCTCTGACTTGTGACCTCTGGTAGTAGTAGGATAACCCCTCCTTCCAATTGGACTCGTGCGGACCCTCCCATGCTGCACCGCCTTCTGGCCATTTTCATCGTTACGATCGCGATGCCGTCGCCTGGCACGCTCTGCGGGCAAGCAGCAAAGCCGGTCGTGCCGCCGCGCACGAAATTGCCGGAATCCGCCGACTACCAGAAAAAGCTGCGCGCTTATCTGGCCACGCTGACGGTGTGCGAAGGGTCATGGATACCCCATCTGCAAGGAAGGAAGGCGATATCGGGTATAGGACGCAGATTACGGAATGCCAGACGCTGACGGAAAACCATCGGACGTCGAGGAACACGCCATGTGCAACATGCTCATTTCTCGCTTTCTACTGGTCGGCATTCTGAGCGCCGGACTCGCGCCCGTCGGCAGCGCGCAACCGCAAAAAGGAGACGTCAAGCGGGCCGAACTCGGGGGCGGTGTCCGTCTGGAGACGGTCTACATCCCGCCCGGCGAGTTCCTGATGGGCAGCACGCCGGAGGAAAAGCTCTGGGCCACGGGCATCGAGGGGGGCGCACAGGCAGGGACAAATCGTGAATCGTTCGAAGGGGAAAAGCCGCGTCCCATGCGCGTCAAGTATGGCTTCTGGATGGGCCGCACGGAAGTGACTGTAGGTCAGTTCCGGAAATTCGCACTGGCCACCAGCTACGTCACCGATGCCGAGAAGCCCGGGGGCAAAACCCAGTGCTTCAACCCGAAATGGACCGGCTACAACTTGAGGAGCAAGGTGACGCACCCGTGGGAACCGATGGCCGGCAAGAGCTGGCGCGATCCCAATTTCCAGTTCAAGCTCCGCGACGACTTTCCGGTGGTGTGCGTCAGTTGGACCGACGCCCGGGCATTCGGGGAATGGCTCACCAAGCACGAGCGTACGGCCGGGCGGTTGCCGGAGGGTCTGGAGTACCGGCTTCCGCTCGAGGTCGAATGGGAGTATGCTTGTCGCGGCGGCAGCAAAAAGAGTACAGCTTTCTGGTGGGGAGACGAATTGAACGATGGCGAAGGCCGGCTCAACATCTCGGCCGTCGATTTCCTGCCGGACCGCAAACAGAAATGGCCGTTGGCGAGCGCCCCGTGGAGTGACGGGTTCGCGTTTGTCTCGCCGGTGGACCATTACGGCGAACGGGGCCGCAACGGCTTCGGCCTGGCCGACATGCTCGGCAATGTCTGGGAGGTCGTGCTCGATCACTTCGATCCGACCGGAGGCCACGAGGAACTAAACGTGACCACCGAGAATTATCGCCCGGTCTGTCGCGGCGGCAACTACTTCGATGTCCCCGGCAACGCCCGCTGCGCCGTCCGCCTGGGACTGGCGGGACCGCACTACTCGGATTCCCGGGACGGGTTCCGGATCTGCCTGGGGCCGGTACGGACGGTCAAAGCCCCAAAGAAATGAGGCGCGGGGCATGCCCCTCATCCACAGTCTCAAAGATTCCCTGGCAAACCCGCCCGGCACACTTGCCGAGATCATGGATACCCCAGCTGCAAGGAAGGAAGGCGATATCGGGTATAGGACGCAGTTTGCGGAATGCCAGACGCTGACGGAAATAGACCGGACGGCGTAGGGCCGGTGTCAACTTATCCAGGCAATGTTCCGCCGCTCGCCTCTGACGCGCGTGGCATTGTTGGAGTTCCAGTCATGATTCGAATTCTGCATTGTGCGTTAGCCCTGATGCTGGTTGCTCACGCCGCCATCGAGTCGGCAGTCGAACCGTTCGCAACAAAAAGCGACGCTACCAAAGACGCCCAGGCGTCCGCTCCGAACCAAGACCTGGCCGCACGCTGGCCGATGGTGAAGGAACCTCGTGAGGTTCCGGCGAAGGACGTGCCGAAGTTGGGCAAGGGCGATTTCTCGTTCGCGCTGTGGGTGAAGGTCAATGACAAACTGAATCACCCGACAGGCGACTTGCTGAGCCGTTACGACCCGAAGACGCGCCGCGGGTATCACCTCACACTCAAGAGCAGTCCCGGCGTGACCTCAAACCAACCCAACGACCGGCACCTGCAGTTCGGCATCGACGATAACCGCGAGACGGAATGGCGCGATTGTGGCCGACCCGGTAACGCACTGTTCGCGTTCTCGATGGCGGTGCACGGAGGTTCGCTGTACGCGGGCACCTGCGAACCGGGCAAGGACGAGACCGGCCGCGTCTACCGCTACGCGGGCGACAAGAAGTGGATCGACTGCGGGGCGCCAGACAAGTCGAACTCGGTCACCGCGATGGCGGAGTATCAAGGTAAACTCTACGTTGGCACTGGCAAGTACCGCGTGGCGGGTTCGAGCTTGAAGGAGTCGGAGAACCTCACACTCGGCGGCAAGGTGTTCCGCTATGAAGGCGGCACGCGCTGGACCGATTGCGGCCAGTTGCCCCAGGCCGAAGCTGTCGGTGGGATGGTCGTGTTTCGCGGGCAACTCTATGCTTCGTCGCTTTACAAGCCGGCTGGGTTTTTCCGCTACGAGGGCGACAAGAAGTGGGCCTCGCTCGCGGTGCCACTTGGGACCGACCCGAAGACCAAAGAGAAAGGGCCGCGCCGCGTCGTGCCCCTGACGATCCACGAAGGGCACATCTACGCCGGAAGCTACGACGGCGGCCACGTTTATCGGTTCGACGACAAGACCTGGACCGATTGCGGGCGACTCGGCGACAATACGCAAACCTATTCCTTCGCCCAATACCATGGGCGGCTGTATGTCGGCACCTGGCCGAGCGGGCGGGTGTATCGCTTCGACGGCATCGGTAAATGGGCCGATGTCGGCCGACTCGGCGAAGAGTTGGAGGTGATGGGAATGGCAGTGCACAACGGGCGTTTCATCGCCGGCACGTTGCCGCTGGGCGAGGTGTACAGCTACGAGCCAGAGACGACCTGGAAGAAGCTCGCCCGGCTCGACCACACGCCGGACGTTAAGTACCGCCGCGTGTGGACGATGGCCGAACACGACGGTCAATTGTTCGCCAGTACTCTCCCCTCGGGGAGAGTCTTCGCGTATTCTGCCGGGCAACAAGCGATGTGGGGGCATTCACTTTCACCGGGGTGGCATCACGTCGCTGCCATCAAGTCCGCGAACCTGCTGACGCTCTTCGTGGACGGCGAACGCGTCGCCCAGACTCCGCCGTTCGATGCCAGGAGCTACCAGGTCGATACGAACCAGCCGTTGCGCCTGGGCACAGGCACGAACGGCCCGCTCAACGGCACGCTGGCTGATGTGCGCATCTACCGCAGGGCGCTGGGACGCGAGGAGATCGAGGCCCTGGCAAAAGACAAGGCCAAATTACCGAACGAGTAAAGGATGCCGACATGAAATCCGGCCACTACGCTGCCCTGACGCTTGTCGTGATTCTCGGAATCGTCGGACTGTTTTGGCTTGTTCGTCGCGGCACGGAAACGAACCAGAACCCTCTGGCGCAACCAAAGGTTGATTTCGCTCGCGGGTTAATCGGCTACTGGAAATTGGCCGGCGATTGCCGAGATCATTCGGGGCATGGGCATCACGGAACGAACCACGGCGTGGATCTGAAAACCGGCACGTTCGATGGACGCCGGACGTACATCGAGGTGCCCGCCGGCGATTCGTTGCAAATTGGCCGGGACGATTTCACGTTCTCGGCCTGGGTGCATACGGAAACGATCGTCGATGACACCCTGGGCGATGTCCTCAGCTGGTACGACACGAAGCTGCGGCGCGGCGTGACGCTCAGTCTTCGGGCCAGCGCCGGGGGCTATCAATCCACCGGCGATGATCGCCACGTTTGCTTTGGCATCGACAACGCCAAACTGTCTGAGTGGCAGGACTGCGGCCGGCCGAACCCGGCGAGCAACTATGTGAGCAACTCGCTGACGGTGTACGACGGTCACCTCTACGCCGCCACCATCGACGCTAAGGACGAATCCGGCTGGGGCCATGTCTATCGCTACGCCGGCGGCCAGAACTGGGTCGATTGCGGTCGCGTCGGGCAGCGCAAGACGACAGGCGTCATGGCCTTGATCGTTCACCAGGGCTCACTCTACGCGGGCACTTCGACCTACGATTGGACCCGCGTCTTCTCTGGCCAGTACGAACCCAGCCGCGTCTACCGCTACGAAGGGGGTACAAAGTGGACTGACTGCGGCCAACCAGGGCAGATGCTGCGTATCAACTGCCTGGCGACTTATGGCGGCAAACTTTACGTGGGTGGCGATCGCGGTCTACCGCCCCAGGGCGAAAAGCAGTGGACCGGTCGGCCATACCAGATCTTTGTCCATGAGGGGGGAACGAAGTGGAGCGTCGTGGGCAGCTTTCCGCCGGAACCGCCGCGAAGCCTCTATCCCCACGCAATGGCTGTGCACGATGGCAAATTGTACGCCGGCTATCCCAATGTCTTTGCGTTCGATGGCCGAAAGTGGGAGTTCGCCGGCACGCCACTTGGTGAGACGCCCGTCGATCTGAAGCCGTATCTCCAGGTACACTCGCTATCCGTCTTTCGCGGCAAGCTGATCGCCGGCATGTGGCCTGAGGCACGCGTTGTAGAGTATCAAGGTGGTGAGAAATGGGTCGATCGCGGCCGTCTGGGGGATGGCTCGGAAATCAACGCCCTGACCGTCTACAACGGCAAGCTCTACGCCGGCGCCATTCCGCGTGGCGAAGTGTCGCGCTTCGACGACGAGGCCGGTTGGACGTCATTGCGGAAATTCTTCTCGCCGCCGGGCTGGGATCCGGGACCGCCCACGGCTCCCGTCCGCAGCGAAATCAACAACTGGACGCGCATCACCAGTTTGACCGTATTCCAGGGACGCCTGTTCGCCAGCATTGGCAGTTGCACCAGTTCCATCCTGGACGCCCCAGCCGGCATTCGCGGCAGCGTCTTCTCCGTGCAGGCCGGGCAGTGCATCTCGCACGACAAGGACATTGGCGCTGGCTGGGTCCATCTCGCCGCCCTTCGGCAAGGGGGCGAACTTCGGCTCTACGTCAACGGCCGGCTCGCAGCGAAGTCAGCGCCGTTCGAGCCAGATGATTACGACCTGACGGTGAAGCAGCCGCTGAAGATCGGTCTTGGCGAACAGGACTACTTCACCGGCCGTATCCGCGAAGTGCGTCTCCATCGTCGCGCGCTATCGGACCACGAAATCACCGCCCTGCAAGAACACTAGCGTCCGGAATGAAGTGCCTCATTGATCCGAATAGACCCGTACCACGGTCGAAACAAAACCGGAAGGCTATTCGCTGAATCTGCTCAATACAAATTGTTCTTGCACGCCGCGTCGAGCAGGGTTTGCGTCTTGGCGACATCGAACTCGGCCATTTGCACCTGATCGGCGAACATCTCGGCAGCACAGGGAAGATTCTCCATGTCGGGCCTTTCGTGCAGGTCCCACAGTCTGGATCGCAAGAGTGCCTTGGCACACTGCAAGAAGCACTCCTCCACCTCGACGGCAACCGCCAGCAACGGGCGTTTGCCGTGCGCGCTCGGCCGCGTCAGCCACGCCTCGTCGCGAATCAGCGCAGCGCGGCCGTTGACGCGCAATATCTCGCCGACTCCTGGAACCAAAAACAGCAGGCCGATACGACCGGTCTCCACAACATTGCGATAGCTGTCGACCCGTCTGTTGCCGATGCGATCGGGAATCAACATCGTCCGCTCGTCAACGACGTGGACGAAGCCCGGTGCGTCTCCACGGGGCGATGCGTCACAGCGTTCATCGGCTGAATGCGTGCTGAGCACCACGAACGGCGTACGTACTCGTCGAGCGCGTGCAACTCCTTTCGCAAGGAAAATTGCGATGGCGTGCTGATCAGCGCGGTAAGGGTTTCGAATGAACGGATCTGTTCGGCAAAACGATCCACTGACATACGTTCACTTCGTTCCAAGGCTCACCAGCACACTCGGTCCATGTATTACCGTCGCCCGCTATTCTTGCCGCGCACGCCATAAAGTGGCGGCCTCGCTTGCGGTATCTTGTGATGCGGCGACCAGCGGCTGTCATCGCTTTGGTGTTCTTGCAGCCAGGTTAGCAAGGGAACGTCGGTTTCTTCCGGGTCGTATGCGCTGCTGGCGGAGGAGCCGCAACCCAGAAGTTGGCGGCGAATCGGGTCGACGCGGTCGAGCAGATGCGTCACGGTCATTTCATCCTTGGGGCGCAGCCAGCGATAGGCATAACCGTACCAAAGGACCTTGCGCGTGTGCGGACCGTAGTTGGGGCTGCGCGAATGCCACAGCCGGCGGTCAAGAAGCAAGGCAGAGCCAGCCGGCACGCGCAGTGGCACCGACCCGGGAGGGCACGATCGGCTGTCATCCAAGTTAGGCATTTCGTCGGTAAAATGGGACGCGGGCAAGAGCAGCGTATTCCCCCAATCCGGACCGGAAACGTCCGTCAAGTAAAACGCGACCTTGAGTGACAGGCGTGGTCGAGGATGAAACTCGAGTTCCTCGTTGACGCGCATGCTGTCTTGGTGCCAGGCATAGGGATGCTCCGGAGGCGTCGTTCGCGGCGGCAATGTGTCGAGATGGGTGTGATAAACGTAAATGTTCCAGCCCAGGATTCCCCACACCTTGGGAAAGGTCCGGGGCCAATCGATCAGGTCCACGAAGCCGTCATCCTCCGGAAGGAAGTTGGTGAACGACAGCAATCGGTCGGCGCCGTGATTGAGCGTTCGCTCGCGGCGATCGATGCGGTCCACGGCGGCGATGAGTCGACCGGCCGTGTGCCGATCCAGTGCATCAGGGATTACCAGGTATCCCTGGTCCTGAAAGAAGCAGCGTTCTTCCTCCGTCAGACAATATTTCAAGCAGGCTGAGTCCATGGTGCACCTTGTCGTGCCTTAAGGTTAGGTTAAAGGTCTCTGGTCCTATCGAACCAGGCGGGCGATTGATTCACGGGGACATTCCTTTGGGTCCGGCAGATCGAGCCATGGTGGCCGCCGTGCGCAGCAAACGGACGGCTGCTTCAACCAGCATTTCTCCGGAACCGCGCTGCACGAGCGAATTGGTCACCTCGTAGCTGCCGGCGGCATAGGCGGCACGCGGCGGAATGTATGCGGTCTCCACGCAGTTGGACAACTCGACGACCAGCGTGGTGCGAAACGGCGAGGCCCTCTTGATCGCCAGACCCAGCTCGACGAAGATTTCGCCCGGCAAACACACGATGGCCACCTCGTTGCCGAGCGTCAACACCGTCACGTCCACGGGAAGTCGGTCACCGATACCCGCCCACGTGCGGCTCAGGCCCCAGTTGATGAACTTGTCCGTGTCAACGTGCGCGGGCCGATGGCGGAGGTTGTCGAGAATCACATGCTTGTAGGCGCGCACCTGATCGAGAAAATCGACCTTCTCTCCGGCCGTGGCTGCGGCCAGCAATTTCGTGGCTCGGACGACCTCCTCTTTGGTTACTTTCTCGAGGAGCAAGGGCACGACGGTGGATTGAACTCGCAAGGTGGGCTCCTTCACCGGCGCCAGCTTTTTCAACGAATTGCCAACGGTTTCTCCGAGCGAGCCGCCGATGAACGCGGTCTTGTTGCGTTCTTTGCGTGCCGGGTCAACGTGATTGATGTCGCCGCAGCAGCCGGTGCCAAAGATCGATATGGCGTTTTTGCCGAGTGCTTCCCGTACGGCTTGCTCGATGAAAAATGGATAATCCGCACTCCATTCCAGGCCGCCAACGGTATCGAGGTGCAGCGCGAAATTGCTGAACACGGCCCGGGTCTGTTCCGCATCAATGGAACGCACGGTGAAGATGTTGAGGTCTGGGTCGATCGGCCCCGCGGCTCGGAGCACGTCCGGATGATCCAGGGCCATCCAGGTTCGCACGCTGCCATCGCGCAGAAGAAACCGGCGATTGAAGGAGACGGGCGTCTCTTGCCGAGCGGTTCCCGCATGGATGACGCTCGGCTTGGCCGACTCATGGGCCTTGACGATGGCCTCGACCACGCCCCGGATGAGAATGGCAGAGTACGAATCAGGGCGGCGTTCGCCCGCAGGTTTTCCCAGGTAGAGGTAAAGATCCCTTCCATAGTCGGGCGAGGTATGGGAATGGGTGGCCGAAACGACGATATGTCGTTCCGGAATCTTCGTCCGGGCTGATGCCTGCTTGCGCACTTCGGTCGAGAGATCAACGGCAATACCGCAAAGGTCGCACACGACCAGGGCGGCCCGGACGTCGCCACTGCGAAAGACGATCGCCCTGGCCTTCAGAGGGTCTTTGGTTCCCGTGGCGAGGCGTTCGTGGTAGTACCCGGCGATGGGAAAGCCCTTCGGCGGGGTAATCACGACCTCGGCGACCCCCACGTGCAGCGGTTCGTCAGCCCAGCCAAGGGGGGCCCATGCCAGGTAGAGAATCACATACCCCACGCATCTGGTGGGTCTTCCCCACTGCCCACGAGTGGGTGTCCATCGA
>Ga0194128_10002647_pt1 | contig 28619 bp, 28 predicted proteins | sample TA2KigCa65mmetaG_FD_148650 | JGI IMG/M metagenome (GOLD analysis project Ga0194128, IMG submission 148650) | Freshwater microbial communities from Lake Tanganyika, Tanzania - TA2015037 Kigoma Deep Cast 65m | ecosystem: Environmental > Aquatic > Freshwater > Lake | place: Tanzania: Lake...
TATATTGTAAAATAAAGATTTTATATCACCATTTTTTATTATTTTACTTAATTTAATTTTTCCTAATGGAATTTTTTCTACTAAAATTGTTTCATAATTATTCCATGCCGCACTTGGTTCTTGTAAGATCAATTCATTAAAGTTTGAATTATTTACTATAAAGTTAAGTTCTTTATGTTTTAAATTATCATTTTTTGCCCAGTATCTTCTATAGGCACAAAACCCAATCCATGAATCATCTGAAATTTCATCGACCATATTTTTCCAAAACCAATAGTGAAACGTATATTCTGCGTAAAACTTATTTTTGTGTGATATATTTTCTCCAGTATTATCTTTTAACCACTCTTTTCTAAAGTATTCAGATCCAAGACCAACAGGAATATAATTAATTTTTTTTAAGTTTTCTAAATGTTCATCGTGCAAACTTAAACAAAACATTTTTAAATTATTCATATAATTTACTAATTAAAAAATTTTCTATATCCTTTTTTTTTTCAACAACATTAATATGTGGAAAAATAATTTTTTTTTGTTGTATTTTTTTATATCCAATAAACTTAACTTTGATCTTATTTTTTAATTTTTTATTAATTTTTTTTATTAACTCTTTAATAATTGTGAAGTTTTTATTTTTAATTATATATGTTCCTGGTATTAATTTTTTTTTTATAATTTTTTTAATTATATTATTAATGTTATTACAATTAATTAGATTTAATCTTAGGTTTCCAGGTTTAATATAAATAGTTTTTTTATTTTTATAATTTTGAATTATTGTAGGAATTAATTTTTTTCTAGTGTCATTTATTCCATATGTTTCAAATAATTTTAAGTTATAGAATTTAATTTTAGATCTGCGCATTAAATAATAGTCTTGAATTTGATTAAAAAAACTTTTCGTTAGTGCATAAAAATTTTCAGGAACATTTGGGTTACCAGCAGAGTGCTCCATCATGGAGCCAAAATTTATAAAGATAATTTTTTTGTTATGAAAAGACTGCAGCAAAGATGTTCCAAAAGAAATATTTGCATTTATCATTTTATCTATGCTTTGGTGATCATTTTTTAGTGTGTAGTGGGTGGCACAATGAATAATAATATTAGGATTAATTTTTTTTAATGAACTATTTAAGTTTTTAAAATTTTTAAAAAAAATAGGAATATAATTATTTTTTTTTATTATTTTTTTTTTATTTGTTAATCTTAATATGTCGTAAATTTTAAATTTTTCTTTAATTAAAAAACTTAATATATTTTTTCCTAAAAAACCTGTTGATCCAGTTATTAAAATTTTACTTCTAAGTTTAGAGATATTTTTCAAGATATTGTTTTAATGTAAGGTTATTCTTATCTTTTTTTGATAGTATGGGTTTTTTTATAGGCCATTTAATTTTAATATCTTTATCATTCCAAAGAATTCCTGTTTCATGTTTTTCTTCTCTGTGTTTAGAACATAAATAATAAACTAATGTTTCATTTGTAAGAGATAAAAAACCATGCGCAAAACCTTCGGGTATAACTAATGATCTTCCATCTTTATCTGAAAGAATTGTAGAGAAAACTTTTTTGAATGTTTTAGATTTTTTTCTTAAATCGATCGCCACATCAAAAATTTTTCCTTTAACAACAGATAATACTTTTAATTGGGGATTTTTTGTTTGAATATGTAGGCCTCTTAAAACATGTATCTTTGATTTTGATATACAACCAAATATTAAATTTTTTTTAATAATTTTTTTTAAGAAAACTTCTTTAAAAAAACCTCGATTATCAAAAAATATTTTAGTTTTAATAAAAAATAATCCTTTAAAGTTTGTATTAATTTTTTTCACTAAATTATTTTTTTTAGATAGGTGGAGTATTCACAGTTTCCATAAAATTTAATAGAATCAGCTATACTTTTTTTATTTATCCACTTATTTCTAAATGCTATTTCCTCTAAACAAGCAATTTTAAGTCCCTGTCTTTTTTCAACATTAGAAATAAATTGAGAAATTTCATAAAAGTTATCTATCGTTCCTGTATCTAACCATGAACTCCCTCTTCCCATATACTCAATTTTTAAGTTTTTATTTTTGTGATAAGTCTTAATAATATCAACAATTTCAAGTTCATTTCTTTTTGATGGTTTTAATTTTTTAGCAATTTCAACACATTTAGAATCAAAAAAATAAAGACCAGTTATTGCTTGGTTTGATTTTGTTTTTTTTGGCTTTTCAACTATTTTATCTATTACTTTATTTTTTTTATACTCAACAACTCCATAGCTTGAAGGATTACTTACGTCATAAGTAAATATTAATGCACCTCGATGATTTTTTCCAAGATTTTTAAGTCTGTTTGTAAATCCTTGCCCATAAAAAAAGTTATCTCCTAAAATTAAGGCAACACTTTTTTTTTTAATAAATTCTTCACCTATTATAAATGCCTCTGGCAAACCTCCAGGTTTTGATTGTGTTTTAAAATCTAGTTTTACTCCAAATCTCTTTCCATTACCAAGAACAGTTTTAAAAAGATTTTCTTCACCTTTATTAGTAATGATTAAAATATTTTTAATTCCTGCCAACATTAAAACAGATAAAGGATAAAAAATTAAAGGCTTATCATATAATGGTAATAGCTGTTTATTTGTAATTTTTGTTAATGGACTTAATCTTGTACCTTTTCCACCAGCTAGAATGATTCCACGATCAATCATTTTATAACTCCTAATCTTTTATTAAATTTTTTATTATTATAAAATTTTAATTTAAATTTTTTAATATACCAATCAACTGTAGTTTTAAGGCCTTCATTTAAGGTAGTCATACATCTCCATTTTAGATTTTTTTTTATTTTATTTGAATTAATTGAATATCTAAAATCATGTCCAGGTCTATCTTTTACAAAATTGATTTTAAGTTTTTTTAAAGGATTTCTTTTTTTAATTTGTGAAAATATTTTTTTACTAATTTCTAGATTTGATAATCTAGTTCCGCTACCTATATTATAACTTTCTCCACTTAATCCATATTTAGAAACTTTTATAAGAGCATTGCAATGATCTTTGACAAATATCCACTCTCTTACGTTTTTACCTTTATCGTAAATTGGAACAAATTTATTATTATCAATATTGTAAATTATTTTCGGTATAAGCTTTTCAGGGTATTGGTAAGGTCCGTAATTATTGCAACAATTTGTAATAACTACATCTAGCTTAAATGTTCTAAAATATGATTTTATAATTAAATCTGCGCTTGCTTTGGATGATGCGTAAGGGGAGCTAGGGTTATACCTGTCAGTTTCTTTAGAATTTTTATTTTTTGCAATGTCTCCATAAACTTCATCAGTAGAAATATGAATGAAACGTATTTTTTTTTTAACAGCTTTAATTCCTTCAAGTAGACTAATTGTTCCTAAAATATTACTTTTTATAAATGGCGAAGAATTATCAATAGATCTGTCAACATGAGTTTCTGCAGCCAGATTAAAAACTATTTTTGGTTTAAATTTTTTTAAAATATTTATGAAGAAATTTTTATCATTAATATCTTTTTTGAAAAAAATATAATTTTTTTTTTTACTAAATATTTTTGGATTATTTGATGAGTATGAAACTTTATCTATATTAATTACAAAATATTTTTTTAATAATTCCTCGATAAGATTGACGCCAATAAAACCGAGACCTCCAGTGACTATAACGTTATGCATAATTATTTAATAAAGTTTAATTTTCTATTAATCTATAGAATTCTTTAATCAATTTTATTGGTCTTAAATCAGATCCCATAGTTGGATTTATTTTTCTAGTAACATAACTTACACCAATTCCAAGATCTGGGTCAGCAAATCCAACAGAACCTCCCCAACCATTATGTCCAAATGAGGATTTATTTTTGCCAAAAAGATAGCCTCCTCTCAAAATTAAACCTGATTTAGTCCAACGAATTTTCATTTTAAGACTTTCATCTATTTGAGAACTATTTTCACTAATACAGTTAATAAAAGTATCTTTTTTCATAAATGAATTATTTTTTTTTAAGACATTTGCAACAAGGTCATAAATTTTTGCAATCGATGAAGAATTTGAATAACCGTTAAATGAGGGTATTTCAGATGTTTTAAACTTTTCTGAATTATAAAGATCTAAATCATGATGAGGATTATTAAAGGCATTGAATTCATTTCTGTTATCAAAAGTTGGTTCTTCCCCATAAATTATATCTGCAGTATTTTTAAGATCATCTTTTTTTAAATGTGTAGAAAGTTGTAAATTATACCGACTTGTAATTTTCTCGAATAATAAATCACTAAGACTTTTTTTAAATATTTTTTTAAGAATTTCTCCAATTAAAAATCCGTGTGTTTTTGCATGGTAAAAAGTTTTCTCACCAGGGATATGATCGGGACTTTGATTTTCTAAAATACTTATAATTTTTTGCCAATCAGAAAGATCATTAATATCTGTTTTTGTTTTAAATCTATAAATTCCAGATCTATGAGAGAGGATATCTTTAACTTTTATATTTCTTTTATCACTTGACTTAAAACTATTCCAGTAATGTCCAACATTATTTTCAATGTCTATTAATTTTTCATTATAAAGTTTACATAATAGAATTTCATAAATTCCTTTAACTGCAGAAAAAATATTTACCGTTGTATTTTTTTCCCACTTTTCTTTTTTATTATTTTTATAGCCTCCATAAATATCAATAAGAGGCTTTTCATTTTGATAAATACTAAAACCAGCTCCTGCTTCTTCGTTATTAATAAAATAACTTTGAAAAATTTTTTTTAGTGGTAAATATTTTTCACTGCAGTATCCATCAATCATCAAGTTTATGATAGATTTAAAGCAAAATCCTTACCCAAGTTTGTTTTAAGCTCTTGGCAAAATCTTGCTGCTTCAGCTCCGTCAATTATTCTATGGTCATAGGATAAAGATATAGGCATCAAACTTCTTGGTATAAATTTATCCTCTAAGTAGATCTGTTTTGTCTCCGTTTTTCCTATTCCTATTATGGCAACTTCAGGACTGTTAATAATTGGTGTAAAAAAACTACCTCCTATTCCACCCAAGCTGGATATTGTTATGGATCCACCAAAAAATTCTTTTTTATCTATTTTAAGCTCTTTTGAAAGTTTGCTTACCTCCCTTAATTCATTACTTAGATTGAATAAACTCTTCTGATCTACATTTCGAATTTTAGGGACCATTAATCCATTTGGTGTATCTACAGCGATACCAATATGAAAATATTTTTTAAATGTAATTTCTTCTTTTTTTGAATCAATTGAGCAATTAAAATTTGGATATTTCTTCATTGCTGTAACTAAAGCCTTCATAATAAAAACTAAGGGAGTTAATGATATTTTCTCTCTAGTGTCTAAGTTAGTAAGACCTTTTCGAAAAGTTTCCATATCAGTAACATCTATTTCATCATGTTGTGTTACGTGAGGTATCTCAGTCCAAGACTTAACAAGATGAGGTCCTGATAATCTTTTTATTCTTGGTATTTTTTGAATATCAACATCACCAAATTCATCATGCTTATAAGGTAATTCATCTTCTTTTTTTTGGCTTTTAACTTCTGCTTGAGAGATATTTATTGATTTTTCTGATTTTATATTAATATTTTTTTTTACATAATTTTTAATATCTTCCTCTAAAACTCTACCTTTTCTTGCAGATCCAGTAATTAAGTTTAGTTTTATTCCAAGTTCCCTTGCAAATTTTCTAACTTTTGGACTTGCACTAATTGGAAAAGAATTTTCAAGATTTTCTACAAAGTCTTTTTCATTTTTATAATTATTTTTTGTAACAGAAGGTATATTATTTTTTGATATTTCAGCTATTGGGTCATTTTCTTTAACAAATTGACCTTTTTTAATTAAAATATTTTTTAAAAAGTAATCTTCAGGTGAGGGTATGTCATAACTATTATTGTCGTCTTCAATTACAATAATTATATCATTTTTTTGAATTGAGGTATTATTTTTAAAAAGAATTTCAGTTACTATCAGTTTTTTTTTAGAACCTAAGATCGGAACTCTTAAAAAATTATTATTTAGATTTTCATTTTTTTTTTCTACTACGATATCTAATTTTTCTTCTTTTTCTAATTTTTCAACAAAGCTTTCTATTTCTCCTATTTTATCTCCTTTAGAAACTTTATCTCCAACTTTAATATCAATCTTTTTTATTACTCCTTCAAATGGAGATGGAATTTCTACACTCGATTTGTCACTTTCAAGAGTAATGAGAGGTTGGTTTTTATCAATTTTATCTCCATGCTTAATTAAAACTTCTATGACCTCAACATTTTTAAAATCCCCTATATCCGGAACTATAAGGTTTAAATTTTTTGACACTTTTATTTTTTAAATTTTTGTTGGTATTTTTTTATCTGGGTCAATTTTGAATTTTTTCATAGCATCAGTTGCAACTTTTGACGCAATCTTTTGTTCCCGAGCTAAAGTACTTAGGGTAGTGTAAACAATAAATTCATCATTTACTTCAAAAAATTTTCTTAATTTTTTTCTTGTATCGCTCCTTCCAAATCCATCGGTACCAAGAGTTACATAAGTTCCATTTATATAAGGTCTAATTTGTTCAGACAGAGAGCGCATATAATCTGTTGCAGCTATGAAGGGACCACTTCTTTTTTCAAAACATTTTTGGATATAATTTTTTTCAGGTTTTTTTTCGATATTTAGTAAATTTTTTCTTTCAATTTCTAATGCATCTTTCTTTATTTCGTTAAAGCTTGTTACACTCCAAATATCAGAGTCAATTTGATATTCTTTGCTTAATATTTCAGCAGCTTTGACAACTTCATTGAGTATTGCTCCACTTCCAAGTAATTGAACTTTGGTTTTTCCTTTGTTATTTATCTCCTTAAAGAGATACATGCCTTTAATTATTTCCTCTTTCTTTACATGTTTTGGAATGGCAGGATGTCTGTAATTTTCATTTAAAGTTGTAATATAGTAAAAAACATTTTCCTGTTTTTCATGCATTCTTTTTAATCCGTCTTCAAAAATTGTTGCTACTTCGTACGCATATGTTGGATCATAAGATATGCAATTTGGGATCATAGAGGCCATTATAAGACTATGGCCATCTTGATGTTGAAGACCCTCGCCTGCTAACGTTGTTCTTCCAGACGTTGCGCCAATTAAAAATCCTCTACATTGAGCATCCCCAGCAGCCCAAGCAAAATCCCCAATTCTTTGAAAGCCAAACATTGAGTAGAATAGATAAATAGGAACCATTTCAATATTGTTATTTGAATATGATGTTGCGGCTGCAATCCATGATGACATCGCCCCAGCTTCTGTAATTCCTTCTTGCAATACCTGTCCCTTCTTATCCTCTCTGTAAGAGGTAACCTGTTCTGAATCTACAGGTTCATATTTTTGTCCCTCATGCGCATAAATTCCAATTTTTTGAAAGAAGCCCTCCATTCCAAAAGTTCTTGCTTCATCAGGTATTATTGGCACAAGTCTTGCTGAAAAGTTTTTGTCTCTTAAAGCTTTTGTCAAAATTGTAACTAATGCCATTGTAGTTGATAATTCCCTATCACCGGAGTCTGCGTAGGACGACTCAAATGCTTCTTTACCAGGAACTGCTAAAGGAGTGTTTTTAAATCTCCGTGATGGAATAAAACCTCCTAATTGTTTTCTTCTTTCTTTTAAGTATTTTATTTCTTCAGAACTTTCTGGAGGTCTATAGAATTCAAGATTTTCAACCTGTTTATCTGTCAAAGGTATGTCGAATCTGTCTCTAAAATAAAACATATCCTCAACACCTAATTTTTTTTGTTGGTGAGTAGTATTGATACTTTCTCCACTTTTGCCCATTCCATATCCCTTAATTGTTTTTGCAATTATGACAGTTGGTGAACCTTTATGGTTACTTGCAGCGTGATAGGCCGCATACACTTTATGAGGATCGTGTCCTCCTCTATTAAGCTTCCAAATATCGTCATCGGTCATGTCTGAAACTAATTCTAAAAGTTCTGGATACTTTCCAAAAAAATGACTTCTAACATAAGCTCCACCCTTGGCTTTAAAGGCCTGATATTCCCCATCAACCGCCTCCTCCATTCGTTTTAATAAAAGGCCAGTTTTGTCTTTAGTTATTAAAGGATCCCAGTATGAACCCCAAATTACTTTTATAACATTCCATCCTGCTCCTCTAAAAACTCCCTCAAGCTCTTGAATTATTTTTCCATTTCCCCTAACTGGTCCATCAAGTCGTTGAAGATTACAATTAATTACAAAAATTAAATTATCTAACTTTTCTCTTGAAGCTAAACTTATAGCTCCAGTTGACTCAGGCTCATCCATTTCTCCATCCCCTAAAAAAGCCCAAACTTTTCTATTCTGATCCTCAATCAACCCTCTATTTTGTAAGTATTTCATAAATCTAGCTTGATAGATTGCCATTATTGGTCCGAGACCCATAGACACTGTTGGGAATTGCCAATAGTTTGGCATCAACCAAGGATGAGGATAGGATGATAAACCATTCCCTTCTACTTCTTGTCTAAAATTTTCAAGTTGTTTAGCAGTAAATCTTCCTTCTAAAAAAGATCTAGAATAAATACCAGGAGCGCAGTGACCTTGAAAATAAATTAAGTCGCCTAAAAATTTATCATTTTGTGCTCTCCAAAAATGGTTAAAACCAACATCATATAAAGTTGCAGCTGATGCAAAAGTTGCAATATGACCACCAAGCTCCGATGATTTTTTATTAGCTTTAACAACCATACAAGCAGCGTTCCACCTAATTAAGGACCTAATCTTGTTTTCAATATTTTGATTACCAGGATGCTTTGCTTGCATCTCAGGAGGAATTGTATTTATGTAAGGTGTTTTTTGGTTGTAAGGTATATTAGAGCCCGAAATGTATGCTTGATTAATTAGTTTACCAATCAAATAATGAGCTCTTCTCGGGCCATCTCTTTCAACAACGTCATTTAACGACTCGATCCACTCATTCGTCTCGTCTGGATCAACATCATCATGAAAATTTTTTGATCCATTATCGTTTAAATATTTTCTAAAAGATTTTGTATTATCATACGATGCAATTTGCGAGGTTCCATTTTTTAAATTTGAAGTATTTATTTCTAGATTTTGTTCAGCTTGCTTAATAATTTTTTCCGTTTCAGGTGGAATAATATCTTTCTTATTAACTGTGGATGTAATTTTTTCTGAAGTTCCATTAGAAATTATTGCAATCAAGGAGCCTTGAGAAACTTTGTCTCCAACTTTAACTTTAATGTTGGAAATTTTTCCATCATAAGGAGATGGAATCTCTACACTAGATTTGTCGCTTTCTAGAGTAATTAATGGATCATTTTTCTTTATTTCGTCACCTTCATGAACCAGAATTTCTATAATTTCTACATTCTTAAAATCACCAATATCAGGAACTTTAACTTCTAAGGCCATATAAAAAGAACTATTATATTATTAAGAAAATTTTATGCTAGTCATTGAAATTGTTTATAGATAGCACTATTAAGGCTGATTAAAAATTTATAACTCATTTAAATTAATGTTCAGAAATAACATAAACTTAATCAAACAATATGAAGGACCACCAGTTATAGAAAAATTATTTTCCCTGGAAGAGACTGAGAGGATTAAAGATTTATATAATAAACTTCCACTTAGAGTTTTTAATCAAAAACAAAACGTAAAAAAGAAAGCGTGGATACAAAGTTACGACAAGGAATTAGACAAACTATATATTAAAAAATTAAAGGAAGTTCTGGGCGATTATAAGATGGATAATCTTAAAAATGATGATGGAACAGATCTTTTTGGTCTTTATCATGAAAGCTTTCACCCTCTAGGCTTACATGTGGATTCTGGTTTTATTCCTGAGGATGTAATCTACAAACAAGTCTTAGTTCCACTTACATATGGTGAGACAATTTTTTTTAAGAATAAATGGTATGGACGGTCGACCACTTTCACTGTCGATCCAGAAGAATTAAACTTTAAACCAAATCCTGATCAGAACGATCGATCAAAAGATCATCTCGGCAATAAAAATTTTGATACAAAACTTCATCAGAAGTATATGAAACATATTGATATTAAAAATTTACAAGGTTTAGAAATTGAACTTGTTTATAAGTGGAAAGTAGGTGAAGTTTTGATTACAGACAGAACACATATTCATTGCTCTTCATCAAATTTAGATAAAATGAAATTAGCACTTACTACTTTTACAAAAAAATAAGTCTTTAATTAAAAATTAAAATGGCAATTTATGATTGTTTTCAATTTTTTAATGAAAATCTTATTTTAGATATTAGATTAAATATTTTAAATGAAAAAGTTGATTATTTTGTAGTTTCAGAGTGCGTGTATGATCATCAAGGTAAGAAAAGGAGTTTAAATTTTGATTTAAATAATTTTAAAAAATTTAAAAATAAAATTATTTATATAGTTGTTGATAAAGTAGATAAAAAATATTTAGGTCCAAACTACGGACCAAATTCTCTAATTGAACAAACGCAGAGAAATTCAATATTTAAGGGTTTAAAAAATGCAAATGCAGATGATCTAATAATAATTTCTGATGTGGATGAAATTCCAGATCTTCGAAAGTTAGGTTTGTATAATTCTAAAAATTACGGAGTTTTTTCCCAGAGAATGTTTAATTATAAACTAAATATTTTAAATGTTACAGAAAGCGGCTGGCATGGTTCTAAAATTTGTAAATTTAAAAATTTAAAAACACCACACTGGTTACGTACTTTAAAATTCAAAAAATACCCTTTTTGGAGAATTGATAAAATTAAAAATTTGCAAATAATTGAAAATGGTGGTTGGCATTTTAGTTATCTCCAAACTCCTGAAGCAATAAGAAAAAAGATTAACTCTTTTTCTCACGGAGAATTACTTAATAGTAATTTAAACAATAAAGGTGTTATAGAAAAAAAAATCAGAAATCTTGAAGATATATTTGATAGAAAAATTAAATATAAAAGAGTCGATTTAGATGAATCTTTTCCAAAATATATAGTTCAAAATAAAAATAAATTTAAGGAGTGGATTATTTAACTGGTGCCCCCAAGAAGAATTGAACTTCTCACTAATCCTTACCATGGACTTGTTATGCCGCTTAACTATGGGGGCCAATAGTTATATTTAATATATTTTAATATATATTAGTATTACTTCAGTTTTTTTTCTAAAATACTTTAGTTTCTTGACTTTTATTTAGTATAAATATTTAAGGAACCAATCTTTTAAATAAATGCTTTAAAAGATAACTAATATAACAAAAAAGGTAATGAGTATAAAAGGTAAAGTAAAATGGTTTAACGGTAGCAAAGGCTACGGTTTTATCGAAAGAGACGATAAGCAGAAAGATGTATTCGTACATATGTCTGCAGTAAAAAGTGCTGGAATTGATTATCTTGACGAAGGCGATGTTCTTACGTTTGATATTGAGGATGGGAAAAAAGGTCCCTCAGCAGTAAACTTAAAAAAAGTTTAATAACTTTTAAATGGAGGCTCTTCCATGGGTATACATTATGATTATAAGTCTAAACGTGGTGAAAGAGCTATGCTTAAAGAAGCAAAACGTAAAGAACGTCTAGCATTAAGACAAGCGAAAAGAGCCTCTAAAAAACCACAAGAAGAAGAGCAGGTAGAGCAGATGCATGACATCAATAAGCCTGTTACTTTGGAGGATTTGACTAATCCAAATAAGTAGTTGTAAGTCAAATCTTGATGATTACTTCAAAAGATCAAAAAAAAGAAAAACTCTCAAGAGCATTATTAGAAAATATTAAAAAACGTAAAGAATTTTTAAAAAAAATAAAAAATAAAAGTTAAATGAGTATACTTTCAGATTCTTCAATTAAACAACTAGTAAAAGAAAAAAAATTAATATCCCCTTTTGTCGAAAAACAACAAAGAAAAAATAAAATTTCTTACGGTTTATCTTCCTATGGCTATGATGCTAGAGTTTCTAATGAATTTAAAATTTTTACAAATATTGACTCTGCAGTAGTTGATCCAAAAAAGTTTTCACAAAAAAGTTTTATTAAAAGGAAAACTAACATTTGCATAGTTCCTCCTAACTCATTCGTTCTGGCAAGAACTGTAGAATATTTTAAGATACCCAGAGATATCCTTGTAATTTGCCTTGGAAAAAGCACATATGCTAGATGCGGAATTATTGTAAATGTAACACCACTAGAGCCAGAATGGGAAGGCCATGTAACGCTGGAGTTTTCTAACACAACGCCACTACCTGCAAAAATTTATGCAAATGAAGGTGCTTGCCAATTTATATTTTTAAAAGGGGATGAAGAGCCAATGGTTTCATATAAGGACAGAAAAGGTAAATATATGAAGCAAAAAGGCGTTACACTTCCGAAAATTTAAAATGAAAGCCTTAAAAATTAAAGGCGGTAAAAAGTTATTAGGTGAAGTATCAATTTCTGGTTCGAAAAACGCAAGTCTTCCTATTTTAATTTCATCCATACTTATTAAGAATTCCTTTCAAATAAAAAATATTCCAAAAGTTAGAGATGTTTTTACATTAATAGAGTTACTAAAGTTCCTTGGTATTCAATTAAAATTTGATGAAAAAAACAGAAAAGTTATTTTTAATAAAAAAAAAAAACTAAAGATTTTTGCACCCTATTCTATAATGAAAACAATGAGAGCAGGCATACTTGTTCTTGGCCCATTACTTGCTAAATTAAAGAAGGCGAAAGTTTCATTACCAGGTGGATGTGCAATCGGAGCAAGACCAGTAGACTTGCATATATTTGCATTAAGAAAACTTGGTGCAAAAATTTCTATTAAAGACGGATATATATATGCATCAGCAAAAAAACTTTCTGGAGCAGTTATTAAATTTCCAAAAATATCTGTTGGAGCAACTGAAACTGCAATTTTTGCCTCAGTTCTGGCAAGTGGTAAGACAAGAATTGTGAATGCCGCAATAGAACCCGAGATTGTTGACTTAATTAATTTTTTAAAAGTTTGTGGGGCAAAAATAAAATACTCAAAGCAAAGGATAATAGAAATAGTTGGAGTTAAAGATTTGAACGGTAAAAGCTACAGGGTAATACCTGATAGGATTGAGGCTATAACCTATGCAGTTGCTGCGTTAATAACTAAAGGAAAATTAAAAATTAATAATGTTAAGATAAATGAAGTTCAGAATGTATTAAGTTTTTTTAAAAAAATAGGAGCAACAGTTATAAGTAAAAATAACCATTTTATAGTTTATGCAAAAAAAAAATTAAAAAAATTTAGTTTTTCAACTAAACCCTATCCAGGTTTACCCACAGATATTCAGGCTCAACTGATGGCCTTAGCAACTAGTATAAAAGGAAAATGTCAAATCACTGAAAACATTTTTGAAAATAGATTTTTGCATGTTTCAGAATTAAGTAGAATGGGTGCAGATATTAAAATTATTAAGAATACATCTATAGTTAATGGTGGAAAAATTTTAAAAGGTGCTGAAGTTATGGCAACTGATCTAAGAGCATCTGTGGCATTAATTCTTGCAGCACTAAGTGCACAGGGTACTTCTACGGTTAGCAGAATATATCACTTAGAAAGAGGATACGAAGAAATACAGTCTAAATTAAAAAAATGTGGAGCAATTATTAAGAGTTGTAATGTTAAATAAGAAAGAAATTATAAATTTAAAAATTACTGCAGAGGACGATGAAGATTTAAAAGTTTTTTCCGCATATCTTCAGGACTCAGTAATTGTAGTAAACGATATTAAGTATTTACCAAAAAATAGAAAATTCATTTGTATATTTAATCGATTCATGTGGGAGGATGCTGAAAGGGGTATTTTTAGAGAAAATAAAAGAATAAGATCAGCTTTAGTTTTTAATGAAGTCTCATCAGTTAAATCCAAAGGAATAAATCCAAAAACAAAAGAGAAAATCCTTGAGTTTTTAACAATTAAACTTGAAACTCATAAAGAAAGTAGAGTTGTAAAATTAATTTTTTCTGGTGGGTCAATAATTAAAATTGAGATAGATAATATATTATCTACTTTAGAAGATTTTGGCAAACCATGGAAAACAAATTATAAACCAAAGCACAAAATACTTAATGCAAATATTTAAATATAAAAAAAATTTTATAAAAGATTTTGAAAAATTTTTAAAAAAAAGAGAATATTTTTTTTCAAGTAAATTACCTAAGGTAAAAAAAATAATTGATGATGTTAAAAATTCAGGTGATAAGGCATTAATTTATTATCAAAAAAAATTAGACAAATATAATACTAAGAATAATTCTTTAGAAATTTTTGATTTTGAAAGAAAAAAGATTGAAAAAAAAATTGATACAAGACTAAAAAAATCAATCAATCTTGCTTTTGAAAGAGTAAAGAAATTTCATTCAAAGCAATATTTAAAAGGTTACGCGTTTAATGATGAGTTTAAAAACTATTTAGCTTACAATTTAAGGCCTCTTGAGAGAGTTGGGATTTATATTCCAGGCGGAACTGCTAGCTACCCATCATCTGTAATAATGAATTCTGTTCCAGCGATAGTTGCTGGGGTTAAAGATATTATTATGTGCACACCCGCGCCCAATAATATAATAAATCCTGGTGTAATTTATGCGGCAAGAGTCTGTGGAATAAAAAAAATATTTAAAGTTGGTGGAGCCCAGGCTATTGCAGCCATGGCATTTGGAACAAAGACAATTAAAAAAGTTGATAAGATAGTAGGACCTGGAAATATTTACGTTAATTCTGCTAAAAAAGAAGTATTTGGAAGTGTTGGTATAGATATGGTTGCTGGCCCTTCAGAAATAACTGTTATTGCGGATAATAAAAATAATTCTACATTAACAGCTCTAGATTTGCTTTCTCAGGCAGAACACGATGTTCTCTCGCAATCAATACTTGTAACAACTTCAAATAATTTTGCAGAGGAAGTTAAGACAAAGGTTTATAAACTTTTACAGGTTTTACCAAGAAAAGATATAGCAACACAGTCGATTAAAAATAATGGTGCAATTATAATTTGTAATAATTTTAATGAGGTTACAGATGTTGTTAATTTAATTGCTCCTGAGCATTTAGAAATTAAAGTTAAGGAATATAATAAAATTTTAAAAAATATTCGTAATGCTGGATCAATTTTTCTTGGAGAATATTCACCTGAAGCGATTGGAGATTATTTAGCAGGACCTAATCATGTGCTTCCAACCTCTGGTTCCGCAAGGTTTTCTTCTGGTTTATCGGTCTATGATTTTTATAAAAAAATTTCAGTAGTTAAAATGAGTAAGACTGGACTTGAAAAAATAGGAAGATCTGCTATGGAACTTGCTGACTATGAGGGGTTGTTTGCTCACTCCCAATCAATTAGAGTTAGGATAAGTTGAATATGGCAAAAGAAGAAATGTTAGAGTTTAAGGGAGTTGTAACAGAACTTCTTCCAAATGCTATGTTTCGAGTAAAGTTAGAAAATAATCATGTTATTCTTGCACACACTGCAGGTAAGATGAGAAAAAATCGTATTAGGGTTCTTGCAGGCGATGAGGTTATGGTTGAGGTTACTCCATACGATCTAACCAAAGGTAGAATTACTTTTAGATTTAAATAATGCATGAAGCTAAGGGTTTTGTTTTAGCTTCAAAGTCACAAAGAAGAATAGATCTTTTAAATAAAATAGGAATTAAGCCAAGTTTTATTCAGCCCTCAGATATTAATGAAGAGGTAAGAAAAAAAGAAAAACCAAAAGATTATTGTAAGCGAATTGCAATTGAAAAAGCATTAGATATATCAAAAAATTTTAAGGGATTATTTATCTTATCAGCAGATACCATTGTATTTTGCAGTAATAAAATTTTTTTAAAACCTAAAGACAAAGTAGAAGCTAGACAATTTTTAGAATTTTTTTCTGGAAGAAAACACTCTGTCTTAACAAGCGTATGTTTATTCAAAGATAAAATTATTGCACAAAAAAATGTAATAACCAAAATTACTTTTAAGAAATTAATATCTGAAGAAATAGATGAATATATAGTTACAAAGGAATGGATCGATAAGGCCGGAGCCTACGCAATACAAGGTTATGCTGAAAAATTTATAAAATTTATTAATGGTTCGTATTCAAATGTAGTTGGTCTTCCACTTTATGAAACTTATAATTTACTCAAAAGTAACAAACTAATTTAAATATCAATTGAATTATGAATTATTTTATGAAAGAAGTTTCGCCGTGGTCTGGTAGCTCAGTTGGTAGAGCAGAGCCCTGAAAAGGCTTGTGTCGGCGGTTCAATTCCGTCCCAGACCACCATTGATAAACCCTTATAATTTTGTTGAATTTAGCTGTATTTTTCGTTAAGTAGTTTCGATGTTAAAAAAAGCTTTGTTTCATATCATTCCACATCACGGCTTTTAGCCGTCGCTATCATTTTTTTTAAAATTTAAATAATACGTAACTTAATCAGTTTAATGCAGTTGTAGCTCAGTTGGTTAGAGCGCTTGATTGTGGATCAAGAGGTCGGTGGTTCAAATCCACCCAACTGTACCAAAATACAAATTATGAGTGAGAATAAAAAATTAAACCCAGAATTACCATCGGGTTTTAAGGACAGAATTAATGAAGAACTCTTATTGAGAGATGAAATTATTTCTTTAATTAAAAATAATTTTATACTTAATGGCTTTGATCAACTTGAAACATCTAGTTTTGAATACTCTGATGTTATTGGAAAATTTTTACCTGACCAGGACCGTCCTCAGAGCGGTGTATTTAGTATTAAAGATGAGAATGATTGGATTTCTCTTAGATACGATTTAACCGCTCCACTAGCTAGGTATGTTGCAAAAAATTACGATTTACTTCCAAGGCCCTTTAAGAGATTTCAAGTTGGACAAGTTTGGAGAAATGAAAAACCAGGTCCAGGAAGATTTAGAGAGTTCATTCAATTTGATATTGATATTGTAGGAGACTCTAATGTTCAATACGATGCAGATTTGTGTTTGGTAATTTCAGACACATTAAATAAAATAGGTTTAAAAAATCAGGACTTTAAAATAAGAATTAATAATAGAAAACTTCTGCAAGGATTACTAGAAGATTTAAAAATTCTTGATTACAAACAAATACAATCAACTTTAAGAGCAATCGATAAGCTTGATCGCGTAGGTATTAAGGGTGTTGAGCTATTACTAGGCAATGGTAGAAAAGATAAGTCTGGTGATTTTACAAAAGGAGCTGAGCTTAAAAAAAATCAGATTGATAAAATTATATCTTTTTTAGATTTTAAAGATTTTAATAAAATAACTCCACTAAATGAAATATTCAGTGAAGGAATTAAGGAATTAATAATTATTAAAAATTATTTTGAATTATTTAATTTTAAAAATTTTGTTTTTGACCCAACTGTTATTCGAGGTTTAGATTATTACACAGGACCAATTTTTGAGGCAAATCTTAGTTTTAAAGTTAAAAATGAAAAAGATGTAGAGATTGAATTTGGTTCCATAGGAGGGGGAGGTAGATATGATAAGTTGGTAAATAGATTTAAAAATCTTAATGCTCCAGCCACAGGCTTTTCAATAGGTGTAGACAGATTAATTTATGCACTTTTGCAATATGATGATTTGAAAATTAAAAATATCATAGGTCCTATAGTAATATGTAATCTTGATGAGGCTTACCTAGGTTACTATAGACAAATACTATCAAAGCTTCGTGACGCAAATATTTGTTCTGAAATTTATTTAGGGAAAAATAGTCTTAAAAACCAACTTAAATATGCCGACAAAAGAAAATCTCCTTATGTAATAATTTGTGGAGAGGATGAGGTAAAAAATAATGAGGTTACGATTAAAAATCTAAAAGATACTGACAAAGTAAGTGATGCAATAAATAGAGAGGATTGGAAAAGTTCTTCAAAACAAAAAAAATGCAGTATTGAAAATTTTCTTAAAGAAATAAAAATTTAACATATGCAAAGTACCTCTTATCAAAATAGTAATTCAGATTTTTCAAAAAAATTATTTAAATTATTTAAAGGATTTAAATATGAATTTTTTCAGCCAAGCTTATTTGTGAATACTGATTATCTTATTGAGAGATCAGGTGAAAATTTTAGAGACCAAGCATATAGTTTTCAAGATGAAATTGGAAAAAATTTTAGCTTAAGAACTGATCTTACTTTATCTGTTTGCTTAAATTACATAAAAAATAAATTTAAAGCAGAAAAAAAATTCTTTTATTTTGACGATGTATTCAGAAAGAATAGGGCAAATTCAATAGTTACAAAACAATTGGGATGTGAAATTATTAATTCTTCAGAATTACAAAAATCAACTTTAGATGTTTTTTTAACAATTTTTAAATCCCTAAAGATTTTTAAGAAAGAAGTTAAAAATTTCAAAGTACAGTTTGGTGATATCAAGCTTTTTGAAATATTAATTGAAAATATTGATTTACCTGAAAGATGGAAGCTAAGATTAAAAAAACATTTTTGTAGAATAAATTATTTTGAAGATTTAATACAAATACTAAATTCAAATCAAAAATTATATTTAAAAAATATTTTAATAGATAAAAAAAAATATTTACATTTAAAAAAATTTCCTAAAAAAAATATATCCGGAAGGCAAGTTCAAGAAATTTTAGATAGATTTGAAAGTAAAATTAATGATCCAAGAGATTTTTATGATGGTAAAAAAGCAGTAAAAATTATTAAGGGTTTTTTAAAAATTTCTTGTAGGTTAAGTAGTTTAAAAAAAAATTTAGAATTTTTTTGTGTTAAAAATAATTTGAGAAAAGATTTATTTGAAGAGAGAATTAGTTTTTTTGATCAAATAAAAAAAACAATTAAACAAAATAATTTTTATTATAGTTCTCAGACTGGTAGGGATTTAGAATACTATACAGGCTATACATTTCAGATTGTAAAAATCTCAAACAAAAAAAAACTTAATCTTGCTAGAGGCGGAAATTATGACAATCTATTTAGTGCTTTAGGTTCTAAAAAAAAAATTCCAGCAGTTGGTGGAGCAATAAATCTCATTTGAAATGATCAAAAATAATCTTAACTACAGTTTTGCTTTACCCAGCAAAGGTAGAATGAGATCGGAAAGTGAAATTTTTTTTAATAAAGCAACTTCTACTAAACTTCATAAAGATTACAGAGACTATTTTTTTAAAATTAAAAAATTTAATTTTATAAATGGTATTTATTTGCACTCAAAAGAAATTATAGAAAGAATCTTTGATGGATCATTAGATGCTGGTATCAGTGGATTAGATTTGCTTAGAGAGTTCCCTAGAATCTATCAAAATAAAATTAAAGTTTTTAAAGTCTTGGATTTTGGAGAGGCGAACTTATGTGTTGCAATTCCTAATGATTGGATTGATGTACAAACAACAGCTGATCTTGAAGAAATTTCTTATCTTTTTAAGGACAAAAATAATTTTAGAATACGTGTTGCAACTAAGTATCCTAATCTTACAAGAAAATTTTTGTATTCTAAAGGTATTACCCAATTTAAAATTATTCCAAGTTTAGGAGCGACAGAAACTTACCCTTATACTGGATCTTCAGAGTTTATAGTTGACCTAGTTTCAACAGGAAAGACTTTGAAAGCAAATAATTTGAGAGTTATCAGTGATGGTTTGATATTAAAAAGTTCAGCATGTGTTTTAGTTGCAAAAAAAAAACTTTCTGATTATAAGTTTTTAAAATTTTTAAATTCTTTAAAATAAAAAATCAAAAATATGAATCAAAAAAGTTTAACAAATGTTGACTGGTCTAAGATTCCAGCGCCAAAGGGTGAAGAAAATTTAGGTCATTTAGATAATTACATTATTAAACCAATCAAACTTAAATCTACTGGTGATAAATTAGTGGATTTATCTAACATGAGAGGTCTAACAATTGTTTATATTTACCCAATGACTGGTCAACCAGATAAACCTTTGCCTAATAACTGGGATAATATACCTGGAGCCAGAGGGTGCACTCCTCAATCATGCTCATTTAGAGATAATTTTAATCAATTAAAAAGATTAAATGTTGATACTATTTTTGGATTATCGACACAAACTACTGATTATCAAAAAGAAATGGCAAAAAGATTACATCTTCCCTATGAAGTTTTATCTGATGAAAAACTTGAGTTTGCTAATCAATTAAAATTACCTATTTTTGAAGTTGAAGATATGAAATTAATAAAAAGAATTACTTTGATATTGAGTAATAATAAAATCATAAAATATTTTTATCCAGTTTTTCCACCAGATGAAAATGTTAATAGTGTAATTAAGTTTTTAGTGAATAAATAAAAAACCCCCTGAAATTTCTTTCAGAGGGTTCTAATTTTTTTTGTTAATGTGTATAAGTATCTTCTTTAACTGAAATGGTATTACATATCCATTCCACCCATACCACCCATACCACCCATTCCACCACCACCCATACCTCTAGGCATTCCGCCACCGTTGGAACCTTTTTCTTCAGGTTTATCAGCAATCATTGCTTCAGTGGTTACAAGTAAACCTGCTATTGATGCAGCGTCTTGCAATGCTGTTCTTACTACTTTTGTAGGGTCTATAATTCCTCTTTGGAACATATCGCAGTACTCTTCAGCTTGAGCATCGTATCCTTGTGAAGGTTTTTTTCCTTCAAGAAGTTTTCCAACAATTACAGATCCATCTACACCAGAGTTAGCTGCAATTTGTCTTATCGGGTATTGTAAAGCTTTTTTAATTATTTCTACTCCAGCTTTTTGATCGTCACCCTTAGGCTTAATAGCATCAAGAGCTTCTGAAGCATAAAGTAATGCACATCCACCGCCAACAACCACACCTTCTTGTACAGCTGCTCTAGTAGCATTTAGTGCATCCTCAACTCGATCTTTTCTTTCTTTAACCTCAACTTCAGTTGCTCCACCCACTTTAATAATTGCAACACCACCTGCTAATTTTGCAAGTCTTTCTTGAAGTTTTTCTTTGTCATAATCCGAAGTCGTCTCATCAATTTGTTTTCTGATTTGAGTACATCTTGCTTCAATGTCAGCTTTTTTTCCTGAGCCATCAACTATAGTTGTATTATCTTTGTCAACTTTAACTTTTTTACATTGACCAAGATCTTTAATTTTTACATTTTCAAGTTTAATTCCAAGGTCATCAGAGATTACTTGTCCACCAGTTAAGATTGCAATATCCTCCAGCATTGATTTTCTTCGATCACCAAAGCCTGGTGCTTTTACAGCGACAACTTTTAGTCCTCCTCTTAATTTATTTACTACAAGAGTTGCTAGAGCTTCACCCTCTACATCTTCAGCTATAATTAGAAGTGGTCTGCTTGATTGAACTACAGACTCTAGTAATGGAACTAAAGATTGTAGGCTTGTTAATTTTTTTTCGCAAATAAAAATTAGAGGATCATCCAATTCAGTAATCATCTTATCTGCATTAGTAATGAAGTAAGGTGAAAGATATCCTCTGTCGAATTGCATACCTTCAACTACATCTAGTTCAGTTGATAAACCTTTAGCTTCTTCAACAGTTATAACACCTTCATTTCCAACTTTTTGCATAGCTTTTGAAATCATATCTCCAATTTCTTTTTCACCATTTGCAGAAATAGTTCCAACTTGTGCAATTTCTTCACTAGATTTTACTTTTTTAGATCCATCTTTTATTTTTTTAACAACAGCTTCCACAGCAAGATCAATTCCTCTTTTTAAATCCATTGGATTCATTCCAGCGGATACATATTTACACCCTTCTCTTGCTATTGCTTGAGCTAATACAGTTGCAGTTGTAGTTCCGTCACCAGCTTCTTCATTAGTTTTGTTTGCAACTTCTTTAACCATTTGAGCACCCATGTTTTCAAACTTGTCCTCTAGCTCAACTTCTTTAGCAACCGTCACTCCGTCTTTAGTAATTCTTGGAGCGCCAAAAGATTTATCAATAACAACGTTACGACCCTTGGGCCCAAGCGTTACTCTTACAGCGTTAGCAAGTATATCAACGCCTCTAAGCATTGCGCTTCTTGCTTCAGTATCGAATTTTACTAACTTTCCTGCCATTTTTATTCTCCTATTTTATTTGTTAATTATTTTTTCTTTTTGTCTGTAATTCCCATGATGTCGGACTCTTTCATAATACTGTATTCTATACCGTCTATTTTAACTTCAGTTCCTGACCATTTTCCAAAAAGAACAAGATCTCCAACTTTTACATCCATAGGTAAAAGTTTTCCATCTTCTGTTCTAGCCCCAGGTCCTACAGCCACAACTTTTCCTTCAGAAGGTTTTTCTTTTGCAGTATCTGGAATAATTATTCCTCCAGCTGTTTTTTCTTCGCTATCAAGCGGTTGAACTAAAACTCGATCATGCAGTGGTCTAAAATTCATTAATTTCTCCGTGTATTATTGTTAAAAAAATGTATTTGTTTAAGAAATACGCACTCAATATGAGGTTAAAATTTGAAATTTCAAGGGCATAAAAAATTCAAAAATTTCAATAAATTAACGTTTTTTTATGAATGATATTTTATTTCTTACGGGAATAAAAAAGATAATTAAAAGTTTTGATAATTATCTAATTGATCTCTGGGGTGTAATTCATAATGGTATAGAATGTAATTATGATGCCATTAAAGTATTAGAAAATCTAAAAAAAAATAAAAAAAAAATAATACTTATTTCAAACGCTCCAAGACCTCATTACGTAGTTCAAAAATTTTTAAAAAAAATTAATCTTAAATCAAGCCTATATGATTTTTTAGTAACATCAGGCGATGTTACGAAAAATTATATTAAGAGGAAATATCATAATAAGAATTTTTATCATTTAGGACCGAGAAGAGATGAAGATTTATATGTAAATTTAAAAATAAAAAAAACCTCAATTAACAAAGCTGATTTTGTTCTTTGTACAGGTCTTACAAATCAAAAAAAAATAAATAATTATTTTTTATTATTAAAAAAAATTAAGCTAAGATACCTAAACTTATTATGTGCTAATCCTGATATTATTGTTCATAAAGGAGATAGGTCAGAGTATTGTGCAGGTTTTTTAGCAAAAAAATTTGAAGATTTTGGAGGAAACTCTAAATACTTTGGAAAGCCTTATAAAAATTTATATGAATACTGTTTTCAAAAATTCCTCGAAAAATTTAAAAAAAAAATTAACTTAGAAAAAACTTTAGTTATTGGTGATAATTTAAATACAGATATTTTGGGAGCAAATAATATTAATGTAAAAAGCTTATTTGTTTTAGGTGGTATACATAAAGATCAGTTTTATAAAGAAAATATAGTATCTGTATTAAAAAAAATTAATAAAAAAATAAGAATTAATTTTTTTCAAAAGCAACTTATTTGGTAATGAAAGTCTTTAAAAATATTAATTCAGTTCCACGTTCTATTAAAAATACAACAGTTGCAATTGGAAACTTTGATGGGATTCATTTGGGTCATCAAAAAATTTTTACGAATGCATTTAAATTAAGTAGAAAAAAAAAAAATAAATTTGGAGTTTTTACATTTGATCCTGCGCCTAAAGATTTTTTTACAAAAAAAAAAAACTCTATTTTAAATCTAAACCAAAAGAAAATTGATATTTTTCAGTTTAAACCAGATTTTTTATATATTCAAAAATTTAATACAGCTTTTTCAAAAATTAAATGTGAGCGATTTATAGAAAATTATTTAGTTAATAAATTAAAAGTAAAAAATATTTTTGTTGGAAATGATTTTAGGTTTGGTTTTAGACGCGAAGGCAATATAAAAGTTTTAAAGAAATTATCTAAAAAACTTAATTTTAAAGTTTTTGTTCAAGAATATAAAAAAATTAGAGGTAAAAGAATTTCATCATCATGGATTAGAGATCTTTTAAGTAAGGGAAATGTAAAATTAGTTTCAAGATTGCTCGGACGTCCTTGGATGGTTAGTGGAGATGTGATTACTGGCAATAAGATTGGTAGAAAAATTAAATATCCAACTGCAAACCTTAAAATAATAGATCAAATCAATCCTTTAAAGGGAGTTTACGCTGTAAAAGTTATGTCTAATAATAAAATTTACTCAGGAGTAGCTAATTTTGGAATAAGACCAACAATTGGAAAATCTGATGCTTTTCTTGAGGTTTATATTTTTAATAAAAAAATTAATCTTTATAAAAAAAAAATTAATGTTTTTTTTATAGATTTTATTAGAAAAGAAAGAAAATTTAAAAGTCTTAATTTTTTAAAACTTCAGATAGATAAAGACATAATGATTGCTAAAAGAATTTTAAAATAATTAATAATATGAAAGATATTAAAGTTCATCTTCCCCAAACTAGTTTTCCCATGAGGGGCAATTTACCTGTTAAAGAAATTGAAATTCTTAAATTTTGGGAAGAAATTGATATTTATAATCTTGTTAGAAGTAAAAGCAAAAATCGATTAAAATTTATTCTTCATGATGGTCCGCCTTATGCAAATGGTCATATACATATTGGTACAGCTCTAAACAAAATTTTAAAAGATATCGTTGTTCGTTTTAACCAGTTAGTTGGTAAAGATGCACCTTATGTTCCTGGATGGGATTGTCACGGTCTTCCAATTGAGTGGAAAGTTGAAGAGGAATTTAAAAAAAAAGGAAAAAATAAAGACTCAATACCTATTAATGAATTTAGAAAAGTTTGTAGAGATTTTGCAAAATATTGGATTGAAATTCAAAAAAAAGAATTTTGCAGATTGGGAGTAAATGGTGATTGGAAAAATTATTATACTACTATGCACAATTCTTCTGAAGCTCAAATTACAAGGGAGATTAGTAAATTTTTAATTAATGGAGGATTATATAGAGGGTTTAAACCAGTTTTATGGTCTGTAGTGGAGGCAACAGCATTAGCAGATGCTGAGGTTGAATATTTTGATAAAATTTCAAACACTGTTTATGTAAAATTTAGAATTAAAAAAGGTCCTGAAAAATTTTTAAATGCAAGTATAATTATTTGGACTACAACATCATGGACTATTCCTTGCAACAGAGCATTAGCGTTTAATAAAGATATTAATTATTGTTTAATTAATCTTCATGGTGGTGAAAAAATTATAGTAGCTAGCGATCTTTACAAAAAAGTTTTAGAGGAATGCAAAATTAATGAATTTAAATTAATTGAGACTTTCTCTGGTAAAAATTTAGAAAATATTATTTGTTCTCATCCCTTTGAAAAATTTGGGTATGATTTTAACGTTCCAGCGTTTCACGGGCAATTTGTAAGTTTGGAGCAGGGCACAGGTATAGTCCATCTTGCACCAAGCCACGGTCCAGATGATTACTATCTTTGCCAAAAAAATGGAATTGAAGCCTTTCAATCAATAGATGATAAAGGAAATTATACTAATCAGATTAAAAATTTTGCAGGATTAAATATTCTTAAAGTTGATGACATAATTTCTGATAACCTTTTAAAAACAGGAAATTTATTAGGAAGAGGAAAGTTAAAACATAATTATCCTCATTCATGGAGATCCAAAGCTCCTTTAGTGCATAGAGCAACACCTCAATGGTTCATATCGATGGAAGCAAATGATCTTAGAAAAAATGCAATTAACTCTATTACAAAAACTAGTTTTTATCCTGCGATCGGACAAAACAGATTAAAGTCCATGATAGAAACAAGACCAGACTGGTGTGTCTCCAGACAAAGAGTTTGGGGAGTTCCGCTTCCAATTTTTATTTCAAAAAAAACTGGAGAACCACTTAAAGATAAAAAAGTTCTAGATAAAATTGCGGATATTTTTGAAAAAGAGGGCAGTGACTCATGGTTTGAAAAAGATCCAAGTTATTTTCTAGGAAAGGATTATAATCCTCAAGAGTTTGATCAAATTAAAGATATAGTTGAAGTTTGGTTTGATAGCGGTTCCAGCCACACCTTTGTTCTTGAAAAACGAGAGGATTTATCATGGCCTGCAACTATGTATTTAGAAGGCTCTGATCAGCATCGAGGATGGTTTCATTCATCCTTGTTACATTCTTCAGGCACCAGAGGTAGAGCACCTTATGAAAATATTTTATGTCATGGTTTTGTCGTCGATGGCAAAGGTCAAAAAATGTCTAAATCCTTAGGAAACGTCATTGCTCCTGAAGATGTTATAAAAAATTATGGGGCAGATATTTTAAGGTTATGGGTTGTTGCGTCTGATTATTCTGAGGATTTAAAAATAGACAAGAATATTTTAGATCAACATGCTGAGTCTTATAGAAAAATAAGAAATACAATAAGATTTTTACTTGGAAATTTAAATGACGACCTAGGCATTGATGATATCGGAGAGTCTAACTACGCAAAACTTCCAACACTTGAAAAATTTATTCTTCATAGAGTATTTGAATTGGATTTGCAGTTTAAAAACTATGTCTCAAGTTATAGTTTTCATAAAATTTATGTAGAGCTACTTAATTTTTGTACCAAAGATTTATCAGCATTATATTTTGATATTAGAAAAGATATCCTTTATTGTGATGAATTAATTTCAGATAGAAGAAAGTTTTGTCTTCAGACTCTAAAAGTACTTTATAATTTTTTAATTTACTGGTTTTCTCCAATTTTGGTATTTACAACAGAGGAAGCCCATCAAAGTGAAAAGAATAAAAAAGAAAAAAGTGTTCATTTAAAAGAACAGTTTGTCTCAAGTAAATTTTGGAACAATGCAGAAGTATTTGACAAATGGGAAAGAATAAAAAAAATTAAAACTGTAGTTAATTCTGCAATCGAAGATATAAGAAACAAAAAAATTATAGGTTCAAACTTAGAAGCAATTGTAAAACTTTATTTAGATAATGTTAATATGAATAGTCTAACGAATGAAGAAACTGCAGATATATTAGTATGCTCTGATGTTATTATAAAAAGTTTAGACAGCATGGAAGCTGATGCTTTGACTGTTTCAGAAATTGCTGGAGTTGGTGTAAAAATATTGAAAGCAAATGGAAATAAATGTCCCAGATGCTGGAAAATCTTAGATAAAGTTTGTAAAAGAGATAATTGTGGTCTCAAAAACTAATTTTTTTAATAAAATTTTATTAAGGTATTTTTTTTTAGTTTTAATTCTATTTGTAATTGATCGAATTACAAAATTTTTGATAATTCAAAAATTTTTGACTGAAAAAAATCAAGAAATAGTAATTAATAATTTTGTTAATTTTGTTCTAGTTTGGAATCAGGGAGTTGGATTTGGTCTTTTTCCAATTGAAAGTTTTAAAGTTTATACAATTATAAGTGTCCTGATATTTTTAGTTAATATTTGGTTGATTATTTGGTTTTTTAAGTCCAATAAATTAAGCGAAAAGCTGTTCATTGCCATAATTTTGGGTGGATCACTTGGTAACTTAGTTGATAGAATTTATTATAGATCAGTGCCAGATTTTATAGATTTACACTATGGAAACTTTCATTGGTTTACTTTTAATTTTGCTGATATTTCAATTACGATTGGAATTTTAGGATTACTTTTAAGTGAATTTATAAAAAAAAATGAAAAAAATTAGTTATCTTTTTTTTGTATTAATGTTTTTTTCAGGCTGTGAAAATATTCAAAAAGGTTTGGGCATGAAAAAAGATGCTCCAGATGAGTTTTTGATAGAAAAAAGAAATCCTCTTGTGATGCCGCCAAATTTTGATTTATTACCACCAGACTCTACGATTAGTGCACAAACTGCTAAAGAAGAAAAAGATAATATAAAAGATATTTTTAATAAAAGTTTATTATCAGATAAAAAAGACTTAGAAAACAAAAGCACATCAGGAAATCTTGAGAAAAGTATACTTGAAAAAATAAAATAGAATGGAAATAGCAAGCGCTATATCTTTTAAAGATAAAGTATTTAAAAAAAATTATTTAAAATGTAAAAATATTGTTAACAAAAACTTATTTGATAACAAAAATTTTTTTTACGAAACATTAACAAAACAATACCAAAAAAATATTTTAAGAAATAAAGTTATTTTAAAAGATAATATTATTTTTGTTGGAATGGGTGGCTCAGTTCTTGGAGCAAAAATGTTAAATATTTGCAACAAATCAAAAAAAAAATTTATTTTTTTAGATAATTTAGATTCTAATTTTTTTAAAGATTTCAAAAAAAAAATTAGTAATTGCTCTATCGTAGTAGTATCGAAATCCGGAAGTACTTTAGAGACTTTAACTAATTTAAATATATTAATTAAAAAGAAATATAATTTTAAAAATATTATTGTAGTGTCTTCTTTGTATTCTGATTTGCATGCTTTTGCTGTTAAATTTGGCTGTCAATTTATCGAGCATCCTAGAGATTTAAGTGGTCGTTTTTCGCTTTTATCAATCGTTAATTTAATTTTTTTTGATTTCAATAAAAAAGATATTATTTCTGGAATTCAGTCTATTCTTAATAAAAAATTTTTTTCAGTATTAATAAAGAACTCTTCATTAATACTTACTTTAATAAAAAAAAATTATAATACAAATGTTAGTTTAATTTATTCAAATAATTTATTAGATTTTAGTTTTTGGTATCAACAACTCCTTGCAGAGAGTATTGGAAAAAAAGAAAATGATTTTTTACCTTTTACCTCTGTTTGTCCAAAAGACTATCAT
>Ga0194128_10002648_pt1 | contig 28617 bp, 28 predicted proteins | sample TA2KigCa65mmetaG_FD_148650 | JGI IMG/M metagenome (GOLD analysis project Ga0194128, IMG submission 148650) | Freshwater microbial communities from Lake Tanganyika, Tanzania - TA2015037 Kigoma Deep Cast 65m | ecosystem: Environmental > Aquatic > Freshwater > Lake | place: Tanzania: Lake...
AAACTTCCCACTAAATCTTACAAAATACCAACAAAATCGCTTGTAAAACGCTTGGAACGAGACGAGGGTTCGATTCCCTTCACCCGCTCCAACCCCAAAGTTTCCTCAGAAATCCGAATATTTTAGCTCGGTTCACCATTCCCACTCGGTAAAGTTAGAATAAAAGTGAGAATGAGCTCCCCGATATTCTCACTGACGCGTGCTTGAACAACGCAATCTGCAACGGGTTCTGAAGTGTCAACACGATGATGTGATTGAGTATATCATCGCGGCCGTTCGAAGGCCCGCTCTCAAGCGAAGTTGATATTGCCCCGCAATCCGTTCTCGCCGGCGCGCTCAATCAATCCAAGCAACGCGGCGCATTCGGCAACGCGAGAGCGGCGGCGAATCAAAACAATCAGGCCGGCATGAGGTTCGCTCTGACAGAGGCGGAGAAAATCGCGCCGATTGCACGTAATCACAACGGCACCGCGCTGGGCAGCGTGGCGAAGGGCTGAAAGATCATCAGTGTTGCCCGGCAGCACCTGTTCAAGGATTTCAACCGAGTAACCCTTGAGGCGCAGCACGCGCCCTATATCTGACGGAACGTCGTGGTCCAAAAATAAATTCACGCGTTCGGATCGGTCATTTGCTCGGCGACCAATAGGTTGATCTCGTCGCGATGGTCTTCGTAGTAGGCAAGGCACTCATAAACCTGTGCCTTGGTCAGGTTGGGAAAGCAGCTCACGATGATGCTGTCCACAGTCTCACCATTCTGCAGCAGCCCGATCACGTCATGCACGCCAATCCGCGTGCCTTCGATGACCGCTTCGCCGCTCCGAACCCCCGCTTGGCGGGCGATGTAACGATAACCAGTGTTGACCTCTGCCATTCCAAGGCTTGTAGCACAATGCGCTATTACCAGCAAACCAAGAGTGACACTTTAAGCACGCGCGTTAGCGTAATATCCCATCGTATGCGTGGCGTTCCCGTGATTTGGGTCCATTTGCGCCAAGACCTCACTTCTCGGGCGATTGCAATTGGAGCAATTGGGTCTCGAGCTCCCCGACCCTGCGAGTGAATGTCATCAGTCGCTCGACGTATTCCTTGCCCTCCGCCACGAACGACTCGCGGTCTGCCTTTAGCTGCTCGATGAAATGGTCTTTGGCGCGATTCGCGATTTTCAGGTCTATGATCTCCTTTTTTAGCTCGTCAACTTCAGGTGCATCATCGTTCCGGCTGTGCTGACGGTTTTCAGGAGAGTGTTCCTGTAGGTGCGGGTCCAGTGCGTCAGCGTGTGCTAGTGCCGCGGTGCGCATTGCCTTCGCCTTCTCTTCAGAGATCGCTAATTCGACGCTTTCCGGAGTGATGTAATACTTGCGTTCGTTCGGATCGAAGTAGCAATCGAGGCGGGCCACGCCGCTTTTGTTCGGCTGGCACCAGTTCGTGATGCTGCGCTCAGTTCGACCGACGCCAGCCGCTTCAAACATGCGCGACGCCTGCCGAACCGTCAGCGTGTGATTTTCCTTTCGTGCGGAAGCGTTCGGAACGCTTCGGAAATCTTCCGCATTATTCGGAATCGTTCCGAACGATTCCGCAGGGTTCGGAAGTGTGCGGAATGCTTCGGAAGTCTGTGGAGAATTGTCCGAGTGATTGTTCTCTTCCATGGTGAATTCGACTGGGCGATAGGGCATGGCCAGAGTCTCGGGAACAGGAAGGATGAAAACGACGCCCACGGTCGTGCCTTGATTACAGCATGACGCGAACTTGCTGAAGCCTTCCGAACCGAGCTCCTGTGGAAAGCTGGTTAGGAGCTTGTCTGGCTTCATGGTATGATCGAGAACATGGGACAAGGGGAGCGTGATTTCAAAGGCATCTGGATTCCGAAGGAGATTTGGCTTTCGCCAGAGCTGTCGCTTATGGAAAAGGTGCTGTTCGTCGAAATTCACTCACTCGATAATGAGCGCGGCTGTTTCGCGTCGAATCGCTACTTTGCAGATTTCTTCGGCGTGAGTCCGCGTCAGATCGCGACCTGCATTGCGTCGCTGAAAGAGAAAGGGTTCGTCACGGTTTCCATCCAAAACCAAAACGAGCGGACGATCCGTGCCGCTGGAAAATTCCGACGCGTGCCAAACGAAGAGCTACGTCGCCTTCGCCGCGATATGGACAGCCCCGCCAGCAAGTCTTCGTGGCGGCGGCAGGGGAGGCATGAAGAAAACTTCATAGGGCCGCATTGCGGGACCCGCGGCGGCGCGATCTGATCCACACCCGATTCCTGGAATCCGAGCTTCCCGTCATCGATGTTGGCAATGCTCGCCGGGCAGTCATTGCCGGTAAGCCAACCTCCGATGCCAACCAGGAAGCGCGACGAATTAAGAATCTGATTCTGTGATCATCGAATCGATCGCGCTCGCTCACAGCAAATCGCATCGCATCGACTGCGGTCCGCATTTGTCAGCATGAATCGACTGCTCTTCCCTGCTCGCGGTAACACCACGAATAGGGCGCGTCGTCAAGACGCCCACTTTGTTGGTTTAACCAGTGTCAGGTCTTCAAACCTGAACCCCGCGTGCATTTGCATGTTGATTCGAGCGCAGTCGGCCGTTCGTTTGTGCCCACGTGCATCGAACCGAAAGCTTTCATCCGATCCCGGAGTCCGCAACCCGTGCCGTTGCCTCACTGGTAACCCCTACAAAAGCCCATACATACCTTTCGCCTCGTCAGCAGAATCTATGGGTTGATTCGGGCTCCGGGAGTCTTCCCAATGTGTGATAGAGGGCCTTTTCCATAGCATCGAAGGTCCGGAAGCCATACGAGCGTCTGGTCACCACTCGGATTTTGTTGTTCAGGCCCTCGACCGCCCCGGACGAGACCTCGCCTTTGGCCCGAAACCAATTGATCAATAACTCCTCATGCGCGCCACCTTCTTCATCGGCTCCATCCGGCTGCGCAACGCTCGCTCCGTCCACACCGACAGAAACGCCCGAGCCCAACTCAGCGAACGGAGAAACAGTCAAGATCACTTCATTACTTCGGTGCTTTCGTCCCCGAGGATTTTCGTGAACGGTAACGAGCGTGAGCTTGAAGCAATGGGCCGCTAATGGCTGGCTGAAGACACACCAGACGAGTCCGAAGGAAATTCGGGATTTGCTGGCGATTGTAAAGCGAGACCTGGCCGACGCTGAGGGCGACATATCGGCGGATTGGCGGTTTGGCATCGCCTACAACGCCGCACTGAAATTGTGTACGATTCTGATTTATGCCTCCGGATCGGCCGGAGAAAACGCTCCGGCATTACCGCACTTTGCAGGCGCTGCCGCTCATCCTCGGTTCTGAGAGGAAATCGGATGCCGAGTATCCCGACGCGTGTCCGGCCCCAGTTGGGACAAGCTGGCCGAGATATAAGAAAACGAAAGTCAATCAAGACTCGATCGCATCCCGGCAAAGAGGTCCTTGCCGGATTCGACTGACACTGGTTGTTTTCCTTTTTTATCAGCGGCCTCGATCAAGTCGCTGGGCAACTCTTGGAGAAAGCGAGAGGGGTGGCAGGGTTGGACTTCTCCGTACTTGCGCCGGCCGAGGCAATAGCTGAGCGTCAAGCTTTGCATCGCGCGCGTGATCGCAACATAAAACAGCCGCCGCTCTTCTTCCAAGGTGGCTCCGCTCACGGACCGCGTATGCGGCAGCAAACCATCTTCCAACCCGACCACGTACACGTGCGGAAACTCCAATCCCTTGCAACTGTGCATGGTAATCAAGGTGACGGCTTGACCCTCGATTTCGTCTTCTTCATGTTCCCGATCGAGCGTCAGATCTTCCAGAAACGATTGCAACTGTTCAAATCTCTGCGGTCCCGAGGCCGGGGCGTCCTCCAGCGTCCCAAGCAAATCCTGCAAATTGCGAATGCGATTTTCGGCGGACTCAGGGTCCTTTTCGGAGCGGCGTAATTCCTGGGTGTACTCTATTTCAGCAATGAAACGTTCGGCCCAGGCGCGAAGGGAACCGCCAGCCTCGGAGCGAAGGCGCGATTGCGTGGCTTCGATCCAACGCGCGAAACTTGCAGCGCTTTCGCGTGCTTTGGACGTTAGAGGCAAAAGCGCATCGCCCGCTTTCATTGCCGAATACACCGAACCTTTGTTCTCGATGCTGGAGGCCAGAAAGCGTTGCATCGTCGCATCGCTGAGGCCGCGCGGCGGGACGTTGGCAATTCGCAACAGATTGACATCGTCGTGCGGGTTAATGAACACCTTGAGATAAGCGAGAAAGTCTTTCACCTCGCGGCGATCGAAAAAACTCTGGCCGCCAATGAGGTGATAGCGGACTCCGGCTTGGCGCAAGGCGGTCTCGATCGGACGCGATTGCAGGTTGGTCCGAAACAAGATCGCTTGATCGGGCCAGGGGATGCGTTTGATCTTCCGAGCGTACTCAATCTCTTCAACAATCGTGCGGGCTTCAGCTTCGTCGTTGGCAAACGTGTGCAGGATGATGTTCGAGCCACGGCCCTTTTGGGACCATAGATTTTTGCCGCGACGCCGGCTGTTGTGCTTAATCAGAGCATTAGCGGCTGCGAGAATAACATTAGTCGAACGATAGTTTTGTTCGAGTTTGATCACTTTGACTTCGGGAAAGTATTTCTCCAAATTCAGCAGGTTGGCGATTTCGGCGCCGCGAAACCCATAGATGCTCTGGTCGTCATCTCCGACTACACAAAAGTTGCGATGCTCTTGAGTCAGGAATTGGACCAGCTGGAATTGGGCGGCGTTTGTATCCTGGTACTCGTCGACCATAACATAACGGTAGCGAGCGCGCGAAACCTTCAGAGTTTCGGGATGTTCTCGGAAAAGGCGCAGCGTCAGCAGAATCAAGTCATCGAAATCAACGGCATTGCAGGCGCGGAGCGTGGAGTCGTACTGTGGAAGAACATGAACCGCCATCGCCAGCGTGCTCTCATCGGTAGACGAGTCGGTCATCGCGATGCCGCTTTTGGACCGGCTTAGTTGTGCCAGGATCAATTTCGGGTCTGTTTTCTCTCCGCGCGCCGAAATCCGGCTGAGGATTTTCTTCACTGCGGCCAGCTGCTCGTGCTCGTCGTAAATGACGAAGTTCTTTTTGTAGCCCAAGCGCTCGATATGCTCGCGCAAAATGCGGACACAAAGCGAATGAAACGTGCAAACGGTGGGGCGATTGATGCGTCCATCTTTCGTTTGATCGTTGGCGCGTGGGGTCAACTGCCGGACGCGCTCCTGCATTTCGCGAGCGGCCTTATTGGTGAATGTGACACCGAGAATCTGACGGGGCGGGATTCCCTTCTCCATCATGTGCGCGATGCGATGCGTAATGACCCGCGTTTTGCCCGTGCCCGCGCCGGCGAGGATTAGCACAGGCCCTTCGATTGTCTCTACGGCGAGGCGTTGTGGGGGGTTGAGGGCGGTCAGGTTCAGCATGCGGGGGCGGAGTGTAAGCACCCGCGAGTGCAAAACAAGGAAGTTCGTCAGGACTTAAGTTTCTTCAGATCCTCGGCCAAAAACTGGGTGACTTCTTTGAATTTGGGAATGTTATCCGGGTTGACGGCCATCAACACTTGGTGCGCCTCGAGGCAGGTTTGAGATGCCTCTGCGCGAGAGGGATTGGGGCCGTCATCGGCTGCATGGTATGCTTGATCGGGAACGGCACATCCCTGGCGGATCTCAAACAGATGCGACACGCCGAGGTTGTCGAGCAATTCCACAACACGCTGGTTGGGGTTTTTCAGTTCCAGCGTGATCCGGTCAGTGTTCTGACGGTCGTTATGGAGTTGCAGCACTAAGCCCGCAAGAACACCGAGAAACGTGCTGTCCATCGTCATGCATTCGCCGACTTCCAAAACAAAATGATTGAAGCCGCGTTCCTTCAGTTCATTGACCAGCATTTTGAACTGGACGCCGGAAGCGAAATTCGCCCGACCCGTTACTTTGATATGAGCCACGTCATCGACGATGCAAACATGTAAATTCGATGGTGTCTTGCTCATGACTCACCTTAACAGCGCCTCAGAAATCTATGAGCCAAATAGAAGCTTGAACGCGCTTCCAGAAGAAGATCGGAACCGCTTGGGAGTGAGGACAGCCCGACGCTTCGCAGGCGGCAGGTTTCCCCCATCTCAACATGCGTGTTGCGGCAACTCATTGAATTAAGGTAGTCGGTCTGCCTCCGTTCGGCTAACAATTTTTATGAGGGCCTGCTGCAGGACAAGCGCCTCGTCGAGGTTGCTGAAGATCAACTGCCGATTACACTCGAGAAGGATTTCCATGGCCTCGATCAATTCGCCCAAGCTGTATTGCCGCGCATGCCCCAACGTTTTGAAGAGCACATACGGATTCATGCTGAGCGGACTAAAACGGCGGTCTTGCGGCAGCGCGTCGACCGGGACTCTCTCCAGTTGAGCTTTGAATCGGTTGTAGTCCGTTTCGCCCTTGATCCAGCCTTCCCGCTGCATTTCCTTCAGGAAGATCATCACACGCACTTTGGAAATCAACCCGTACAGAAGTCCAATCTCGGACTTCCGGCTATCCGTCTTCACACCCCATAACTCTTCGTCCAAAGTTCGCAACAACTTCGGCAGGTCGCGCGCTCCGAAAGCGTCTCCAAGCGCAAAGGCCCGGCTTTGCTTGTTCCGCGTCACGACGGCGTTTACGTCCTCCAAGCCAATTTCATCACGATTGCCGGCGTATGAAATGAGCTTGTCGACTTCGCTGGCAAGTTGGCGCGCATTTGGCCCAACCCAGGCAACCAATTGTTCGACAGCGTCGCGCGAGATTTTCTTCTTGAAGGATTGGACTTGCCGCCGGGCGCAACTTTCAGCTTCCTCAGCCCAGTTGCGATCTTCCAATGACCAACCGGCAAAGGCCTCCACCGTTCCGATCTTCTCCAGCGTTTTGTAGAAGGTCCTTCGTTTGTCGACACCGCCGGACGTGATCAACAGGCGAACGTTTTCGGAAGGAAACTTTTTGAGCTCTTGCGCCAATTCCGACAAAGCCTCCGCCACAGCCTGGGCGCTGGCCGTCCGCTCGTCTCCGAGGAAATTGCAATTCCGAAACCAAATCACCTTGCCACTGCCGAAGAATGGCAGCGTCTGGACTGCCTCGCGCAGCCGTCGCAACGCAGCGAGAGCTTCTCCGCTGTGCGCCGCAGAAGCGTCAATGATTTCGTGGTCGAGACCGCCCCACTGGGCGCACCACTCTTGGTAAATCTGGCGGGCACGCTGTTTGACCGCGAAGTCGTCATCCCCCCAAATCAAAGCGATCGGTCGCAGCGCTGTCGAAACGGCAGAAGCCATCTCACTCCGTTTCGCCGCCGTTCTCGTTGATGCGATTGAGAATTTCCGACATGTCCTCCACTTGCTCGAAAAGGGGTGCTGAAACGTAGATCGGCCGCTTTTGCGCCGAGGCAATCGCGAGGCAATCGCTGGGGCGAGCATCAATCTCCACGATCTTGCGTCCAAGCTCATTCTGTTGCTGCAAGATGAGACGGGCGAAATAGGTCGAGTTCTTCAACTCGGTGATGACAACTCGCTCGACGGTGACGTTGAAGCCTTTCAGAATATTCGCGATTAGGTCGTGCGTGAGGGGGCGTTCCTTAGGTGTTTCGCGCAGAAACATTCCAATGATTGCCCCCATGTTGTGCTCCACTTGAATGACAAAAACCTTTTCGTCATTGCCCACAAAAATAGCGCAACCGCTATTCGCCGGAAGAATTCCTCGAATCGCAATGTGCACAACGTCTCTGTTCATAGCGCTATTTTAAGCGGCACAGGCGAAAAAACAAGCCCCGCCTGCTGTGGCAATTAGCGCAGCGATCTAATCGGGTAAAGCACCGCAACCAAAGGCCTTTCTGATTGTCGCACTTGGCGTCTCCTGCTATCCAAGCTCGCGAAAGGAACCCAATTATGACGTTGTCTATTTCGAAGGCCTGGCTGATTTCGATCCAATGTTGCGCTACCGTCTCAATGCTTGGCGCCGACTGGACCAGTCCGAAGCACTTCCGTTCCGACGCCGGTATTAGCCAAACGGTTACCGGTCCTTTGCCGCAGAAATTCGATTCAGAGGAAGCGCTTTGCTGGCGGAAGCCAATCGATCCCGGACATTCCACGCCAATTTTGCACAGGGGCATCATGTATTTGACCACTTATCGCGAAGCGGAACGAGAATTGGCAACTCTCGCGCTAGACCAAAACACGGGTGAAGTGCGCTGGAAACAGGTTGCCCCGACGACACGTATCGAACCCTATCATCAGGTTGGCAGTCCGGCGGCCCCGACGCCCGCTTGCGATGGCGAGCGATTATATGTTTTTTTCGGCAGTTGCGGCCTGATCTGTTATGACCTCGAAGGGAAGAAGCTTTGGGACCACCGAATGGAACCGTTCCAAGACGAGTTTGGCGCGGGCAGCTCACCCATTTTGGCGGACGGCAAAATCATCATCAGCCAAGACCACGACATTGATAGCTTCGTCATGGCCATTGACCGATCGACGGGCAAAACGATTTGGCAAACGTCGCGTCCGGCTGCGGTGCGCAGCTATTCGACACCAACCGTATGGCCGCACAATGGACGCAAACAAATCCTCGTCGCAGGAGCGCTTGAATTGGCGAGCTATGATCTCGAGACGGGAGAGAAACTGTGGTGGGTTAATGGCTTGGCCAGGATCGTGATTCCGATTCCGGTGGCTTCTGGCGACACGATATATATGGCGTCGTGGTCGCCAGGCGCCGATGCCGGAACGCGCATTGCCCTCGAATCGTGGGAACAGGCGCTTGCCAAGTGGGACAAGGACAAGGATGGCAAGCTGGCGAAGGCCGAAATAGATAATCGCGAAGTCTTAAGCCGTTACTACCGGATGGATCTGGACCAAAACGAGAAATTGGATCGCACCGAGTGGGACCGTCATTCAGAAATCTTCCGGCTGGCACAAAATGCGATCCTGGCCTTAAAACCAAACGGCCGCGGCGACCTCACCAGCAGTTCGCTGGTCTGGAAGTATCAGCGTGGCATCCCCTACGTTTCGACGCCGCTTCTCGACAAGGGAATTCTCTGGATGGTTAAGGACGGCGGCATCGTCACTAAACTCGAAGCTGCGTCCGGCCGCGTGCTGCAGGAAGAGCGAATTCCGGGCTTCGGCAGTTATTATGCATCGCCGGTGACCGGTGATGGCAAAGTCTATTTTGCGAGCGAACAAGGCGCCGTCACTGTCGTGGCCAATCAACAAGAATGGAACGTCCTTTCATCGCGCGAATTCAAGGAGAAGATTTACGCGACGCCGGTGATTGACCGAGACCGAATTTATATCCGCACGGAAAAGGCTCTTTACTGTTTCAAAGGAGGAGCAGCTAACAAGTAAATTGCGGACTTCCGGGAATTGACGCGGCAAGGCTTCATCAAACGTGGCAAGCATTAACCCGTTTTTTTGCGCCAAGCCCAGCCGTCGCAACGCCTCGGCCGGCGTGCGCAATGGAGGTAGCATCTGCCCGCTTACACGAGGTGGCCGGGTGAGAATTTGCAACAGGGCAAGTTGCGTTAAAGGTGTGACCGCAAAAGGGCGGCGGTTGAAAAACCGATGCGCTCGCTCGTGATGTTCGTGCTGCGGAATGACAAGCGCTGCCAAACCATTGGCGTCGAGCAAATAGGTCATCCGTCACAGAGCATAGCGGCCACTTCTTCCGCCGTCATGCGAGTGCCATCGTTCCGAGCCAGCGGGATGCCTCGGCGAATCTTGATGCCTTTTTTGGCTTCCGCTTTTACCAATAACAAGACACCGTCTGGCCTATCCACGAATTCCACTCTGCAGCGCGGTAGTAAACCGTGCCGCTTGCGCAATTCCAGCGGAATGGTGACTTGGCCCTTTCCAGTAATTGTCATGCCGCAAACTTTAGGCGCCAGGGAGTGAAACTTCAAGGCGGATGGGAATGGATTCGACGATAAAAACAAGTCAGATTGGGACAGCCTCCGGCGCAGTAATCGGAGCGCGGATGCCCACATCCGCGCAGTTTAGTTGCGACCAGTCACGTCGCGGATGCGGGCATCCGCGCTCCTGCAGCAATGTCCCAATGTTGTCTGTTTCGATTTAGGCCATCCCGGGCCTCGGCCGTCGGCGGCGCGAGGAAGCATTGTTTCGCGAACGCAGCCAGCCGAGTTTTCTCCAGGGAACGACTACAGCGAGAAAGGCGGCGAAGGCGAGTGTCACGGCAATGGCGAGCAAGCGCAGGAGATATTGCAGGAACGACAGCACAGTAATCTCAAATGAAACCGGTATTTTGGCCCGGTTCCCTTCAATTGGGTCTGTAACCAGATAGACCTGATACTTGTATTGGCCGGGTCGAGTCTCGCGCGTGAGCTCGACAGACAATTCGACAGCATTGTCTCCGCGTTCTAATAATTTATTGGCAGGCTGATTCGAGAGGAACGTTGGCAACCCATGTTTCGCGGTGGCTGTCTCTTCCTGAATGGCGATTCGCCCGTTGAAATCCGAGGTGATCGTCGGTTTGAAGCGAATCAGTTCGTTCTCTTTCCGCCGCGCGGTCATTCCTGTGAATGCGCTCGATGGACTCTTGAAGTAGATCGGCGCTGACAGCGATGCACTCTGGACGACATTGTTCGTTCCCTTCCCATTGACCGTAATTTGGTACCTGCCTAAGGCCCCGTTCTCCTTAAAGACACCCGCATAGAGGCCGTCATCCGGTTTGCTATCGCCATCGTCGGCCGAACCGTTGTCCACCAAAGTGATCGTCGAGCTTTTTCCCAAACCGGGCGGGTGAATGATCGCGTTCATAGAACCTTTCTCACTCGAATCGAATCGTGCGTGGATGACCAACGGCTGTCCAGCCACCATTGGATTCTCCAGATGGGCAACGATCTTGGACGGTTCCAAAACGCGGCCTTTGATTAACACCGTGGAAGGCGAAACCTTAAATGTTTCATTGCTTGGAATGAGCGCTATCGTCCCGCCGAAATTTCCGGGGGCGCGTCCTTCCAGCCCGCCGAATTCAAGTTCGACCGAGTCGAAATCCGGTTTGAGAGCAATCTCGCTCGGCAAGATCGTGAGGCCTTCCAGACCTGTTCCTTGTTTTAGCAAACGAATTCGTTTTCCCTCCGACTGCCCTTTAACGCGAATGTTCAGGATGCGCTTCAGGTTCCTAGTTCCCGGACTAATTTCTCCGAGGATCACTTCACTTGTTTCAACCTGCACTTCCGTAGGCGAACTGAAGCGAAATGGAATTGTGATCGAATTGGTTCCGGCATGGCTCACATTCTGACCTGGTTCGGGATCGACGCGGAGTGTTGCGGTAAGCTCCTTCCCCGTCACGTCGCTCGAGGCGCGGCGTATCTGCAATCCTAGAGCTCGTCCGAGATACGATAATTTCGCTGCTCCGCCGAAGCCAACGACTGATCCCGGTTCTTTGCTTGACCGCATCCGAATCTCGATGCCAGGCGGCAACTCCGCTTCGAACCGCACGAGCGTCTGATTGAGGGCTTCGGGATAGAATAAAGAGAGTCCCACGTTCGGCGCGTTGTGCCATTGATCGTCGGCGGGAAGTTCGATCAGTGAAGGTTTTTCGGGAAAAAACTGCAGGCCGATCTGGCCGGGTTTAGCCGAAAGAATCTCGATTTCGACTGGAATTTCTGAAGGCTGAATATCAACGGACGCGAAGAGTTTCAAGCCCGCTGTGTAACGGCCGGGCGCAGCGTTCCGAATCATAAAGACGACCGATTGCCTTCCCTCAGCCGCTAGAAGGTCTGCGATTGTCGTCATGACCATTCCTTGAGGCAGAGCGTTCGTGTTCAAACCCAATTTAACCAACAGACCGGACCGCGCTGGGCTCACGGCGAACTCGATGGGAATCGCTTGCACAATTTCCGGAGCAACGCCCGCCGACAATCGAATGCTTTTTGGTTCGACGGAGATGATGGTGGGGCTGGTTTGCGGCGGGACTGGTTCAGGGACTGGCGCTGAACGGGAAGCAACATCTGGCGTAATCCCCGCGGCGACCGTCTTGGCTTCGATGTCGGCCAGGAGCGTCTGCGTCGCTTTCGGCAGCTCTGAAGCCCCGAAATGAATCACGAAAAAATTCGTCAGCCGCTTGCTCGGTTTGAACTGATGATTGTAGAGACGACGAACCTTTTCTGCCTCCGCCAGCGAAATACTGTCCCGTCCATCCGTATAGAGGAACACTGAAAGGTCTCCTGTGTCCGCGGCGCCGAATTCCTCGAAGGCTTTGATTAAGGGTTTGGCGATGCTCGTGTTGGTTGGCCCCCGCATCTTAAGCCGTTTCAGCTCTGATTCGAGTTCTGCGCGAAGTTTCGTTTCCGCGCCGAGCTTGTACTTCGTTCGCAACAAGACCGAAACTTCGAGGTTGAAGGTCCAAACTTCGATACGATCGCCCTCCGCATAAGAGCGATTATCGAAGGCACGTTTCACATCCTGCAGAACGGTCTCTGAGAGTGCAGCTCGAATCCGGTTGGACCTCATCGATCCGGAAGTGTCGATCAAATAAAGAAAATTGGACGCGACGGCGCTTAACGGTGCGCCCGCTAAAACCAAGAGGAACAACGTCCGGCAAAAAAACTTTGACATCATGATGACAATGACAATCGGATCTGAGGCAAACGCGTCAAGCAGCGGCCAACAACTTCAAAACGAGCGTAGTATGGAAGCTGCAACCGTGAGTGACAAGGTCAAACGCCGGGCGTTTGGGGCGCTTTCGAGAACAGCCAGGATTTGATGATTTTGTCCGAACCAGTTGGACAGACAAAATCATGAAGGACAAAATCATCCAATCCGCTTGCTGGCTTCGGGAAATCCGTCAACGACAGAGTGATCACCGGCGCCTGGATAGAATGATAGATGCTATACGCTCGGCGCTTATCGGCGAGTTGCAGGCGCGAAGTCGGGATGTGCGTTTTCATGCTCGGTGCGGCAAAGCCCAACATTTGCGAGCAACTCCAGAAAACGCGCGTCAGACCGAAGTCCGTCTAACCTCGGTTCTACATTGAGATAGATTAACCGCAGCGATCTTTCGGCGACAGCTTGCGAGAGCCATTGCATCGCTGCTTCGGTCTCACCCAATCCCAGCTTCAGCACGGCAATTTCGCTGGCCGCCACGTATCGTTCTTGTCTGAGCGCGATTAGTTTGTCGGCCGCTTGCGCGGCCGCCTGGCGATTGCCGGCGAGCGCATGCACGTGTCCCAGGGCAGCGAGAGCCACAGGATCATTATGGCCGAGTTGAAGCGCTCGTTCGCACGCGGCAATTGCTTCCGGGAAGAGCGAACGTTGCGCACAGGCCCAGCCGAGGAACAGGTTCGCGACCCAGAACCTTTCCTCCATCTCGAGAGTCAACCGGCATTGGTGAATCGCTTGATCGAATTGACGGGCGTAATAAAAGGTGAGCGCGAGGCTGGCTTGAACTCCCAACGAAAGCGGGTCTACCGCCTGCGCTTTTCGCAATTCCGCAATGGCTTCTTCGTGGCGGCCCAGGGGTGTGAGGCAATGAATGGCGTACCATTGATGGGCTGTGGCGTGACTCGGATTGAGTTGAACCGCTCGCTTGAACTCAGCTTCCGCGCGCGCCCAATCCCAATCATAAATTGAGAACACACAACCGAGCGATGCGTGAGCGGGCGCAAGCCGATCATCAATATCGAGCGCCTTTAACGCGGCAGTCTTCGCTTTCGGATAGACCTCGTCCGGGGCCGAATACTGGTAGGTCCCCAGAAGATTGTAGGCATCCGCTAACCCCGCGTAGGCCAAAGCAAAATGCGCATCTTTTTGAATCGCCTCTTCAAACAGGGCGATGCTCCGGCGCACCGAATCTTCCTGGCGCCTGTTCCAACAATGGCGTCCCTTCAAATAGAGATTGTAGGCTTCGGGATTGCCGGTGGCCGGTTTGGAAGCCGAAAGCTCCGCGTGGCTTCTCAAGCCAAACTTCAAGCGCGAGACGATGGCCGCCGTAATTTCATCCTGAATCTCGAAGATATCCTTGGCACGGTAGGTGAAGTTCTCGGCCCACAAACGATAGCCATCTCTCGCGCTGACCAGCTCGACCGCGATGCGAACACGATCTCCAACGCGGCGGACGGCGCCTTCGAGAACCACTTCGACATTCAACCGCGCAGCCAGTTCGGAAATGTTCTGCCGCTGGCCTTTGAACTGAAAAGCTGAGCTTCGCGAAGCCACGGTAAGTCCGTGGACCTGACCGAGCGTGTTGATCAATTCTTCGGTTAAGCCATCGGTCCAGTACTCGTGCAGTGGGTCGGTCCCTTCATCGGTAAATGGCAGAATTGCAATGGCCGTGGGAGCTGATTGATGAATGACCGGCACGTTGGCCATCACCCAGTCATGATCGAAAACGCGTTCGTAAATGCGGTTGCGGACTCGCAGGAACTTTTTCTCAAGCCGCGTGATTCCAGAAAGACGCAAGACATCGATCAGCGGATTTGCTTCGTCATCGCTGACATCCTCAAAATTCCGGATGCGATCGTAGAGTTGCAGCAAGTCGCCCAAGTCCACGTTGCTGCGCGTTAACCTTTCCCGAACGAAGAGGAGGTTATCGTCTCGTTCGCGCGCCCGATTCGAGAGAAAAAGATCCTCGCACACGCGATCGATAGACCGCCGATTTCGAATGCGAAACTTAGGATTCGCATCTCCTGAATTCGCCTCGGCGATGGCACGGCACAGGCGTTGGGTCAAGTAAGGATGGCCATTCGTCCAATCGAGAATGCGGTCCAGCCAATCGGCGGCACGCTCACTGTCGGGCGAGAAGCCCTGAGCTAAAGGGGCTGCTTCTGCGGGGGCAAAGTCGTTGAGTTCGATTCTTCGGCCAATATTAAAGGGAGTCGTGCGCGAGTCTCGGATCAGTTCTGAGGGACTGGCGACGCCGAGCAGGCAGAACGTGAGCCGGCGAAGTTGCGCGTCCTCCGTCCGTCGATTGAACGCTTCGCGAATGGCGGCAAAGAATTCATCCGTCGTGAACGGAAGACTGCGCACCACATCGATCTCATCGACAAAAACCGTGATTGGGCCCGGATGTCCCTTCATGACGACTTCCCGGAGCGCGTTGAAGAATCGCTGGACGGGGCTGAGCCGATGCGCGGAGAGCCAATAAGCATCCAACGCGTCTTCCAGCTTCAATTGCCGTCCGAGGTGCGCCGTCAACCCATCGTACCATTGTTCGATGGTGAGGTTTTGGCCGAAAGCGGTGAGATCGAGGATGGCCACGCTGATTTTTTGCTCCCGCAGTTTTCGAGCGCAGCGGGCCATCAGCGATGATTTGCCCATTTGCCGAGAGGTGAGGACGTAACAGAATTCGCCTTGGAGCAAACCGTCCAACAAATCCTTGTCGGCCTGTCGCTCGACGTAACAAGGCGCATCGTGGCGCAATGTTCCGCCGGTGACATAAAATGTGTTCTCGACCGCGCTCATAATTCAAACCGCGATTGTCAATTTCAATGTTCCATCAGGAATAACTTGCGCCGAATTATCAGGCTTTATTCGCTGAAAGCACTCCCAAAATCAGCAGGTCCTGCGTGCAGGGCGCATCTCGGCACTGCCCGCGATGGCAGGGATGGCGCGCTGCGCCGTCCGCCGCCCGCGTTGCAAGCGGGCGGAGCAATGGCATGCACCAAGCCCGCTGAATACGCAGTTGCGTGCCTGTGCCACGCTCGAACCAGCTCCCACGGTGGACGGCGCAGCGCGCCATCCCTGCCACAAAACCGGAGCATTACGCTTTTATGTAGGGAGATGTAGGGAGAATATCCCGTTGACGCTTGCCTTGGGTTGTCCGCAATATCGCCGCTTCGCGGCTCGGCCTCGCTGGCCTTGAGTTAGCGAGTCCCTATAAGAAACATACGGGGACGGATGATTTCATTATGAATTTGGATGCACTTTATTCTGATTTGACATTGGAACCGAAAGCGAAGCTCGCCTTGGTTGTCCTCGACGGCCTTGGGGATTTGGCGACCCGCGAAAGCGGCTGCGTCACTCCACTCGAAGCAGCCTCAACTCCAAACCTTGACGCGCTCACTAAGGATGCGGCGCAAGGGCGCATGATTCCCGTTGCGCCCGGCATTACCCCTGGGAGCGGGCCGGGGCATCTTGGCCTTTTCGGATATGATCCGTTGGAATTCCAGGTCGGCCGAGGCGTGATCGAAGCGCTTGGTCTTGGGTTGGAGTTGAAAGCGGGAGATGTCGCGGCACGAGCAAATTTCTGCACGCTGGACGCAAAGGGGATTGTCACCGACCGGCGGGCCGGCCGCATCGAAACAGAAGTTTGCGAAGAGCTCTGCGCTCTTCTCTCAAAAAAAATCAAGAAAGTGGGTGACGCGGACGTCTTGATCAAAGCGGGCAAAGGCCATCGCTTCGTTGTCATTTTCCGTGGCAAGGGATTGGAAGGGCCCCTGACGGACGCCGATCCGCATCGGGAAGGCGCCGCTATTCCGCCAACCGAACCGGTCGACACAAAATCGGCGAAAGCCAAAAAGGCTGCCAAGCTCGTGGCGGAGTTTTACAAGGCGGCGTTGCCATTGCTGGCGAAAAGGAAACCGGCCAATGGCTTTCTCATGCGAGGTATTGCGCATCAACCTGCCATTCCGTCATTTCAGGAGCGCTATCGCCTGAAAGCCGCCTGCCTGGCCGTTTATCCGATGTACAAAGGCTTGGCGCAATTGGTCGGCATGACGAAATTGGAGGGGCCGCAAACGATTGCCGGCCAATTTCGCCGGTATCTGGCTGAATACGACAACTACGATTACTTTTTCGTCCATTACAAGTACACCGACATGCATGGCGAGGACGGGAATTTTGAGGCTAAAAAAACTGCCATCGAGGAATTCGACGCGGCCCTTCCTATTCTCCTCGAAAAGCGGCCGGATGTGCTCGCCATTACCGGGGATCATTCGACGCCTTGCGCGGTGAAAGGACACTCGTGGCATCCGCAACCGGTTTTGTTGACTTCGAAATTCTCCGGCTCGGACAAACTGGAACGGTTCACTGAAACAGGCGCCAACCTTGGCTCGCTCGGAATATTCGAGGCAAAATATTTGATTCGGCTTATGCAGGCGAATGCTGGGATGTTCGATAAGTTTGGGGCGTGAAAAGTAACACGTAACACGTGATGCGTGATGCGTGATGCGTGAACAGCTGACACTTCACGCAATACATCGATGAAGGCTGTGATTTTAGCGGCAGGGAAGGGGACGCGGATGCGCGAACTGACCAGCGAACTGCCGAAACCGATGCTCAAGGTTCACGGGAAGCCGATCTTGGAACATATTCTGGAAGGGTTGATTGGCACGGGCATAGGCGAGGTTTGCATCATCACCGGATATCGGGCCGATGTTGTGGAGAATTATTTCCAAACCGGTGCTCGCTGGAACGCGGCCATCTCTTGCGTGCGTCAGGCCGTTCAAGATGGCACAGGCAAAGCCCCGGAGCTCGCCAAACAATTCGTCGGTTCGGACACATTCCTCCTGACGTACGGCGACATTTTGGTCAGACCGGAGACTTATCAGCAGATGGTAACGCGTTTCGGCGAAGGCCCATTCTCCGGATTGGTCACAGTGACCCCAGGCCAGGATGTCACCAAGGGCGGCATCAACTTCTTTGATGAGGAGTTCTGTTTGCGGCGCGTGGTGGAGAAGCCAACGCCGGCCCAAGTCGACGATTTTCGGAAAACAGGATGGCTCGGATCTGACAAACCTGTTTGGTACAACGCTGGAATTTACATATTTCGGCCGGCGCTCTTCGAATTCACCGCCAGGCTGCAGAAATCGCCGCGCGGCGAATACGAATTGCCGGATGCGATTAACGCAATGCTCTCGGCTGGGCATCGTATCGCTGGTTTGGAAATCAAGGGGCGCTGGGTCGATGTCCGCGATCCAGAAGTATTGGCGCAGTTGGAGAGTCGCGGGAGCTAAGCACGAAATTGGCGCGAACTGCGTGATCATCACGCTATCGCCCTTGAACGCCACGGCCACCACGATGGCCATCTCCACCGCTGCCAGGAGTCCGTCCGGAAAACAATTAGAGACCTTGAAGGGCCAGTGTAATCGAACTTAACGGAGTAGGTCCAACGCCCGCGTTCGTACCACCAACTTGTCACGTTCTCGCCACCAGCTCCGATGGCCTCGGTTTTTCCTTTCCATGACGGTTCTCCCAACGCCTTTCTGATATCCCTCTCGGTCATACCGGGCTTCAATGCCCGCCAACGAGCGTCAAAGTGTGAACGTTGGATTAAGTGAAACAACAGCGTGAAGACAACAAGGCCGATGCTACCGGCTGCCAATTGCTTTTTGAATCCGCCTCCGTCCATGTCACTCCGGGTCCTGCGGCCTGGGGAGGTAAAACCAATTTCGTTTTCCGTTCGCACCGGCCGACATCATCGTCCAAGTGGTGAACGAAACATGTCCGTCCACCCAGGCGTAGTTGCCGCCTTTGCCATGCCGGAGATATTTCATTGATGGCTGTGACAGCGCGATGGTTGGAGGATAGAGATAGCCCAGATGCCACCACATGAGATCGCGCTTGGGATCGAGGCCATCGCCGTTCATGCACGTTTCCACTGGCTTGGTCACAATCGAGATTTTCTTGCGATCATCCGGGGTGTATCCAAGATAAGCGTAATTGTGTCCGTAGCCGCCGTAGCCCTGCCAGCCAGGAACATTGGTTGGAATGGCTTTGGCGATCAAGGCTGATGGGCACGCGACGACTTTGTCTTTGGCCACCATTTGTCTGTAATTCGTCTCACTGCCAGTCGAGATATAAGGACTGATTTCCTGGAACCATCGGCTGGGCGCCACCCAACCCGCGCCTTGTGAAAGGTCGGGACTGCCCGCGACAGGCAAGTAATCCGACCGATCATCCGCGTAAAGCAAATAACCCAACACGATCTGCTTTTCGTTGCTCACACAGCGGATGTTTTTGGCCCGCTCTTTCGCTTTGGCCAAGGCAGGCAGCAACATCCCGGCTAAGATGGCGATGATCGCAATTACGACCAGTAACTCGATCAGCGTGAAGGCGTGCCGTGCGTTAACTCTTGGTGTTGTCATAGCTGGCGTCAGTTCTGGGCGTGGCGCTTATTCCGGTGACCCAGCCGGACGCGTGTCATGCGTTCGCGGAGGCCGCCGTTTTGCATGAAATCAATCTCCAATCGGCGGAGCTGTTGATCAATCAAATAGTTGGCTTGGTGAATGCCGACAACTGGGGAAGCCGCCTCTACTTCGGCATCACGAAGCGCGGTTGGCAGAGCTCATCTGCCAGTGCGATCGTTTCCTGCAGCAGTTGCATGACGTTCTCGACGGCGGCGTTAAGTTCCTCGGGGGTGTCGCCTGGGCGGGCGAGAATCTTCTGCACGCGCGGCCCGAACTCGCCCGGCGCGCGTTCGAACTCCGCAATTTCGGCTAGGGCCGTCTTGTCGTTGAGCGGATACGTTCGGTTCAAGGCGAACAAGACCAATATGAGTTGATTCAGCGAACGAGTCAGGCAAGCGCTCGTCCCGAATGCGTCTGCGCGAGCTGAGAACTTGCGAGCGAAAGCCGCGAGGCCAAACTCAGCGGCCCAAAGGTAATCCTGCACGACGGCGCGGCGCAAGGCCTCGGGATATTCCGCGACCCGTTGCTTGAGCACTTCGACCAGCTGCTCGGGATCGAACAGCGGCACACACACAGCGACCTCGCCCAGGTAGGTCGCACTGAAGAATCCGAACGGAGGTTGCTGAGCATAGTGAAGCTCGCACCGGCCGGCCTCTGCGTCTGCGATGACACGCTCGACGTGTTCGAGGCTGCGATAAATGAAATCGACACGCTGCCCGCTGATCGTCAGCCACGCTCCACCGCTAACCCACGGGCCCCAGCCGTAGAACTCTGTAACGACCGGGCTGACCCTGTCGTTGACCTTCCCGGCCAATGCGCGAACACTCTGGATCGAAAAGGGGGCTGCGTCCGAATAAAAAAGGCCAAGATCGATGTCAGACCCTGGCTGCGCGCGTCCACGGGCGTGCGATCCGCCGAGCACGACGGCCTTAACCCCGGGGATCGCACTGAGTTGCTGCGTCAGCGACGACACCAATTCACGTTGGACCGGGGAGAGTTGTTGTCTAATGACCACGCGATCAGGCGCTAGGTTAGTCGCGCTTTTTGCTTTGTCGAGAACGACCTGCACGGACTCGACGCGCACACTGGGTGAACGCGCCTGATTCCATTCAAAGGATACCACCCGCCAAATGCGACGACGTTTTCGCTTCCGTTCCCTCACGTGGAAACATAAATGAAAAAGTAAACGGGACGCTAGACTTGCAAGCAATGTTTTGTATAGTAAGCGAAAAGTGTTGGAGATTTTTATGCCCCCTAAAACTACTGATAAATCTACCGTCGATAAACCTGCCGCGGAAAAAGCAACGTCTGAAAAATCAGGCGCTGAACCGCGTGTTGTCGAGTTCCCTAAACCCTCTGCCTCGCGCCAGCGCGACTTGGAAGCAGCCATTTCCACCATCACGAAGACCTACGGCGATGGCAGCATCATGCGTCTGGGCGACGCGCACAAAGTTAAGATCGATGTTATCCCGACCGGCGCCCTCGCAGTGGACTTGGCACTGGGCGTGGGAGGTCTGCCGCGAGGCCGCGTGGTCGAGATTTTTGGTCCGGAATCGTCCGGGAAAACGACCTTGATGTTGCACGTGATCGCCAATGCGCAAAAGGCTGGCGGTCTGGCGGCCTTCATCGATGCCGAACATGCGCTCGACCCAGGTTATGCGCGCAAGTTGGGGGTTAATCTGGACGACTTATTGGTTTCGCAACCCGACAGCGGAGAAGAGGCTTTGACGATTTGCGAAACGTTAGCCCGTTCTAATGCACTTGATGTCATCGTGGTCGATTCCGTCGCTGCGTTGGTGCCGAAAGCGGAACTGGAAGGCGAAATGGGCATGGCGACAATGGGCATGCAAGCGCGCCTTATGAGCCAGGCTTTGCGCAAGCTGACCGGCATCTTGAACAAGGCAAAAACGACTTGCGTATTTACGAACCAAATGCGTGAAAAAGTCGGTGTGATGTTCGGCAATCCGGAAACCACACCCGGCGGCAAAGCGTTAAAGTTCTACGCGAGCGTGCGCATTGATATACGGCGCAAAGATACGATTAAGAATGCGGCCGGCAACGCGATTGGCAATCATGTCAAGGTGAAGATCGTGAAGAATAAAGTGGCTCCGCCATTCGCCGAAGCCGAGTTTGATATTTACTTCAACCAAGGCATCAACAAGGAAGGCAGCATCATTGACGTCGGTCTCGACAGCGGCGTGATTGATAAGCGCGGCGCATGGTTGCAATTCCAGGGCGAACTAATCGGCCAAGGCAAAGACGCCGCCCGCCAGGCGCTCATCGACAATCCCGATGTCGCCAAACGCATCGTCGATTCGATTGTCGAAAAACGGAACGGCGCGCCCGCAGAAGCCTGAGGAACCGGTTCGAAACGGCCGTTAGCGGTAAGACTTCTCCGAAACAAGATTTTGCGCATTGCGGCCGTGAACCACAGGGCGCGGCGTTTACGCCGCTTCGGTTCGCTAAGCCCCTTTCACGTCGGAAGTTGAAGCGGCGTAAACGCCGCGCTCCTGGGAGCCAGGTGCGGCGTAGTTCATGAAAGCATGAAACCTCGTGTTGCAGTCGTATTTACTGGCGGGACCATGTCGATGCGGTTCGATCCGGTTGCGGGCGGTCCCGTGCCGATGCTGTCCGGCAACGAGATCCTCGCGCAGGTTCCGGGTTTGGATCAAGTCGCACACGTGACCCCAATTGATTTCGCGCGGCTGCCCGGGCCGCATATGACGCCGCCACGGATGCTGGAACTGGCCCGATGCGTCGAGCAGCAACTGGCCGACGCGTCCATTAACGGTGTCGTTATCACCCATGGCACGGACACTTTGGAAGAGACAGCCTATTTGCTTGACCTCGTATTGACCTCGGAAAAGCCAGTCGTTCTCGTGGGCTCGATGCGGAATAGCTCCGAACTGGGATGGGATGGGCCCGCGAATCTACGGTCTGCGATACGAGTTGCGGCTGACTCCAGTGTTTGCGGTCTTGGAGTCCTTGTCGCCATGAACGATCAGTTGATTTCCGCCAAGGAAGCCACCAAGACGCACTCCGAATCGGTGGCCACCTTTCAAGGCCGCGATTCTGGTCCGCTCGGGATCGTGGACAAGGACAGAATTATTGTGCTGCATCGTCCGGCGAATCGCGAATCGATCGGCGCGACACGTTTGGAAGAACGAGTTCTGATAATCCAGCTTGCAGCCGGGGATAACGGTTCGCTCGTTCGTCTTGCACTTGAGAACGACGCGCGTGCTTTGGTTATCGAGGGACTCGGGCGAGGGAATGTTCCGATCACTGCGCTGACGGAAGTCGACCGTGCCATACGCAGCGGCATCCCGGTCGTGATCACCTCGCGATGTCCACGCGGCCGCATTCTGGACACTTATGCCTATCCCGGCGCAGGCAAGCCCTTGAAGCAGCTTGGGGCGATTCTGGGTGGTATGCTGCCAAGCCACAAGGCGCGGATCAAGTTGATGCTGCTCCTTGGGAACGGCGCTGCCATCGAGACGATTCGAAGCTCGTTCGAACGGCGATAACAGGAGGCAAAGCGTTGAGTCAGGCCAAAAACGATAAACTCTGAACAATTTTTGCGTAGTCCTGCTTCCTGCATTACAGTCACAATTTTTAGTCATGTTGAATCTGTTCGCTTACCGATTGTGTTCGCGCTTGGTGCGGATGACGGCAATGTGGGCCTGCCTCACCATTGTCTTCTTCGCGTACTCCGAGGATTTCCAGGGATCGACGCACAAAGTTCCCTACGAGGACGAAGTTATCGATTACGATCATCGCGTCTCGTCGGATCGGGTCGCGCAATTGCAGCGAAAGCTGGAGAACGGAGAAATCCGGCTGAGATTCGATCCGAAATCTGGCTATCTGAAGGCAATCCTGGAGGCTCTTGAGGTTCCAAAGTCATCTCAGATGCTGGTCTTCTCCAAGACGTCCTTGCAACGGCACTCAATCAGTCCGTCGAACCCCCGTGCCATCTTTTACAATGACGACGTCTATGTCGGGTTTATTCCAGGCGCTCCCTTAATGGAGATTAGCGCGGTCGATTCGAACCTCGGCGGCGTCTTTTACACGTTGGAACAAACGGAAAAGCAGCCGCCCAAGTTGCTGCGCAGCACAGAATGCCTGCAGTGTCACGGCGGCGCTAAAACACTCGGCGTGCCCGGTCACCTGGTGCGGTCTGTTGCCACGGATGAAACAGGGGAACTCGATTCACAGAATGAGGTCAGTGGGATCACTCATTGCACTCCGGTCGAGGATCGATGGGCGGGTTGGTATGTCACCGGCACGCACGGTCAGCAAACGCATCGCGGCAATCTGATCGGCAAGGCCGCGTTTCAAAAGCAGGCCGAGCAGCCGAACTATTTCGGCAACTTGGCCGACTTGAGCCGTTTCTTCGACGTGACGAAATATCCGGAAGCCGGAAGCGACATTGTGGCGTTGATGATTCTCGAACATCAAGCCCACATGCACAATTATGTCACCCGGCTTAACTTCGAAGCGCTCATCAAACTCAAGCAGTACGGTCACGTCCGTTATCTCAAGACCCAAATGAACGCGTTCCTTAGATATCTCCTGTTCGCCGAAGAAGCGCTGCTGACAAGCGAGTTGAGGGGGAATCCTGAATTCGTGAAGCGATTTACGGCGCGCGGGTTGAAGGATAAGCAAGGCCGGTCGTTGCGCGACCTCGATTTGCAAACGCGCCTTTTCAAATACCCGTGCAGCTTCCTAATCTATTCGCCAGCGTTTGATAACATGCCAACCGCCGTCCGGGATCAGCTTTTGGAACGGCTCTATGATATCCTGACTGGCAAAGATCAAAGTCCGGATTTTGCCAAGCTGCGAACGGAAGATCGGGAAAACATTTTGGAAATCTTACGCGATACCAAGGGCAATCTTCCGGATTATTGGCGGCGGCCCATCGACAAAGCCACCAACGAGTGATCTGAACCGAAAATGCGCGTCGGCCTGTCCCTCTGACTTCAGCCCTGCTTCCCCGATGGACCAAGTTACGCCATTCATTGAGTTTTTGAACCGTCAAATGCCGGTTGCGCTGGAAATGCCGCGCCAGATGGTGGGCATTAACAGTTTCACGGGAAACCGGAGCGGAGTGAATCAGTTGGGCCAGTTGACCGCGTCGTCCTTCCCTGAACTTGGGTTCTCGCCCGAATTCGTTCCTTCAACCAATCCCGCGTGGGGCGACCACTTGATATTGACGCGTCCTGGCCGGTCCAATCGTTCCATTGCGATGATTTCGCATCCCGACACGGTCTTCCCGCCTGAAAAGGAAATCCGAAACAAATTTCGCGCGTTCACGCCCGAGGCCTATGCGAAGGGAAAAAATCTTTGCTCGCACTGGCCGGGCCCGGCGAAGTTCGCAGTTTAACGGACGGTTATCCTTGCCAAGTGAACGTTGAGATTCTGAGCGAAAGCAGGCCTTGGCCATTTTGAAACTTTTTGCGGAAACGGGCGTCGCAGAGACGATTTCGTAAGGCAATCGCCATTCGCCAAGAAAGGGTTTGCTCTCGGTTTGGAAGTGCCCAATCTATTCAAGATGTCGAAACCAAAATCTTCAGTGGCTGAAATCCGCCAGCGCTTTGAGGGTGAAGTCGAACGCTTCTCGAACCTTGAAACCGGCCAATCCGCTGCGATCGACGCACCGCTTACCTTGGAACTCGTCGCACGCGCGGCGAGCGGAACCAATCCAACAGGACGCGACGTGCTGGATATCGGCTGCGGAGCGGGAAATTACACGCTCAAACTCCTGCAGCACCTCCCCAACTTCAATGTCACTCTCGTGGATCTGAGTGAAGCGATGCTCGAGCGCGCCAAGCAGCGTGTCAGTGCCGCTACATCAGGTCGCGTCTCAACGGCCCTGGGCGATATTCGCGAATTGACGCTGGGAAAGGAGCGGTTCGATGTCGTTCTCGCCGCCGCTGTGTTTCACCATCTCCGCGATGAGGCGGAGTGGCGCGCCGTCTTCACGAAGGTCTACGAAGCAATCAAGCCTGGCGGTTCATTATGGATTTGTGACTTGATCGAGCATTCGATTCCGGCGGTGCAAACGATAATGTGGCAACGATACGGCGAGTATCTCTCTCGATTCAAGAATGACGCGTATCGCGATGATGTGTTCGCCTACATCGAACGTGAAAATACACCGCGTTCGCTTGCCTTCCAAATCGATCTCCTGCGTGTCTGCGGCTTTCGAACAATCGAGGTGTTGCACAAGAATAAATGCTTTGCTGCGTTCGGCGCCGTGAAATGAAACGACGGAGTCTTGAAGATTCGCCCTTAAGCGTGCGCTGCATTAGTTTAAGCGAATTGTGAAGCTATGAATCGAGCTGGCGCCAGGCCGCGCATTTGCGTCTTGATCCCCGTGGGCAAAATGTTTGATGAAGTCTACGTTGCGGTCGAAGCTTCAACGCGGGAACTGGGAGCCGAATGCGAACGGGTCGCGGCAGAGTTTTCCGAACAAAGCGCGTTGACCCGCGCGCAGGCGCAAATTGCGGACACTTCTATCGTCATTGCGGATATCACCGCTCGGAACCCGAATGTTCTGTATCAGATCGGCTATGCTCACGCGCTTCGGAAACCTGTTCTTTTGCTCACGCAACACGGCGAGGATTTGCCATTCGACCGCGCCGAACATCGCATCGTTATCTATGCGGGAAGCATTGCTGCGCTTAAGGAGGAACTCCGAATCAATCTTAGGAACATGCTTGCGCCCGCTTCCGAATCGGGCAGGGCGAAACAGGGGACGCCAGAGGCCGCTGCCAACGGACAGATGGCCGCGCCGGTTCCCAGCACCGCTCGCGAAAGGTTTTTCTCGATCTTCGGAGACATCATGCAGGCGCACGGTCAGCAGCATTACGGAACTGTCCGTTTGGAGAACGAGAATACGTTCGTTGTCGGGAACCAAGACTTTTCTCTCGCTCTGGTCGAGGATTTGGTCCGCCGCGCACGCGGGTTGGGCATCCGGCTGAAGTTGCTGTAGCGGCGTCTCGGCGCCACTTCGCTGTCAAAATCAAAGGCGTTTGGACCAATTGCGCTACAGCCGCCCAACCAGCGCGCCTCCGTCACAGACGACCGTTTGTCCGGTGATCAGATCCGAGCCGGTGAGCAACCCGAGAATGGCTGCTGCGACGTCTTCCGGTTCGCAAACTTTGCCCAAGGCAGCGCGATTCTCAGCCGCTTGCTTGGCCATTTCGTAATTCGGCCCCAGACCTTCACGCAGCCAATCTCCGGCAATGAAACCGGGCGCCACGGCATTCACTCGAATCTTTGGCGCGAGGGCGCGCGCCAAAGAAATCGTCAAATTGATAACAGCCGCTTTTGACGCGCAATAAGGTATTGAACTTCCTGTTCCGGCAATCCCAGCCACACTCGCGACGTTAATGATCGCGCCGGCCCCGGAGTCTTCCAGGTGCTTGCGGGCTGCGCGGGCGCAGTGAAATGGGCCTCTCAAATTGACACTGAAAATGCGATCCCAATCCTGGTCGGTGACCGCTTCCAGATTGGCGTGGGGTATGAACCTGGTTGTGCCTGCGTTGTTAATCAGAATGTCCAAGCGCCCAAAGGTTCGGGCGGCCGCTGTCACCATAGCTCGGCAAGCTTCGTCATCGGATACGTCTCCGGGAACGCAGATCGCTATGACGCCGCAGGCTCGCGCATCCTCGGCAGTTTGCTCAGCCTCTTCGCGCGATCGATTATAATTGATTGCGACGGAACATCCGCCTTTTGCCAATGCCAGCGCTGTCGCGCGTCCGACGCCGCGGCTGGCGCCCGTGACAAGGGCAGCTTTTCCGGAGATATTCATAGCCTCTGAAACGGAACTTCGTAGTAATCCAACGCCCACTCCTGCATGTACCGCACACGGTTCGGTTCGATTCGGTAAACGATCAGGTCTGGATTGTCGAGTGATCCGAGATACTGGCGCAAGAGCGGGTTCGCGTTCCAAATCTCTTGGAGGACATTTCGGTCGGTCAACACCGTGGCGATCCCCGTAATGCGAACTTGGTTATGATGGTCATCGAGGTAACAAAGTTCGACTTTCGGATTGGCGGCGATCTCGACGGTCTTGTGATAACTGCGCAAGTTCGCGACGTAAATCGTGAAACCGTCCGTTCTGACGGGTGAAACTGGACGGAGACGCGGTTGATCGGCGTCGATGCTGGCAAGGCAGGGAAACGGATCGGCTTGAATTACTGCGGAGGCGAGTGCGGCCAGTTCGCTCGCTTGGATCGGCTTGGGTGTTGGCTTAGCCATGTCCGGAGAGAATGCCAGAAACATCGAGTGTTTCCTAGCGTCAAGTCGGCTCATAATTCCTTGTCAAAAATTGCTTGAAATCGCCAGCCGCGTTTTGTACGCATGCGGAAGGCTGAAGAGGCAATCGGGGAGGTATCAAATCAGTCTGTGCGCTCTAACCTTTCTGGGGCGGCAAATCGACAAACCTCCACAACTCTTAGCAGCAGATCCGGTATCATGAGTAGTCGGCTCGATGTCATCACGGATTGGGTAAACGAGGCGAAGCGGGCTCGTTACAATGTTAACGATCTTGAGGTGCTGTGTGATGTCTCGTCTAGTCAGTTAGGCCGGTACTTCGTCAAAAGTTTTGGGAAACCGCCGCAGCGCTGGCTTGATGAGTTGCGCGTTTGGCACGCGGCACAATTGCTTTCCACAGGCCTTCAAGTCAAGGAAGTGGCGGCCCGCCTCTGGTTTGCCGATCGCGAGCATCTCGATCACCACTTTCAACGTTATTTGCGGTGTGCCCCATTGACCTTTCATAAACTCGCCTTCGCCAGGATGAAAGGCAGCTCAGGGATCGCATCCAAAACTGTTTCGGCGACGCCTCATCTCGCGATCTGCCAATGCGCCCTGCTTGGGAGATTGCCGAAGCGACGCTTTGCCGAAGACTCGCGCCTGCTCAAACAGCAGAGCAGCGGAACGGAGGTAACGGAAACGCCGAGCGCCACTCTGCACGTTAGTGAAAGTGGTCTTGGTTGCCCCTCACACTGGGCGCCATTCCTGGAAGCCCAAAGCGAAAATGCGCGTATTAGACAGGCTTCGAAGGTTGCACCACCGGGGAGCCTCTCACTAAAAGTTGATTGGATTCAGCTTCACTCAAAACTTTATGCAAACCAAAAAACTCCTCTCGTTCAACGTGCTACTTTGCCTGCTCACGGGCTGCATGGCCGTCATCGCCATTGGCCAGAATTGCTACAACACTTCGGGTGTCCAGCAGTTCGGCGGTTACACCGCCACCGCCAACAAATTCGACGGTATTACGCAAGCCACCAGCCCATATTATGAATTTCGCTACTTCACACATTACGCGTGCTTCAAGCGATGGGACAATTCTTGGGATCATGATCATCAAGCTAGTGTAGTGTGTCACAAGTAACTGGACGTATCATTTGCGATCTTTTTCCTTTTCGGCTGGGTGCATCCCGGCTTGATCGCTTCCAGTTTGGCGCGTGCCCGCTCGATCCTTTTCATGATCTGTTCCACCGTCGCCGTCCACACCAACGG
>Ga0194128_10002650_pt1 | contig 28607 bp, 26 predicted proteins | sample TA2KigCa65mmetaG_FD_148650 | JGI IMG/M metagenome (GOLD analysis project Ga0194128, IMG submission 148650) | Freshwater microbial communities from Lake Tanganyika, Tanzania - TA2015037 Kigoma Deep Cast 65m | ecosystem: Environmental > Aquatic > Freshwater > Lake | place: Tanzania: Lake...
CGTCACGTTCGAGGCGATCACCGAGACCGGGTCGCGGTGCGTGACGACGATCGTCGCGTCGGGGAACGTCTCGTGGAGCGGGACGAGCTGCTCCAGGTGCTGCGGCGACTTCAGGATCCAGCGGCTCGGGCCGCGCATCCACGTGAGCGCCTTCAGCACGCGCTTCAGATACGCGTAGTGCGGGCGCTGATCGTGCGCGAGGTAGTAGTCGCGCCAGCGGGGAATGCGCGCCTTCCATTCGAAGACGTACGTCGAGAAGTCGAGCCCCTGCAGCTCGATCTCCTCGTGGACGTGCTCGGGCGGCATCGGGTGCATCGCCTTCAGGAGAGGCGTCAAGCGCTCGGTGCGCTCCCACGCCTCGCGGCAGCGCAGGAAGCGGCGATCGAGACCGTCCGCGCCGGGGCCCTCGCGGAGGCTCGGGATCGGCTCGAGGCTCTCCCAGTAGGGCAGAGAGCGGAGCCGGCGGTCCGCGGAGATCAGGTTCACGAGGTGCGTCGTCCCGGAGCGCGGCAGCCCGGCGATCAGGATCGGCCGGTCGATCTCGACCTCGTCGATCTCGGGATGGCGCCGCAGCAGGTCCTCGAAACGTAAGCGCTGCGAAGCGTAGCGGACGGCGTCGCGGAAGTTCCCGATGCGGCCGCCGGCAGAGAGCCCCTCGTCCTCCTCGAGGCTCTCGAGCCAGACCGAGAGCCGCTCGCGGAAATCGTCGGAACCGAAGTCGGAAAGGCCCGTCTCGGCTCGCGCGGCGTCGAGCACGGCTTCGACGGTGAGGGAGACGGAGAATTGGGCGGCAGCCTCGATCGCGGCTCTCTGCAGAGGCGTGTACTCGGGGGCGGCGAGGTCCGCGATCCGGATCTCTTCGCCAGCGGTGGTGACTGTTCGAGCTTCCGGCACGGCGCGAGTCCCGCCGGTTTAGCGCGTCGCCGAAGAGGGCGCCATCCCGTTTCGACTTCGTCCGGCCGGGCGTATCGTTCTCGTGGGCAGCATGTCGATCCGGCCCTGCCGCAGCGGCGAATCCCCATCTGACCTTCGACGGCAACACGCTCCAGGCGTTCGAGCTCTACAAAGCCGTCTTCGGCGGCCAGTTCGAGGTTCTGGTGCGATTCCGGGACATGGGCGGCGGCTCACCGGGCGCGACTCCGGAGGAGCTGAGCCGCGTCGCGCACGTCTCGCTCCCGGTCGGATCGAGCCTCCGGATGGGTAGCGCACCGAGTGGGCAGAGAAGTACTCGAGCTTCATCGACCGCTTCGGCGTCCACTGGATGTCCTCCTTCACCTGCGGCGCCTCGTCGACGGCGATCAGGTGCGCCGTCTCGCTCGCGAAGTTCGAGGCGCGGTTGCGCCGCCCACGGTGGGCAGGCATGAGGGAAGCGTCGCGCCGCAACGAGGGGTGCAGGGAAAACGATGGACGGAACGCCGAGAACGATCGAGACGGAGTCCGCGGTTCGCACCCGCTACGAGGCAGCGGCGCGCGTCAAGGAAGCCACCCGCTGCTGTCCCGTGAGCTACGACCCGCGCTACCTGAAGCGCATCCCGAAGGAGATCCGCGAAAAGGACTACGGCTGCGGCGATCCATCGGCCTACGTTCGCGAGGGCGACACGGTTCTCGATCTCGGCAGCGGCGGCGGCAAGATCTGCTACATCGCGGCGCAGATCGTCGGGAAGAAGGGCCGCGTGATCGGCGTCGACTTCAACTTCCGCGGCCAGCGCATGGCCGGCGGGAGCTGCTGCTGACGGACGCGAGAGAGCGCTCCGGGAGACGAGATGGATCACTACTACCACGCGGGCGACCTCGGACGCTTCGCGGAGATGGGCAAGGGCAACGCCGAGCTCTGGGAGAAGTTCTCGAGCTACTACGCCGCGGTCTTCGCGGAGGGTGCCCTCACGGAACGCGAAAAGGTTCTGATCGCGCTCGGCGTCGCGCACGCCGTCCAGTGCCCGTACTGCATCGACGCGTACAACAAGGCGTGCCTCGAGAAGGGCTCGAACGTCGAGGAGATGACCGAAGCGGTGCACGTCGCGTGCGCGATCCGCGGCGGTGCGGCGCTCGTACACGGCGTGCAGATGCGGAACGTCGTCGACAAGATCTCGATGTGAGGTTCGAGGACGCGACCGCGTGAGCACGCAGCCGAGCTTGCGCGCGCGGCAGAGTCCGCTCGCGTCGACCGAGGAGCAGCGGCGCGTCCTCGCCGCCGTCTCCGCTCGAGGGCTTCGATCGTTCGACGAGGCGCTCGACGGCGCCGGACGGCATCCGCTCCGCGCGGACGGCATCGCCGTCTTCCAGATCAACGTCGGCCGTCTCTGCAACCAGACCTGCGGGCACTGCCACGTCGACGCGGGGCCCGACCGGCGCGAGGTGATGGCGCGAGAGACCGCGGAGCTCTGCCTCGACGTGCTCGCTCGGACCGACATCCCGACGGTCGACGTGACCGGCGGCGCCCCCGAGCTCAATCCGAGCTTCCGCTGGATCGTCGAGCGCGCGCGAGCGCTCGGCCGGCACGTGATCGATCGCTGCAACCTGACGGTGCTCCTCCTCCCGTCGCAGAGCGACCTCGCCACGTTCCTCGCGGCGAACCGGGTCGAGGTGATGGCGTCCCTGCCCTACCACCGGCCCGCGCAGACGGACGCGCAGCGCGGTACCGGCGTTTTCGAGAAGTCGATCGAGGCGCTGCGGAAGCTGAACGCGCTCGGCTACGGGAAGGAAGGGAGCGGACTCGCGCTGAACCTCGTCTTCAATCCGGCAGGCGCGCTCCTCCCTCCGAAGCAGGACGCGATCGAGGCACAGTTCCGCGCCGAGCTCGCCCGTAAGCACGGCGTGACGTTCAATCACCTCTACACGATCACGAACATGCCGATCAGCCGCTTCCTCGAGTTCCTCCTCGCGAGTGGCAACTACGAGTCGTACCTCGAGCGCCTCGCGAACGCGTTCAACCCGTCTGCGGCGGACGGCGTGATGTGCCGCTCGACGCTCTCGGTCGGCTGGGACGGCTCTCTCTACGACTGCGACTTCAATCAGATGCTCGACCTGCCGGTCGGCTTCGACGCGCCCGCACATTTGCGCGACTTCGATCTCGAGCGGCTTCGCGAGCGGCGCATCGTCACGGCGAACCACTGCTACGGTTGCACGGCCGGTGCCGGCTCCTCCTGCGGCGGCGCGACGACGTGAGTCCCGCGCTACGGCGTCAGTCGAGTGTGGTGCCCCGCCGGAGCTGCTCGTCGCCGTCGTCGAAGTCGGGCGCGGCGAGCCACAGACGGAGCAGGTGCCGCTTCCGCTCGGGCTCGTCCCGATCGTCGTACTCCGTCCGCTCGTGCAGGATGACCGAGTTCTCGAGAAGCTGGACAACCCGAGGGCCCAGTAGGCGCGACCGCATCGTCGACGTCCAGCCGTTCGGCAGGGAGGCCGCGAACGAGGACGAAGCCGCGTCCCTGGGCCAGCGTCTCTCTCCACGCGGAGACGGCCGGAGCGAGGGCCTCGAACGCGACGTCTTCACGCGTGAGCTCGCTGCGCGCGACTCCGAGCCGCCGCACGGAAGCGACGACCCGCTCGACATCCGCGATCTCTGCAGCCGTCAGAGCGTGGATCCAGTCGGCTCGTGACGCGAGCTCGTCGCCCTTCCATGCGGCGGATCGTTCGATCGGGAACTGCAAGTTGCGGTCGATGCGGTCGTTCACGCGTTCTGCGATTCGCTGGGAACGCAGCAGCTCGTGCCGCACGCCGAATCCGGCGCCGCCACGCCGGCCGGTGTCTCCCGCGCTTCGACGGCCTTGGCCTCCTGACCGAGGAAGCTCCGGAGCTGGGAATCCGCGGCCGTCTCCGCTTCGACGTCCTCGAGGAGCGTGTACATCTCCCAGGGAACACCGTCACCATCCCGGATCCAGAACTTGTCCGCCTTCGCGTAGCAGCAGGTCGTGCCTTCCTGCTGGAAGAGCGGCACGTCGGTCTGCTTCACGCGCGCCATCTCGGTGACGACCTCGCCCGTGCCCGGGTAGCGGATGCCGAGATGGCTCAGCTTGCCCGGCTCGCCGCCGACGCTGAGCGAGAGAATGACGGGCGGGTCCTGGATCTCGAACTTCGCGTAGTCGTGCTTCACCTTGGCCGGCTCGATGCCCAGCACCTTGCGGTACTGCTCGACGGCCTCCGGGATGCTCCGGACGTACAGGGAAACGTGAAACGTGTTGGCCATGGGATCTCCTCCTTCTCGCCCGCTTGGGGCGGACATCGACGTTCTTCGATGTCTTTGCCCATTCCATCGAAGTATGTCAATATGTCTTCATGAAGAAATTCTCGCCGTGCTGCTCTCCGGTGCTGCAGGGCTCCCTCCCCAAAAGTGACGCGGAGGAGCTCGCCGCGCTCTTCAAGGCGCTCGGAGATCCAGTGCGCCTCCGGCTCTTGAGCTTCATCGCCGAGCAGCCGGAGAGCGAAGCGTGCGTCTGCTACTTGACCGAGCCGACCGGGCTCTCCCAGCCAACGGTCAGCCATCACCTGAAGCTGCTTCACGACGCGGGCCTTCTCGAGCGAGAGAAGCGGGGCGCGTGGGTGTTCTACCGCGTGGTCCCCGAGCGCCTCGAAGCCATCCGCGCAGCGCTCGTGACCCGCGCTCCCCGCGTCCGCGAAGCAAAGCGGGCGTGAGCGAAGAGCGCCCACCGTCGCTCGGAAGGCGACTCGCCGCCGAGGCCGTGGGCACGGCCCTCCTCCTCTCCACGGTCGTCGGATCGGGGATCATGGGAGAGCGCCTTGCGGGTGGCAGCGTCGGACTCGCCCTTCTCGCGAACACTCTCGCTACCGGCGCTGCGCTGGTGTCGCTGATCCTCACCTTCGGACCGATCTCGGGCGCTCATTTCAACCCGGCGGTCACCCTCTCCGCGGCCTGGGAACGCGGGCTCTCGTGGCAGGACGCTCCCCGGTACGTCGGCGCGCAGCTCGTCGGCGCCATGGTCGGGGTGCTCGTCGCGCACGCGATGTTCGAGCTTTCTCCCTTCAGCTTCTCGCAGCACGCGCGTGCCGGATCCGCGCAAGTCTTCAGCGAGTATGTCGCGACCTTCGGACTCGTGTCGGTGATCTGGGGATCCTCGAGGCTCCGCTCCTCTGCGGCGGTCGCCGTCTCGGTCGGCTGCTACATCACGGCGGCGTACTGGTTCACCGCCTCCACGTCGTTCGCGAATCCCGCGGTGACGATCGCTCGCTCTCTCTCCGACACGTTCGCGGGAATCCGCCCCTCGGACGTCCCGGGCTTCATCCTGGCGCAGCTCCTTGGCGCTGCCTCGGCGACGCTCCTCTTCCGCTGGCTGGTCCCCACACGGCCCGCCTTCGCTCCGCGCATCGTCGCGCATCGGGTCGAGAGCGTCGCGAAGCGCGGTGAAGGCGCATGAAGAGCGTCCTGTTCGCGTGCGTTCACAACGCCGGCCGAGATCCCAAGGGGAAGGCGCTCGAGCGCGTACGGGCCATTCGCGACCAAATCCGAGATCGCGTTGCGTCACTCATCGAAGAGCGTGGGCTATCGACATCTTGGCGCAGAAGCCACCCTGCGACCCGGGGCCGCGAGCGCTCAATCCGATTCCGGATGCGGGATCACGCGCACGCCGTCGCGCTCGAGCCACAGGCGTCGCAGCGTCATCGCGGAGATCCGCCAGACGCCGTCCGCCTCGCGGCGGTATTGCTCGAAGTAGAAGCCCTTGCCGCGGACGGTGCGCGGTGTGTGCCCCGACTCGTAGTCGAGCCAATCCTGCATCGTCCACGTGCCGCGTGCGGTCGTGGCGCTCGTGAGCTCGATCTCGGGCATGTGGCCGTGGTGGACGGAGACGCATCCGCGAAGCGCCGTGCGGACGGCCTTCGCCATCGCGACGCGGCCTTTCAAGATCCCGAAGCCGGGCGCGTCGTCGGTGACGTCGATGTCGACGTCCTCCGTGAACACGTCGATCCACGCGTCCCAGTGGCGCTGGTCCATCAAGCGGAAATAGCGGGCTTTCACCTGGCGGATGGCTTCGATCGCCGCCGCGGACTCGGCCGTCGTCGTCGCCGCGACGGTCGCGCCGGGTGATACGCGCCACTCGACGCGTACGCGGCGGTGCTGCAGGAGCCAGAGATCGCCGACCTTCCGCAGCCGGTCGACGTAGCGCCCCGCGTGGTCCAGCCCACCATCCATCAAGACCAGGAAATAGCTCCACGCGTGCGCCTCGGTCGGCGAGACGAGCTCGGTGCCGTGCGTCGTCACGTTGTGGCGCACGAGCCGCCGTCCCTCCCCAGCCCATCCGCTCGCGACCCCGCCGAGGCGCGCGCGGATCTCGTCGCGACCGCGCGCGTGGAAGTCGCCGACGATCTCGAGCTCCCCATCCTCCGTGAAGCAGGCGGCGAGCTCCTCGAGACGACCGCGATCGCCGGCGAGGTTGTAGCGGGCGATCCTGGCGCGGATCTCCTCTCGGGCCACGACCTCGTCGAGCGTCATCGTTCGCCCTCCCCGCTCGCGCTTCAGCGAGCGAGCAGCCGCTCGAGCTCGCGCAGGGCGCCGCTCGGATCCTCCTCGACGAGGACCGCCTCGAGACCCGCTGCTCGTGCGCCGCGAATGTTGCCGGGATGGTCGTCGAGGAAGATCGCCTGGTGCGGCTCGATTCCGAGCCGCTCGCAGGCGAGCGCGAAGATGCGCGGATCGGGCTTGCGTAGGCCGACCTCGCTCGAGTCGACGACGTCGTCGAAGATCCCCTCGGGAAGACTTTTCCGCCAGTACTCGCGGAACTCGGCGACGTTGTTCGTGAGGAGACCGGTGCGGAGGCCCATCTCGCGAAGCCCGCGCACGCAGGCGACGAGATCCTGGCGAATGCCGCCGCTCCCGCCCATCGCGGCGAAAAACTTGAAGAGGTCCGCCTCGAAGCCGCGTGCGGCGCCGAGCTCCTGCACGCCGGTGCGCGCGTCCTGGACCGTGATCTCGCCGCGCTCGAGGCGGTGCCAGGGGTGGTCGGTGTCGTCCTCGTAGGAGCCGAACACGACCTCGACCAGGAGGTCGGACTCCGTCCCGATCTCCGCCGCGAGGGCCGCCACCGCGCTGAACGGGGACGGCGTGAAGACTCCGCCGTAATCGAAGAGGACGCCCCGGAACCGCCCCGGCGCCGCGCTCCGGGAGCTGCTCGTGTCGCTCGCCTTGCTCATCGCGCCGCAGGTTAGCCGAAGGGGGTCCGGTTCGTTAGGGCCCTATCGAACCGGACCTCCTTCCATGCGGCGCTGGATCGTTCGACTCTCTTTCGCCCTGAACCTCGCCGTGATCGCGGGGGCTCTCGCGCTCTTCGTCTCGCTGCCCGGGCTGATCGATCGGTATCTGGTGCGCCCGAACCGCGAGCGGTTGATCAGCCAGTTCGCGTCGCTTCCGGTCGAGCCGGGCGAGGTCGTCTTCCTCGGGGACAGCATCACCCAGGGAGGCAACTGGAATGAGCTCTTTCCCGGAGTCCCCGTGCGGAATCGGGGCATCGGCGGGGACACGACGCGGGACGTGCTCGCGCGCCTCGATCAGGTGGTCGAAGGGAAGCCCGCCCAGGTCTTCCTCCTCATCGGGACGAACGACCTCGAGCGCGGCGTGCCGATCGCGACGATCCTCCAGAACGAGGACCTGATCTTGACGCGACTGCGCGAGGGATCACCCGGAACGCAGGTGCTCCTCCAGAGCGTCCTGCCCCGGGCCGCGAGCTGGCGCCCGCAGGTCGAGGAGCTGAACGCCGGCCTCGCGGTTCTCGCCGAGAAGCACGGCGCGACCTGGATCGACCTGTACGGGTCCTTCCTCGACGCGGACGGCTCGATCCGGAACGACGACGCGAACGACGAGCTCCACCTGCTCGGACCCGGTTACACTCGCTGGCGCGACATCCTCATGCCGTACGTGCGCGCCCGCCGAACGAGCGCTACGACGGCGGCGAGACCATGACGACCGAGAGAGCCGGCGACCTCCCCGGAGCGGGCTACGTCCCGCTCGACGAAGCGGATTTCTATCTCGACGACGTGCGCAGCAACGCGGGCTACGCGTGGCTCCGGCGCGAGCATCCCCTTTGGTGGTTCGAGCCGCGCCGCTTCTGGGTCCTCTCCCGCCGCGACGACCTGCAGCGGGTCTCGAAGCAGCCCGAGCAGTTCAGCTCAGCGCGCGGCATCACGATGCCGCTTGCGCCCGAGCAGCAGGCGAAGATGCCCCCGGCCACGGCCCCGTCGATCATCCTGATGGACCCGCCCCGGCACAACCGGCATCGCCAGATCGTCAGCAAGGCGTTCACGCCGCGGCGCGTGAACGATCTCGAGCGGCGCATGCGCGAGATCGTCGACGAGTGCATCGAGTCGACGCCCGTCGGGGAGACCGTCGACTTCGTCGAGCACCTCGCCGTGCCGCTGCCGATGCGGATCATCGCGGAGATGCTCGGCGTCGCGGACGGCGATCTCGCCGACTTCCGCCGCTGGTCGGACGCGCTGATCGTACAGGCGGGCCCCGAAGCCGAGAGCACGGCCGCGGCGGTCTCCGTCGCGGAGCTCTTCGGCTACTTCGCCGGCCGCGTCCAGCACCACTCCGGCGAGGGCAGCGACCTTCTCGCCGCGCTGATCCAGGCCGAGGTCGAAGGCGAGCGGCTGACGCAGGACGAGATCCTGATGTTCTGCATGACGCTCCTCGTCGCGGGCAACGAGACGACGCGCACGCTCGTCGCACAGGGGACGCGGCTTCTCCTCGAGCAGCCCGACCAGCTCGAGAGCCTGCGCCGGGGCGACGTGGCGCTTCCCGACGCCATCGAGGAGATGCTCCGGATCGCGACGCCGATCCGCTTCTTCTTCCGCTACGCGACCGAGGACATCGAGCTGCACGGGCAGACGATTCGCGAGGGCGACCCGGTGATGCTGCTCTATCCCTCCGCGAATCGCGACGAGACCGTGTGGGGCGAGGACGCGGACGACTTCGACGTCACGCGGCGAGTCGAGCCGAACGTCTCCTTCGGCTTCGGCCAGCATTTCTGCCTCGGTGCGAGCCTGGCACGACTCGAAGCGCGCGTACTCTTCGAGGAGCTCCTGCGACGGCGCTCGCGGTGGGAGCTCGCCGGAGAGGTCGAGCGGGTTCGCAGCAGCTTCGTGAACGGCATCCACCACATGCCGGTCGTCCTCCGGTGATCGAGAGCGAAGGGCGCCGCGCGGTGCTTCGAGATCAGTCCGGCGGATCGCGCTTCGCGACTGCGTCGAACACGAGCGTCAGCGCGTAATCGAGAGCGTGCTCGCGATCGAGGTCGTCGTGACCGAGCCCCCAGTCGCGCAGCGCGCCAAGGATCGAGCGCAGAACGAACTGCGCGAGCGCCTTCTCCGGGATGTCGTCGCGGATCTCTCCGCGCGCACGGCCCATCTGCAGCAGCGGTAGGATCAGCTCCGCCGGCTCCTCGACGGAGAGCCGCTCGGCGCTCATGCCCATCTCGAGGAGCGCGCGCCCGGTGAGCTCGCGCCCCCACGTCTTGCCGCGGACGACCTCGTCGACGATCGCGGTCATCGCCTCGCGAAACGTCCGTTTGCGGATCAGCTCGGGGATCATCTCCTGCACGCGCCGGAGGCGCTGCGCGCCGTACTCGAGGAGCAGGTCCTCCTTCCGCGCGAAGTGGAGATAGAAGGTCCCCTTCGACACGCCGGCGCGCGCGACGATCGCGTCGACGGTCGTCGCGTCGACCCCGTGGCGGAGGAAGAGATCGTTCGCCGAGGCGCGGATCGAGGCGCGCGTCCGCTCCGCCCTCGAGAGGGCCTTCGCCTTGCGCGGGGTTGCGGCGGCTCGTCCAGGTGGCTGCTTCTTCGGCATCTGACTAAACTCTAGTCACTTTTATATTCTTTGTAATTCTAGATACTTATAGAATTTCAGTGGTGACTATTTTACTATGAATATTGACGCCAGTACTATCGTCTGCAAAGGCTCGATGGAGATGTGGAGAGGGTGGCTATGTGCACCTCGAGCCGGCCGCGAAGGCCGGCTCGGAGGTGCCGGATGAAGTTCGACGGCGGCGACTGGGCGCTGATCCTCGGCGGCTCGAGCGGCTTCGGTCTCGCGACCGCGAAGAAGCTCGCCCGCCACGGCATGAAACTCTGTCTCGTGCACCGGGACCGTCGCGGAGCGATGTCACGGATCGAGCCGGAGTTCGAGGAGATTCGCAGCACCGGCGTCCGTCTCCTCACGCGAAACGCCGATGCTCTCGACCCCGCCGTCCGCGGCGAGATCCTGACCGATCTCGCCGCCGAGCTCGCCGCGAGCGGGGCCGGACGGGTCCGCGTCCTCCTGCACTCGGTCGCGTTCGGCAATCTGAAGCTCGTCGCGCCGGAGCAGCCGGCGCCGGAGCGACTCTCTTCGCCCGTCGCGCCCGGCGCCCTCGCCGCGCTCGCCGCGCTCGCCGCCGAGCTGGACGTTCCGCACGATCGGCTCGCCGCCGCGGTCGAGCACCTCTTCGAGAGCGGTGTCGATGAGCTCGGGACGCTCGCGGCACCGCCCGCCTACCCCGCGAACGCGTTCCTCGAGGACGAGGACTTCTCGCGCACGATCTACAGCATGGGCACGAGCCTCCTCTCCTGGACGCAGGACGTGCTCGCGCGCGGCCTCTTCGCAGACGACGCGCGCGTCTTCGGACTCACGAGCGAGGGCAACGAGGTCGCGTGGAAGGGCTACGCTGCGGTCGCCGCGGCGAAGGTCGCGCTCGAGTCCGTGTCGCGTACGATGGCGGTCGAGCTCGCGCCGTACGGGATCCGCTCGAACGTGATCCAGGCCGGCATCACCGAGACGCCCGCTCTTCGCGCGATCCCCGGCTCCGCGCACCTGAAGGCGCAGGCCCGAAGACGGAATCCGTTCCGGCGTCTCACGACGCCGGCGGACGTCGCGAACGTGATCTTCCTCCTGTCGACGAAGGAAGCCGCCTGGGTCAACGGCGAGGTCATCCGCGTCGACGGCGGCGAGCACGTGTCGGGGGCGCTCTCGTGAGCCTGTACCTGCACGGCCTCGGCCACTTCCACCCGCAGAACGAGATCACGAACCGCTTCCTCGAGGATCTCGACATCGGGACGGACGACGAGTGGATCCGCGAGCGCGTCGGTATCCGCTCGCGTCGCACGACGCTGCCGCTCGACTACATCCGCGAGACGCGAAATCGCGATCCGCGCGCTGCCGCGGAGGCGACGCTCTACACACACGCGGAAACGGGACGCCGTGCCGCCGAGATGGCGATCGAGCGTGCCGGCATCGACCGCTCCGCGATCGGCCTCGTTCTCGCCGGCTCGTCCGCGATGGACACGGCGACCCCCGCGGAGGCGTGCAACGTCGCGCGCGCTCTCGACATCGAAGCGCCCGCGCTCGACGTGAATTCGGCTTGCACGAGCTTCTTCGCGAACCTCTACCTGCTCTCGCTGATGCAGCCCGAGAAGCTTCCGCCGTACGTGCTCGTCGTCGTCCCCGAGGCGGTCACGCGCTCGGTCGACTACGGAGACCGAGCGTCCGCGGTGCTCTGGGGCGACGCCGCCGCGGCCGCCGTCGTGTCGACGCGCGTGCCGAGCCGGATCGAGATCCTCGACAACACGTTCGCCTCGAGCCCGTCCGGCGCGGACAAGGTCGTCGTGCCGCGCCTCGGGCACTTCCGTCAGGAAGGACGAGCCGTGCAGACGTTCGCGATCCGGAAGACCTCGCTCCTCCTGGAGGAAGTGCAGGCGCGGCACGCGGGAAGCGACTCGCCGCTGCACTTCGTCGGCCATCAGGCGAACCTGCGGATGCTCGAAGCCGTCTGCCGGCACTGCCACGTGTCGGAGGAGCGCCATCATTCGAACGTCGAGTGGTACGGCAACACCGCCGCGGCGGGAGCGCCGTCCGTCGTGTCGATGCGCTGGGATGCCTGGGCGGCGGGCGACGAAATCGCGATGGTCGGCGTCGGTGCGGGTCTCTCGTGGTCGAGCACGCGACTTCGCTTCGCGGAGCTCGGAGAGGCGGCGACCGAGCCGTCCGCGGAAGCCGTCGCCGCCAGTGTCGGATCCGGAGGCGCGTCATGATGAGCTACGCGGAGTTCCGTGCTCGCGAGGGGTTCAGGCACGAAGAGATCCTCGCGCACGCGCACGGCCGCCTCGTCGCGGATCCGCCCGAGGGCTTCGCCTCGCGGCTGCCGCTGCCACCGATGCTGATGCTCGACCGCGTCGTCGAGATCACGCGCCGCGGAAACGGCGGCCGGATCGTCGGAGAGCGCGACGTCCATCTCGACGACTGGTTCTTCCAGTGCCACTTCCTCGGCGACCCGGTGCAGCCGGGCTGCCTCGGTGTCGACGCCGTCTGGCAGCTGATCGGATTCTACTGCACGTGGGCGGGCGCGATCGGCGCCGGCCGCGCTCTCGGCTGCGGCGAGGTCGAGTTCAGTGGGCAGATCCGGCCGCACGACGGGGTCGTGCGCTACGAGGTCGACATCCGCCGTTTCGCCGACCTGCCGGCGCGCGGAGCGGCGATCGCGATCGGCGACGCTTCGGTCCTCGTCGACGGAACGCCGATCTACGCGATCCGCGGCGCGCGCGTCGGCATCTTCCGTGACATCTCCTACGCCGACTATCCAATCGCCTCGGAGCGGTCGCGCGGCGGCAGGATCGAAGGGGTCGGGCGATGAGCGAAGCTCCGGTCGCCCTCGTCACCGGTGCCGGTACGGGAATCGGCTCCGCGTGCTGCCGCCGGCTCGCCGCCGCGGGCTTCCGCGTCGGCGTGCACTATCGCTGCAGCGAAGCAGCGGCTCACCGACTCGCGGCGGAGCTTCCCGGGGCCTTCACGCTGCAGGCAGATCTCGCGCGACCGGAAGAGGTCGAGGCGCTGATCGTCGCGCTGAAGGAAGCCGCGAACCGGCTCGACGTCCTCGTCAACAACGCCGGATTCAACGTCAACGCGCCGCTTCCCGCGATGAAGCTCGACGACTACGACGCGGTCGCAGCCTTGACGCGCGGCACCTGGTACTTGACGAAGCTCGCCGTGCGACGCTTCATGCTCCGGCAGGGGGCGGGACGCATCATCAACGTCTCGAGCGTCGTCGGCCACACGGGCAACGCGGGCCAGGTGCCGTACACGATGGCGAAGGCGGGCCTCGACGCGCTGACGAAGTCGCTCGCGCAGGAGCTCGCCGGCCGTTCGATCCTCGTGAACTCGGTCGCACCCGGATTCATCGACACGGACATGACGCGCGAGCTACCGGAGGGCATCCGCGAGGGCGTCCTGCAGCGGGTGCCCCTCGGTCGCATGGGCCAGGCCGAAGAGGTGGCGGAGGTCGTGCAGTTCCTCGCTTCCGGCGCGACGTACGTCCACGGGTCCGTCCTCCACGTCAACGGAGGGCTCTACGGTGGGTAGCGGTCCGGGCGCTGCACCAACAGGGCCCGCCCTCTCGCACGAAGCGCTCCTTGCCGCGATCCCGCAGCAAGACCCGTTTCGCTTCATCGACGAGATTCTCTCGGTCGATGAGGAGCGGATCTCGGCGGCGTATCGCTTCCGCGCGGAAGCCGACTTCTATCGCGGGCACTTTCCGGGTCATCCCGTGACGCCGGGCGTCCTCTTGATCGAGGCGATGGCACAAGCGGGCGTCGTCGCCCACGGCATCTACCTGATGTCGCTCGGACGAAGCGACGCGGCCGCGCCGAGGGGCCTTCTGACGGTCTTCACGGAGGCGAACGTGGAGTTCGTGAACCTCGTCCCACCGGGAGAGCGCGTCGTCATCACGGGACGCAAGATCTTCTTCCGGCACCGGAAGCTGCGCTCCGCGGTCGAGATGCGGCGCGCGGACGGCGAGATCGCCTGTCACGGCACGATCTCCGGCATGGGAGCCTCGCGATGAGCGTTCGCGTCGTCGTCACCGGCCTCGGGGTCGTCGCGCCGAACGCGATCGGCTCCGCCGAGTTCGCCACGGCGCTCCGCGAGGGACGCTCCGGCGTGCGCGCGATCGAGAAGCTCGGCGAGCTCGGCTTCGGCTGCCGCGTCGCCGCCGTCCCGCAGGGCGTCGACGACCTCGCCGAGCGCGCGTTCTCGCAGGAGGAGCTCCTCGCGATGAACTCGAGCCACCGTTTCGCATGCCTCGCGGCGCTCGACGCGTGGCGCGACGCGCGGCTCGTGATTCCCGAGCGCGGCTCCGACGAGGTCGACTGGAGCTCGGGCGCGGTGCTCGGGACGGGAATCGGCGGCATGGACACGATTGGCGAGAAGGTCGTGCCGCTCACCGACTCCGGGCGGCTGCGGCGGCTCGGCAGCACGTCCGTAGAGCAGGTGATGGCGAGCGGGATCTCCGCGCGGGTCTCCGGCCTCCTCGCCCTCGGGAATCAGGTCACGACCAACTCGAGCGCCTGCAGCACGGGCACGGAGGCGATCCTCGAGGGGGCGCGGCGCATCCGGAGCGGCCTCGCGCGCCGCATGCTCTGCGGCGGCTCCGAGGGCGCGAGCCACTACACCTGGGCTGGATTCGACGCGATGCGCGTCCTCTCGCGGATCGGGAACGAGGAGCCGGAGCGTGCTTCGCGCCCGATGAGCGCCAGCGCCGCGGGCTTCGTCCCTGGAGCGGGCGCCGCCGTCCTCGTCCTCGAGAGTCTGACGAGCGCGCTCGAGCGCGGCGCTCCGATCCACGCGGAGGTCCTCGGCGGCATGGTCAACTGCGGCGGCCATCGCGGCGGCGGCAGCATGACCGCGCCGAATCCCGACGGCGTCCGCCGCTGCATCCGCGGCGCGCTGGAGGACTCGGGGATCGAGCCTCGCGAGGTCGACGCAATCAACGGGCATCTGACCGCGACGGGAGCGGATCCGCGCGAGGTTCGTGCGTGGGCGGACGTGCTGAACGGCAAGGAGCATCCGCTGCCGCCGATCACGTCGACGAAGTCGATGATCGGACACTGCCTCGGTGCCGCGGGCGCGATCGAGTGCGTCGCGTCGGTCCTGATGGTCCGCGACCGCTTCGTGCACGGCTCCCTCAACTGCGAGGACGTCCACGAGGAGATCGCTCCCTGGGCGCACGCCATCCCGCACGTCACGCGCGAGATGCCTTCGCTTCGCACCATCGCCAAGGCCGGCTTCGGCTTCGGCGACGTCAACGCCTGCATCGTCTTCCGCACGTGGGAGGAATGAAGGAGATGAGAAATGAGTGAGATGGAAGTGATGGACCGGGTCGTTCGCATCTTGACGCCCTTCGCGAAGGACGAGCAGGCCCTCGCGTCGGCCGGCCCGGACACCGGCATTCTCGACGACTTGAAGGTCAACTCGGCTCGCCTGGTCGACGCGGTCCTCGCCTTCGAGGACGAGTTTGGAATCGAGATCGCAGATGAGGACATCGACAGCGTCAACACCGTCGGAGACGCGGTCCGGCTCATCGAGTCGAAGCTCGGCTGAGGGCGCGGAGCGCCTGGACGGACGTCTCGTCGCCCGTCCGGGCCTCTCCCCGCGCAGGCGAGCGGGTCTCGCCCTCCAGCGCGAGATCGGGCGCCTGACCGCGATCCTCTGGGTCCCGGCAATCCTCGGTCTGATGCGCGGCGCTCTCGGTTGGCGGATCGTCGGCAAGGAAGCGGTGCATCGCGAGTACCGGGAGATCCGCTCCCGGACCACGGGGCCGCTCCTCGTCTGCGCGAACCATTTGACGATGGTCGACTCCGCTCTCGTCGCCTGGGCCCTCGGTTCACCCGGGTGGTACTTGACGAACTGGTCCTCGGTTCCCTGGAACACGCCGGAGCGGCGCAACTTCGCGGGCTCGCCCGGCCAGCGTGCGCTGTCGTATCTCTTGAAGTGCCTTCCGATCTCCCGCGGCGGCGACCGCGGCGAGGTGGCGGCGGTGCTCGAGAGCGTCGCGTGGGTTCTCTCGCGCGGCGAGGTCGTGCTCCTCTTCCCCGAGGGCGGGCGCTCTCGCACCGGCCGTGTCGAGCTCGCGAACGCGGCGCACGGGGTGGGAAGGATCGTCGGAAGCGTGCCCGGATGCCGCGTCCTGTGCGTCTACCTGCGCGGCCAGCATCAGCAGACCTACGGCGACCTGCCGGCCCGGAACGAGAGATTCCACGTGAAGCTTTCGTGCATCGAGCCTCGCTCGCCGCACCTCGGCGTCCGGCGTTCGCTGGATCTCGCGCAGCAGATCGTTCGCGAGATCGCTTCACTGGAGGAGAGGACGCTCGCCGACATCGAGGCGACGCGCGTGCGGGGGCACTGAAGGTGGTGGGGAACGACGTCATCGATCTCGCCGATCCGGAAGCGGCGGACGGCGCCCTTCATCCGCGCTTCGAAGCGCGCGTCCTGACGCTCCGCGAGCTCGCCCAGCTCGTGACGCACCAAGGAGAAGAAGCAGCGCGGTGGCGCTGGCTCTTCTGGGCCGCGAAGGAGGCTGCCTACAAGGTCGCTCGGGCGATCGATCCGACGGTGCGATTCTCGCCGCGCCGATTCGAGGTCACGATGCTCGGGCCCGACCGGGCGGCGGTCCGGCACGACGGGGTCCGTTTTGCGGTCGCGATCACGCGGAACGCGGACTTCGTGCATGCCGTCGCCCGAGGTCGCTCGACGTCGCCCGAAGCGGTGCTCACGGGAGTCGCCGCCATCGATGGATTCGACGGAGAGGACCCGAGCCGCGCCGCGCGAGCGCTCGCGACCGAAGCCGTCGCGTCGCGGCTCGGCCTCACGCCGAGCGATCTTCGCATCGAGCGTGCTCCGCGCCGGCCGCCGGTCCTTCTTCTCGACGGAGCTCCCGCGGTGCGCTCGCTCTCGCTCTCGCATCACGGGCGTTTCGTCGCGTTCGCCTGCGGTCTGCTCGCGCCCGAGAAGCGGAGGGAGGTCGCGTGAGCCGGGTCGTTCGATCGTTGCAGCGCATCGCCATCGTGAATCGCGGTGAAGCGGCGACGCGCTGCCTTCGCACGGTGAAGACGCTGCGACACCGCGAGGGCACCTCGCTGCGCGCGATCGCGCTCTACACCGCCGTCGATCGCGAAGCGCCCTTCGTCCGCCATGCGGACGAGGCGATCGAGCTGCCCATTCGGACGACGCCGGTCGCTTCCTACCTCGATCACGACCTCCTCCTGGAGGCGCTCCGGGCCATACGCGCCGACGCGGTCTGGCCCGGCTGGGGCTTCGTGTCGGAGGATCCCGCGTTCGTCGAGCGCGTCGAGGCCTCGGGGATGGTCTTCCTCGGCCCGTCGGCCGCGACGATGCGCTCGCTCGGCGACAAGATCGCCGCGAAGAAGCTCGCCGAGGAAGCCCAGGTTCCCGTGACCGCGTGGAGCCAAGGCGCGGTCGCGGACGAGGCGGAAGCCGGCCGGCACGCCGAGCGGATCGGCTATCCGCTGATGATCAAGGCGTCCGCCGGAGGCGGCGGACGCGGCATCCGCGCCGTCGATTCGCCCGGAGAGCTCCCCGAGGCGTTCCGCTCCGCGGCGAGCGAAGCGCTCGCGGCGTTCGGCGACGGGCGGCTCTTCCTCGAGCGACGGGTTCGCGGCGGACGGCACGTCGAGGTCCAGATCGCGGGAGACTCCGCCGGCCACCTGCTCGCCCTCGGCTGCCGCGACTGCTCGGTGCAACGCCGACACCAGAAGGTCATCGAGGAGACTCCCCCGCCGGGCCTCGCGACCGAGGTGCTCGAGGAGGTCCGCGCGGCGGCTCTCCGGATCACGCGCTCCGTCGGCTATCGCGGGATCGGCACGGTCGAGTTCCTCGTCACTCCGGAAGGCTTCGCCTTCCTCGAGGTCAACCCTCGGCTCCAGGTCGAGCACGGCATCACCGAGGCGATGACGGGGCTCGATCTGGTCGAGCTGCAGATCCGCATCGCACGCGGCGAGAGCCTCGCCGGACTCGAAGTCCGCGAGCGCGGTGCCGCAATCGAGGCGCGCGTTTGCGCCGAGGATCCCGCCGCCGGGTTTCTTCCCGCACCGGGTCGCGTCGCGAGATTCGATCCTGCGCTCGGCCCGCGCATCCGGGTCGACAGCGGTGTCGTCGCGGGAAGCGTCATCCCCGCTGCGTTCGACTCGCTGATCGCGAAGGTGATCGCCTGCGGCGAATCGCGGAAGGAAGCCCGTGCCCGACTCGTCGGCGCGCTGCTGGACTTCGACCTCGTCGTCGAGGGAGGCGCCACGAACAAGGGTTATCTCGTCGACCTCCTCGACTCGGCGCCGTTCCGCGAAGGCGGCGTCGACACCGGATGGCTCGACCGGGAGCCCCCCGGCGCCGGGACCGGAATCTCCGGCGACGCCGCGGACGCGCTCCTCGTCGCGGCGATCCTCGCGTACCAGCGTGCGAGAGACGCGGCGCGGCGGCGATTCTTCGCCGACACGACGCGCATCGTGACGTCGCGGATCCCGGCCTCGATCGGACAGCAGATCGAGCTCTCGTGCGGCGGCGTCGCGTATCGTCTCACGGTGCGCGCGGTGGGCGCTTGGCGCTACTCCGTGCACCTCGACGGACGCTCGGCGAGCGCTTCGCTGTCGCCCGGCGACGCGCACACCGCGCGGCTCGCAGTCGGCGAGCGAACGCGGCGCATCCTCTACGACTGGGGCGAGTCGTCCGTTCGCGTCGAGATCGACGGGCGACCTTTCCGGTTCGGGACCCAGAGCCCCGGCCAGGTCCGCGCCGAGACGCCGGCCCTGCTCGTCGCTCTCCAGGTGGCACCCGGCGATCACGTCATCGCAGGACAGACGCTCGGCGTCCTCGAAGCGATGAAAATGGAAATCGCCTTTCGCGCGCCGGCGAGTGGCGTCGTCGGCGAGGTCTGCGTGCGCCCGGGCCAGCAGGTCGCGGCGGGCGATCTCCTCCTCGTGATCCAGCCTGGCGAGGAACCGGCGGACGAGGCTCCGGCATGGCACCTCGAGCTTCCGCCGACGGAGGAGACCGCGACCGTCGACACGCTGCGCGAGGAGATCGCCCGAGTGCTGCTCGGGTATGACGTCGACGAGGAGCGCATCGCGGAGCTCGAGGTTTTTCTCGAAGCGAAGCTTCCCGAACGCTCCTCTCGGGAGCTCCAGGGCGAGATCGGAGCGCTGCGCAACGCCGTCGTGCTCTTCGCCGACGTCGAAGAGCTCTTCATGCGGGCCCCGCGCACGACCCGCTCCGGTGCGATCGAGCCGTCGAACGACGCACGCCTGCGGATCTTCGTCCGTCGTCTGCACGCAGGTGGGGCCGGTCTCGAGGCGGCGTTTCTCGACCGTCTGCGCGTCGCGCTGGCGCACTACGGTGTCGAGGACCTGGCGGACGTGGAGCCGCTGGAGCGCGCCGTTCTCCGCCTCCTCGCGTGCCAGCACACCGCGGACCTGCGCCATCGGCTGGTCCTCGGCGTGACCCGGCGGCTGCAGGCGCTCGGTCGCCTCGCGCCCCGGCTTCGCCGCGATCGCGATCTCGCCGAAGCCCTCTCGCGCATCGCGGCGATGCGGAGCCTCGTGGGCGATGCGCTCGCCGATTCCGCGCTCGAGACACGGCATGCACTCTTCGACGGGCCGCGCCTCGAGCGCCGGCTCGCACGTGCCGCGCGGCGCAGCGACGCGGGCGCGGATGCACCCCCCGCGCTCGACGGGATCGACCGCCTCGAGAAGTTCGATCTCGACGAGATTCCCATGGACCGCGGCACCCGCTGCTTCCACGCACGGAGCCGCGAGCTTCCCGAGGACGAGCGGATCTTCGTGTTCGTCGACGTTCCCGGCGAGCGCGACGGGCGCGGACGCTTGACGGACGCACACCTCGCGGCGTTCGAGATCGCCTTCCACCAGGCGACGAGCGCGCTTCGCGCCGTGCTGGCACAGCGCGATCCGGGACATCGGCTGCAGTGGAACCGGATCACGCTCTCCGTCCGCCCTCCCCTCGTCCTCGAGCCGGGCGTCGCGGAGGCTCTCTCTCGTCGGCTCGCGCCCGGCTCCCGGCGCCTCGGCCTCGAAAAGGTCGTCGTGCGCCTGTCGCTTCTCGATCGCGATCGGGACGATCTTCCGCCGCGGCCGGTCGAGATCGTGATCACCGACGTGACGGGCCAGCAAATGGACATTACCGTGCGCGAGCCGCGAGGTGCTCCGCTGGAGCCCGCGACGGCGTACGAGCGCAGGGTCGCCGAGGCGCGCCGGCGCCGGCTCGTCTATCCGTACGAGATCGTCCGCCTCGAAGGCGGGGAATTCGAGGAGTTCGACCTCGATCCGGAAGCGAGTGCAGACGAGCCGCGCGCCGTGAATGTCGCCGGACGCGTTCTGGGAGAGAACTCGAGCTCGGTCGTCTTCGGTGTGATCCGTACGTCGACGGAGAAGATCCCCGAGGGCATGGAGCGGGTCTTGATCCTCTCGGATCCGACGCGCGGCATGGGCGCTCTCGCGGCGCCCGAGTGCGACCGCATCGTGGCGGCGATCGACCTCGCGGAGACGAAGCGCGTACCGGTCGAATGGATCCCCGTGTCGAGCGGCGCCCGCATCGCCATGGACAGCGGTACGGAGAACCTCGACGCCACCGCCCGCGTCGTCCGCCGGATCATCCAGTTCACCGAGAAGGGCGGTGTGATCCACGTGATCGTCCACGGCGTGAACGTCGGAGCGCAGAGCTACTGGAACGCGCTCGCCACCATGCTGCCGAGCACGCGCGGCGCGCTGATCATGACGCCCGGGGGTTCGATGGTCTTGACGGGCCGCGCCGCTCTCGAGGCGTCTGGCGCGGTTTCGGCGGAGGACGAGATCGCGATCGGCGGATTCGAGCGAATCGCGGGGCCGAACGGCGAAGCGCAGTACTACGCGAGCGACCTCGCGGAAGCCTACCGCGTCCTTCACGACCACTATCGCTTCACGTACGTCGTCCCGGGCGAGACCGCCCCGCGGCGACACGAGACGGCCGACCCGAGCGATCGCGACGTGACGCCCTTCTCCTACGAGGATTGCGGCGCCGAAGGCTTCCGGACCGTGGGCGAGATCTTCTCCGACGCTTCCAACCCCGGTCGAAAGAAGCCGTTCGCCATGCGCGCGGTGATGGCCTCCGTGATCGACCGTGACGGCGGCTGGCTGGAGCGCTGGAGCACCTGGGCCGGCGCCGAGACGGCCATCGTCTGGGACGCGCACCTCGGCGGCATCCCCGTATGCTTGATCGGCATCGAGAGCCGGAGCGTGCCGCGGCAGGGATACCGACCCTTCGACGGGCCGGCCGACTGGATGGGTGGCACCCTCTTCCCGCTGTCGTCGCGCAAGATCGCGCGGGCGCTGACGGCCGCGAGCGGGAACCGCCCCGCGGTGATCCTGGCGAACCTCTCCGGCTTCGACGGCTCCCCGGAGTCGATGCGTCGTCTCCAACTCGAGCACGGCGCGGAGATTGCGCGGGCCGTGGTCGGCTTCCAGGGGCCGATCCTGTTCCTCGTCGTGTCGCGATACCACGGCGGCGCGTACGTCGTGTTCTCGCAGAGGTTGAATCCCGGCCTCCGCGCAGCCGCGTTCGAGGGTGCCTACGCTTCCGTGATCGGCGGCGCTGCCGCCGCGAAGGTCGTGTTCAACCGCGAGGTGCGCTCACGCGCCGCAGCCGACCCGCGCCTGCGCCGACTGCGCGCGGCGGTCGAGCAAGAGGCGAGCGTCGCGGCGCGCTCCGAGCTGGAACGGGTGACCGCGGAGGTCACGCTCGAGCTGCAAGCCCGCCTCGCGTCCGAGTTCGACGAGGTTCACTCCGTCGCGCGCGCGAAGGAGAAGGGCTCTCTGAGCGACATCCTCCCGCCCTCGCAGATGCGACCGTACCTCGTCGCCGCGCTCGAGCAGGCGATCGGCGACGCGACGCCGACGCGCCCCGATCGCGCGAGGGACGTTCTCGCGGCACGCGCCGACGCCGCGCCCTGAAGGATCGGCTCCCGGTCAGGTCGCGCGGCGATACAGGGCGCGTGCCGCGGCGCGGCGCGCGCCGGGCGTCCCCGCGACGAAACCGGGGAGCCCTCGCCCACGCAGCTCCGCCTCCTCCGCCCAGCGAGACATCACGATCGTAAAGGCGACCAGAAAGTACAGGTGCACCTCGAGCCACACGTCCGCGAAGATCGAGAAGAAGAGGAAGAGGAACAGGTAGATCCGCAGCCACTCGGGCAGATGGGGCAAAGTCGGGTGATTCGCGTACTGCGGTCGTAGCTTCTGGATCCGGGTGTAGAGGAACCCGAACAAGGTCAAGTAGAGGACCATCGCCGGGATCCCGCCCTCGGCGAGAGCCCACACGTACGAGTTGTGCGGCGGCTTGTACGAGTCGCTCAGGAGCGCGTTCAACCAGCGATAGTTGGCGAGGCCGACACCCGTGAGGGGGTACTGCGCGATGATCGTCATCGCGTTCGCGAGCGTGCTGACGCGGATCTCGGTGGAATTCGAGCCCTCGAGGCGCACGACCGAGGTGTCCGCGAACGGGTTCAGGTTCAGGAGGCGCTCGCGGTGGTAGTCCTCGATCAGGAAGTTGAACGCGATCAGGCCGATTGCGAGGCCACCCAGCGCAGAAGCGATCTTCCAGCGCTTCGGGACCTGCGGACCGAGAACGAGGAGCAGGCCGACGATGCCGAGGCCGATGAAGCCGCTCCGCGAAGCCGACATCAGCACGAGCTGAACGCTGCCGAGCGCACAGATCAGGCACAGAGCCTTCAGCGGCAGGGACCGCAGGACGTTCGCGAGATACAAGAACAGCGCGATGCCGACGTTCATCATGAACGCGAAGCGGTTCAGGTTCGACGCCCAGCCGACCACCTTCGAGGTGACGCGGAACTCCTCCTCACGCGCGACGTCGGTGCCGAGAGTCGGAACCACCATCGCGATGCAGATGGCGAAGAGATAGAGCACCCACCGGAGCTGTCGCGGTTCCTTCACCCAGTTCAGGAAGAAGATGATGAACGCGATTCTCGAGAGGAGCTCGAAGATCCACCGTCCGCTGTCGTCATCGGTGCCCATGAAGCGCCCCTCGATGCGGCGCTCGACGGCGGGCAGGAGTCGCTTCTCGGGAAGGTAGAGGTCGCTCAACAAGCTGATCAGGATCAGCCAACCCGAGATGATCAGAAGGAGGCGCACCTCGGGCTCGCGCAGGAACCAGAAGTCGTGCGTGCGGTAGAGCTCGAAGGCGAGGATCGTGATCAGGGCGGCGCCGAGCAGGTTGTTGACCGTGAACGGACCGACGCCACGGAGAGCATCCGGATACGAGACGAGCATCGTCGACATGATGACCAGGATGCCGACGTACGGGCGGTAGAAGACGATGACGCCGCCCATCACCATGAAGACGAGCGCCGCTCCGAGGTAGACGAACCGCGCGTCGAGAAGGGCGGAGACGCCGAGGCCGGCCGCCGCCAGAGCGAGGGCCCCGAGGACCCACATCGGAAACGCGAGCAGCTCGCCCGTGCGCCGCGTGACCGGCTGACCGACGGGAAGGCCTTCCGTGGTCACTCGAAGCCCCCCGCCGTGCGTCTGCGCAGCGGCGCTTTTCTTCCGAAACTACCGAGAACCATAGAGCGAGCGTCCCTTGCGGCGCGCGCCCGCGAACCCGGCGGACCGCGCATGCTCCCGTCCCAGTGTGGCGGAACCGCAAGACCAGTGCCATACCGTCCCGCGGAACGGGCCGACTTTCGCGGCGCCTCGGACGGAGGAGGCTTGCAGCGCTGCCGCTCGGCGCGGATTCGTGCAGCGCTACCAGACAGCGGGAGCCAGAAAAAGGAAGGCCCCGCCGGCGGAGCCGGCAGGGCCTTCCCTTCGCGATCTACCAAGCGCGCTCGATCAGGGCTTCTCGTTGCACTCGGTGTCGATGACGTTCGGATCAGGCAGCGGGTCGCCGCTCGAGCGGGCGCCCTTGCGCATCGTCTCGTTGATGCACTGACCGCCTGGCGTGCGCAGGGTGTAGTAGGTGTCGAGGGAGAAATTGTCCCCCGCCGAACCATAGTCCGCGACCTTGCCGCAGCAGAACTCCCACCAGACGCTGAAGTCGTCGCCCTTCCCATGGGTGAAGACCGTCGGGCCCACCGGCGGGATGTTCAGAGTGACCGGGATGCCGCGACCGAGATCGTCGACGTCGTCCCAGTCGTGCAGCACGACGGCCGCCTTCTGCTGATTCGCCGGGCAGTTCAGCGTCTGGTCGATGCAAACCTTGGGGCTCACGAACTTCACGAGGTAGTCGCCCACCGAGTTCGGGCAGAACATCATCATCATGTTGACGGCGCCCGCGGCCTGGGCGGCGGCGACCGCCGGATGAACCGGGCACTGGCGATCCGAGCGCTCCGTCGCCATGTAGAAGACCTCGCCCGTGACGAGGTTCTTCTCGACCGTCCACACGCCCTCGATCTTGTTGTCGCCGCTCTGCTTCTTGAAGATCCAGCGGCCCTTGCCGGAATCGAGCTCGCCCTCGAACTTGAAGGGGCATCCCGTCCAGCACAGACCCTGTGAGCCTCCCTGCGGCGGCGGGACGTTCTTGAGCCTCTTCAAGTGGATCGTCTCGCAAGCCGACCCGACATTGGGGATCGCGACGACCACCGCCATCAACGCGGCGGCTGCAAAAGCTCCCTCAACTCTCTTGAACACGGTGTCTCTCCTTCTTGTCTTTCTCTCTGTGCCGATGACGAATCTAGGGAATCTTGTTTTGACACAAGTCGGTGTTTCGGTTCTGAGGTCGAGACCCGTTGGCCAGCACGCTCCCGGACGTGATCCGCGGCGACCGGCGGGCGACACCCCCGGGGAGTTGCTCACATATGGTCCTCCTTGGCGAAAGCGACGACGTTCGATCCGGTGAGAGAGTACCACCACCGTCACATGCGCTGTCAACATGAGATTCGCGAAGCGTCGGACAGTGCAGCTTATGGGGACTCGGTCTTCCCGATAGTCCGGTAAGGGCTTTCCCGGATCGGGGGACGGCGCGCAACACGGAAGCGCGCGGCGCCGGTCGGACCGAAGCAGCCTCCCGATATCGGGCGCGCTTCGGCACTTGCGACACGAGCGCTCGATACGCGCGCGGAGGGGGGCGAGCGGCCGGCTCTCGCGTCGACCCAAACGAAGACGGGGACCCGTCCGCCGACACGGCGGGGTCCCCGTTCTTCGCTCCGGCCGGCAGCCGGAGCCTATGCGATCGGAGCGGCCGCGGCGGCCGCCTCGTCCTCGGCTACTTGCAGTTGATCACGTGGCGTTCGACGTTCTCCCCGGAGGCCGTCTTGCAGCTCATGGCCTTGGCCGCCGTGAAGCCGGGGACCGTAACCCGTACGAGGAGGTCGGACCCGGCCACGCTCTCGAGGGCGTCGTCCTTCACGCGGAGGACGAGTCGGGTCGCCCCACCGTTCTTCTTGACCCGGAGCCGGGTTCCCCCCGCCGAGTACTGGCCCTTGGTCAGTCCCTCGTTCGCGGTGATCTGGCTCCCGGGCACGGACACTCCGAAGATCTCGTCGCCGGCGATCAGCTCCACGTCGACGTCGCGCCGGGGGTCCTGGGTCCACGGCGAGAACAGGAGCTTGATGGTGCCGGTCGCCTCTCTTCCGGTCATCGCGATCTGGACGTTCCCCGAGACGTGCGTACAGATCGGCTGCTGGCCGGAGCTCCGGGCCGACGAGCAGGTGTCGCACGGGTCGCCGATCCCGTCGCCGTCCGAGTCGCGCTGCCTCGAGTTCGGCTTTGCCGGGCAGTTGTCCTGGGTGTTGTCGACGCCGTCGCCGTCGCGGTCGCCGGGGCTCTGCGACGGGGTCCGGGTCGGCGTCGGGGTCGGCTTCGGCCCGGGGGTATTCGTCGGCGAGGGTGCGCCCTCCCCGTCGTAGAGGTAGGCCACCGCGCCCAGGTCATAGGCGGCGAGGCTCGGCCCACGACCGTCGAAGTGCGCCGCCCAGTACATCGTGGCGTTCCACACGAAGCTGTCGCGCGTGGGGCCCATGTCGTACTCCCAGGAATGGGCAAACCCGATCGCGTGCCCGAGCTCGTGGGTCATCGTCTCCTTGAGATTGTGCTCGCGCCACATCCCGCTGCAGCCGTTCCAGCCGTCGTTGAAGACGATCGATCCGCCGGTGATGCGCGCCCAGGGGGTCCCGTTGACGTTCCGGCCGCTCGAGCAGAAACCGCCCACCGCGAGGATGCCGCCGCAGCTCGTCGGGTCGGAGATGTCGTCTCCGGGGTCGTTGAAGCTCGCGGTGATGTAGCCCGGGTTGCACCGGAAGGCGGCGCCCGGCTTGTCACCCGCGTACCGCGCCTGGAACTCGGAGCCCGGCTTGTTGTTCCACGCCGTGCCGCCCGCCTCGACGATGCGCTGACTCACGGCGAGCCCGAGGACGTTGTCACCCGCGAGGTCGCCCCAGACGGCGACCGGGAAGTCGAACCAACGGGCGCCGCCCCACAGCAGACGGAAGTTGGCCTGCGCCTGCGAGATCCCCTCGAGGAAGGAAGCCGGCTTCGCAATGCGACCCGCCAAGCGCGCGGCGCCTGGCGTACGCCGCGAGGCCATCTGGCGCTCGAAGCTCGAGAGCGATTCCTTGACCCGCTTTCCACCGGAGCCGATCCGTGAAATCTCTACTCGACCATCTTCGAGGATCTTCGTGTCGAGTTTTCCGAGCGCCATCTGGTGCGTTCGGAAGCCGCCCTTCGCGACGGCCTCGACATACGCGACGACCGTTTCGCCGACCTGATACTCGGGCGAGCCGAACGCCCACTGCGAATCGACGCCGACGTTTCCGCCGACTTCGCGAAGCACGAGCCGCTCACCCGCGACGGCGCCCTTGTACCCCTCCTGCACGTGCAGGGTGATCTCGGTCGTGATGGAAGAGCGATCGGGGCTCGCGACGCTTCGAATCGATTCCACCGTCGCGAGAACGACTGCGTCCGCGCTGTCCTGCATCGCGTCGGGTTCCGGCACGACCCACGTCGTCGCCGCGGCGGGATCGACTCCCGCAAGGCACGCAGTCACAACCCAGACGCCGAAGCCCCGCAATCTCGCCCGCATGGCCCCCTCCTCCAGCTCCGCGGGGTGGCGCAGCAAAGCGGGTGCCACGAAGAGAGCGGAGAACCGTCAAGAAATCCGGCGCTTCCTCGGTGCTGCGCTAGCGTTCGGGGGGCGCGAGGGTGACAGTAGCGTCAGACGCGTGACGCTCTCGCCGCGGCGTGCACGCGCGCGGCGCGTACGGAGCAACGAAGGGATCGCCGTACTGCACGCGCGCGGATCGCATCGACGTCGCAGTCAAGCATACGGCTGCGCTTCGGCAATGCGCTCTGCGCTGCTCGTCCGCGCGTCGCGACCGAGCCTCTCCGCCCCCACGAGGAGTGGCGCACCGCGGGTGCTCGGCGATCGGAACCAACGACGCCGTCGAGGTCGCGTGCACGAGCCCCCTCGTGCAATGCGACCCGACGACGTGCGGAAGCTCTCGGCTAGCGGCAGCTCGCGTGGTCGCGACCGGCGAACTCCACGACCCAGTAGTCGCCCCAGCGGCCGCCGCCGCAGGCATGTCCGACCCCGATCACGAGGAAGGCATTGTCGCGCATGATGGTATCGTGCCCCGGAGAGCCCTTCCACGCCGCGAGCGCTTCCTCTGGCGTCGACACGCCCGCCATGAGGATCTCGCCGACGTAGGTCGACGGGCCGCAGCCCGGCAGATAGCCCGCGTCACACATGCGCTCGTAGTAGGTCGATCCGTTCTTGCCGGTGTGGCTGTAGTAGTTCCGATCGCGTTCGTCGTTGCCGTGGTCCTGCGCCGCGACGTTCATCGAGTGACAGGTCGCCACCTCGCGCTTGCCCTTGCTGCGGCGGTACTGGTTGATCATGTTCGCGAGGGCGGTCTCCTTCGCCGAGAGGCCGTGCGTCGAGGAGCCGGTTCCCGAGCAGGAGGTTCCGCCACTGCCGCCACCGCCCGGCGAGGGCGTCGGCTGCGGTCCGCAGGTCCCGTTGTTGACGTTCCAGCAGCCGTTCACGAGATCGCACGTGTCCCACGTGCACGAATTGTTGTCGTCGCAATCCGAGTGATTCAGGCAGACGGGACCTTCCGCATCCGCGCAAGCGTCCATGCACGTCCCAGACGTGCCGCGCTCCGCGAAGCGGCCGCTGTGGTGATAGCAATCCGACGCTTCCGGAACGATCTCGCATTCCGTTCCCGAGGAGCTCGTAAAGCAGCACGTGACCGCGTCCGACGGACGCCCACAAACGGACTCGCGCGCCGCGTTCTGGACCTCCTTCTTGCACGCCTTCCGCAGGGAGCCGCTCGCGACGGCAGTCCGGACGAAATTGCGAACGCACTTCAGGTACGAGTTCCGCTCGACCTTCCAGTTCTCGGAGCGTGCTTCGCTACACGGGCAGGCATCGCTCGCGTCCGCCCAGGCACGCGCGACGGCGGCCTCGTCCCCCGAAACGGAGTAGCAGGCGTCGCCTGCGAAGGAGACCGAGGAGCTCGCCAGAAGGAGACCCACCGAAACGCCAAAGACCGACACGAATTTCCTCATCCCCACGGCACCCACCTCCCTTTCGTTTTCGACCTCGGGCTCGAGGCTCATTTGGGTTGGAACGTCGCCTACGGGATTTCCCTATAGAGCCCACACACCATAGTGATCGACCGGCGGAGAGCAACGCGCTTTCTGATTCGTCATCGTCGCGAACCCCCGACCTCTTGACTCGCCCCGAGGTTTTCCGGGTCTTCTCGGGTTTGTGTGGGTGGAATCGGCGCGAAATTCGTCCCACTGGCGCTGGGGTCCGCGCCGGGAGGCTGCTTGGACTCGCCGAGCCA
>Ga0194128_10002663_pt1 | contig 28522 bp, 20 predicted proteins | sample TA2KigCa65mmetaG_FD_148650 | JGI IMG/M metagenome (GOLD analysis project Ga0194128, IMG submission 148650) | Freshwater microbial communities from Lake Tanganyika, Tanzania - TA2015037 Kigoma Deep Cast 65m | ecosystem: Environmental > Aquatic > Freshwater > Lake | place: Tanzania: Lake...
CGCAGGGCGCGCTCGAGCGCGCGCTGGAGGAAGTTCGCGCGGTAGAAGATCGCGAATTCGTCGTGGCGTCGCCCCGCGTCGGCGAGTGCGCGGATCGAGAGTGCGATCTCGCGGGCCTCGTCGTCCTCGTCCGCGCACTGCAGCACGCTGAGCTTCTCGCCCGGACCCTTGTCGGAGAAGAGCGCCTTCTCCTTGCGCTGCGTGTTGTTGCGGATCACCGCCTGCGCCGCGTCGAGGATGTTCTGCGACGAGCGGTAGTTGCGCTCGAGCTTGACCACGCGCGCTCCGGGGAAGTCCGCTTCGAAGCGCAGGATGTTGCGCACGTCCGCGCCGCGCCAACCGTAGATCGACTGGTCGGGATCGCCGCACACCGCGATGTCCTGCCGGAACACGGTCAGGTGCCGCAGCAACCGATACTGCACGCCGTTGGTGTCCTGATACTCGTCGACGAGCACATGGCGGAAGCGGTCGGCGTACATGTCGCGCACGCCGGGGTGCTGGTCGAAGAGCTCGATCACCTTGCCGAGCAGGTCGTCGAAGTCGAGCGCGTTGTTGCGCGCGAGCGCGGCCTCGTACTCCTTGTGCACGCGCAGGAAAACCTCGTCGGAGAAGCTCCCCTCCTCGATCGCGCCCGGAGCCACGCCGCGGTTCTTGCGTCCGCTGATCCACGCGCCGACCTCCGCCGGCTTGTAAGCGGTCGTGTCGTAGCCGGAGTTCTTGATCAGGTCGCGGATCAGCTTGCCGCGGTCGTCCGTGTCGAAGATCGTGAAGTCGCGCGTGTAGCCGCCGAGGTGCTCGATGTCGCGCCGCAGGATGCGCGCGCAGGTGGCGTGGAAGGTCCCGATCCATGCGCCGGCGGGCACGCCCAGAGCCGCGCAGCGTTCGCGCATCTCGCCCGCCGCCTTGTTGGTGAAGGTGATCGCGAGCATGTCGCTCGGGTGTGCGCCGCGGACCGCCATCAGCCACGCGATGCGGCGCGTGATGACGCGGGTCTTGCCCGAGCCCGCGCCGGCGAGGATCAAGAGCGGGCCACCGTCGTGCTCGACGGCCTCGCGCTGCTCCGCATTCAGGCCCTCGAGCAACTGCGCCGGGCCGCGCGGGGCTGACGGAGCGCTGGCCTCAGTTTGCGACGCAACCGCGGGCGGCGCGGGTTGCCCGGACTCGGGAAACAGGGAGCGCGCGGGCGCTCCGCGAGGTCGCGGCGGGAGCGGCATGGTCGAGCATCGAGTCTACAGCGTGCGCGGGTCGCTCGCGCGCGTGGAACCGCGCCCCGCGACGATTAGGATGGGATCGATGCAGCGCCTCGTGCCCCTCGCGCTCACGGCCATGGTCGCGGTCCCTTCCCTCTCCTGCGGCGAGGCCGAGGAGCGCCATCCCAACATCGTGCTCGTCTCGATCGACAGCCTGCGGCCCGATCACCTCGGCTGCTACGGCTACGGACGCGCGACCAGCCCGGAGATCGACCGGCTCGCGAGTGCGGGCGTGCGCTTCGAGAGCGCGCTGAGCACTTCGTCGTGGACGCTGCCCGCGCACGCAGCGCTGTTCACGGGGCTCCACGATTCGAGCCACGGCCTGTTCGACAACGGCCTGCGACTGGCGCCCGAGCACCGTACGCTCGCGGAAGAACTCCGCGGCGCGGGCTACCACACGGCCGGCTTTTTCGGCGGACCGTACCTGCACCCGACCTTCGGACTCGGCGATGGCTTCGATGTATACCGCAGCTGCATGACGACCGTGCCGGACGAGCTCTCGGACGAGGACCTGCGCCGCGAGTCGCGCGCGAGCGAGGGGCGCTCCCACGACGACATCACGGGGCCGCGCACGGCCGAGGAAGTCGAGCGCTGGGCGAGCGAGCGCCCCGTCGATCGCCCGTACTTCCTGTTTCTTCACTTGTGGGATGTCCACTACGACTTCATCCCGCCCGCGCCCTACGACCGCATGTTCGATCCGGGCTACGCGGGCGCGCTCGACGGCCGCGACTTCATGAGTCGCACGGAGGTCCATCCCGGCATGTCGCCGCGGGACCTCGAACACCTGCTCGCCCTCTACGACGGCGAGATCCGCTTCACGGACGAGATCCTGAAGCGCGTGCTCGACTCGCTGGGAGCGAAGGGAATGCTCGACAACACGCTCGTGATCGTCACCGCGGACCATGGCGAGGAATTCTTCGAGCACGGCACGAAGGGCCACCAAAAGACGCTCTTCGACGAAGTGGTGAAGATTCCGCTCGTGCTGCACTGGCCGGGCGTGCTCGACGCGGGGCGCGTGGTGCGAGATCAAGTGCGCATCATCGACGTGATGCCGAGCGTGCTCGCGGCCGCGGGTGTCCGCAAGCGCCCGACCATGGCCGGGCGCGACATCCTGCCACTCGCGCGCGGGGCTGCGCTCGAGCCCGCGCCGGCGCTGCTCGAGCTGCACGCCGACAAGCGCGAGTTTCGCGCGCTGCGCACGAACGAGCTCAAGGTGATCCGCTACGGGCGTCGGCCGGATGGGCGCGAGCTGCCGAGCGTGGGACTCGATCTCGCAACGGATCGCCTCGAACGCCAGCCGATCGGCGAAGGAGGCGGCAACGCGCGCGTCGACGAGGGACTGCGCAAGCTCGACCGCGCGCTGGAAACGGCACAGGCGCTGCGCGTGTGGCTCGGCGCCAAGGCGACCTCCGCCGAGATGGATCCAGAACTCGAACGCAAGCTGCGCGAGACCGGCTACCTGATGGACGGCGGGAAGCGCGAATGAGCGCGGACGGGCCGCAGCAGCGACGGTCGGGCTGGGCGCATTTCGCCTCGCTGGCGTGCGCGTTCGTCGCGCTCATGGCGTGGACTTGGGGCACTTGGCCCGACGCCATCGTCGACTTCGGCCGCGAACTCTATGTGCCATGGCGCATGAGCGAGGGCGCGCTGCTGCACCGCGAGCTGGCGTGGTTTAACGGGCCGCTCTCGCCTAACTTCAACGCGCTGCTGTTCGAGCTCTTCGGCGTCGGACTCTGGACGCTTCTGTGGGCCAATGCGGCGCTCTTTGCGGGCTCTCTCGCGCTGCTGCACTTCGTGCTGCGGCGGGCCACGAGCAGCGGCGCGGCGACCGTGGCGTGCATCGTGGCCATCGCCACCTGCGGCTTCGGCCAGCAAGTCGGCATCGGCAACTACAACCAGCTCGCGCCCTACTCGCACGAAGCGACGCACGGGCTGTTGCTTGCGCTGGCCTCCCTCGCGTTGCTCACGGCGTGGAGCGGCCGCGGCTCGATCCTGCTCGTGCTCGCGGCAGGCTTCACGACGGGTCTGGCGTTCCTCACCAAGCCGGAGACCTTCGTCGCGGCTCTCGCCGGCTCGCTGGTGGCGCTCGTGCTCGCGAGCTGGAACGCGCGCTTCCGCAGCGTGCGGGCGCTGGTGGCCTTCGCGCTCGGCGCGCTCACGGCGGTGCTGCTCGCGTGGAGCTTGCAGATTCCGGCCCACGGGAGCGCTGCGGCGTGGCGCTCGACGCTGGGCGCGTGGCCGCAGCTCGCGTCGAGCTCGGTGAGCGAGCTCAAGTTCTATCGCGACGGCATGGGCATCGATGCGCCGCTCGCGAACATCGGCTGGATGCTCGCGTGGGCGCTCGGCGCACTCGCGCTGCTGGGCCTCGGCATCGGCGTCGGAACGCTGGTCGCGCGCAAGGCTGGCGAGCGGGCAGGCGCGGGCGCGTGTGCACTCGCGAGCGCCATCGCACTGGGGCTGCTGTGGACGATGCTGCCGTGGAGCCAAGCGGCGCGTCCGTGGCCGCTCGTGGCTCTCGCGACGCTGGTGAGCGCGACATGGAGCACGCTGCGCCAGCGCGGTGCGGACCGCAGACCGGTCCTCGCCGGCTTCGCGGCGCTCTCCCTCGCCCTGCTCGCGAAGATGCTCTTGAACGCGCGGCTGGAGCAGTACGGCTTCACGCTGGCGCTGCCAGCGACGGCGCTCGTCGCGGCGCTCTTGTGGAGCAACCTCCCGGCGCTGCTCGCCCGGCGCAAGCTCTCGCCAGGCGTGGCGCGAGCGGCCGGTGCGATGCTGCTCGTGGCCCTAGTCTTCGCGAGCCTTGCCGCAACGCGGCGCTATCACCAGCGCAAGCTCTTCTCACTCGGGACGGGACCTGACGAATTTCGCACGGACGCGCGCGGGCAAGTGCTCGACGCGACGCTCCAGTGGCTCGAGCGCGCGCGAACCGCGAGCACAAGCGCGCCGACTCTGATCGCATTGCCCGAAGGCGTGATGGTGAACTACCTCGCGCGCCTCGAAAATCCGACGCCGTACATCAACTTCATGCCACCGGAGCTCGTGCTCTTCGGTGAAGAGACGATCCTCGCCGCGCTGCGCGCGACGCCGCCCGACATCGTGCTCTTGACCCACAAGGACACGGCGGAATATGGCTTTCCGTGGTTCGGGCGCGACTACGGGCGGGCACTTGTGCGCTGGGTGATGGAGAACTACGAGCCCGCGGCCCTGATCGGTGATCCGCCGCTCGGACTCGTGCTGCCCGGCGAGCCGCCGCTGGCTCGCGCGCCCGTGTTTGGCGTCCGCATCTTCGTCCGCAAGCGACGATGAGCGCGGACTCCCAGCACGCGATCGATCCGGTGTGCGGCATGCAGGTCGCGCTGGATGCGCCGTTGCGGTGCGAGCATGTCGGGATCACATACTCGTTCTGCGCGCGTTCCTGTCAGAAGCGCTTTCAATCTGATCCTGCTCGGTACCTCGGAGGTGCGCGCGAAGCGATGCGGCCAGAGCCGGGGCTCGAGAGCGTCTGGCACACCTGCCCGATGTGTCCGGGTATCGAGCAGCTCGGTCCCGGAACATGCCCGAGATGCGGCATGGCACTCGAGCCCGTCGAGATCACGCGGGACGACCCGTTTGCGGAGGAGCAGCGCGAGCTCGCACGACGCCTCAAGCTCGGCGTCGCGCTCACCGTCCCCTTGTTCGCGCTCACGATGAGCGGCATGGCCGTCGGACATCACGAGTCCCTGCTGCCTCCCGCTCTCGATCCGGCCGTGCAGTTCGCGCTCGCTAGCCCCGTGGTGTTCTGGTCGGGCCGACCGATCCTCGAACGCGCGCTCGCGTCGCTGCGCGCGCTCTCGCCCAACATGTTCACGCTGCTCGGGCTGGGCACCGTCGCGGCGTGGGCGGCGAGCGTGTCGGCCGCCATTCTCGGCCACACCGAGGCGCTCTATTTCGAGTCTGCCGCGGTGATCACGGCGCTCGCGCTCCTCGGTCAAGTGCTCGAGCTGAAGGCGCGGCGTCGCACCAGCGCCGCGCTGCGGGAGCTGCTCGATCTCGCACCCAAGACGGCGCTGCTCGTCGATCCGCTCGGCAACGAGCGCGAGATTGCGCTCGCGAAGGTCGAGTCCGGCTTCGTGCTGCGCGTGAAGCCCGGAATGCGCGTGCCGGTCGACGGCGTCGTGCTCGACGGCGAAGCGTACCTCGACGAGTCGGTGCTCACGGGTGAGTCCATCCTGCTGCACAAGCAGCGCGGCGACGCAGTCACGGGTGCGACCCTCGCGCAGGGCGGCAGCTTCACGATGGTCGCGGAGCGCGTCGGGCGCGAGACCGCGCTCGCGCAGATCTTGGCGCTCGTCGCGAGCGCGCAGCGCAGCCGCGCTCCGATTCAAGCGCTTGCCGATCGGGCCATGCGCCGGTTCGTGCCTGCCGTGCTGCTCGTCGCGCTGCTCTCGGGTGCGGCGTGGATCGTGTTCGCGGACGATGGCCTCGCGCGCGGACTCGTGGCGTGCGTCTCCGTGCTCATCATCGCGTGCCCCTGCGCCCTCGGACTCGCCACCCCGATGTCCGTCGCCGTCGCGACCTCGCGCGGCGCGCGCGAAGGCGTGTTGTTTCGCGACGCGGGCGCGCTCCAAGCGCTCGGAGAGGCCGATGTGCTCGTGCTCGACAAGACCGGCACGCTCACGACAGGCAAGCCGGTGCTCGCGGCGTGCTGCGTGCTGCCGGGCGAGGACGAGCGCTCGCTGCTGCGACTGGCCGCGGCGCTGGAGCGACGCAGCGAGCATCCGCTGGCGGCCGCGGTGGTCGAGGGCGCTCGAGCGCGCGGAATCGAGCTCGAGGATCCAAGTGCCTTCGAGAGCGTCGCTGGAGAAGGCGTCCGTGGCACCGTGGGATCCCGCAGGGTGGTGGTAGGGAGTGCGCGCTGGCTCGCCCGCGAGGGTATCGCCACCAGCGCCCTCGAAGCGCAAGCCGAGCGCTGGGCGCGCAGCGGCGCGAGCGTCGTGTTCGTCGCGCTCGACGGAGAGCTCGCCGGACTGCTCTCGCTGGCGGATCCGCTGCGCGAGGGTGCGCGCGAGACGCTCGAGCGCATCGCTGCGCTCGGCATCGAAGTGCATGTCGCCAGCGGTGATCGCGCGGCGACGGTCGAGAGCGTGGCGGCGGAACTGCACATCGGGCGGACATTCGCGGAGGCAAGCCCTGCGGCCAAGGCGGTCTATGTGCGCGACCTGAGCGCGCGCGGCAGGCGTGTCGCGATGGTCGGGGACGGCGTCAACGACGCTCCCGCGCTCGCACTCGCGCATGTGGGCATCGCGATGGGTGGCGGGACGGATGTCGCCAAGCAGACCGCGGGCGTGACACTCGTCCGCGACGACTTGCGCGCGCTCGCGCGCGCCCTGTCGCTCGCGCGAGCGACGCTCGCAAATGTGCGCCAAAACCTCGCCTTCGCGCTCGGCTACAACGCGCTCTGCATCCCGCTGGCGGCCGGAGTCCTCGCGCCCTTCACTGGCACGCTGCTCTCCCCCATGATCGCGGCGCTCGCCATGACGCTGAGCTCGCTCTCGGTGATCGGCAACGCGCTGAGACTCCGCATGCGACGGCTCTGAAGCGCGCGCTCGCGGGACGCTCGCCGCCGGCGTACATTGACGGCTTCATGATCGTCCTCGACAAGGTCTCGAAGCACTACGGCCGGCGACTGCTGCTCGTCGAAGCCAGTTTCCAGCTGAACCCCGGCGACAAGGTCGGGCTCGTCGGTCCCAACGGCTCGGGCAAGTCGACGCTCTTCCGCCTGATCGTCGGCGAGGAGAAGCCCGACGACGGCGTGGTGCAGGTACCCAAGCGCGTCTCCATCGGCTACTTCCGGCAGGATGCCGGCGAGATGCGCGGGCGCTCGGTGATCGACGAGGCGATCGCGGGTTCCGGCCGGCTCGGCGACCTGCACCACGAGCTCGCGGACCTCGAGAAGGCGATGAGCGATCCCGAGCGTCTCGACGAGATGGATGCGATCCTCGCGCGCTTTGGCGAAGTGCAGGGCGAGTACCAGCAGCTCGGCGGCTACGACCTCGAGGCGCGCGCGCGCGAGGTGCTGCACGGGCTGGGATTCGCCGACGCCCAGATCGAGGGCGATGTCGGACTGCTCTCGGGCGGCTGGCGCATGCGCGTGTCGATCGCGAAGGTGCTGATCGGGGATCCCGATGTGCTCCTGCTCGACGAGCCCACGAACCACCTCGACATCGAGTCGATCCTGTGGCTCGAGGGCTTCCTGCGCACGACGGACGCCGCCGTGCTGATGACCTGCCACGACCGCGACTTCATGAACCGCGTCGTCGGCCGGCTGGTCGAGATCAACGAGGGCGAGCTCGTGGAGTACGGCGGCAACTACGACTACTACGATCGCGAACGCGCGATCCGCGCCCGCGAGCAGGAGGCCGCCTTCGCGCGCCAGCAGGCGATGCTCAAGAAGGAAGAGCGCTTCATCGAGCGCTTCGAGCGCCATGCGGCCAAGGCCGCGCAGGTGCAGTCGCGCATCAAGAAGCTCGACAAGATCGAGAAGCTCGAGCCGCCGCGCAGGCGCGAGCTGGTGCCGTTCGAGTTCCGCACGCCGCCGCGCTCGGGCAACGATGTCGTCACGCTCTCGGGGATCTGCAAGCACTACGGCGAGCGCGTGATCTACGACGCATTCGACTTCGAGGTCAAGCGCGGCGAACGCTGGTGCATCATGGGCATCAACGGCGCCGGCAAGACGACGCTGCTCAAGATGGTCGCAGGTGTCACGCAGCCCGACAGCGGCAGCGTCAAGCTCGGCGCGAGCCTCAAGCTCGGCTACTTCGCGCAGTCGTCGCTGGAGATCCTCGATCCGTCGCTCTCGGTCTACGAGCAGATCGATCGCGCGTTCCCGCTCGCGACGACGCCGTCGAAGCGCAGCCTGCTCGGCGCGTTCGACTTCCCCGGCGACGAGATCGACAAGCGCATCGGCGTGCTCTCGGGCGGCGAGCGTTCGCGCCTCGTGCTGGCCCAGATGCTGTTCGATCCGCCCAACTTCCTCGTGCTCGACGAGCCCACCAACCATCTCGACCTCGACACGAAGGAAATGCTCGTCAAGACGCTGGCGGGCTTCGACGGGACGATGCTCTTCGTCAGCCACGACCGCACCTTCCTGAAGGGCCTCGCGACCAAGGTGCTCGACCTCTCCGGCGGCGGCGAAGGCACCGCGCGCAAGCCGCTCGTGTTCCACTCGAGCTACGACAAGTGGGTCGAGAAGACCGGCCACGAAGCCCCGGGCGTCCACCACTAGCCGCCGCGCTCGCGGGCCCCGCGCGCGCTGTGAACTCGCCGTAGCTCAGCGCAGCTTAGCGTCGCAGGCGGCCTCGAAGGAACGCGCGAGCGACTCGATGACGCGCTCGGTGAAGAGCGCGTGCAGCACCTGCGACTCGAGAGCGAGCAATGCCGCGCCGTGAGGCAGGGCCTCGCAGCCGGGCGGAAGCTCGCTCCGTTCGAGCATCTGCGCCTCGAGATTGCCGAGGTTCTCGCGCAGCACCTCGGCCTCGCGAGCGCGCGCGACGGCGAGGCCCTCGGCGCTCTCGCCGGAGTCACGCAGCTGCACCAGCTTCTTCACGGCACCATCGCTCATCGTGGCCGCTCGCGAGAGAATCGACTCGACCAGAGGTGCGAGCATGCGCTCATGGAGAACGCGCAGCACATGGCGCGCTGATTCCTCGCTGCGAGCGCGCTCTTCGCCCTGCCGCGCCAGAGCTCCCGTGGAACCGCAAAAGGCGCGGAAGATCCTGCTGCGCAGGCCGATCTCGAACGAGCGAGCCGCGGACTTGTAGAGGCCGGCAGAGATGTCCTTGGCTCCGGCCGCGGGGGCGAAGACCGTGAACAGCTTATCCGAGGGCGCGTAGTCCATCCGCACACCGCGCAGCTGGATCGTCATCTCGCCCTTGGGGCTGCGGCCCTTGAATTCACGCAGCAGGCCGTTGCCTGCGTCGAGCGCGATCTCGAAGTGTCCATCGGTCGAAAATCGCAGCGCGTCTGAGTCGACGCGCGCAAGCGCGGACTTGTCCTTCAGAGTCTGGAGCCAGCCCATCGGCGTGGTCACCGTCTCGGCCAACACCGCTTCGATGCCGAAGTTCGCCTTCTGCGCCGCTTCGTCGAAGCTCCAGCGCACGGCCAAGGCGGGCTTGAGCTCCGCGCGCGGCGCGAGGTCCGCGACGGCCTCGCGCAGCGCCGCCTCGATCGGCGCGAGCTCCGCCATCAGGGCCGCGCAGTCGACGGACCCGTGCATCGGAGTGCCGCCCTCGGTCGAGCGCAGCGAGAGCGTGCCCCGCACGGCCCACATGGTGGTCGAGCGCACGCCCGTCGAGCGCGAGAAGCGCAGTCGGTCGGGAGCGATGTAGTCGATCTCGATCGCGCCCGGATCGGGGCTCATGGTCGTGGAGAGGTCGTAGCGAACGCTGAAGAACGGCACCGAGGCCGAGCGGCGGACGAGCTCGTCGAGCGGGTCGGTGACTTGGGCGCAAACGAGTGCAAGCGTGGCGAGGAGCATGGCGAACTCCTCAGCGCTCGAAGACGCGTTCGACCGGCACCACGCGCACGCGCGACGCGTCGAGTCCGAGCTTGCGGGCGCCGATGCGCGCATCCTCGTCGAGCAGCTCCTGCGGCTTGGGAGCGTCGTAGCGGATGGAGGACCGCGCGTCCGAGGCCAGCGCGGCAGCGAGGCCCTGCGCGTCGGCGGTCACGCACACGATGTGCATGTTCGCAGCCGAGAGGTGGCGGCGCATGGCATCGTTCACCTGCTCCACGCTGAGCTTCGCGAGCGCCTCGCGCATGTAGGCCGTGTACTCCCCCGTGCCGTAGAAACGGCTGTCGAGCGCATAGCCGAGCTGCGCCGACTGGCTCGCGGTCATCACGAACACATTCTTCAGCAGGTACTCGCGCACACGCTCGAAGTCGTCCGCGGGCAGACCTTCGGCAACCAGTCGATCGAGCTCGTGCAGCGCGATGCGGATCGCGTGATGCGCGTTCTGCGGGGCCACCGGACGGATCCAGATCTCGAAAAGCTGCGCGCGGCGCGCTTGGTTCGGACCGGGGAAGAAGCTCGAGCCGCCGTTGCGGAAGGCCTCGATGTAGGCGTAGTCGCCGTAGTTCATGCCGCGCACCTCGCGGATGCGCTGGTAGAGGTGGCTCATCGACGAGCGGTGCTCGCCGAGCCAGGTGCGCGCGAGGTACAGCGCGGCGAAGTCGGGGTGGCCGCGGAAGACCTCGATCCCATGCCCCATCGAGATCGCGGTCGCGCGCGTCGACTTCTCGATCACATCGACCGTGAGCCCGGAGAGCTGGCGCGCGACCGGGCGCGTGTCGAGCGTCGCCTCGCCCGCAGGCAGGCGCCCGAGCTCGGCTAGCAAGCGCGCCTTGCCGCCCTCCGGCAGGTCGCCCGCGACACCGACCACGAGCGTGGCCTGCGTGAAACGCTCGGCGGCGAAGCGCTTGCAGTCGTCGAGCGTGATCGAATCGAGGCCGTTCACCGTGCCCTGCGCCGGATGGCCGTAGGCCGAGCCCGCGAATAGCGCGGCTTGCAGCGCTTCCTTGCCGAGCTCCTCGTCGTTGTTGGTGCGCAAGTCCTGCACGAGTCCGTTGCGGACCTGCTGCTTGATGCGAGCGAAGTCCTCCTCGCGCCAGCCCGGAGTAACGAGCTGCGGGAGCACCATGTCGAAGTAGCGCTCGAGGTTGTCGGCGTGGATCGAGCCGTTGAAGGTCGTCATCTCGCGATCGACGAACGCGCCGAAGCCACCGGCGATCGGGAACAGCGCCTCTTCGATCTCCTCGATCTTGCGCTGGGCGCTGCCGCCGCCGGAGATCAACGCCGCGGTCAGCGCCGCGAGGCCTTCCTTGCCGGAGGGATCGTCGGCCGAGCCGACTTGGAATTGCAGCTTGAATGTCAGCTGGCGGCTGGGGTTGCGCAGCTCGACCACGGGCGCTCCGGTCGGAGCCGCTGCGGCCGGCACGAGCGACGCGAGCGTCGGAGCCGTCGCGATCCCAGCGGGCATGGCGCCGTTGGAGAGCGTGGCGACGACGAGACGGTTGTCGCGGAAATAGCGCTCGCCCGCGGCCTGCGCCTCAGCCGGCGTCACGGCGTCGTACAGGCGGAAGAGGCTGTTGAAGGTGTCGTAGGAGCGACGGAAGCGCACGAAGCGCGCGAGGATCGAGCCGATCGCTTCGGTGTTGTCGAGCGCGCGCGATGTGCCGTAGCGGTTGTTCGCCTTGGCGGCGGCGAGGCGCTCAGGCTCGATCGCAGCGGCGCGCGCGCGCGCGCAGGTCGCGAGGATCTGGTCGCGGACATAGATGGCGTCCGCCGTGTCCCGCAGCTGCGCCGAAATCTGCGTCAGCGACGAGTCGACGCTGCCGGGCACATAGTACGAGAGCTCGTCGACCTTCTGCTCCTCGAGCACCAGCTGGCGGTAGAGCTCCGAGGTGCCGCCGAAGTACAGCTCGCACAGAAGATCGAGCGCGACTTGGTCCTTCTCGGACTCGCTGAAGCGCGGACCGTGGAACGCGATCGTCACGAGCGGCGCGGTCGGCGAGGGCCACGGCACATGCGTGTACTTCGGCCCCTGCGGCTCGGGTTCCTGTGGAATCTCGACCTTCCACGAGCCCGGCTTCCACGATCCGAAGTGCTTCTCCACGAGCGGGATCGCGCGCGCCGGGTCGACATCGCCGACGAGCATCACCGCCGCGTACTCAGGGCGATACCAGCGGTCGAAGAACACCTTGGCGTACTCGCCCTGCTCGGGCATCGCCTCGATGTCGGCGATGAAGCCCATGGTCGTGTGCTTGTAGGTGTGCGTCGTGTAGGCCGCGTCGCACAGCACCTCGTCGAGCTTCACCGCCGGGTTGGCGAAGTTCTTGTTGTACTCGCCGAGCACGGCGCGCGCCTCGGTGCGGAACTGCTCGTCGGTGTACTTGAGGCGCTGGAAGCGGTCGCCCTCGATTTCGAGAATCCTTTCGAGGTCCTCCTTCGCGAAGGTGATGTGGTAGTTCGTGTAGTCGTCGGTCGTGTAGGCGTTCTGGCGCGCACCCGCGCGCGTGATGATCGCCTCGTAGTCGGCGGGCGGAAACTTGTCCGTACCGCGGAACATCATGTGCTCGAAGAAGTGCGCGAAGCCGGTCTTGCCGGCCTCGACCTCGTTGCGCGAGCCGGTCTGCACCGGGATCTGCAGGCTGACGAGGTTGGGCATGCCCGTCGGCACGATGATGACCTTGAGACCGTTTCCGAGCGTCGTCTCGGTGGCCTTGTAGGGCAGGATGTCGGCCGGGGCGGCGGGTGCGGCCGCTTGCGCGGGCTGCGGCTTGGCGCTGGCCTGTTCGGTGTTCGGCTTCATGGGCTTTCGGGGCGGGTTCTCGACCTCGGCGTAGACGACGCAGGAGGCGAGGAGGAGCGAGAGACCGAGGAGAGTTGCGGTGCGCATGGCCATTCCCTGTGAGACGAACATGGACCGCGGATTGTAGCCAGCGCGAGCCATACAATTCAGCGCGGGCCACGGAGTCCGTAGCATGAGCCCGCCATGGAACGCACGGCGCGACGCGCTCTGCTGATGCTGCTCGCCTGCGTGGCGGCGCTCGCCCTCGTGGTGCGCGAGACTTGCGACCTGCGCCACGCGCGCGTGCAGGGCCAGCCCGAGGCCGGCTGGTTCACGCTCGATCCGGACTCGCTCTACCACATGCGGCGCACCGCGCGGACCTTGGACGAAGGGCTGCCGCCGGCGGAGACCGACCCGCGCATGAATGCGCCCCACGGCGCGGCGATTCCTTGGCCGCCCTACTACACCTATGTGACATGGGCTGCCTGCGTTCCATTCGCGCCGAGCGACGCCACCGCGCGTGAGCAGCACATCGAGCAAAGAGTTGCACTGCTCCCCGCACTCTTCGCTGCGACGACGAGCATGCTGCTCGCGCTGGCGGCATGGCGGCTCACGCGTACTCGGGCAGAGAGCGAACGGCTCTGCGCGGCGGCGCTCGCCGGCGCAACACACGCGCTGCTCGGCGCGTCCATGCGGTACAGCGCCATCGGCAATGGCGACCACCACGCTTGGGTCGTGATGTTGCTCGCGGCGCTGGTGCTCGTCGCGGCGCGGGCGCTCGACGAGGAAGCGCTGCAGGCCCGCGGCCAGTCGGCGTGGAGTGGAGCACTTCTCGGCGCGCTCAGCGCCCTGCTCGTCGGCTCGTGGGTCGGAGGCCTCGTGTACATCGCACTGCTCGAGCTCGCGCTCGGGCTGCTGCTCTTCGCTCACGCGCGCCGCGCGCTTCCCGGACTTGCGGCTCTCGGCCTCTGCTTTCATGTCGCGTGGGCAGCCGCCATCGCGCCCGCCGTGCTCTCGAGCCCGTGGAAGGACGCCGAGCCGTGGATGACGGTCAACCTCTCGTGGTTGCACCTCGCGCATCCGCTCGTCGGCGCGCTCGTGTTCCTGCCGCTCCTGCGGGCGAGTGATGCACGCCGCATGCGCTGGCCGTGGATGGTCGCCGCGGCTCTCGGCGTGCTCGGGATCGCGCTCGCCTTCGGCGACTTCGCGCTCGCTCGCGGAGTGCGCGAGGGCTTCGCCTGGGCCGCGCGCTCGAACGAGTTCATGGCCTTCATCACGGAGTCCCAGCCGCTCCTGTGGGGGCCGATCGGCAACAGCAAGCTCACCCTGCAGCTGCTCGGCTACGGCGCGCTGCTCGCACCGCTCCTGTGGGTCTGGCTCGCCGCGAGTGCGTGGCGCGAACGCCGCCTCGAGCTCGCGTTCCTGTGCGTGCTGTTCCCCGCCCTGCTCGCGCAGGCGCTCGCGCAGCACCGCTTCGCCGACGCGCTCGGCGTGCCGCTCGGCTTGACGCTGGCGCTGCCGCTCGCGGCCCTGATCCAGCGTTTCGCGGCACCCGCGAATGGGCTCAGCTCCGCGCTCGGACTCGGGTTCGCTCTCGCGAGCAACTGGCCGACGCTGCAGCTTGCTCAAGAGCGCGCGAAAAGCAGCTGGAGCGCGGACGAGCGCGATCCCGCGCGCGAGCTGCGCGCACTGTACGAGCGCCTGCGCGCGCTGCCGGGCCGCGACGAGGCCGTGCTCGCGAGCTGGGACCACGGTCACGCGCTCGAGTGGGTCGCGGCTCGCCCGTCGATCGCCACGAACTTCGGCAGCTACCTTGGCGCGGACAGCTACCTCGACCCGTGGCGCTTCTTCCTCGAGTCGGATCCGCGCCTCGCGGAGGAGCTGCTCGTGCGGCGCGACGCGCGCCATGTGCTCATGCCCGGCGACTTCACGGCGGACCTCGAGGTCATGCTGCGGCTCCTGCGCCCCGACGAGCGGCGCGCGTACCTGCTGATTCCGCGCGAGGGCGCTGTGTTCACCTCGCAACGCTTCCTCGACACGCTCGCGGGACGCCTGCTGATGGGCGGTCGCACCGCGAACCTCGAGCAACGCGGACTCGTCGGAGACTCGCTCGACTTCCTGCGGCTCGTGCACATCTCGCCGAGCTTCCTCCCCACTCCGCCGCCGGTGCGCCACACCAACGGACCCGTGCGCACGGGCTGGATCTGGGAGCGGGTTGCGGGCGCGCGTCTCGAAGTCTCGGGGGCGCGAGGCGAGCGCGTGCAAGTCGCGCTCGAGCTCGAGAGCTCGGTTGCCGGCGAGCGCTGGACTTGGATCGGGAGCGGGCTCGTCGGAGACGACGGCGTCGCACGCGTGAGGATCCCCTACGCGACCGATGTGCCCAACGGGGACACGCTCGCTCGAGGCGCGGCGCGCATCACCATCGGCACGCGAACGCTTCAAGTGGCAGTTCGCGAAGCCGATGTCATCGCGGGAAACACCGTTTCGGTCCGATGAGACTCGTGGGAGCGCAGCCTCGCGCTCGATAGCATGGCCTCGCGCATGGCCACTCGCCTCCGCCCCCTCTGGCTGCTCGCGATCCTCGCATTCGTCGGCGTGTTGGCCTGGCTTCCTCGCAGCGTTGAAGGGCTCGTGCACCCCTATTCGAATGAGGGCAAGGCGTGGTTCTCACGCGATCCAGACGGCCTCTACCACGCTCGGCGAGTCGAGCGCGCGATGAGCGAAGCCGCAGTGGCCGCGAGCGATCCGCGCATGAACTATCCGGCGGGCGCTCCGATTCCGTGGCCACCGTACTACGACGGCGTGCTCGCGGCGACGCTGGCTCCATTCGCGCCGCAGGAGTCCGACGCGCGCTGGCGCTGGATCGAGCGCGCGACGGCGAGCGCACCGCGCGTGTTCGGCGTACTCGGAGCACTGCTCGCAGTCTGGGCTGCGTGGCGCATCGGCGGCGCACTCGCGGCCTTCGTCGCCGGCGTCGGCGTGGCGTTGTGTCGCGGCTCGATCAACTACAGCGTGATCGGCACGGGCGACCACCACGCGTGGGTCTCGCTGCTCGCGGGAGCAGCGTTGCTCGCGCTCTCGCAGGCGCTACGACCGGCGGAGCTCTCGAGCGCGCGACGCTCGGCGCTGTGGGGCGTGCTGCTCGGAGTCCTGTGCGGACTGCTGGTGGGCTCGTGGGTCGCATCGCTGCTCTATGTGCTCGAGCTGCAGCTCGTCCTCGGGTGGATGCTGTGGCGCCGCTCGGAGCAGGAGTTGCCCGGTCTCGCGGCTCTCGGCTTCGCGCTGCATGTCGCGGCGGCGCTGGTGCTGCTGCCCGCTGTGCTGCAGAGCCCGTGGCGCGCGGAGTTCCCGTGGATAGTGGTGAACCTCTCTTGGTTCCACTTCGCGTATTTCTTGCTCGGCGCGCTCGTGTTCGTGCCACTCTGGCTCCCCTTGTTCGCGAGCGGAACGCGCGGCGCCCGCGCCTACCCGGCGCTTGTCGTTGCGGCGCTGGCCGCATGGGCGTTTTTCTGCTGGGCCTTCCAGCTCGCTCCGGCGCGGGGCATCGCCGATGGCCTCGAGTGGGTCGCGCGCGTCGATCGCTTCATGGACAGCGTGCAGGAGTCGATGCCTCTCGTCGGATCGCGCGCGGAGAGCGGTGTGCTGTTCCTCGCTCTCGGCTACGGAGTGCTGCTCGCTCCGATCGCGCTGGGCTGGGCCGCGTGGCGCGCCTGGAAGCACCATGACGACGAGCTTTTGCCGTGGATCGTCGCGACCGTGCTTTTGTTGCCACAGGCGCTGGCGCAACGGCGCTTCGCCGACACTCTTGCGATTCCCATGGCCGTGCTGCTGGGCATCGCCGCCGCACGCATCGCGTTGCACCTGCGTTCCCGCTGGCTCGTCGCGGCGTTTGCCAGCGTCGCCGTGCTCTCGCAGTGGCCGAGCGCCGCCTCGGCGTGGCGACGGCTCTCGACGCCGCGCGATCCGCAGCTCGGCGGTTTGTTCGATCCGGTGTGCGGCGAACGCCTCGCACTCGAGTGGATCCGCACCCGCACGAGTGCGAGCGATGAGTGGAGCGTGCTCGCGCACTGGGATCGAGGACACATGATCGAGTGGGCCTCGAACGCGCCGAGCGTCGCGACCAACTTCGGCAGCTACATCGGCGTCGACAGCTACTGCGATCCCGCGCGCTTCTATCTGAGCGACGACCTCGCGGCCGCGCGCACACTGCTCGAGCGACGCCATGTGCGCTACATCTACGCGCCCACGACGCTCTTGCAGCTCGTCCCGTCGATGTGCCGCATCGCCGCCCCCGAGCGTCGCGAGCAACTGCTGCGTGAAACGGCGCAGGGCCAGCTGGTGTTCGCGGATCCTTGGTACGCGACCATGGCCGCGCGCCTCTTGTTCAATGGGACGGCCGTGCTCCCCAACGGTGTTCCGATTCACGAGCACCCGGGGCCGCCGAGTTTCCTGCGGCTGGTGCATGTCACGAAAGAGCGCCATCCCACCCACCTCGACCCCGTCACGGGCCTGCGTTTTCCGGTCGCGTTCGTGTGGGAGCACGTACTGGGCGCGCGCGTCGAAGTACGCGGCCCGCGCGGCGCCGAAGTCGAGCTCGAGATCAAGCTCGAATTCGCGGCCAGTGGCTATCGAGTGCCGTGGCGCGCGAGCGGGCGCATCGGTGACGACCGGCGCGCGACCTTCCATGTGCCGTACTCCACCGACTCCAACGGCGACGCACGGCTCGTGCGCGCTTCGTGGCGCATCGGAGCCGAGCGAGGAGCACTCGCGATTCCCGAGGCCAGTGTCCTCGAAGGCGGCAGCGTGCACGTGCCGTGAGCGAAGCCACCGACAAGTGGAGTGCGCCCCAAAGCGGCGAGCACTACGCGAGCGCGCGCTTCGGCTCGGCGCGTGCGGCCGGACGCGACCCGCGCAGCGTGCGTCGGCTGCTCGAGCGCCATGGCGTGCGCGGCCCGCTGCTCGACGCTCCGTGCGGCGCGGGGCGCCTCGCGAGCACGCTCGCCAGCTTCGGGCAGCGGGTCGTCTCGCTCGACCTCTCTGCCTCCATGCTCGATCGCGCCCGCGCGCTCCTGCCGGGCGCCGCTCTGCAAGGCAGCGTCCACGCCCTGCCGTTTCGCGACCGCGCCTTCGATGTCGTGGTGAGCTGCCGCTTCCTGCACCACCTGCACGAGTGCGAGGCGCGCGCTGCCGCGCTGCGCGAGCTCGCGCGCGTGAGCGACCGGCTGCTCCTGGCGTCGTTCTGGGACGCCGCCTCGTGGCCGGCACTGCGCGTGCGGCTGGGGCTGCGCAGCGACGAGGGGCCGCGCGGCCGCACGGCCTGCGCGCGCGAGGAGATCGCGCAGCTCACCGAGCTCGCCGGCTTTCGCGTGCTCGACCATGCGACCGGCCTGCGCTTCGTGAGCCAGCAGACATTCTTCGTCGCGGAGCGCGTGCGGTGAAGCCCGCGCGCGTGGCGACGGCGCACGGCACGCTCGTCGGTGCGGAAGAGTGGCCGGGGCTGCTCGCGGAGCTCGCGCACATCGTGACCGAGGCCGCGCGCAACGGCCTCGTGCTCGGGACATCCAAGGAGATCGCGAGGCGCTCCCTGTGGCTCAAGGGTGACCACCTGCCCGGCTCCGCACGCTGGCGCTACAGCCTGCGACGGGCGCTCGGCATCCCTGTCCCGCGCGAGCGTGAAGCGCGCAACCTGATCTGGCTGCGCGAGCGCCTGTTCCGCGCGCCTCGCCCGCTCGCGAGCGCAGTGCTGCTGCGCGGCGGCGTCGTGCGCTACCAGCTCCTCGTGCTCGCGCCCCTGCCCGTGCATCGCAGCCTTTCGGACGCCTGGCGCGCGGCGAGTGCGGACGAACGCTCGCGCTGGAGCGCCGAGCTCGCGCGCGAGGTGGCGCGACTGCACTCTCTGCACTTCGTCCATCGCGACCTGCATCTGCGCAATGTGGTGATCGGACGCGATCCCTTCAGCACGGACGAACGCGAGCTGTGGCTGCTCGATGCTTGGCACGCGCCCTTCGCGCGTCCCGGACGCGGCGTGGCCTACGACTTGGGCTGCCTGCTGCTCGACGCCATCGCGCTGTTCGAGCCGCAGGAACTCGGGGCGTGGCTGCGCGACTACGCTCGCGAGCGCGCCGCTCAAGGCTCACCGGTCGAACTCGCGTCGCTCCTGCCGCAGGCCGCACGCCATCGCAGCGCCCTCGTGGCACGCCGCAACGCCCGCGAGGGTGCCGCGGTTGGGCTCGACTGGGACTGGCGTCCGTTCGTCGAGCGCTGAGCAACTCTCAGGCGCGAAACGGACTCTCGCGCTGCGCACAGGCGGCTTGCAGACGCGCACGCAGCGCCGCGTGCAACTCGAGCGGAACGCGGCACGCCTGCCACTCGCCGCGCACGCGCCAGCGCAGGTGCTCGCCCGTGAGTCGCCACTCCTCGATGTGCGCGTACTCGCGCGCGCTCCAGCCACGGCGCACGCCGCGCTCGCCCACATCGGCGTCCTGCGCGAGCGGGCTCTTGGCGAGCAGGACCACGCCCACCAAGAGCGTGAACAGCGCCAGACCACCCGGAAGGTCCTCCCGGTGCACGACGATGGCCGCGAGCGTCAGCGCGGCCAACATGAACGCCAGCCGCAGCCACAAGCGCGGTGCGCGTTCGCTCGCGAGCAGCGGTCCGACTCGGCTGGAGATGCGGCCTTGCGCGAAGTACACGAGCGACAGGGCGCCCAAGCACAGCCCCACCGTGGGCAGCAGGGCCAGAAGGAGCACGGGTCGATCTTGCGGCGCCATGGGGTGCGAGTCGCCAATAGCGTAGTGCACGCCGACGCGCGCGTCAGCGCATCAGCGCCATCGGCGCGCTCGACACGCCCAGATGCAGCCGCGCGAGCGCGCGTTCGCCCGCCTCCGCGCCCGTGCAACGCCCCTCGAGCAGGTCGGCGTAGGCCGCCAGCGCGGCCTGCGCGACCTCGCGCGACTCGCGCACGAACTCCACGCGGAACCGGCGCACGCCGAGCGAGAGCAGCTCGGGCACGAGCAGCGCCGAGCTCTGCAGCGTCGCGTCGAACACCGTGTTGCGGCAGCCGACATCGACGATCAGGGGATGCTCGCGTCCCTTGTGGTCGCGCAGTCCGATGCGGTGGCTCTCGCACGGTCGGCCGCAGGTGCGGTGATCGCGTCCGCGGGAGAGCAGGTGCGAGTACACGCAATGCTCCGTGTGAAATGTCGCGATGCGGTGGTGCAGCGTGACCGCGATGCGCGAGGGATCGCTCGCCAGGAGCAACGCGCGCAGCTGCGCTTCGTCGAGGTCGTGCGAAGCCGTCAGGGTGTCGAGGCCGCGCTCGAAGAGCTCGCGCGCGGTGATCGAGTTGGTGACATTGAGCGAGAAGTCACCGTGCAACAGCGGGTTTCCGCCTGCGCGGCGCCGATTCTGGAAGTGCACGAGGGCCCCCCAGTGCCGCACGAGCACCGCATCGGGCTCCAGCGACGCGAGGCGTTGGTCGTAGCCTTCCTCGCCGGGCTTCTGCACGCGCACGGTGGCGAGGGTGACCGATAGGCCGGCTTCTCTCGCGCGCGTCACGGCCTTCGCGAGTCCGACCATCTCCATCCAGTCGAGCTCGACTTCCCTGACTCCGGCAGCGATCGCAGCCTCGAGCTGCTCCAGCTCGCGGCACAGGGGCACGAGGCGCGGCTCCGTCGACAACCCAGCAGCGGGTCGCTTCGCCCGAGCGAGCAACTCGGGCAGCATCGGCGCGAGCGCGATCTCGCGCGCGGCTCCCCGCTCGATCTGCGCTTGCAACGCCGACACGAGCTCGCGGCGCAGCGCCTTCAGCTCGGACACGGGCAGGTGCAGGCCGCGCGCGAGCCCCGCCAGTTGCAAGCGCTCCAGCCGGAACGGCGTGCCGCCGAACGCCGCGAGCTTCGAGCGCACGAGCGCTTCGTCGAGCCCAGCGCCCGAAGCCTCCGCGAGCGCGCTCGCGCTCTGCGCGAAAGCAGTTGCGTGTCCGCAGCGCGCGCTGGCGCGCAGCAACTCACCGGCGCGACCTTCGAGCGTGAGCGCGATCGCGAGCCGCCCCGTGGGTTCGCCCAGCCCGAGCGCGCGCTCGATTTCGCGCGCGATCGAGGGATCGCCGGAAATCCACGCCAGCTGGCCCGGCTCGACGCGCCCGAGATCCGGGCCGGGCACGCCGAACCACAGGCGCCAGCCAGAGTCCGTGCGCTCGCAGCGGAAGATCGGACCGCCCTGCTCGTGCTTGTCTTCGGGGTTGCCCGCGTCGAACACGACGCCCATGCCGGCGCGCACCTCGATCTCCTCGGGCGCCGGACCATCGCTCGCGCTGTCCGAGCCGCCAAATCCCCGCAGTGCCGCCGCGGGTGTACCCTGCGGGCCGCCCGCGCGCGAGAGCGCTGCGAGGCCGCCGGTCCACGGACGCCCGGCGAGGTCGCGCTCGATCCACACGCAGGCGCCCTCGACGCGCTCGACCACGCCGAGATAGAGGCCGCGGTGCTTGGGGAAACGCCCCTCGACGAGCGTCTGATGGTCGCTGCCACCGAGGAAGCCATCGCTGAAGCCGCGCGTGTAGGAGAGCGTGGCGCGCAGGAGATCGCGCCGCACGCGCGCGAGCGCTGGCTCGCCCTGCGCGAGCGCGTCCACGTAGTGCCGGTAGGTCTCGGTCGCCGTCGCCACATAGGTCGCGTTCTTCTGGCGCCCTTCGATCTTGAGCCCGTGCACGCCGATGCGCGCGAGTTCCTCGACCGCGCGCACTCCGGCCAAGTCCTTCGGGCTCAGGAGATACTTCACATCGCCGAGCTCGCGCTGCTCGCCGTCGACCACGAGGTCGTAGGGCATGCGGCAGGACTGCGCGCACTCGCCGCGATTCGCGGAGCGCCCGCCCCAGGCCTCGCTCGTCAGGCACTGCCCCGACCACGACACACACAGGGCGCCGTGGATGAAGACCTCGAGCTCGAGGTCCGTGCCCTTCGCGAGCAAGGCGATCTCGTCGACCGAGAGCTCGCGCGGCACGACCACGCGCGTGGCGCCGAGCGAGCGCGCGAACTGGGCACCCTCGGCGCTCGAGATCGTCATCTGCGTGCTGGCGTGGATCTCGAGCGCGGGGCATGTCGCGCGGGCGATGCGCGCCACGGCTGGATCCTGCACGATGAGCGCATCGACGCCCGCGCCAGCGGCGAGCCGAACGATGCGCTCGACATGCTCGAGCTCAGGCTCGAACACCAGCGTGTTGAGCGCGAGGTAGGCGCGCGCCCCGGCGCGATGGATGCGAGCGACCGTCTCGACGAGCCGCTCGGCGGTGAAGTTTCCGGCGCGCGCGCGGGCGTTGAAGCCCTCGGAGAGCCCGAAGTACACGCTGTCCGCGCCCGCCCACAGCGCCGCGGCGAGCGCCGCGTCGTCCCCGGCCGGTGCGAGCACTTCCGGCCTGCGTTCCCCTCCGCGTTCCATGGCGCTCGACGGTAGCATCCCGTGCATGCCTCGTCAGCGCGATTGCACACCGCCCCCGCCGCGCGAGCTCGTCCGCGCGCGCCGCAAGATGGACCGTGCCAACGCGCGCCTCGTCGCCGCGCTCGACGCGCGCGCGCGGGTCGCCCGCGAGATCGGCGCGCTCAAGCGCCGCCTCGACTTGCCCGCTTCCGATCCGCGTCGCGAGTGCGAGATGCTCGCGCTCGGGCTGCGCGAGGCACCGGAGGGATTCTCGCGCGCCGCGCTCTCGCGCATCCTGAAGAGCGTGTTCCGCGAGTCGCGCGCGATCGTGCGCGAGAGTACGCGGCGCTGAGCCAGCACTTCGCGTTCCTCGGCTCGCCATCCGCGACGCCCGCGCGCGGCCGCGAGCTCTCGCGCGTCACTCGCCCGCGACGAACGGATCGGTGTGACCGGCCGCGAGGCACGCCGCGCGCGTGTCGAGGGCGAGCTTGGTGTAGCGCCCGCTCGTGCGTCGCACGATCTCGAGCTCGCGCTCGGTGAGCTCGCGCTTGACGACACCCGGGACGCCGACGACGAGCGAGCGCGGCGGCACACGCATGCCCTCGCGCACGAGCGCGCCCGCGGCGATGAGTGCCTCGGCTCCGATGCGCGCTCCGTCGAGCACGCGCGCGCCGATCCCGATCAGCGCGCCATCCTCGACCACGCAGCCGTGCAGCGTCGAGTGGTGCCCGATCGAGACGCGCGCGCCGACCACCACCGGCCACTCGCCCAAGGTGCCATGGAGCACGGCGCCGTCCTGCACATTCGACTCTGCCCCGATGCGGATCGAGTTCACATCGCCGCGCACGACGGCCGCGTACCAGATCGAGACGCGCGGCCCGAGTTCGACATCGCCGACCAGCGAGCAGCTCGGCGCGAGGAACACGCCGGGTGCGCAGCGCGGCGCGAGGGATCCATAGGGCAGGACGAGGGCTTGCATCGGGGTGGCTCGCGCGAGGGGAAGGCGGGTCGGGGGCGTTGTCCGACGCGTGAGGTTAACCACGCGAGCGCCCCATCGAGCGCCCCATCGCAGGCGTTGAGGCCCTTGACCCCTTGTTGCGACAAGTTCGCAACGGCATAGTGAGCGCCGATGAGCCGCAAGTCTCCGCTCGCCGCCGTGGGTAGCGCAGCCGCGCTCGAGCGCGCCATCGCGGCGCTGCGCGCGCGCGGCCGCCCGCTCACGCTGCAGCGCCGCGCGATCCTCGAGCGCTTCATCGACTGCACGGACCACCCCGCCGCCGACACGCTGCATGCGGATGTGGCCGCGCGCGTGCGAGGGCTCTCGCGCGCGACGGTCTACCGCACGCTCGAGACGCTCGTCGAGCTCGGCCTCGCCGTGCGCATCTCCCACCCGGGCTGGGAGCAGCGCTACGATCCGCGCACCGATTTGCACCACCACCTCGTGTGCGAGTCCTGCGGCGCCGTGTTCGACCACGAGTCGCCCGCCCTCGACCACCTGCCGCGCCCCGCCCGCTCGAGCGGCTTTCTCGCGCAGGGCTACAGCGTGCAGTTCCGCGGCCGGTGCGCCGCGTGCACGCGCTCCACCGAACGCCGGCGCCCCGCGCCGCGCAGGAACGGGGCGTGAGTCCCTCGCGCTCCCTCGCAGACTTATCCCTCCAACCCCTCCATCCACAGCAAGGAAACCATGGCCAACCTGAAGGGCTCGAAAACCCACGCCAACCTGAAGGCCGCATTCGCCGGCGAGAGCCAAGCCAACCGCCGCTACCTGTACTTCGCGAAGGTCGCCGATGTCGAGGGCTACCCCGAAGTCGCCGGCAACTTCCGCGACACCGCCGAAGGCGAAACGGGGCACGCGCACGGCCACCTCGACTTCCTGAAGAAGGCCGGCGACCCGGCCACCGACCTGCCGATCGGCGACACGGTCCTCAACCTCAAGGCCTCGGTCGCGGGCGAGACCCACGAGTACACCGACATGTACCCGGGCATGGCGAAGGCCGCGCGCGAAGAAGGCTTCGCCGAGATCGCCGACTGGTTCGAGACGCTGGCCAAGGCCGAGAAGGCCCACGCCGGCAAGTTCACGGCGATGCTCAAGTCGATCTCCTGATCGTACGAGCGTTCCGTTCGAGCGCGGCCGGCGCCCGGTGCGACCGGGTGTCGGCCGCGCGTGCTTTCCAGCAGTCTTCCGCACGCTCCAGCGAACCATGAGCCAAGCCCACTCCGAGCCCGATGCTGGCCACCGAGCGAGTCCTGCGCACGGCCCTTCCGACATCGCACACGCGCCGATCTCGTACACGCCGACCGACGGCCTGTGCTACGACCCGAGCGAGCCCGCGTACTGGGAGGCCGGACTGCTGCGCAAGGAGCTCGAGCGCGCCTTCGACCTGTGCCACGGGTGTCGCATGTGCTTCAAGTACTGCGACAGCTTCCCGGTGATGTTCGATCTGATCGACACGCAGCACGCGGGCGATGTGCGCAAGCTCACCGAGCCCGAGGTGAACCGCGTCGCCGACGCGTGCTTCCAGTGCAAGCTGTGCGATGTGCAGTGCCCGTACACGCCGCGCGACGGCCACGAATTCCAGCTCGACTTCCCCAAGCTCATCCACCGCCATCAGGCCGTGCGCGCGAAGAAGGACGGCGTCAAGCTGCGCGACCGCGTGCTCGGCGATCCCGACTTGGCCGGTGCCGCCGCGCGCGCGAGCTTCGGCCTCGCGAACACCATGAACCGCGTCGGGCTGCACCGCTGGTTCATGGAGAAGACGCTCGGCATCCACCGCGACAAGCTGCTGCCGGACTTCGCGGCGACGACCTTCGAGCGCCTCGCCGCGGAGGCCGGCAAGGTGCTCGAGCAGCCCGGCTCCGAGACGGTGCTCTTCCAGACCTGCTACGTGCAGAACAACGAGCCGCAGATCGGGTGCGACACGCTCGAAGTGCTGGACAAGAACAAAGTCGGCAGCGGCTGCGTCAAGGGGCTCGCCTGCTGCGGCATGCCCGCGTGGGAGCACGGCGACCTCGAGACGCTGCGCAAGAACGCTCACCACAACCTCGACCTGCTCATGCCGCATGTCGAAGCCGGCGCGAAGGTGCTCGCCATCAACCCGACCTGCTCGATGATGATGCGGCGCGAGTACCCCGAGCTGCTCGAGGGCCCCGACCGCGAGCGCGCGAAAAAGCTCGCCGCGGCCGTGCGCGACCCGAGCGAGTACCTGTGGTCGATCCGCGAGGAAGAGCGCTTCAACACCGACTTCCTCTCGACGCCGGGCGAGAGCGTGGCCTACCACGCGCCGTGCCACCTGCGCGCGCAGGCGATCGGCTTCCGCGGGCGCGACCTGCTGCGCAAGATCCCCGGCGTCGTGCCGCGCATGGTGATGGAGTGCTGCGGGCACGACGGGACCTACGCGATGAAGGTCGAGGGCTTCGAGCCCAGCCAGCGCTACGGCAAGAACTCCTTCGAGGGCATGCAGGCCGCGGAGAGCGAGGTCTGGGCGACCGACTGCCCGCTCGCCGCGATCCAGTTCGCCCAGCACGCGGGCACCAAGCCCATGCACCCCATGTCGATCCTCGCGCGCGCCTACCGCGCCGACGGCTTCGCGCAGCGACTGCCGCGGGCGGACTGAGAGCGGCCGCAGCGGGTGCGAGCCGCCGCTCGCGTCAAGATTCGATCAAGATCGCCGTCATTTCGCTTTCCGATGCCGCTGCGCACTTGATGAATCGGGGACGCGAACGTCATCCTGCGCGCCGCCTCTCCACCCAAGGAGCCCCCTGCATGGCCTTCCGCCTGTTCCCCCGCAACGAGGAGTTCTTCGACCTCTTCGACGAGTCCGGCGCCCGGATCGTCGAGGTCGCGAAGGCGTTTCAGAACCTGCTCAAGGACCCGCCGCACTTCCGCGAGAACGCGCGGGCGGTGAAGGAGATCGAGAACCAGACCGATCGCGTCACGCACCGCGGTCTGGAGATGCTCTACCAGACCTACATCACGCCCATCGACCGCGAGGACATCCACGCGCTCGTGACGCGCCTCGACGATGTCGTCGACTACATCGACGCCTGCGCCCAGCGCTTCGTGATGTTCGGGATCGAGAACGTCCCCGACGAGCTCCATGCCCAGGCCCAGGTGCTCGTGCTCATGACCGAGCGCCTGCAGGTCACGATTCGCGGCCTGCGCGACATGAAGAAGATCCCGGAGATGAAGTCGTCGCTGCTCGAGCTCTCCAAGCTCGAGAACGAGGGCGACCAGATCTTCCGCGGCGTGCTGGCGAAGCTGATCGCGAACGAGCGCGCGGCGCAGCACAAGGATCCGGTGAAGCTGATCGTGATGAAGGAGCTGCACGAGATCACCGAGGCGGCCCTCGACAAGTGCTCCAGCGTCGGCCACGTGATCGAAGCGATCATCCTCAAGAATGGCTGATCCGACGATCCTGATCATCGCCGTGGTCATCGCGGCGCTGCTCTTCGACTACACCAACGGGTGGAACGACTCGGCCAACGCGATCGCCACCGTGGTCTCGACGCGCGTGCTCAGCCCGAGCAGCGCGGTGCTGCTCGCCGCCGCGCTCAACTTCGGCGGCGCGCTGGTCTCGACCAAGGTTGCCCAGACCATCGGCGGCGGCCTCGTCGACAAGGAATCGGTGACACAGACCGTCGTGCTCGCGTCCATGATCGGCGCCGCCAGTTGGGTCTCGGCCATGACATGGCTCGGCATGCCGATCTCTGGCTCGCACTCGCTGATCGGCTCGCTCATCGGCTCCGCAACGATGGCGAGGGGCTCGGACGTCGTGAACTTCGCCGGTGTCCAGAAGACCCTGGTGGCGATGCTCGTGTCTCCCATCGCGGGCCTGGTGTTCGGCTTCCTCTTGATGTGGGCCCTGCTGTGGATCGTGCGACGCTGGTCGCCGCGCAAGGTCAGCAACACCTTCGGCAAGGCGCAGCTCCTGAGCGTGTCGTGGATGGCGTGGGAGCACGGCAACAACGACGCCCAGAAGGTCATGGGCGTGATCACGCTGGCGCTCTTCGCCGGCAAGTTCCAGACCGACATGGAAGTGCCGCTGTGGGTCAAGCTGGCCTGCGCCACCGTGATGGCGCTCGGCACCGCAGCGGGCGGCTGGAAGGTGATCAAGACGCTCGGCTCGGGTCTGATCAAGATCCAGCCCATCCACGGCTTCGCGGCCGAAACTGCGGCGAGCGCCACGCTGGGCGTCGCGGCCTACATGGGCGTGCCCGTCTCGACCACGCACACGATCACCGGCTCGATCATGGGCGTCGGCGCCACCAAGCGGCTCTCCGCCGTGCGCTGGGGTCTGGGCAGCAAGATCCTGCTGGCATGGGGCCTGACCCTGCCCGCGACCGCGATCCTCGCCGCGCTGTCCTACCGCGTTCTGAACCTCGTGTTCGGACTGGTCTAGAGCTTCGCGCGACGCGAGCGGACCACACGGGCCTGGCGCGGATCACTCCCACGCCCTGCCCGCTGGGCTCGTGGAGAGCGGTGGGCCTGCTAGGCCGCGACCGAGACGCGCCGCAGGAGCGAGAGCGTGACCGTGATGAAGCGGTCCTTGGCGTCGCACACCGGCAGGTCGGCGAGCTCGAAGTCCACCGACATCGCGTGCATGCCGCGCGCGAAGTGCAGTGAGTAGCTCGCGCCCATGATCACCGACGGCACCGAGATGTTCTCCATCTCGAAGGATGTGCCCGTGAGCAGCTCCTTGACGCGCCCCGCGACCATGTTGCCGATCTCGCCGATCGCGTCGATGACCTCGTGGTCGACGGTGGCGCACCGCTCGCCGAGCAGGGCTCCCGCCACATGCAGCAGCGCGCGCTCGGACATCGAGGTCGCGCAGGTGCCGTTGGTCTCGCCCACCATGCCGACCATCACGGAGCTGGGGCGCGAGGCGGTGCACCAGCGCGGAGCTCCCACCGGCGGCGGCTGGAGCCCGGTCATGGAGAGCCCCTCCGCCGTTCCGCGGATGACGGCTTCGAGCAGGATGAGATCGAGCTGCAGGAGTTCGAGCTTGTCGGTGTCGCTGTCGGCGACCGTTTCGCGCGTGAAGTCGTCGTCGCAGCAGCCGATGTCGTCGCGCGCTCTCAAGGACGGAACCACGAAAAGAGGCGAGGGCAAGCAGCCAGAACAAGCCCGAGAGGGCGGCGGAGCCGCAGCGAGCGGCCCTGTGTCTGCGGCCGGGGCGGTTCGAGAGTTGGATTCCCCCGCGTCTTCCAGTGGTTCTCTGTCCGCACGCTCGCGGATGTTGCGATGCAGAGTAGAGGCGCCCACGCACCAGCAATGCCGGGCCGAGGTCCATACCGTGCGTCGGGAAAAGTGCGTAGCTGCGGCGCGCGCTCGTGGTCGCCACTCGCTATCGTCTCGCGCCGCGCGCGACTGACGTGCAGCGCGCGCGAGAGGACCTCGACACCGTGGCAGCCAAGAAGAACGAGACGAAGCGGCAGGAACCGAAGGCCAAGGCCGCGGCGAAGCCGTCGGACCGAGAGCACCGCTTTGAGGCGAAGCGCAGCAGGGCAGCGGTCCGGCCGAGCGAGCCCGAC
>Ga0194128_10002664_pt1 | contig 28520 bp, 28 predicted proteins | sample TA2KigCa65mmetaG_FD_148650 | JGI IMG/M metagenome (GOLD analysis project Ga0194128, IMG submission 148650) | Freshwater microbial communities from Lake Tanganyika, Tanzania - TA2015037 Kigoma Deep Cast 65m | ecosystem: Environmental > Aquatic > Freshwater > Lake | place: Tanzania: Lake...
TGGGTTCATGGGGTTGGTTTGGTTGAGCGGTTCATTCCATCGAAAGGAGTTTCCGAATCGCGATCAGGACCGTTTCGTAAAAGTTGCCGCTGAAGGCGTCCTGCCGGAGAAACTCGACGGGCCGGCCGGGAATGCCGATGAACGGCCGGAAAATCCACGTGAGCTGGCTGCCGAGCAGGAGGTTCACTGCGAGCCACGCGAACAGCACGCGGCGCGCGGCCGCGGCGCTGCCCCCGAGTTGGTCCAGCAACTGACGGAGGCGCAGGTTTGCCGCCACGCCTGCGAACGCGATGACCGCGACGAACGCGAGTTGCACGAAGCGATACGTGCCCGTCGCCGTGGCTTCGGCGGAATCGAGCGGCGGCGTGTTCCAGACGAGAAACGCCATCAGCGGCGCGAACGCCCCGAGGATCGCCGACGCGATGGCGAAACTCATCAGCACCGCGAGCAGCGACTGGCGCAGGCTGATGTTCACGCCCAAGAGCGGCGCGAGCATCGCGTTGATGAGCGCGTTGCCCAGCGTGGTCAGCAGGATGATGAGTGGGAATTTCACCGCCGCGTATCCCGCCTGCAACGGGTCGCGCCACCAGCCCATCGCCGCGCCGAACAGCGCGCTGCCCGCGACAATCGTCGCCAGCCACGACACGACTCGCGCGCGGTCCCAGCGCTCGACGCCCTGGCGCACGTGCGCCAGGTCGCCGCGCAGCAGCGCGGGAAGTTCCGGGGACGGCGTGACGATGTTGGTCGGTGCGACGGTCGGGTTCATCGTCGGGAAGAGTGCGCGCTTGCGTTCGCCGCGGACAGTCGGGTCAACGCCGTAGGGCGCGCGACTGAGCGCGGATTTGTGCGGTTTGAGTGGGTGCGGTTCATCGGAAGATCAGTTCGCGCAGCACCTCGAACACCGTCTCATACAGACTGCCCATGAACCTTTGCCCCGACCACCCCTCACCCGGCCTGCGGCCACCCTCTCTCCTCGTCCGACGAGGGGAGAGCGATGGGGTGAGGGGTGGCCGTTCTGGTTCATGATCCCAATGCGCGGCTTGCGAGCCGTGGAGGCTGCCCATGAACGGCACCGGGCCGAGGAACTCGACCGCGTCCTGCGGCCGGCCGATGAAAGGGCGCAGCACCCAGCAAACCTGCGAGCCGAGCAGCGAAGTGCCCTCAAGCAGCGCAGGAGCACGGGCGTCTGCCGCAGGGAGAACGGAAGGGACGTGGTTTGCATGGCAGTCATGTTCATCGCGGCACGATGCGGACGTTCTCCGCAAAAGCGGTCCCGAGCAGCAACGCGAGCAGCGCGCAGCCGATCAGCACCGGCACGATGTGCCGGGCGAGTCGCTTCACCGAGAATGCGACGACCTAATACTCATTCACTGCGTCCGCACTCAGCCGCACGACCGCCGGCGCGTGCCTCGCGACCAGCAGCATCGGTCCGCCGAGCACAATCCAGTGTGAAAACACCAGCCGCATCCAAGTGAAGCCCTGAAGCCATCCAACCAGCTCCGCCGCCCAGTGAACTCCAATGACGACTTGCAGCGCGCCCGCGCCGCAGACTGCCGCTGCAGGAAGCGACAGCACCAAGGCGGCGAGTTGGAGAAGACGCGATGAGTTCATGGCATGTTGCGGCGCTCACATCTTCGAGGCCGACAAGAGCACGGCGATGACCACGGCGCTCATCGCGACGCCCGCGATTCCCAGACCGAGCAGCACGAATCCCGCTGTCCGCGTGGACTTCGGAATCGCAAGCAACACGCCGACCAACGCCACAATGAGCGGCAGGCCGATGACGATGAGGGTCAGTCCCATGAAATCATGCCGCGTGAATTTCAGAGAGTTCGGACGGCGGCCGTTCCGCCGCGCATCGCAACGCGATCGCATGAAGCCGCGCCTCGACTGCGGCAATCGTGCCGTCCAGCGTGCTCGTGCCGGCGGTGATGCCGACGGTGTCCTCCGCGCAGAACCACCCGGCGCGCAGGTCATCCGCCCCCTGCACGTGATGCACACGGGCGCAGTGCCGCCCGCTTGTCGCAACCAACTCGCGCGTGTTGTTGCTGTGCGCGCCCCCGATCACCACCACCACGTCGCACTGGCGCGCCAGCTCGACGGCCGCCTGCTGCCGCTGCTTTGTCGGCTGGCACACGGTGTCGATGAAGCGCACTTCCGACTGCGGGAACTTCGCGCGGATGCGCTCGACCAACACGCGCACTCGCTCGATGGGTTGTGTGGTTTGCGCCGCCACTCCGAAACGCGGGCGCTCGCGCAGTTCGTCCACGTCCGTCTCGGTCAACACGACGTCGAACGCGGCGAGGTCCTCGGTCAGCCCGCGCACTTCCACATGGTCGCGTTTGCCAATGAGGACCGGATGGAAGCCATCGGCGACGAGCTGTTTCACGCCGCGGTGCGCAGCGTGCACGAGCGGGCATGTGGCCTCCACCACGTTCAGCCCGCGGCCGCGCACGAGGTCCAGCCGCCGCCCGGACGCGCCGTGCGCCGTGATCATCACCGTGGAGGTGGCGACGGCCGCGAGGTCGGACTCGACACTCACGCCGCGGGCCCGGAGGCCGTCGAGGACGGTTTCGTTGTGGACCAACTCGCCCAGGATGGTGAGCGGGGCGTGCTGCGAGTGTTTGAGCGCAAGCGCGATGGCGTCACGAACGCCGAAGCACATGCCGAGATGTTCGGCGCGGAGGAGTTTCATGGGAGTTGCGGGCCTGACTGGCGCGGCAAGCGCCATTCACTTTGTATTACAAAGCAAAAGACCGGCCGGTTGCAGTTTTGTTCAAAGTTCACGAGTCACTTTCCTTTCGTCTGCTTAACGATCTGTTCCAGCAGGCTGATGTAGCCGGCGAACGCCTTCTCGCCCGGCGCGGTGAGCGAGACGGTCGTGAGCGGGCGGTTGTTCTGGTAGCTCTTGGCGACGGCGACGTAACCGGCCTCCTGCAGCGTGCGGACGTGCGTGGTGAGGTTGCCGTCGGTCATCTGGAGCGCGTCGCGCAGCTCGGTGAAGGCCAACTCCGGCGAGGCCGCGAGCAGCGACATGATGGCCATCCGCCCCTTCTCGTGGATGACGCGGTCGAGCTGGAGAAACGGTTCGGGGTTCACTGCGCATTCCGGGACTTCTCGGTGAAGTAAAGGTAGATGCCGTAGGCAATGTGCAAGCCGCCAAAAGTAGCGCCCATGATCGCGTTCGCGAATGATGTCCTGTCCAAGTCGGGCACGATCAGCCGCGCCAAGCTCAGCGCCGATGCACTCAGGATGAAAATCCATCCGAGCAGTTTGATTCCTCGCACCATGAAGAACCCGGCCGCATGGAGGGCAAGGCCATAAAGGAACACCCAAGCTATCGCGAGCAGCGGCCATGGCTCCGGCCGGCTCTGCGATGCGAGAACGACCAGGCCGAGCACCAGGCCGACGAACAGTGGCGGATACAGAGCCTGCGCGACGCGGCGAGTGGGTGAGGACCAAAACGGCTCGCCGTCGCGCATGGCTTGGCGTCGGACGAGGAAAAGGGCTCCGCCGATCGTCGCGAAGCAAACAAGCATCCAATACGTCGCGAATCCGAGATGAGCCGCCGCGCCCTTCTCGGCGATGATGGCCGCCCCGGCTCCCGTAGCGCCTGCGAACGCCATCACCGGTGCCATCGCCCGACGGTAGAGCGCGCTGCGTTCCATGAGCGTGCGGATGACCTGCAGGTTCTCCTCGGCCCAGTTCGGTTCCATGGCGTTCACTTTGCATTGCAAAGTAAAGGAGTCAAGCTCGATGTTTCCGGGCGGCACGATGCTCCACTACAGCGCGACGCGCTAACGGGATTCAGGGCGCGCACCTTCCAGTTGCCCGCGGGTCACGCCAAGCTGGTTGTGCAGCCGCAATTCGCGCCACAGTTCAGTCCCGGTGATTTCGCCGCGCAGGAGCGACTGGTAGCGGGCGAGCGTGCGCGTCACTTCGGCCGGTGATTCGTTCACGAACTCGACCCGGAACTGGCGGACGCCGAGCTCGATCAGGCGTGCTGCAAATTCTGCGCCGGTTTGTGCGCGGGCGTTGAACACGGTGTTGCGACAGCCGGCGTCGGCCTTGAGGGGATGCTCCATCCCGACACGGTCGCGCAGGCGCACGTCGTGGTGGTCGCACGGGCGGCCGCAGTCGCGAAAGTCCTTCCCTTTCGAGAGGAACGCGCAGAACACGCAGTGCTCCATGTGAAACATGGGCATGTGCTGGTGGATGGTGACCTCGAACCACCCGGCGGGCGCGGCACGAAGCAGCGCCTCGAGTTGCGCGATGTTCAGGTCGTAGCCCGCCGTGAGCCGTTCGAGCCCAAATCGCTGGATGAAGTATTCCGCCGTCATCGGGTTCGCGACGTTCAGCGAAAAGTCGCCGATGCGGCGGCAGTCCGCGAAAAAGTTCAGGTGGTCGTAGTTGCGGACGAGGTAGCCGTCGGCCCCGGAGGAGCGGACGAGATTGAGGATCCATTCTTCGCCGGGTTTCGTGATGCGCGGCGGAGCGACGAAGATCGAGGATTGCGAAGAGGCGGCGACGGGCGCGTGGATTCGGACGCGGGCGACGGCGTCGCGGTATTTCTTCACGTCCTCGAGCTCGCAGTAAATGGTGGCCGCGCCGGATGCGAGGGCGGCGTCGAGCTGCGGCATCGTGCGGACGAGGGGGATCAACTGCGGACTGCGGATTGCCGGTTGCGGGTCGGGAGTGGCGGGCTGCGCCGGGACCGGGATGCCGCAATCCACATTCCGCAGTCCGCACTCATTGACCGTCCACCGGCGGGGCTGCGCGCGCTGGCGTTGCAACTCGGCGACGGCTTCCCGACGGAGGCGGTTGAGTTCGCTGACGGGAAGCATGACCGCGCCCTCGATCTGGCTCGTGAACTCGCCGAGGTGAAACGGCGTGCCGCCGAGACGGCCGAGTTGTGCGCGGAGTCGCTCGTCGGTGAGTGGCTGGCGGTCGGCGGGGGCCAACGGCTTGGAGGAGTCGAGGTGCGCCACATGGCCGGATTCGTCGCGGGTGATGAGCGTCAGCGGGGCGCCCGCGTGGCCGTGAACCTCCATGTGAATCGGTCGCTGGAACCGCGGCGCGTCGCCTTCGAAGGTCTGCCGCAGCTCTCGCTCGAGAGCCGGGTCGCCGGTTTTCCACACGCGGTCGCCGGGGGCGATTTTCGAGAAGTCCACCGCGCCGTGCAGGAACGTGAGCGCGGACTCCGAAGCCGCGGCCTTGAACTTTGAGCCATGAACTTCGAAGACGCGCCCGCCCTGCTCCGGTTCGTCGGGGCGGCCCGCGTCGAAGACGACGCCATCGCCGGCCTTGAGCGGATTCTCCAAGCGCAGCAGGACGCGGTCGCCGTCGACGCGACTGACCTGGCCGAGGAACACGCCGCGCTTCTTGCCGAACCGCGCATGAACGAGTCGCTGGTTGTCGATCCCTCCGAGCCAGCCGGTGAAGAGGCCGCGCGAGAAGGTCATCTCCATTTCGTAGTGCGGATCGCGGATTGCGGATCGCGGACTGACGCACCGATTGGGTTCGCTGTCCGCCGGTTTGCAGCCCGCAATCCGCGATCTGAGGTTTTCCAATGCCTCGCGGTAAACGCGGGTGATGCTCGCGACGTATTCGGGCGATTTGAGCCGGCCCTCGATTTTGAGCGAAGCGACGCCTGCGCGCGCGAGTTGCGGCAGGACTTCGAGCCCCGCGAGGTCCTGCGGGCTGAGCAAATAGCGGCGGTCGCCGAGCGGGACTTCGCGCCCGTCGGAGACAAGTTCGTAAGGCAGGCGGCACGCCTGGGCGCATTCGCCGCGGTTCGCGCTGCGGCCGCCGAGTGACTCGCTCGTGAGGCACTGGCCGCTGTAAGCAACGCAGAGCGCGCCGTGGACGAAAACCTCCAGGAGCATAGCGGATTGCGGGCGGCGGATTGCGGGTTGAATCCGGTCGATCTCGGCGATCGAGCACTCGCGAGCCAGGACGACGAGGTTGCAGCCGAGCTCGCGCGCGAATTCCACGCCCGCGGCGCTCGTGATGGTCATTTGCGTCGAGGCGTGAATCGGAAAGTCAGGCGAGATGCGGCGGATGAGCCGGGCAATGCCGACATCCTGCACGATGGCGGCGTCCGCGCCCGCGGCGATGATGGCGCGAACGTATCGTGCGGCCTCACCAAGCTCATCCGTGAACACAAGGGTGTTGAAAGTCACGAAGCCCTTCACGCCGCGCACGTGCAGGAACTCCATGAGCCGCGGAAGATCGGCCTCGGTAAAGTTCTTCGCGCGCATGCGGGCATTGAACCGCTCGAGCCCGAAGTAGATCGCATCGGCGCCGTTCTCGACCGCGGCCCTTGCACATTCCCAGTCACCCGCGGGGGCAAGGAGTTCGGGGACGGCAACCACGCGAGTGCCTGGATTGGATGGCGTGGGACGCATGGACGTTCGCGGTTGACGCTACACGGTTGGAGGGCGGGGAGCGAGTCTGCTATGCTCGCGGCGATGCGTGTGCTGATTGTCGGCTGCGGCTATGTGGGCTTCCCGCTCGGCGCGGAACTCGCGCGACTTGGGCACGAGGTGTTCGGCCTGCGGCGCTCTGCGGAGGGCGCCGCCGGACTCGCTGCGGCGGGTGTCACGCCGCTCACGGGTGACATCACGAATCCAGCAGCCCTCGCGCGCCTGCCGGGGCCGTTCGACTGGGTGGTTGACGCCGTGTCCTCGTCGCGCGGCGACGCGGAGGCCTATCGGCGGGTGTTTCTCGACGGAACGCGCCATTTGCTTGATGCGCTCGCCGACGCGCCACCGCGCAAGTTTGTCTTCACGAGCAGCACCAGCGTTTATGCGCAGTCGGACGGCTCCACGGTGGACGAGTCGGCGGCGACGGAACCGACGAGCGAGACAGGCCGCGTGCTGGTGCAGGCCGAACAGATGGTGATGCAGGCCTGGCGCGTCCGGAAGTTTCCCGCGGTGGTGCTGCGTCTGGCCGGCATTTACGGGCCGGGACGTGGGCACCTGTTCAAGCAGTTTCTGAGCGGCGAGGCTCGGATCGAGGGCGATGGGGCGCGGTTCATCAACATGGTCCACGTCGAGGATGCCGCGGGCGCGGTGATGACGGCGCTGGAGCGCGCGCAACCCGGCGGCGTTTACAACGTGGCGGACGACGCACCGGTTTCGGAGCGCGCGTTTTTCGAATGGATCGCGGGTGAGCTGGGCCGCGCGATGCCGCCCGCCGCGGCTGAAGCCGGACGGGTTCCCCGGAAGCGCGCCGTGACGCACAAGCGCGTGTCGAACGCGAAGTTGAAGTCTGCGGGCTGGCGACTGAAGTTCCCGACGTTCCGCGAGGGCTACGCCCGGGAGATTGGAACGCACCGGGACACGGAATCGCGTCAGCCAATCCGGTAGGAGATTTTCTTGACCACCTCGCGGCCGAACGCGTGCTGAAGTCGGTCGAGGATTTCGCGCCGGTGGTAGCGGACGATGGTGTCGAGCCACACGCTCGTGGAGACGCTGACGAAGAGTGTGCCGCGCGCGAGATTCACGGGCTGCGCGTGGGCGGTGAGCGTCGGATCGAGGAGGTCGTTCCACACTCGAACGATTTCGGCGTCGGCGCGGCGCGCTTCGAGCCCGAGGTCGGCGACGACCCGGGGCACGAGGGACGCGATGGACTTGGCGGTGTCGCGGCGGGCGGATTCGAGTGGCTCGAGATCGACGCCCCGCCACTGGGAAAGGACGCGGCGGCGGGCGGCGGACGGGGCGCCGGGATACGCGGACCGGGTTTCGGCGGAGCGGGCGAGCGGACGCGGGCGCGACCGGTCAGAGCGGTTCGATGACTTCGTCGAGAACGAGGACGCCATGGGCCGGGATGTCGTAGTTGTTCGGAAGGTTCTGGCCGGTCATGAAGTCATGCATCGGCTTGAGGAAGGTGATGCGGATGGAGGAGTTGTTGTGGTTGAGCAGGAAATAGAGGCGCAGGTTGTCCTTCTCGCGCAGCGATACCTCGACCTGATCGGGCACGCGCAGCAACGGCGTGATGCCGCAGAGTTGGCGCGCCCAGTTGACGAGGTCGATGTAGAACGGCGGGTGGCTCATCGTGCCGATGTAGACCGCCTTGCCCTCGCCGAACTGGTTCATGGTCATCGCGGGCTTGCCGTTGTAGAAGTCCTTCGTGTAGGTCGCCAGCACCTGGCAATCCTGCGGCTCGATGATGTCGCACCAAATGCGCGCGGGATGCAGGTGCGAGGTCTGAAAGCCGGCTTTGAAGGCCAGGTGGTTTTCCTCGCCCGGCGGCAGCGGGTCCCACTCGGAGATTTCAAGCCCGAAGACGTCAGTGAGTTCCGTCGGAATGCCGGTGACGGGCACCTGGCCGTCTTCGTTGAGCAAGCCGGTGTTGAACGTGGCGAGCAACGTGCCGCCGTTCTGCACGTAGACGCGGAGCAGGTCGGCTTCGCCACCGGCCAGCATCTGGAGCGCCGGCGCGATGACAAGTTTGTAGCGGCTCAGGTCGTCGGTCGGGCGCGCGAAGTCCACGCCGACGTTGCGGTCATGCAGCGCGTTGTGAAAGAGCTGGATGTGTTCGAGGTGGTTGTAGAATTTGTTCGGTCGCAGCGGCTGGTTGCGCGCCCACTCGCTCGGATAGCTGTAAAGGATGGCCACTTCGGCCACGTATCGGGTGCCGCGCAGCGAGTCGCCGAGCGTGGACATCTCGTCGCCGATCTTCGTGATCTCCTCGAACATGCGGTTTTGCGCGCGGCCGTCGTGGGTGAGCACGCCGCCGTAAAATCGCTCGGCCCCAAAGCGGGGCGGCCGCCAGTAAAAATAGCAGACGCCGTTCGCGCCGCGCGCGACTTCCTGGAACGTGAACAGCCGCGTGATGTTTGGACGGACGAGCGAGTTGACTTCAGCCCAGGCGACGTGTCCCGCCTTCTGCTCCATGACCCAGAACCCCTCCTCGCGACCCGGACCGGTCGAGCCGGTCTTCTTCAGCGAGCGGAGGAAGTCGATGCTGCACGCGACTTCGCTGGCCCTTGCCGCGCTTGTCGCGCTGCTGTCCATGCTCACGAAGTCGACGACCTCGGCCATGTCAAAGTAGTCGAAGTTCGCCGCCCACGCGCGGAAGGTCGTGGTGGTGGGAATGTCCGGTGTGACGCCCTTGAGCAGGTCGTGCTGCATGCGCACAAACGCCACGCAGGAGTCACTGCAAAACCGCCTCCAGTCGCACACCAGCGCGGGATTGTGCGGCGCGGGCGCGCTCATCGGCATCGGCACCTGCGTCCAGTCGCTGACGACCTGCCCCCAGAAGGTGAGCCCCATGCGTTCGTTGAGTTTGGGGATGGTCTCGTATTTGGCCTGTAGCCACGCGATCCAGTCTCGGCGCGTCTCGGCGTTGAAGGCGTATTCCGTGCCGTGTCGTCCGATGCCGTTGTCGATCTGCCACGCAATCAGCGCGGGATGCTTGCCCAGCGTGTTGGCGAGTTGAGTGACGATCTTCTTCGAAAAGTCCCAGTAGACGTTGCTGTTGATACAGTAGGCGCGGCGCGTGCCCTCGCGCTTGGGCTGGCCGGTCTCGTCGAGCGGCAAGATCTCGGGATACTTTTGCGTCAGCCACAACGGGGGCGCCGCGGTGGGCGTGCCGAGCACGACCTGGAGGTTGTGCTTGTGCATCACATCCATCGCGCGGTTGAGCCAGCCAAAGTCGTATTTGCCCTCCTCGCGCTCGCACAAGCCCCACGCGAACTCGCCCATCCGCACCACGTTCAGTCCGGCGTGGGCCATGCCTTGCGCGTCCTCCTCCCAACGGTCTTCCGGGATTTCCTGGGTGCCATCATAGGGAAAGACCCAATGCTCGGGATGATACGCTGCGCCAAGATACATAAGCCGGGTTTAAGGAAGGACGGTGGCAGGCTAGCGCGAACGCCGCGACAGCGGCAAGGAAAAGTTCAGTATGGCCGAGCCGCCGACCATCCCGAAGCTGCGAGACTGCGGTGCCGCACCGCGAATCCGCGCGGGCCGTGATCGCCGGAAATTTGCTTGCCACCCCCGTAACGGGGCGCATAAATGCGCGCGTCCGTTTCGCAGTGCAGTGCAGTGCGGAAATTGTCAGAGGGTGCTTTCAGAGAAAGCCGTGACAGTTTGAGACCCACGTCGGGAACGCGGCAGTGCGGCAGGCGGCAAGAGAAAGCATCATCATGGCTACCCGATTGTTCGTTGGGAATCTTCCCTACAGCACCACCGAGAACGACCTCCAGGACCACTTCGGCCAGGCCGGCGCCGTCACCTCGGTCAACATCATGCAGGACCGCGTCACCGGCCGCTCCCGCGGCTTCGCCTTCGTGGACATGGGCTCGCAGGACGAGGCCAACAAGGCGGTCGAGATGTTTCACGGCAAGGAGTTTCAAGGTCGTGCACTGACGGTCAATGAAGCGCGGCCCCGCGAAGAGCGCCCCGGCGGTGGTGGTGGTTATCGCGGCGGCGGTGGTGGCGGCGGCGGCGGCGGCGGATACCGCGACCGCTAATCGCACTGCCCGGCCCCCCCCTTCAATCAGGCCGCCGTGATCAACGGCGGCTTTTTCTTTCACGACGGATGAATCAGACGAACTTGCCCGGGTTCAGGATGCCGCGCGGATCGAGGGCCGACTTCACGCGCGCGTGGACGGAGCGCAACGCCGGCGCCACGGCGAGCTTCCACCACGGCTTCTTCGCGAGTCCGATGCCATGCTCGCCCGTGATCACGCCGCCCCACGCGAGCACCTGCTCGAACAAGTCATTGAGCGCGGCATCGCACCGCGCCATCGCCCCCGGTTGCGTTCGATCCACCATCACGTTCACGTGCAGGTTGCCGTCCCCGGCGTGTCCGAAACTCGCGACGGGAAAGCCATGCTTGCGCTGCAACCGCCCGGCGAAGGCAAACAAATCCTCGAGCCGGCCGCGCGGCACCACGATGTCCTCGTTCAGCTTCAGCAATCCCGTGTCGCGCAGCGCGTAGGAAAACTCGCGCCGGAGCTGCCAGATTCTTTCGCAGTCAGCCGCGCCAAACTCCCGCTGGACGCACAACGGCTTCTGCCGTCGCACGATCTTTTCCACGGCGCGCAACTCGGCACGAACCGACGCCTCCTGTCCGTCGAGTTCCACGATCAGGTGGGCCTTGCAGCCGGCAAGCTGGCGCGAGCCCGTCCGCTTGTGCGCCGCGGCCAGCGTGAACGCGTCCGCGACTTCCACGGCGCAGGGAAGAAATCCCGAGGCGAAGATGTCGCGGATCGCGCGCGCTGCCGATGTCATCGAGTCGAATCCGACGCCCACGCACGCGCGGAATGGCGGCAGCGGCAGCAGCTTGAGCGTCGCCTCCGTCACCACGCCGAGCAGCCCCTCGGAGCCGACAAACAGCCGCGCGATTTCGAAGCCCGTCTTGTTCTTGTGCGTGCGGCTGCCGGGGCGGATGACCGTGCCGTCGGCGAGCACCACTTCGAGCCCGAGCACGTAATCGCGCGTGACGCCGTATTTGAGGCAGCGCGGGCCGCCGGCGTTGGTCACGATGTTCCCGCCGATGCTGCAATCCGCGCGGCTCGCCGGGTCGGGCGGGTAGAACATCCCGCGCGCCTCCACGGCCTCCTGCAAACGCGCCGTGATCACGCCCGGCTCGACCACCGCCACGAAATCCCGCGCGTCGAGCTCCTTGATGCGGTTCATGCCCGCGAGTGACAGCGCGATGCCGCCGCGCACCGGCACGCAGCCGCCAACGTAGCCGAAGCCCGCGCCCCGCGCCGTGACCGGCACCCGATGGGCGTTGGCCCACTGCAGGATTTTCACGACGCTTGAAGTGCGCCGCGGCAGCGCGACGGCATCGGGGGCGGAGGTCGCGAACCACTTGTCGGCCGCGTGGGCGTTGCGCGAGCCGTCGTCGAGACGGAGTTCGCCCGGCGGGAGCCGGCGCTGGAGCGAGCGGAGAGCCCGCGTCATCGAGGCCTTCAATTCGCGCCTCCGCATGAGCCTCGCGCGGCGGCGATTCCCCGCAAGTGGAGCCGCGCTTTTTCGTAACTCTTGCGCTGGAGGAAGTGCTTCAGTTCGCCGTCCGCGCCGGGACCGAGGCGGGAGGCGAGTTCGTCGAGGCGCGCGAACAGCGGCAGCAGGTCTGGTTTCGGATTCGCCGATTTCATCGAGCGCACCGCGGCGTCCAGCGCGTCGAGTGACTCCAGGATTTGTTGCTCGGTCGTGTTCATCGGGCGGAAAGTGCCGTGTGTGTGTTCCCCTACTGGACGGGCGGCGGCGTGACTTTGTCGCCGAGCCGCATGAAATGCCAGAGCGCGTCGAGTTGCTTCCGGGCGTCGCCGCCGAGCACGTCCATGAGCGGGCTCCTGCCGTCATCGTCGAAATACACCGGCATCTTCGTCGTGGGCACGATGCGGAGCGGATTGAGAATCCAGCGGTCGAAGTAGTCGCGCTGCAACCGTTCCGCCGGATACGCGAAATTCAATCCCTCCGCCTCGAACACCTGCGTCGCCTTCTGCGGGCCGGTGCTGTGGCACGAAGTGCAGGAGAAGCCGCCGTCGGTGCCGAGAAGTTTTTGGCCGACGGGCACAAGCTCGTTGTTGATCGGCCCCTCCACGGGCGTGGTCGCGGCGTAGCCGTGGCTCATCGCGAGGCCCACCGCGAGCGGCGCGGCGCGGCTGGCGAAGGACGGCATGCGGTGGTCGAGCCAGTGACGCGGCTTGTAAGTTAGCGTGCCGGCGAAGAGCTTCGTCATCCACTCGGGCTTCAGTTTGCCGCCCACGCGCTCGAGCGGGGGGAAGCCCTCGAGCTGGCCGTGGCAGGCGGTGCATTGCAACTGCCGTGATTGGCGCTCTGCGAACTCGACCGGCGCGAGACGGGAGAGCGGCGCCCGGTCTCCCGCGAGAAACGCCACCACGGCCTCGCGCACGGCCTCGTCTTGCGCGTAACGCGGGTGCCTGGCTCCCTCGGGTGGTTTCGGCGAAAGGCAGCCGAGCGGCTCGCCCGCGACCGCAAGCTGCGCGAGCGGCCTGGCCTTGAATTGGTTCTCCAACTTGAGCGCGTGGCAGTTGAGGCACCCGGTGGTCTGCAGCAGGTGTCTGCCGCGCGCAAGCGTGGCGGCGTCGGTCGGCGCGCCGCGCTGCTTGAACATCGGCGCGTCCGAGCGGATGAACGCGGCGAGGTGCTGCGCCTCCTCCGCGGTCATGTTGAATCGCGGCATGCGCGTCCACGCGAAGTGCTCGGCGGGATTCCGGATGAACTCGGCGAGCCGGCTCGGCGGGAACTTGGCGTTGACTTGCTTGAAGGGCAGCTTGCCGGGCTCCGGTTCGTTGCCGGGCACGACGTGGCAGACGCAGCACTTGAGTTTGTCGGCGAGCTGTTTGCCGGCCTCGACGGCGTCCGCGTCGGATGGCGCGGCTTGCTCTGCAGCCGGTGACGGGAGCGAAGCGAGGAAGGCGGCGATGGCGTCGGCGTCGTCTTTCGCCGTCGCCCCGTGCAGCAGCTTGGGCATGTGCGCCGTCGCGCGTTGCGACTTCGGGTCGAGGATCCACGACGCCATCCACGCGAAGTGCCGGCGCGAGCCGATGCCCTCGAAGGACGGCGCATCCATCGCGAGTTCAGGCGCGCCGTTGTCCGCGGCCGGAACCGCGTGACACTTCACGCACCGCGATTCGAACACCCCTTCGCGGCCGAGCCGCAGTTTCTCGGCCCGGGCGAGCGCGGCGTCGGCCGGCGATCGCGTGAGCAGTTGCCGCGGGATCGGCTCCCACAAGATGCCTTTCTCCGACCACTGCAAGCGGACTGTCGCGTCGCCTGCCGTGGACGAGAACGAAGCGCCGAGCACGTTCGCGCCTTTGCTGAGGCGGATCGGTCTTGTCGTGGCGAAGGACGCGACTCCCGGCCCCGGGTGGGCGACATCGAGAAGGTTGGTGCCGTTGAGCTCGAGTTTGAATCCGCCGCCCGAGAGTTCGACGCGGAAGAAAAAGTCACCGCGCAGGTCCACGACAAGGTTGCCGGACCACGCGGCGCTGAACGTTCCCGGTTCGAGAAATGGCGTCGGGGATTGGCCGGCCGGGACGTGGAGCCAGACGTTTGGCGCGGTCGTGGTGTCGGACTTTCCGCCGGACGTGAAGGTCAGGAGCAGCCCCGCCTCGGGCTTGGACTTGGCGGGTGCCTGCGCGCGGGCCGCGAGGAGCGCGAAGGTGAAGGCGGCAAGAACGGTGGCGAAAAGTGTGGGCTTCAACTTGCTCATCGGTGCGCGGCGCGCAGGACGGTTCTATCGCAACCCGACGGAAGGCTCAAGGCAACGCGTTGATCGTGTGCAGCACCTGCTGGTTGACCGCGGCGCCGTCGGCGGTCTTGAGCTTGAAGGCCAGCAGTTGCTGCATCACCGGTTTCACGTCTGCGATGGACAACGTCACCGTCCTGCCGTCGGCAGAGAGCATGGCGGCGGTGATGTCGAGCGGGTCGGTGCCGTTGCGCGCGGGGTCGGAGACGGAGACCTTCGGCGAGCCGTAGTGGCCGGTGCGTTTGTAGTTCCACGGCGACCCGGACCAGTTGCCGGTGTCCTCGGCGATGGACGTGTCGAGCGGCGGCGTGAACGTGAGCGTCACGCCGTTCCGTGCCACCTTCAGCCCGCTCACGGACACCACGGGCTTGCCGGTGAAGCGCACCCGGTCGAAGCCGGTCTCCTGCCCCGCGTTGCTTTGCCAGCCGCGGAGTCCTGCGACGCAAAGCTGGCCGTCGCGGTGAGACAACCTGTGAGGCAAGGCGCGGGTTTTGGATGGGATCTCATTCGAGCGGGGTTTCGTGCTGGTTCAAATCCACGACGCAGTCCCGGGCTTGTTTTGGACCCTTGGATTGAAAGTTGAATCCAGCCGCGAGGGTCACGTTCGGAACCGCCGGCAGATGCAGCTTCCATCCCGGCGCCACTGTGGTTTCATCGGCGCGTGCGAATTCTCGGCATCATCCCAGCGCGTTACGCCTCGACGAGGTTTCCCGGCAAGGCGCTGCACCCCATCGCAGGCAAGCCGCTCGTGCAGCACGTGGTGGAGCGATGCAGGCTGGCGAAGTCGTTGAGCGAAGTGATCGTGGCGACGGATGACGCCCGAATCGCCGACGTGGGGCGAATCTTCTGCCGCGTGGAGATGACGCGGGAGGACCACCCGAGCGGCTCGGACCGCATCGCGGAAGTTGCCGCGCGCTGCGAATGCGACGCGGTGATCAACGTGCAGGGCGACGAACCGCTGATTGATCCGGCGGTGATTGACGCGGTGGCCGGCGCGCTGGCGACGTGCGAGATGAGCACGGCCGCGACCCCGATTCGCAGGGTCGAGGATTACGACAATCCAAACGTCGTGAAAGTCGTTGTCAGCGCGGCCGGGCGCGCCTTATATTTTTCCCGGCGCACGATTCCGTTTGTGCGAGATGCCGCCGGCCGTTCCGCGGGTGAACAACTGGCGGCGTTTCCGTTTTTGAAGCACCTCGGGATCTACGGTTACCGGCGCGAGTCGCTGCTGAGGCTGGTGCGCTGCCCGGTTTCGCCGCTCGAGGCGGCCGAAAGGCTGGAGCAGTTGCGCGCGCTTGAGTGCGGCATCCCGATCGCCGTCGTGCGCGTGGATTACGACAGCGTGGGCGTGGATGCGCCGGGGGATGTGGCGCGGGCCGAGGCGATGCTGGCGGTTGGAACATGAAATACATCTTCGTCACGGGTGGCGTGGTGAGCTCGTTGGGCAAGGGCCTGACAGCGGCCGCGCTCGGCACGCTGCTGGAGAACCGCGGCATCAAGGTCGCGCTGCAAAAATTCGACCCATACCTCAACGTCGACCCCGGCACGATGAGTCCGTTCCAGCACGGCGAGGTTTACGTGCTTGACGACGGCGCGGAGACTGACCTGGACCTCGGCCACTACGAGCGATTCACCAGCACCAAGCTCACGCGCTACAACAACCTTACGAGCGGGCAGGTGTATCAGACGGTCCTCAACAACGAGCGCGAGGGGAAGTATCTGGGCAAGACGGTGCAGGTCATCCCGCATGTGACGGACGAGATTCAGCGCCGCATCCGCCTGATCGCCGAACAGTCAAAGGCTGACGTGCTCATCACGGAAATCGGCGGCACGACCGGCGACATCGAGGGGTTGCCGTTCCTCGAGGCCATCCGCGAATTTGCGCTCGAAGCCGGCCCGGGAAACGTGCTGTTCCTGCACGTCACCTACGTGCCGTTCATCAAGGCCGCGGGCGAGCTCAAGACCAAGCCCACGCAGCAGAGCATCGCCAAGCTCCGTGAAATCGGCATCGCTCCGCACGTGCTCGTCTGCCGTTGTGAGCGCCCGCTCGACAAGGCGCTGCGCCAGAAGATTTCCCTTTTCTGCAACGTCTCCTACGACGCTGTCATCGAAGAGAAGGACGTGGACCACACGATTTACGAAGTGCCGCTGATGCTCCAGCGCGAGCGGATGGACGACCTCGTGTGCCGCCTGCTGCACTTCGACGCGCCGCCCGCGAGCATGGCGCACTGGCAGGACATCATCCGCAAGCTCATCGCGCCGCAACACCGCGTCCGCATCGGTGTCGTCGGCAAATACATCGAGCTGCAGGACGCCTACAAATCCGTCTACGAAGCGATCATGCACGGCGGCGTGGCGAACGATTGCGGCGTGGAGATCGAGAAGATCGACGCCGAGGAAATCGAGAAGGAAGGCGCGGAGAAGATCCTAAGGGGACTCGGCGGCATCCTCGTCCCCGGCGGCTTCGGCGAGCGCGGCATCGAGGGGAAGATCCTGGCGGCGCAATACGCGCGCGAGCAGAAGCTGCCTTACCTGGGCTTGTGCCTCGGCATGCAGATCGCGACGATCGAGTTTGCGCGAAACGTCCTCGGCTTGAAAGGCGCGCACTCGACCGAGTTCGACGACACGACACAGCATCCGGTCATCTGCCTGCTCGACGCGCAACGAAACATCTCCCACAAAGGCGGCACGATGCGGCTCGGCGCGCAACCCTGCCAGCTCAAAGTCGGCAGCAGGGCCGCGCAACTCTACGGCTCCTTCGTGATTCACGAGCGCCACCGGCACCGCTACGAGTTCAACAACACCTACCGCGCGTCGTTCGAGGAAAACGGCTTGCACTTTTCCGGCACCTCGCCCGACGGCAAGCTCGTCGAACTCATCGAACTGAAGGACCACCCGTTCCTCGTCGCGAGCCAGTTCCATCCCGAATTCCAGAGCAAACCCAGCGCGCCGCACCCGCTCTTCAAGGGCTTCATCGCCGCGGTGCACCAGCACATGCACCAGAAGCCGCTGTGACCTACGGCGACGCGATTGAGTTCCTCTATGGGCTTCGGCTCTTCGGCGCGAAGTTTGGGCTCGAAAACACCCTTCGCCTCGCCGCGCAGGCCGGCAATCCGCACAGAAGCCTGCGCTTCATCCACGTCGCCGGCACCAATGGCAAGGGCTCGACGTGCGCGATGCTCGAGTCCATTTATCGCCACGGCGGACTGCGCGTTGGGCTCTTTACCTCGCCGCACCTCGTCTCATTTCGCGAGCGGATTCAGGTCAACCGGCAGCCCGTCCCTGAGGCGGACGTCGTGCGACTCGTCGCCGAACTGCAACCACTGCTCGCCAGGTTCCCCCGTGACCAGCATCCGACGTTCTTTGAAGTCATCACCGTGATGGCGCTGCGTTACTTCGCGGAACAGCGCTGCGAACTCGTCATCTGGGAAACCGGCCTCGGCGGACGGCTCGACGCGACGAACATCGTTACGCCGCTCGCCAGCGTCATCACGAACATCGGATTCGACCATCAGCAATGGCTCGGCACCACGCTCGCGGCGATCGCCGCCGAGAAGGCCGGCATCATCAAGACCGGCGTGCCGGTGCACACGGCCGCGGCGGATGCCGAGGCGCTTGCAGTCATCCACTCGCACGCAGTCCGGCTGAATGCGGTTGTGCACGTCTTGAGCGAGGCGAATCTAGGCCGGTGCCTGCCGGAGCATTGGATCGTGCCGCTCGCAGGCGCGCACCAGCGGATGAACGCGGCCCTGGCCGTGGCGGTGGTGAAATCGCTTGGCACGATCATCCCGATCCCCGCTGAAACCACGCGGCGGGGCGTTGAATCCGTCCACTGGCCCGGGAGGTTGCAGACTTTGACGGCACGTTCCGGCCAGAAACTCCTGCTGGATGGGGCTCACAACACGCCCGGGTGCGAGGCCCTGGCACGTGCGATATGCGACCTCTCGGCGGACACGCGCCCGGCGCTCGTCCTCGGCATGCTGGAGGACAAGGACAGCGGGACGATGTGTGCGCAACTTGCGCCGCTCTCGCAACGCATCGGGTTGGTGAGGGTCGCGAGCGCGCGGACCGCAGCGCCCGACGCGCTTGCAGCGCACTGCAGGCTGGCGAATTCCACCGCAGAAGTGAAGTGCTTCGATTCGGTCCGGCAGGCGCTCCTGTGGCTAGAAGCCGAGCCGCTCGTTGTCGTGACGGGCTCGTTGTATCTTGTCGGCGAGGTTCTCGCGTTGCTGAATCCCGACGGCACCAGTGCCGATGAGCGGGGGTTGAACGAGTGGAGATAGGCCCGCGCTGCGAATCCACTGTCAGCACCGGCGGCCCCTTGCGCGCACCAGTTCTGGATTCTCGTCTTCCCGCCGGCAGACACTTGTCGAGGTTCTGTGGAAGAAAGATCCGATCGACGCGTCCGGGGTGCAGTAATTGTGACGCGCGTCGGGTTGGAAAATGAAGAGGGGCTTGGAGCCACTTTGCCCCAAGCCCCCTGAAGGGAATGAGTCAGCAACCTAGAGGGTGTGGCCAAGGGTGGTGCCCAGGTTACAGGTCGGACTCGCGCCGACGTTCGCGCCAGCCGTGTAGTTGCCACCGGAAGGGCAGGAGGGAAGCACCGATCCCTTGAGATACGCGAGCAGCGTGGCGTCCGTCAGCAGATAAGTGTCGGTGGCGGCCTTCTTGTATTCGAGCGCCCACTGGTCCTTTGCGCCGTCGATCTGCTTGAGGTTCGAGATGCAACTCTTCTGCTGGGCCGACGTGCGGGCCTTCACGAAGTTCGGGATCGCGATCGCGGCGAGCAGGCCGATGATGGCCACGACGATCATGATTTCCACGAGCGTGAAGCCCCCTTGGGAATTGCGGATGTTGGTCTTCATGGTGTTTGCCTTTCTCTGCGTGCGGCCGTGAACCGGCGAGAGGCGGGTTTATGATGAGTTTGGTCTTTGTCCACGTTATTGCCTGCTCGCCAACCGTGCGATCAGTTTAGCATGGCGGGTGCCACGGTCAAACCGATTGTTCGATCTCCACGGCTGGGTGGTACGAGGACCGATCCCGGTAACTGCCACTTTTGCATGCCGTTGAAGTGGCGCGAGCTACGAGACACGTGGACCGAACCATCCATGAGCGGATCCTTCCGATTCCGGGGAAATCCACCGTGCATGGCTCACAGAAGTGCGAAGCGACGCGCTTTGGATGGGTGAAGTCCCCACGCGATGAGAATCCCGCTGTGGCCGAAGTCGTGCATCACAGACCGGGCACGACTTACCGCTTCGGAATCAGTTCCTCTGCGATCTGAACTGCGTTCAGTGCAGCGCCCTTGAGAAGTTGGTCGCCCACCACCCAAAAGCACAAGCCGTTGTCGAGCGCGCAGTCCTTCCGGATTCGGCCGACCTGACAATGATACTTCTCGGCGACATGCAACGGCATCGGATACTCGCGCTTTTCCGGATCGTCCACGACATCCAGCCCCGGCGCACTCGCGAGCACCGACCGTGCCGCTTCGACCGAGACAGGTCGCTCGAACTCCGCGCTCACAGCCACGGAATGCGCGCGATAAACGGGCACCCGCACGCAAGTGACACTCGCCCGGAAGGCCGGATGATGCATGATCTTGCGCCCTTCGTTCTCCATTTTCATTTCCTCCCTGGTGTAACCCGATGGCAGGAATGAATCCACGTGAGGCAGCACGTTGAAGGCGATCTGATGCGGATAAACCCCCTTCGTCACGGGTTTGGAACCTACGATCTCGCCGACCTGCCGTTCCAATTCCTCAATGGCCTTGGCGCCGGTGCCCGACACAGCCTGGTAGCTCGAGGCAAAAATCCGGGTCACACCGAACGCCTTGTGCAACGGGTAAAGCGCCACGAGCGTGATCGCCGTCGTGCAATTCGGGTTCGCCAGGATTCCCTTGTGGCCACGAACATCCGCCGCATTGATCTCCGGCACCACGAGCGGCACCTCCGGGTCCATTCGGAACGCGCTCGAGTTGTCCACTACCACGCAGCCCTCCTTCACTGCGATGGGTGCGAATGCCTTCGAGATGCCGCCGCCCGCGCTGAACAGCGCGATTTCAATCCCAGCGAACGAGTCTCTCGTGAGTTCCTTCACCGCAATCTCCTCGCCCCGAAAGCGCAGCTTCCTCCCCACGGAGCGCGCCGATGCGAGCAACGTCAACGTCCCGACGGGAAAGGCGCGCTTTTCCAGGGTCTTGATCATCTCGACGCCGACGGCACCCGTCGCACCAACCACGGCTACATGCGGATTACGGTCCATAAAAGGCGCGGAACTATACCGGCGCCGCCTTGCGTGTCAAACCACCCGGTGCGCGCATCGAAGATGGATTGCGGCTCCCGTGAAACTGCGCTACGAAAGGCGCGTGATCCTCGCCGGGCACCAAGCCTCGCTCACCCGCCGGCACTTCTTCGGCCGCGGCGCCACGGGCGTCGGCGTCGCCGCGCTCGCGTCGCTGCTCCAGCCCGCTTCCGCTGCGGAGCGGCGCGGGCCCGCCGCGCCACCGTCGCGATTCGGAGGGCTGCCCGACCTTCCACACTTCGCACCCAAGGCCAAGCGCGTCATCTATCTCTTTCAAAACGGCGCACCCACCCATGTGGATTTGTTCGACTACAAGCCCAAGCTTCAGGAACTCCACGGCAAGCCCGTGCCCGAGGACTACGTTGCGGGCAAGCGCTTCAGCACGATGACCGGCTCGCCCACCGGCAAGCTCATGCTCGCGCCGGTCGAGCCTTTCAAGCAGCACGGCCGATCCGGGGCGTGGGTCAGCGCGCTGATGCCGCACACGGCGCAGGTCGCCGACGACGTGTGCTTCATCAAGAGCATGCACACCACTCAGGTCAACCATGCCCCCGCCATTTCCTTCCTCCTTTCCGGCGCCGAAAACCCCGGACGCCCCACGGTCGGGGCGTGGCTCAGCTACGGCCTCGGCAGCGCGACCGACAGCCTTCCCTCCTTCGTCGTGATGACCTCCGTGAGCAAGGGCACAACGTGCGGCCAGATCTTCTACGACTTTTACTGGGGCTCGGGCTTTCTGCCGACGCGTTTCGCCGGGGTGAAGTTTCGCGGCAGCGGCGAACCCGTCCTCTACCTCGGCAACCCCGACGGCATGAGCCGCGAAGTCCGCCGCGGCATGCTCGACGACCTCGCGCGCCTCAACGAGATGAAGCTCCGCGAATTCGGCGACCCCGAGATCACCACGCGCATCGCCCAATACGAGATGGCCTTCAAGATGCAGTCGAGCGTCCCGGAACTCACCGACCTCTCCACCGAACCGCGCCACGTCCTCGACCTCTACGGCCCCGACGCCACACAAAGAGGCACGTTTGCGCACAACTGCCTGCTCGCCCGCCGCCTCGTCGAACGCGGCGTTCGCTTCGTGCAACTCATGCACGCCGGCTGGGACCAGCACAACAGCATCACCACCGAACTCTACAACCAGTGCCGCGACACCGACCAGCCCTCCGCCGGCCTCCTGCGCGACCTCAAACAACGCGGCCTGCTGGACGACACGCTCGTCATCTGGGGCGGCGAATTCGGCCGCACGCCATTTATCCAGGGCGACATCAAGGACCGCAAACGCTGGGGCCGCGACCATCATCCGTATGCCTTCACCCTTTGGGCCGCGGGCGGCGGCATCAAGCCCGGCATCACCCACGGCGAATCCGACGACCTCGCGATGAACGTCGCGAAAGACCCCGTCCACGTTCACGACTTCCAGGCCACGCTCCTGCACCTGCTCGGCATTGACCACGAGCGGCTGACCTACAAATTCCAAGGCCGCAACTTCCGCCTCACGGACGTCCACGGCGAACTGGTGAAGGGCATCCTCGCCTGACCGCGCATCCTCGTCGCCGGGTCCAACTCACCGGTCAGGCACGATTCACCCTGCAATTCGCGCAGAATGTCGCGCGATCCGGCAAAAACGACTTGCCCAATCGTAACGGCACGCGTTTACTTTCACTCGGATGCTCCATCTCCAGAACGGCCCTTGGTCGCAGACCTGCAACGGCGTCTCTCGCCGCAGCGCGCTCAAGGCCGGCTTCTGCGGCTTGCTCGGATTGACCACCGCCGACTTGCTTCGCCTCCGCGCGTCCGGAGCCGCCTCGCGCACCAACAAGTCCGTCATCCTCATCTGGCTCGACGGCGGCCCGAGCCACATGGACACCTACGATCCGAAGCCGGACGCCCCGCTCGAATATCGTGGCCCGTGGAAGGCGATCGACACAAACGTCCCCGGCATCCAACTCTCCGCCACACTCCCGCTCCACGCGAAGCTCGCGGACAAAATGGTCTTCGTGCGCTCAATGCATCACAAAAACGGCGACCACTTCGCCGCCGGCCACTGGATGCTCACGGGTCGTTACGGCTCGCACGCAAACGACCTCCCGCAGAAGTATCCCTCCGTCGGCTCCTACATCTCGCGCGTGCGCGGGCCGAACAAACCCGGCGTGCCTGCTTACGTCGGCCTGCCCGCGGCGCAGACGATTTACCTCTTTCCCGGCTACCAAGGCTCGGCGTATCTCGGCGCGGCTCACAATCCGTTCGACGTGAACACCGCGCAGAAATACCTCGGCGCCACGCAGACCAACATCGAGAAGCCGAAGATCCTCGAAAACGCCGCCGGCGACACGAATCGCATCCAGGGCCGCGTCAACCTGCTCGGCCAGATTGACCACTTCCGCCGCGACCTCGACCGCAGCGGCACGCTCGACGCAATGGATGCTTACAACCAGCAGGCCGTTGAACTCGTCCTCGGCAACCGCGCGCGCGAAGCCTTCGACATCGAGAAGGAATCCGCGGCGACCCGCGACAACTACGGCCGCACCGCGTGGGGCCATTACACGCTCATGGCACGAAGACTCGTCGAGGCCGGCGTCTCCTTCGTCACCGTGGACATGCCGCACTGGGACGACCACTCGAACATCGAGGTCGGCCACGGCAAGAAACTCGAGATCATGGACAAAGCCGTCGCCGCGCTCATCGGCGACCTTTCCGACCGCTCGATGCTCGACGACGTGCTCGTGATGGTGATGGGTGAGTTTGGCCGCACGCCGAAAATGAACAACGGCCAACCCGGCATTTCCATCCCCGGCCGCGACCATTGGGGCGACGTGTTCAGCGTGATGCTTGCGGGCGGCGGCCTGCGCGGCGGACAGGTCGTCGGCGCCAGCAACGACAAGGGAGAATATCCAAGCGACCGCCCCATCGTTCCCGGCGACGTCCTCGCGACCGTCTACCACGTCATGGGCATCGACTATCATCAGACCTTCCTCGACAACGCCGGACGCCCGGTCCACATGCTGGAAAAGGGCGAGCCCATCCGCGAAGTCATCTGACTCTCGGCTCCGCGGAGATTTCGCAGGACGCCCGGCGTGCAGCACCGCGCCGCTCCCTCGAATTTGAATTCCCTTCCGCGCCGCCACGCGCCATTCTCCGCCCGCGCACCCGATGGAAATCTTTTTCAATTGCCCGCTCTGCGAGATGGAACTCACCGCACCCCTCGACGCCGGGGGCGCCGAGGCCAAGTGCCCGAATTGCAACAAGCTCAACACCGTCCCCGAGCCGGGGCCCGACAACACCCGTGACGTCCATCACGATGCGGCGGCAGCGGCCGTCGCTCCGGCCATCGAATCGTTCGAGTCGCCCGCCGGCGCCGAAGCCGACGGCTCCCCTGCCCCGCCGTCGCTTGTCGCTGCGCCCGAACCGCCCTCCGAGCCCATCCGCGTCCCCGCCTCCGCCATCCGCACCCGATCTTCGCCGACGCCGCTGACCGTTGCATCCGCACACGACCCGGCCGCGCCGATGGCCGCGACCGACACCGCGCTCGCGCAGAAACTCCATCAGGCTTACGCCGCCGTCACCGCCGAGGTCGCCAAGGTCATCGTCGGCCAGGACGCCGTGATGGAGCAAATCCTCATCGCGATCTTCGCACGCAGCCACTGCCTGCTCGAGGGCGTGCCCGGCCTTGCCAAGACCTACATGATCAAGACGCTTTCCGAGGCGTTGCACCTTTCATTCCGGCGAGTGCAGTTCACGCCCGACCTCATGCCCGCGGACATCACCGGCACGGACGTGATTCAGGAAGACCCCATCAACGGGCGCCGCAATCTCATGTTCCTCAAGGGGCCGATCTTCGCGCAGATGATCCTCGCGGACGAAATCAACCGCTCGCCGCCGAAGACCCAGGCCGCGCTGCTCGAGGCGATGCAGGAACACAGCGTCACCGTCGGCGGGCAAACCTACAAACTGGACGAACCCTTCTTCGTCCTCGCGACTCAGAACCCGATCGAGCAGGAAGGCACGTATCCGCTGCCCGAGGCGCAGAAGGACCGCTTCATGTTTCACGTGAAAGTGGACTACCCCACGCGCGACCAGGAACGCGAGATCATCCAGCGCACCACCAGCGCCTACTCGGCGGACGTCTCGGCCGTAATCACCGGCGAGGATGTCCTCCAAATCCAGCAGATCGTCCGCAAGGTGCCCGTGCCGGATCACGTCATGGACTTTGTGCTCGACCTCGTGCGCAAAGCGCGCCCCGCCGGCGACGACACGCTGCCCTTCACGAAGGACCTCATCGCGTGGGGCCCCGGCCCGCGCGCGTGCCAGCAACTCGTGCTTGGAGGCAAGGTGCGCGCGCTCCTGCGCGGGCGCTTCCACGTGAACGTGGACGACATCGAGGCGCTCGCGTATCCCGTCCTCCGGCACCGCATCGTGCCCACCTTCAACGCCGAGGCCGAGGGCATCGCCGTGGACGACATCGTCATGCGCATCCTCGAATCCACGCCGAAAGGCGAGGCACAGGCGGTGATTTGAACGCATCCGCCCTTGAGTATTACCACCTGTTGACGCCGCGGCCCTGCTTGCCTTAACTCACCGCCGACCATGAGGCTCGCTGTGTTCACTTTCGCGATGACTTGCATTCTCGCGAGCTGCGCCAACCCCGGTAAGGACGCAAAAAAAGGTCCGAAGCCGCCGCAGCCGCCCGCGCCCGTGGTCACGCCGCTCACGCCGATCCTCGGGAAGGTCGTGGTCGTCAATGCCGACCTCAAATACGTCGTCGTCGACTTCGCGCTCAGCCGTCAGCCCACGCCGGGCGACCTCTTCGGCGTGTTCCGCATGGGAATGAAAGTCGGCGAAGTCCGCATCAACGACCTCTCGACCGCCGCGAACTTCGCCGCGGACATCACCGCCGGCGAAGTGAAAGCCGGGGACGAAGTGCGGAAGGACTGAGCGAGGTTTCGCGGTCAGGCGGCGCTCCTCATGGAATCCTCCCGCGACGGGCGTGCACCCGCGAGGCGCCTGCGCGTCGGAGATTCAGCCGCCCACCTTCGCCTCTTGCCGCGCCGGGTGCTGCCGGTGGTAGGGCGAGCTGAGGTTGAAGTAAATCGCGCACAGCGGCCGGTCGGCATCCGTCGCCGACTGGCTCAAGATGATCGTCACATGCCGGTCGAGCGCGATGCCGTGGCGCAATCCCGTCCCGCGCGTCTCGTAGGCACTGATCGCCTTGGCCATCAGATTGGCGAGCGTGCCTTTGCAATCCTCCGGCGGCTTGTCGAGACAGACCACGAACCGGTCATACGTCGCGATGGCCTCGGCCAACTCCTGCTCAAACATCTCCGGCGTCAGTGCCATGGCCCGACGTTACCGCGCCCGCCCCGGAAGTAAAACACTTCCTCCGGCGCGAGCCTTCACCTTTGGCTTCACACCCGCCGCACATGGGAATACGTTCGGCCCACCGTGCTGAAGCCGGGAACCTTGATCTTGCTGCTGTGTCCCGTGGTCGCGCTTGCCGCCGACCCGACCCGGCGCGTTCTCGACCCGCGCGAGTATCACCTCGGCACGCCGGGGTTCCCCGAGTGGGCCGAGTTCGAAGGCCGCACGCCGCACGGCCGCCGCCTCGATCTCAAATTCCAGGCCGAACCCGGCGATGCGCGCTTCACGCTGCTCTTCAACCAGCGCGACGTGAAGCACTCCTGGCAGGTCCAGATCAACGGCCGCCGCATCGGCAACCTCGTCACCGTCGAGACCCCGCTCGTCCACGCGCTCAACGTCCCGCCCGGGCTGTTGCGCGACGGTGAGAACACGCTCTCCATCGTCCCGCCCACGGCGACGGACGACATCCTCGTTGGCCCATTTCGTCTCGACCCTCGGCCGATTCAGGAAGTGCTCGGCGAATCCGCGCTCGACGTGGTGATCACGGACGCTTCGACGGGCGCGGGCATTCCCGCGCGCGTGACGATCACCGACGAATCCGACTGCCTCGCCGCGCTTCTGCCCGCGCCGACAAACTCCACCGAGTTCACCACGCGACCCGGCGTGGCCTACGTGCGCGAAGGCACGGCGCGCCTCAACCTGCCCGCGGGACGATACCTTGTCCACGCCTCGCGCGGTTTCGAATGGAGCGTCAAGGCGCTGCGCATCTCCGTGCCGCCGGGTCAGTCGCGCCGCATTCCCCTCGCGCTGCGGCGCGAAGTCCCGACTCCCGGCTGGGTCGCCGCCGACACGCACATCCACACGCTCACGCACAGCGGCCACGGCGACGCCACGATTGACGAGCGGATGCTCACGATTGCGGGCGAAGGAATCGAACTGGCCGTCGCCACCGACCACAACCACCACGCCGACTATTCCGAAGCCGCCGCGCGCACACGCCTCCGCAGCCACTTCACGCCCGTCATCGGCAACGAGGTCACCACCAAGCACGGGCACTTTAACGCGTTCCCAATCCAGTCCGGCGCGCGCGTTCCCGACTTCAAGCTCGAGAAATGGGGCGACCTGCTCGCGGGCATCCGCGCGACTCCCGGCGTGAAGGTCATCGCGCTGAACCATCCGCGCGACCTGCACAGCGGCTTCACCCCGCTCGGCCCGACGAACTTCAACGCGCTCACCGGCGCGCCCCTCCGCGCCGCGGCGTTTCAGTTCGACGCGCTCGAAGTCGTGACCTCCGCCGCGATGCAGAGCGACGCCATGCTGCTGTTTCGCGACTGGTTTGCGCTGCTCAACCACGGCCACCGGCTGACCGCGCTCGGGGCGAGCGACACGCACGATGTCTCGCGTTTCATCCTCGGGCAGGCCCGCACCTACATCGCGTGCGATGACCGCGACCCGGCGCGGCTCGACATCGCCACCGCCTGCACGAACCTGCTGAAGGGCCGCGCGCTCGTGAGCTTCGGACTGCTCGCGCACATCCGCGTCGAGGACCGCTTCACCGCGGGCGACCTCGCCACCAACCTGCCGCCCCAAATCCAGGTGGACGTCACCGTGCTCGGCCCGTCCTGGACCAGCGCGGACCGGCTCGAACTCTTCGCGAACGGCCTCAAGCTGGCCTCCCGCGAAATCCGGAAAGCCGAAGGCCCGGTCAATGCACGAATGACGTTTTCCCTGCAGCGCCCGATGAATGACTCTCACCTGGTTGCCATTGCCAGCGGTCCCGGGATTACAGCGCCATATTGGGAGACGCCGAGGCCGTATCAGCCCAGCTCGCGGGTGTTCACACCACGCGTCCTCGCGGCGACCAATCCCGTCTGGCTCGACGCCGACGGCGACGGCAGGTTCACTTCCCCCCACGCGCTCGCCTCCAAACTGATCAAGCAGCACGGCACGGAGCCGGCGAAGCTCCTGCCGGAACTCGCGCGACTCGACGAGGCTGTCGCGCTTCAAGCCGCCAGCCTCTGCCACGGCGCCGGCGTGCAACTGGAAATGCCCGCCTTCCGCGCAGCGCTGACGAATGCCCCGCCCGCGGTCCGCCGGGGCTTCGAGGCCTTTGTCGCCAACCTTCGATGAAGGCCATCGCCGCCATGGCGGAAAACCGAGTCATCGGCGCGGGCGATCGCATCCCGTGGCACTTGCCGGACGATTTCAAGTGGTTCAAACGCGCGACCACCGGCCACGTGGTCGTGATGGGACGCAAGACGTTTGAGTCCATTGGCAGGCCGCTGCCCCATCGCGACACCATCGTGCTGAGCCGCTCCGGCTTCGCGCACCCCGGCGTGCGCACCGTCGCGAACCTCGACGAACTTCCCGCGCTCACCGCCGGACGCGAGGTCTTCATCTGCGGCGGCGCGGAGCTTTACCGGCTGGCGCTGCCACGCTGCACGGAACTGCTCCTCACCCACGTCTCCCGCACCGTCGAAGGCGACACGTTTTTCCCGCCGTTCGAGGACGACTTCGACCGCGTCGAGGTCGTGCTCGAACATCCCGAGTTCAAAGTCATCCGCTATCGCAACCGCCGGCTTGCGTTGAAGGGTTGAACTTCGCCGCGGTCAATGTTCCTATTCGCC
>Ga0194128_10002666_pt1 | contig 28497 bp, 25 predicted proteins | sample TA2KigCa65mmetaG_FD_148650 | JGI IMG/M metagenome (GOLD analysis project Ga0194128, IMG submission 148650) | Freshwater microbial communities from Lake Tanganyika, Tanzania - TA2015037 Kigoma Deep Cast 65m | ecosystem: Environmental > Aquatic > Freshwater > Lake | place: Tanzania: Lake...
GACAAACTTTTCACCAAGCGCTACGAAGAAGAAACCAATTTAAGAGCGCATTTTTTGCTGGATGCTTCGGCGTCGATGTTTTATCCGGAGGGTACCGGGAGAAAATGGGAGTTTTCGATAAGAGCCATTGCGGCCTTGGTGCATTTGTTGGAGAAACAAAGGGATGCCTACGGGCTCCTGCTTTTTGACAAGGAATTAAGGAGAATTTTGCGCCCCTCCATGGGCAAATCCCATCATCATCGTATGATGTTGCACCTGCAGAAAGCACTGCGCTCCAAAGCTGAAGATTATGGCAGTCAAACCAAGTTGTTGTCGGCCTTGCATGAATTGGCAGAAACCATGCCACCTCGGTCCATGCTTGTATTGTTTAGCGACTGTTTTGAAACAGGACTCAATTCCATGGACGAGCTTGCCGCTGCATTGCAACACCTTCGGTACAAAAAGCACGAGGTGCTCTTGTTTCATACGGTGGATGAAGCAACTGAATTGGCCTTTGACTGGCCCAACAGGCCCTATACGTTGGTGGATCCTGAAAGCGGGAGGCAATTGCGCTTGAACCCTGCGGAATACAGGGAAGCCTATCGTGATCAGGCCCTAAAGTTTAGAGAATCCTTGCGTCTCCGTTGCGGTCAATTCGGAATTGACCTCATCGAGGCCGACTGCGCTATAGGTCATGTCAAGGTCTTGGAGGCCTTTTTGAGAAGGCGTTCCCGCCGGAACCTGTAGTTTTTGAACCAAGCTTCTCCAAGGACCGTGGCGATCAGGATGGTGGTCCCTATATAAAACAAAGGGGACATTCGTTCGCTTTCGCCGAAGAGCCAATACCCCAATACAATTCCGTAAACAGGCTCCATGTTCACCGACAGCACAAAAGTGAAAGGGTCGATTTGCCGCATCAGGCGTATACTGGCGACAAAGGGATAACACGTACAAACCAAGGCCAGGACAGCGACCCAAAACCAATCCATGGCGCTAAGGCTCAGCCATGGCCATGGAAAAGGAGGCATTGTTAAGGCACCCGAATTTGGGGTCGATATCCACCAATACCTGAACAGTAGCCAAAGGCTAATACCCAGCAAGCCACCGACCATTTCCCAGAAGGCCACCTGCAAAGGCTGAAAGCGTTCGGTTAACTTGGAATTCAAAACCGCAAACCAAGCTGCTAACATGGCGGACAGGCATGCGGTCCACCATGCCAACGGCGAAAAATGTTGAATCTTCATCAGCAAAAACATTGCAAGCATGGCGAGGCATGATAATGCGATTTCGCTAATGCCGGGGATCTGTTTTCGATAAAGGGCTTTGATGAGGGAGGCCCACAACGCGGAGGTGGCCAAGCCGGCCAAAGTCAAGGCGATGTTCGATAGGTCAATGGCATGGTAGAAGGTCACCCAATGCAAGGCGATGATCCAACCTGTTCCTAACAGGGGCCACAGGGATTTCAAAGGCATCGCCAAGGGAACTCGGGTTGCTGAAGACCATAATCCGATGATCAAGAAGGCGATGGCCATGCGGTTCCAAACCAAATCCAAGGCATGGACCTCGATAAGTTTCCCCAAAATGGCAGTAAATCCCCAAACAAAGACGATAAAATGCATTTCGGCATAGGCCAACCATCCAGCTTTGCGCTGAATTAACGTAATGGATTCCTTCATGCTGCCTATTTAGGGGCCCGATAGTAAAGCCAGGCTGTGCCCAGGCCAAACAAAATATTGGGGGTCCAAGCCGCAAGCATAGGTGGGAAATCGCCTTTGATGGCAAAAGTTAGGCTGAATCGTTGCATCACGATAAAGGCAAAGCATAAGCCCAAACCAATCCCTAATACAGGACCTATGCCGCCTCGAATTTTGCGAGTGGAGAGGCTCAAACCCATCAAGGTAAAAAGGATCGCAGAGAAGGGAATCGAGAGTCGGCTGTAATGTTCCACCCAAAAAGGTTCGGTGGCTTCATTGCCCTTACGTTCCAATTCTTGAATATAGCGGAGCAAGTCTTTTCTGCCCAGGAGGTAGGCATCCGAAGCGATGGATTGGTTAAAGTCTTCGGGACGAAAGCCGAGTTTGCGTTGACTCTGCGCTTGAGTGGTGACTTTGAGGCGGGAGCCCCTCCATTGACGTTCGGTGACTTGCATAAGGTCCCAGCATTGGCATTTGGAATTCCATCGAATCCGCTCGGCACTGAGCCTAAAGATCAATCGCCGATGACGGAATCGATCCATGGCCAGGCGGTATCCGGTGCTATCGGTATTGGAATACGACTCTAGGTAAACCATGCGACCTGGACCTGTCTGGAATTGCTGATTCCGGGAATGGCTGTAGTAGGGATCCCGAAGGTAAAGACTTTCGAAACGTATCCTAGCTTGATTGGAAGCAGGTAAAACCCAATTGCTCAGGTAATAATTAAGGCCACCAATCAACACAGCCACCCCAAGAAAAGGCATACAGAGCCGTCGGAATGACCAGCCGGTGTTGAGGACTGCAATGATTTCATTGCGTTCAGCCAAGCGGGCCCCTGTAAAGATGATGGCGATAAAGACAAAGAGGGGGCTGAGCAGATTCGCATAATAGGGTATGAAATGCACATAGTACTCGCTCCAAACCTGGCTTGCTCCTAAGGAGTGCCTCAAGAAGCCATCCAACTTTTCGGTAAGATCAAAAACGATTGCTATAACAATGAAAACACCCAAAGCCCCCGTATAATTGCTTAGGTACATCTTTGCCAAATAGCCGTCCAACTTTTTCATCGGGATGATTGGGGTCCTGTAAAGTTCCTTACTGATCCAAGCGGACCGAGCCAATTTGACGCATGAGGCGTTGAATTTTGGAGGCTCTCCGTTGCATGTAGGGACTGGGTTGGCCTGGATTACGTTGCCGAGGGTTGGGAAAGGATGCGACTAACAAAGCAGCTTGTCGTTTGCTCAAATCAGCAGCGCTTTTGTGAAAATAGGCTTGGGATGCAGCTTCGGCACCGTAAATGCCAGGACCCATTTCAATGCTGTTGAGGTAAACCTCCATGATTCGCTGCTTGGACCACAGCAATTCAATCGTAACCGTGAAGTAGGCTTCCAGGCCTTTTCGTAAATAATTACGTGCCTGCCAGAGGAAGACATTTTTGGCAGTTTGTTGGGAAATCGTCGATCCACCCAACATGCGCTTATTGCCTTTTTGATTATATCGGTAGGCTCGCTGTATGGCCTCAAAGTCAAAGCCATGGTGTTCCATGAAATGTTGATCTTCGGTGGCCACAGCCGCTTGGATCAAATGAGGAGAAATTTGCTCTAACGGCACCCAATCCCTGTACCATCGGTGGGCTTGGCCTTTTTGGGGTTCCTCCATCAGCCTAATGAACATCAGCGGCGTAAAGGGAATTGGAACCCAGCGGTAAAGCAGGGTCAACCCCAACGAAAACAGCCATAACCCCAAGAAAAATCGAAAAACTTTGCGAATCATTTGAATCTTTTGAGCCAGGGCTATGGGTAACCTGGGTTTCGCAGGGCCATTGGAGTCCAAAGATGCATCGTTTCTTAAACAAATCCAAGACGATGCTTGTTAGCTAATCCGAAACAATTCATCATTTTCACTACCATTTGGCCTCCCAAACCCCATCTTTGCCTTGAAATTTTCCTTGATCTTCCCATCATTTCTTAAATTCCTTTCGGTAGCCACTATGATCGCCTGCTCCACCATAGAATCCAAATCTTTGGAGGGTGCTGAGAAAAAAACCGATATTCCTATGAATTTCTACGATTTGCAAGCTGAAGACCTTCAAGGTCAAAAAATTTCGTTCTCCCAGTTTCGGGGGAAAAAGGTACTGTTGGTCAATACCGCCTCGGAATGTGGATTTACCCCTCAATTGGCGGAGCTCCAAAAGCTCCAAGATCGATACCAAGGCCGGTTGGTGGTGGTCGGAATTCCTACCAACGACTTTGGTGGCCAGGAGCCGTTGGGTAATTCCGAGATCGGTGCTTTTTGTACGCGCAATTACGGGGTCAATTTTTTGCTGCTAGCCAAAGGCAGCACCCGAGGTACCGGTCAACATCAGGTCATTCGTTGGCTAACGACCAAGAGCCTCAACGGGGTCTCTTCCTCCAAGGTATGGTGGAATTTTCAGAAATACTTGGTGGATGAGCAAGGTCAATTGATGAATTGGTATTTGCCCACCACCTCTCCGCTGGCATCACGATTGGTCCGCAAAATCGAAGGGCGATGATCAGCGATGCCTCTTTTGTGGGGCATCATCCCCGCTTCAAGGCGTTGGTGCATCGTCGGCTTCGCAAAGGTTGGGGCCTGGGAATGGCCACGTTGATCATGGGTGCTTGGGCTCTGTTCCTCCTCTTGGCTTGTTCGCGTTCATGGTCTTGGCAGAACCCGTCGTTGTATCCCGCCATGGCGTTGCAGACCTTCCTCTTCACAGGCTTATTCATTACCGCTCATGACGCCATGCACGGCACGGTTTCATTGAATCCCGTCTTCAACCGCTGGATAGGAAGATTGTGCCTCTGGGCATTTGCGTTTAATTCCTGGAACAGAATGTTGCCCGATCACCACCGGCATCATCGCCATGTGGGTACCGATGAGGATCCTGATTTTGGACCACCACGCTTCGGGGCCTGGTTCTTCGGTTTCGTATCCCATTATGTGCGTTGGTACCAGATTCTGCTCTGTGCTATTCTCTTTAACTACCTTCAGTGGTTGGGGGTTCAGGGTTCCTCCATGGTTCAGTTTTACATCATTCCCTCATTCTTGAGTTTGCTCCAATTGTTTTACTTTGGAACTTATTTACCTCATTTCTCTGACCCCGGAAGAGGTTTGGTTCCTAACAATGCACATCGCTCTCGAACCCAGCAAGCCAGGCATCTTTGGGCCTTTCTGACTTGTTATTTTTTTGGATACCATTGGGAGCATCACGAAGCTCCTGCTACGCCATGGTGGATGTTGCCTTTAACCAAGAGTTCTCCATTTTCATGAAATATTTATATTCAATTCTCATCGCTCTACCTTTAGTCCTTGCAGGATCAGCCCAAACTTGGGCCCAAAAAGGCAAAATCACCGGAAGGGTCAAGGATGCGTTAACGGGTCAGGCGATTCCATTTGCCAATGTGATTATTCCTGGCACAACCCAAGGTACCACAACGAACGATTTGGGGGTTTACACCTTGGAACAGCTGGACAGGGGATACTATAACATCACCGTTTCTTTTCTGGGTTATAAGTCCAAAACCTTTTTTGAGATCCAAGTTAGCGATGCGAGGGTAGCCCTTTTGGATGTGGAGTTGGAAACGGACAGCAGGGCCCTACAAGCGGTGGAGGTGCAGGCTTCGGCATTCTCGCGTACCGACGAAAGCCCCTTGTCGCTTCGCAATATTGGGGTTGCCGAAATTCAGCGAAATCCTGGAGGCAACCGGGATATTTCCAAGGCCATACAGTCCTTACCGGGGGTTTCGTCCGGGGTGAGTTTTCGCAACGATATCATTATTAGAGGGGGTGCCCCGAACGAAAATCGTTTTTACTTGGATGGGGTAGAGGTTCCCGTTATCAATCACTTTGCAACCCAAGGCAGTTCAGGTGGTCCGGTGGGTATTATCAATGTGGACATGATTCGTGAAGTGGACTTCTATTCCGGAGCCTTCCCGGCCAACCGCGGTAATGCATTGAGTTCTGTATTTGAGTTCAAACAGAAAGACGCCCGCAGCGATAAAGCCGCTTTTCGGTCCATTGTGGGGGCCAGCGATATTGGTTTAATCGCCGAAGGACCCCTTGGGCCCAAAACCACCTATGTGCTTTCGGCAAGGCGCAGTTACCTTCAATTTCTTTTTTCGGCCATAGGCTTGCCCTTTCTTCCGACGTTCAACGGTTTTCAGGCCAAGGTGAAACACCGAATTGACAACCAAAACGAATTGTATTTCATAGGTCTGGGGGCGATCGATCAGTTCCAATTGAATACCGACCTCAACCTAAGTTACGATCCCTTACTTAATCCCAAGATCAAAACCTTAGCCGATACCGAGTTGGTGGACCAACAACGGTATATCCTTGGCTATATCCCGGTGACCACCCAATGGAACTATACCAACGGCTTGGTTTACAAACATTACGCCAAAACCGGGGTGATGACTTTCGTATTAAGCCGCAACATGCTCAACAATGTTCAATACAAACATTTGGGCAATAACGAAGACAGTGTCCTCCTTCAAGACTATGTCTCCCAAGAGAGCGATAACCGGTTTCGCTTTGAACACCAACTTCGTAGTTCGTCCGGTTACAAAATTTCCTACGGTTTGAGCTTGGAACGCTCTAGGTATTTTGTTCATAACGAATCCAAGGAATTGGTGGCCGATACCTCCAACGCGGGTAATCCCCCTCAATTGGTGTCTAGGTCCTTTGAAAGCCTCCTGCGCTTTAATCGCTGGGGTATTTTTGGGCAAGTATCGCGCTCCTATTTCGCTGAACTTTTGGTAACTTCGGCAGGGGTACGGTTGGACGGTTGCGATTGGGCCAAGTCGACTTCCAATATGTTGGAACAATTTTCTCCGCGATTATCCTTGTCCTATAATTTTGCTCCACGTTGGACGATCAATGCCAACACGGGGATGTATTATCAACTCCCCTCCTATACGCTGCTGGGTTTTCGAAACGCAGACGGTGAACTGCTCAACCAACGCAACGGGCTTAGGTACATGAACAACAGCCATTGGGTGGCCGGTCTGGAATACTTCGGAGGCAAGACGTTCAAGGCAACCCTGGAGTCCTTTTACAAGGTGTATTCCGATGTTCCGATTTTGCAGGATCGGGGGATTAGCCTTGCCAATTTAGGCGCTGATTTTGGGATTATCGGGAATGAACCCGCCTTGTCCCTTGGCGCTGGCAAAACCTACGGTTTGGAACTCATGCTTCAACAGAAGCTCAACAAGGGTTTTTATGGCATTATGGCGTTGACTTGGGTTCGTTCACTTTTTGACAATCGTTCGCCGGTGAATTCGACCCTAGCTCCAACATTGACCCCTTCGGCTTGGGATAATCGTTATTTGTTAACCCTGACAGGAGGCAAAATTTTTGCGAAAAATTGGGAAATCGGGGTTCGTTTTCGTTATGTTGGGGCTCCTCCGTTTACGCCATTTGATAGCGCATCCCTCAACAAAGCGATATGGAATCAATTTGGGCGTTCTACCTTGGATTTTAATCGATTGAACAGCCAACGTAGTGGGGCCACGACGCAATTGGACCTGCGTGTAGATCGCAAATGGGAATTCAAAGGTTGGGCATTGAATTTGTATTTGGATATCCAAAACGCCCTCAACCAGCAGACCTTGGGACCTCCATTTTTGGTCGCCGCGAGGGATCGTGGAACTGGGGCTTTGTTAACAAACCCCAACCAACCGGATCGTTATCTGGCATCTGAATTGCCGAATACGGCAGGTCAATTGTTGCCCACGGTGGGCATTATTGTGGATTTTTAGGAGGACGGTTCCAAGGGCTGAAATTTTGAGCCTCTTGGAGCGTGGCTTTCCAATTTCCACGGAAGGTTAATGCACGGTCGTCGATATAAACATCGGCCATCGGCTTTCCGAAATTCCATATACGATCGTAGGGGATCTTGTGATGTTCCAGCCATATTTTCATGGCTTGATCCTGGGCTTTTTCTTGGTCTTTGTGATATAATTTGTTACTTCGAATGGAGAAGATATAAATCTTCCACCCCATGTCTTTCATGGCTTGCAAGGCCTCACGACTACCCTCTACGGGTTCATCGTAAATTTGTCCGTCCTTCCATCCTTCGCTGTATCGGTGCAGGACTCCGTCAAAATCGATGGCTACGGTCATTGGTGGGGTATTTACAGGGTCTGGGTTCAGGGGTGGTTTTGCGACCAAAGGTCGACTCAAGGCCTGTGAAGATAGGTTCGATGCGAGCTCTTTCGAATTGTATCTTCGTGCTATAATTTCGAAATTACCGAATAAGCCTCGTTTTTCCCTTGACTAGGAACACTGATACCTCCCGATCAGGGCATCCGCCCCATCATCAACACGAAACTTCGTTGCATGGCACGGATACGGGGCTTCCTTTGTCCGTCTCCAGGTATATGGGAGAATTGGTTTACGGCGGAATCGATGGTTCCGTCACCACTTTTGCCGTGGTATCTGCCGCAGCGGGGGCTGGGCTTTCCACTGCGGTCGTTTTGATTCTGGGCTTGGCCAACCTTATTGCCGACGGTTTCGCGATGAGTGTAGGTGCATACCTCAGCAAACAAACCGAACGCGATAATTACCGGAAACATCGTGAAATCGAGGCTTGGGAAGTGGATCATTTGCCGGAGAAGGAGCGCGAAGAAATAAGGGAGATTTACGCGAGAAAAGGGTTCGAGGGGGATCTCTTGGACCGGGTGGTGGACACCATTACGGCGGACAAAGAGCGATGGATCGATGTCATGATGAAGGAAGAATTGGAAATGGTCGAAGATACCCGATCTCCTGTGGCATCGGCTGCCGCCACCTTTGCCTCCTTCGTGGTGGTGGGTACTGTTCCTTTGCTGGCTTTTGTGGTGCATGCATTTTGGAACCCATCGGGCCTTCATCTTGCTGCACCGCTTACCTTGTTTTGGATCGCAGCGGCAATGACCTCGGTAGGCTTTGTGGTGATTGGTTGGATGAAATCCAGGGTTACGAATGTCACCCCGTGGCGAGGAATGCTGGAGACTTTGGTTCTGGGATCAGCCGCCGCAACATTATCTTTTGTAGCGGGATTCCTGCTTGAAAAATGGTTAGGTGCCTTGTAATTAATCGATGTTTTAATTCAATACACAGAATGAATATGATTCCTGAACTTAAGTTTTCCAAGGCTCCCGCCTCGGCAGCCATCGCCAAGGTTTATGGGGATCTTGCTTCCCTTAAAGCCTCATCCTTGCCTGTTGATTGGATTAAGGTGATGGAGCATCACGGTTATCCTGAAGGTGAATGGATCCAAGTAGCCCTCGCTCCTGGTGCAGCTTGGCTGTACATTGCTCGCCCACCGGCAACTCGTTACGGGGTTGATGGGGAATATCGAGCTTTAGAAGAATTCAGAAAGGCGGGCCATCGTTTGGAGCGCCTTTGTAAAGGCCACAAAATCAAAACCCTTCAGACTGAGTTTCATCCATCCCAAGGCAAAGGCCATGAAGCCCTCTTGGAGGGTTTGCTGTTGAGTTCCTATCGATTTGACCGATACCTTAAGTCTTCCAATAAAGCTGCAGCGGGCAAGGCTTCCTCCGATAAGGAATCGAAACGCTTATCGGTACATCCGGTTAACCTCGGTAAAGATGCATTGTTGGAACTTGCAGAGCTCTGCCGTGCCGTTATCAAGGCGAGGGATTTGGTGAATGAGCCTCAATCGGTTTTGGGGGCGGTGGAATTGGCAAAGGCCTTCAAGGCCATGGGTAAAGAGTCCGGGTTCAAGGTCAATGTTTGGAACCAAGCCCGAATTCAGCAAGAGGGGATGGGGGGGATCTTGGCGGTGAACCGGGGATCGGTTCGTCCACCGACTTTTACCATCATGGAGTATAAACCGGCGAATGCGGTCAACAAAAAACCGATTGTCTTGGTCGGTAAAGGGGTGGTTTACGATACAGGAGGTCTTAGCCTGAAGCCAACACCCGGAAGTATGGATTCCATGAAATGCGATATGGCCGGCGCTGCCGCTGTGGGCGCAACCATGCAAGCCATCGCCAAAAACAGCTTACCGGTTTATGTAATTGCCTTGGTTCCCGCTACGGATAACCGACCTGGAGGGGATGCCTATGCCCCTGGAGATATTATTCGAATTTCGGACGGTACCACGGTGGAGGTTTTGAACACCGATGCGGAGGGACGTTTGATTTTGGCGGATGCCCTGCATTATGCCAAGCGTTACAAGCCCGAATTGGTGGTGGATCTAGCTACCCTCACCGGCTCAGCCGTGATGGCTTTGAGTTCACATGCCACACCCTGCATGGGAACGGCAGATAGGAACCAGATGCAAGCCATGGTGGATGCAGGATTTCGTTGTTACGAAAGGCTAGTGCCCATGCCTATCTGGGAGGAGTACGACGATATGATCAAAACTTCCGTGGCTGATCTCAAGAATATTGGTGGTAGGGAAGCGGGAGCGATCACCGCAGCCAAATTCCTGGAACATTTTACCGATTACCCTTGGCTCCATTTGGATATCGCCGGGCCTGCCTTTCTTGATGCAGAGAGTACGTACCGCGGCAAACACGGCACCGGTCACGGGGTTCGCCTTCTGTATGCGTACTTGCGCCATCGGGTCATGTCGTCCAAGGCTCCTGCTCAAGCTGCCACTTCCCGGACTTCCTCCAAATTCAACAAAAAATCACAATGACCTCCAATTCAGAGTCCAAGAAGGTCATCGGCTTCAGTTCAGGAGACCTTAACGGTGTGGGTCTTCCTTTGTTAATGAAGATTTTTACCGATCAACGGATATTGCAAATGTGTACGCCCATCTTGTACGCATCGGGCAAGGTGGTAGGCTTCTACCGCAAAGACATGGGTCTGCAGGATTGGAATTACAACATGATTCAGGACCCATCCCAGGCCCATCCCCGTAAATTCAATTTGATCAATTGTTGGCAAGAAGAACTCAACATCCAGCCTGGAGTGGCCGATCCCAAATTATCCAACTTTGCCAGGCTTTCTCTCCATCGAGCCACGGTCGATTGCCTCCACGGTCGTATCCATGGACTGGTGACTTTGCCGATAGACAAGAACCTTATGCAGTCCGAGGAATTTCAATTTCATGGACATACCGAGTTTCTCGAAGATGCCTCTCGATCGCACGGTGCAGCTCAGGCCAAATCCTTGATGTGGTTGGTTGCGGATTCCTTGAGGGTGGCTACTCTTACCGGGCATGTACCGCTGCAGGAGGTTCCCGAACGAATAACCCAGGCATCACTTGCACACAAAATCAAGGAAATGCAATCCTCACTGGCTTTTGATTATGCCATTAACAAGCCTCGGATTGCGGTGCTTGGTCTAAACCCTCATGCAGGTGACGGCGGCCTTCTGGGCCAAGAGGAAATGAATATCATCCAACCGGCAATTCGGCAAATGAGGGAACAGGGGATCTTGGTTTTTGGTCCCTACGGCGCCGATGGGTTTTGGGGAACCGGGGCTTGGTCTAAATTTGATGCGGTCTTGGGGATGTACCATGACCAGGTCCTTATCCCTTTCAAGACCTTGGCATTTGAACAGGGGGTTAATTTTACCGCTGGGCTTCCATTCGTTCGTTGTTCTCCTGATCATGGACCCGCTTTTGAAAAGGCGGCTGAACGCAAGGCCAGCCCATCCTCGCTTTTGCATTCCATATTTTGCGCTTTGGACCGTCTCCGAATGCGGGCTGAGCAAGAAGATTTGGCGGCCCATGCCTTGGTTAAATCAAAATCAAATCAAGAATTAGAGCATTCAGAGTGAGCTTGAAGGCTTAAAGCCTTAAATTTTGCGTATTTTTGCGGCCCTGATATGAAGGCTAATAGCCCTTTTGCTGCCTACGATATCCCCCTGCAGGCCATGCCTAACGGGGAGCATCGCTATTCCTTTGCCTTGAAGGGGGATTTTTTTGGACTTTTTGAGGCCTCATTGATTAACGAGGCTCAAATCCAGGTCGACTTGCAAATCCACCGTATGGGGTCTCGATTGGACTGCACTTTTCGTTCAGAAGGGAGCATGCAAGTCGGTTGCGCCCGCTGTTTGGAGCCTTTGGGATGGCCTATTCAAGACGAGTCACACCTCGTGGTCCAGTGCAGCGACAACGTTTCGGAGCTTGATTCAGACGAAATTCTCGTTTTGCCAAGCGGAGCAATCTCCTGGAATGTGGCTCAATTTATTTACGAGAGCATACACTTGCATTATCCCCTCCGAGCCGTATGCGATGAGGCCGCTCTGCCATGTCGATCCCAAGAACCTTGGTCTGAACAAGGCCTGCTCACCTACCAAACTTCCGATAATTCCCCCACCGACCCGCGTTGGGATCGCCTCAAACATGTTAATCTTCAATAGCCATGCCAAATCCTAAACACCGCCATTCCAGAAGTCGCCGTGATAAGCGCCGTGCCAACGACCATGCAGCTTTGGCAACCCTGGCAACTTGCCCAACAACCGGCCAGCCTCATCTTTTTCACAGGGCCCATTGGTTCGAAGGCAAAATGTACTATAAGGGTAAGGTCGTTATCGATACCCAAGCGTAATTGCTTCGGTCATAATGACCTCCAATTTATCGCCTTCCGTTGTTGCGGCCATTACCGGTGTCCATGCTTGGGTTCCACCTCATGTGGTCACCAACCAGGATTTAACCCGGTATATCGATACAACGGACGAATGGATCTACACGCGTTCCGGGATACGAGAGCGTCGTTGGTTGCAAGATGATTCCTTGGCCTCCTCGGATATGGGGGTAGAAGCGGTCAAAGGCTTGCTCGCCAAAAAGGGCATGAGTCCCCTTGACATTGATTTGATTATTTGTTGCACGGCGACCCCCGACATGATGTTTCCCGCCACGGCTAACATTATTTCAGACAAGATTGGCGCTCACAATGCAGTAGGTTACGATTTATCCGCTGCCTGTTCAGGGTTCCTCTATGGGCTGAGCACCGCCACGGCTTTTGTTGAATCCGGCAGATTTCGCAAAGTGGTGGTGGTTGGAACCGACAAAATGACCTCCATTACGAACCTAGCAGATAGAACTACAGCATTTCTGTTTGGTGATGGAGCGGGTGCAGTTCTGGTGGAGCCCAGCGTAAACGAATACGGGATCCGGGATATTCTCCTCAAAAGTGACGGTTCAGGTCGTCATTACCTGTACCAGAAGGCAGGAGGATCGCAGAGACCGGCCTCGCACGAAACCGTGGATAATCGAGAACACTTTATACATCAAGAAGGCAAAACGGTATTCAAATTTGCCGTAACCGGCATGGCCGATGTGGCTGCAGAAATCATGGAACGAAACCAATTAACATCGGATGACATCGCTTGGCTGGTTCCGCATCAAGCCAACAAACGCATCATTGATGCCACTAGGGAAAGAGCGGGTCTCCCGGAATCCAAGGTTATGGTCAACATTGATCGCTACGGCAATACCACCAACGGTACCATTCCAATTTGTCTATGGGAATGGGAATCACAGCTTAAACCCGGAGATAATTTAATTCTTGCCGCTTTTGGTGGGGGATTTACTTGGGGATCCATTTGGCTTCAATGGGCCTATTCATCTTGACATTTTAATTCATTATACGAATGGCATCAACATCAGAATTTCGCAACGGCCTTTGCCTCAAATTCAACAACGACATTTATCAGGTGGTTGAATTTCTGCATGTAAAACCCGGCAAAGGGGCAGCCTTTGTGCGCTCCAAGCTCAAAAGCTTGACCAACGGCAGGGTTCTTGAAAACACGTTTCCCGCAGGAGCCAAGATCGATCCTGTCCGCGTTGAAACACGCGAGTATCAATTTATCTACAAAGACGACTTGGGTTACCATTTCATGGATTCCGAGTCCTTTGAACAAAACTCTTTGGAGGAATTCAAGATCAATTCCCCTCAATTTTTACAAGAAGGGGCTGTTTGTCTTGTACTCGTGAATACCGAGGATGAATCGGTCTTGACCTGCGAATTGCCTCATCACATCGAAATGACCGTTACCTACACGGAGCCCGGTTTGCGTGGCGATACGGCATCTGGAACAGCCTTGAAAGCCGCTATTGTGGACGATGGCCCTACGGTTCAGGTGCCTTTGTTTGTAAATCAAGGCGATAAGATCAAAATTGACACCCGTACCGGCGATTATGTGGAGAGGGTGAAGTAGATTCGTTAAGTTTAGTCTGTTTTTTTCAAAATCAACGCCATGGAAATCAAAGAAATTCAAGAATTAATCCGTTTTGTCTCCAAATCGGGGGTTTCAGAAGTGGAAATCGAGAAAGAAGGTTTCAAAATTCATATCAAAACGGGGTCAACGATGCCTGCATCCCCGGTTTACGCCATTGCACCCGCAACAGCACCTGTTGCTCCCATGGCGCCAGCAACGATCCCTGCTGCTGAACCGGCCTTGGCATCATCGAAAACAGCGGGATCATCCCCTCCGTCAGGCACCGTGGTCAAAGCCCCGATGGTGGGCACCTTCTATCGCTCTGCTGGACCTGACAAGGAAGCCTTTGTGAAGGTGGGGGATAAGGTCCAAAAAGGGCAAACCCTCTGCATCATAGAGGCCATGAAATTGTTCAACGAAATCGAAGCTGAATTTGCTGGAACGGTTATGGAAATTTTTGCAGAGAATGCTGCACCGGTGGAATTTGATCAGCCACTATTTGTGATCGCACAATCCTAAATACCTGCCGTGTTCAAGAAAATTCTCATCGCCAACCGTGGTGAAATTGCATTGCGAATTATCCGCACCTGCAAAGAGATGGGTATTCAAACCGTAGCGGTTTACTCTACAGCGGACAGGGACAGCCTTCATGTTCGCTTTGCAGACGAGGCTGTGTGCATTGGCCCTCCTAAATCAGCCGATTCCTACCTCAATATCCAACAGATCCTTGCAGCAGCAGAGATCACCAACGCGGATGCAGTTCATCCGGGGTATGGCTTTCTCTCCGAAAATGCTCGTTTCGCTGAGGTCTGCCGGGATTATAACATTAAATTTATCGGACCCACCCCTGAGTCCATTCGGAGCATGGGTGACAAAATTACCGCCAAAGAAACCATGAAAAAGGCGGGTGTTCCCACGGTCCCCGGATCCGATGGTTTGTTAGGGTCGGATGCTGAAGCCAAAGCCCTTGCCAAAGAAATCGGTTACCCTGTGATTGTGAAGGCAACCGCTGGCGGTGGGGGTAGGGGCATGAGGGTGATTTGGAAGGAAGAAGAGCTCGTTCCTGCAATGGAATCGGCGCGCATGGAATCGGCCGCGGCCTTTGGGAACGATGGATTGTACATGGAGAAATACATCGAAGAGCCAAGGCATATCGAAATCCAAGTCGTTGGAGACCAATTCGGTAAGGCATGCCATCTCAGCGAACGCGATTGTTCTATTCAACGCAGGCACCAGAAGTTGATCGAAGAATCTCCTTCACCGTTCATGACCGATGAGCTCCGAACCCGAATGGGAGAGGCTGCTATTCGAGGAGCAATGGCTGTTCAATACGAAGGCGCAGGCACTATTGAGTTTTTGGTGGATAAGTACCGCAACTTTTATTTCATGGAGATGAACACCCGAATCCAGGTGGAGCATCCGGTGACCGAGGAAGTGATCGATTATGATCTTATCAAAGAACAAATTAAAGTAGCTGCAGGCATACCGATCTCTGGCAAAAGTTATATTCCCAACATGCATGCCATCGAGTGCCGAATTAATGCTGAAGATCCTTACAATGATTTTAGGCCATCGCCAGGCAAAATTACCACTTTGCATGTCCCTGGGGGTCATGGAGTCCGTGTAGACACTCATATTTATTCGGGTTATGTTATACCGCCTTATTACGATTCCATGATTGCCAAATTAATTACCGTGGCCCAAACCAGGGAAGAAGCAATCGCGACCATGGAAAGAGCACTCTCTGAATTTGTCGTGGAAGGTGTGAAAACGACCATTCCCTTTCATCAAAAAATGCTTAAAGACCCTAATTTTATTTCCGGAAATTTCAATACCCAGTATTTGAATCATTGGAAAATGTCATGAGTCAGGTTGAACCCGTTCAAGTTTTTGCGGAATCTACGCCGAATCCTACCGTGATCAAATTGATCACCAACAGGGCCTTGTTGCCTGGTCATTTGTTGGAGATAAACCGTACCAACGATCTTGGATTGAGCCCATTGGGATCCAGATTGCTGGAGTTCGAAGAAATTCTTTCGGTGATGATTTCCAATTCGTTCGTTTCCTTAACGCGACAGCCTCATGCAGAATGGTCTGATCTCACCGCGGTGTTGCGGGATTTCATGAGCCATTACCTGCAATCCGATTTGCCTATCGTGGACAAAGCCTTATGGGAAATTCATGGGGCTTCCTTGGCCATTGATGCAAGCAGTACCGTGGTGACCCGCCTTGGAAATGATGGGAATGAATCTTTGGCCAACGATCCTGTAGGGGGTAGTTTCCAGCGAAATCCACAAATTGAATCCAAAATTGAAGAAATCCTTAAGGATTATATACAACCTGCCGTAGAACAGGATGGGGGTGCGATTCAGTTTAAATCGTTCAACCCTGAGTCAGGACTTGTCAAGGTTGTGTTGCGTGGGGCATGCAACGGTTGTCCCTCCGCATCGCTAACCCTCAAGGCCGGAATTGAAAACCTTCTGAGGCGAATGGTCCCTGAAGTGAAGGAAGTCGTTGCGGATTAACTTACGGGAAACCAAACGCTTACGGCTTTTCTTCATAAGGGATGAATCCAAAACTTAATGAAGATTTTTATCATCGTCTCCTCTATTCATGGGAAGCTGATGATTTTGAGGTAAATGAAGCCCGTCAATGGGGCATGTTGTGGGACAAGGAGTGCAAGGATCAGCAATTGAAATTCAATCGATGTTACCAAAGTCGATTGGTATCTGCCTACGCAAGCACTATTGAGTCTGCAGCGAAAGCGACTTTCTTGGGGTCAGATTCTGTGGAAGTCCCTGAGACTTTGATAACCCATAGTCCCAATGAAGGCTGGCGAATTGGGTCGTTAATTCCATGTAACCAAGGTTCGTTGTCCTCCTTGATTCAGGAGGCGTTGGATGGAGGGGTGGATGCTTTGGCCTTAGTGGGTGAACAGCCAACGATTGCTGAATTTATGACTGCCTCTGTAGGTATAGGTTGGAATTATTTATTGGCCGATTTTCGGGAATGGGACTACGATTCTTCCCTGAATTTGTGGGAGCATTGGTGCGCAAAAAGCGGTGTTGATCCATCGGTATTGGAATTGCAGGGTGAATTGTGGGGATGCAATTCCTTATTAAGTGCCTCTAGTGCTTTAGAATACCAAGTTGCCTTGCGTGACTCGGTGTACAAAGCCGCTCAATACACCGAGAGGTTTCCAAAGGCATCTCCTGTTTTGTTCAGGGAAGAAGCTTTGTTGAAGGCCGGATTGCACTCATGGGAAGCCATTGCGGTGATTTTAACCATGACGGTGGACTGGCTAGAGACCTGGGGCAAAGGTGAGCCTCATCCGCCCCTTGCGGTTGAACGTTGTCCAGGGGTTAAGTTGATGGAAGAGATTGCTTTGCAATCCGTTGTTGGCAAGGCTTTTCAGGAACTGTGTCCTACCTCCCAAACCGTTCGGCTTATGGCCAGATCAAGATCAGAGGGGGCGGAAGGGTTAGACGGTTCTCGTGAATTGTTGGGCATGTCCATGGCTGTTCTTGCTTCTGCCTTGGGCGGTGCAAACACTATTTTTCTTCAGGACCTGAATGGCGCTTTGAAAGGGATTTCCTACGACGATCAACGTCGTTTACCTCGGAATTTACAACTTTTGTTAAGGGATGAAGCCATGTTGGCCAAGTCCACGGGGTTGGTCCGTGGTGCGGCAACGGTGATTGCCTTGGAGAAAGCCGCATGGGAGTCCATTTCCGAGGTTTTGGCTCAAATTCAAAACCATGGTGGCGCCTTTGCTTGGTTGAAGCGGCGCCTTGCTCCAACGGAATCCACAATCCTGCCCGATGAGGCATCCATCACCACGGTTCCTTGGGTCAAACAGGTTACCGTCAAAATCCAATCGACTCCCAATGCCCTTGTTCCCCACTGGGAATCCGGTACAGCACCCTATGTGCGAGGACCCTATGCGAGCATGTACACCCAAAGGCCATGGACCGTACGGCAATATGCCGGCTTCAGTACCGCATCCGATTCCAATGCCTTTTACAAACGCAATCTGGCAGCGGGCCAAAAGGGTCTCTCGGTTGCCTTCGATTTGCCGACTCATCGTGGGTACGATTCGGATCACCCACGAGCCGTAGCGGACGTTGGGAAGGCGGGCGTTGCCATTGACTCGATCGAGGATATGAAATGCTTGTTCAAGGATTTGCCCTTGGACCAATTGTCGGTAAGCATGACCATGAACGGGGCCGTTGTTCCGGTTTTGGCCTTCTTTGTAGCCGCGGCCCAAGAAAGTGGGGTAACCCCGGATAAGCTTACGGGAACGATACAGAACGATATCCTCAAGGAGTTCATGGTTCGCAACACCTACATCTATCCTCCTGAATACTCCATGCAAATTATTGCAGAGATTTTTCGGTATTGCTCCAAGAAAATGCCAAAGTTTAATTCCATCAGTATTTCCGGCTACCATATGCACGAGGCAGGGGCTCCTGCCGAATTGGAATTGGCCTATACCCTTGCCGATGGCATGGAATATCTCCGATACGGAATGCAGGCGGGTCTGGATATCGATGATTTTGCCCCAAGGTTATCCTTCTTTTGGGCAACAGGAATGGATTTTGTGAGTGAAATCGCCAAGCTCCGCGCTGGCAGGTTGTTGTGGTCCAGAATTACCAGGGAATTTGGGGCCAAGGATCCCAAATCCATGGCCTTGCGTACCCATTGCCAGACCTCAGGATGGAGCTTGACGCGGCAGGATCCGTACAACAATATCACCAGAACCTGTGTCGAAGCCTTGTCCGCGATCCTGGGAGGAACCCAAAGCCTGCACACCAATGCACTTGACGAAGCCATTGCGCTCCCCACCGATTATTCCGCCAAAATCGCCAGAGATACCCAATTGTTCTTGCAACGGGATTCCGGTTTATGCCAATGGGTGGATCCTTTGGGTGGATCTTTGTTGTTGGAACAACGAACACAAGAATTGGTCCGCGGAGCCTTGATTCGAATCCAAGAAATTGAAGAATCAGGGGGGATGACTCGAGCCATGGAAAGTTCATTGCCCAAACGGCGTATCGAGGAAGCCGCTGCCATCAAACAGGCCCGTATCGATACGGCCGCGGAAATTATCGTGGGCGTGAATGCTTACCGCATGTCGGAATCGGCTACATCCCTGGAGATTCCTTTGCTCAAGGTGGATCACCAAGCGGTCTTTGCTAACCAAAAGGCCTCCTTGGAACATCTCCGCGCAACCCGCGATTCCAAACGAGTGCAGCAATGCCTGGAGGCTTTGACCGAATGTGCCCTTCGAATGAAAAAGGCTAGCGAATTGCAGGCCCAAGGCCATGCGGTACCAAACGAAGGCTATGGTCTTATGGAATTGGCCGTGGAAGCGGCTTTGCAAAGAGCTTCCTTGGGTGAAATTTCCTCGGCTCTTGAGTTAGCGTTTGGCAGATATACCGCCAAGCCTTTTACTTTGCAAGGGGTTTATGCCCGTCAAATCATGAACGATCCTTCGTTTGAATCGGCGCGTATGGCGGTCGAGGCCTTTGAAAGCCAACAAGGTCGAAGGCCTCGAATCCTGGTGGCCAAACTGGGCCAAGATGGTCACGACCGTGGGGCCAAAATAATCGCTACAGGATTTGCGGATTTGGGTTTTGATGTGGACCTGGGGCCGTTGTTCCAAACCCCGGAAGAATGCGCCAAGCAAGCCGTCGAGAATGATGTCCATTGGGTGGGTGTTTCCTCCTTGGCTGCAGGACATTTGACGTTGATTCCGGCCCTTATGCAAGCCTTGCACCATCTTCAAGCCGACCATATACGGGTGGTCGTGGGTGGTGTCGTTCCACCGGAGGATTATGAATCCCTCAAGCGGGCCGGTGTCCAATCTGTGTTCGGTCCTGGGACACGTTTATCCGAGGCGGCCATTGAAATCCTGCAAGGATGGATGAACAGGCCCGATTCTCGTTAGGGACAGGCATTCGATGAAAACGATTTAGGGCATGGATACGCATCAACGGTTGGAGGCTTTGATTCGCGGGGAGCGTTTGGCCCTTGCAAGAGCCATAACATTGGTCGAAAGTCGCAAGGCAGAAGATCGCAAGGCAGCCACCGAGTTGATGATTGGGGTGGACAAACATCTGCAAAGCATTCCTCATCAGAACACAGGTAATCAGCTCCCTGCACGATGGACAATGGCCATTACGGGGCCGCCGGGTGTTGGCAAAAGCACCTTTATCGACCAATTAGGCCGGCAATTAATCGATCGCGGTCATCGTGTAGCGGTTTTGGCCGTTGATCCATCCTCTGCTCGGAGCGGTGGCAGCATTCTCGGTGACAAAACAAGGATGCAAGTTTTGTCTACCCGCGATGAAGCCTTTATCCGTCCCTCTCCTTCCGGGGTTACCCATGGTGGTACGAACTCCGCCACCAAAGAAGCCATCGACCTCTGCCTCGCTGCGGGTTACGATACGGTCTTGGTTGAAACCGTTGGTGTAGGTCAGAACGAAATTGCGGTTTCGGATTTGGTAGATTGGACCCTCTTGTTATTGATGGGACGCTCTGGAGATGATTTGCAGGGGATCAAAAGAGGAATTGTGGAAGCTGCAGACATGGTCCTGGTGAACAAAGCCGACGGGGAAGGGTATGAACCTGCTTTGGAGACGCAACGATATTATCAATCCGCCTTATCCTTGTTTCCACCACATAGCTTGCCGGGATGGAAGGTTCCTTGTTTGGCCATAAGTGCCGTGCAAGAGGTGGGTTGGGATTCCTTTTGGTCTGCATTCGAGGAACTGCAAGCTTTACCAAGGTTAGCTGATTGGGTCCATCACAAAAGGACTGATCAGAGGGTATTCAACTTTTATCGTAGGCTTAATCAAGCCTTGTTGGAACATTGGTCTTCATCGCATTCCAAAAGCGCTTATGCTGATTTGGAATCTGCCCTGCGTTCAGGACAACTTAGTCCTGCCCAAGCCGTTTCGGAAAGCCTACTGGCTTGGGGCTTCGAGGATTCGGGAGAAAAAGGCCTTTAAACGGGCACGTTACCCAATGCTTGGAGCATGGCCAAACCATCTTCAAGACTTAACAAAGGATGCACCGCCCGCTCAGGATGAGGCATCAAACCCATGACCTTGCCGTTGGTGCTGCAAATTCCTGCAATATCATCCAAGGAACCGTTAGGATTGGAGGCCCCGCCGACTTTACCATGAGGGTCGCAATAGCGAAACATAATTCGGTCCTGATCTTGAAGGGCTTTGAGACCATCATGGTCCACATGATATCGCCCTTCACCGTGGGCTATTGGGATTCTTAATGGTTTTGTAGGGTCCAAGGATGCGGACATGCCGGCTAATTGGCTGCTAGGCTTCAGGTAAACGTCCTGGGAAATAAACATTCGGGAAGTGTTACGCAACAAGGCCCCTGGCAATAGACCGGCCTCTGTCAAGATTTGGAAACCGTTGCAAATTCCAAGGACCATCCCCCCACGTTTTGCATGGGCCACAATCGCATTCATGATGGGCGCAAAGCGAGCTATAGCCCCGGATCGCAGGTAATCTCCGTAACTGAATCCACCAGGGAGGACTACCAGGTCGCAGCCTTCGGTACTGGTTTCTTTGTGCCAGAGCATTTTGGTCGAAAATCCCAGGACTTCTTCAAAGGCCAAACGCGTGTCCATATCGCAATTGGATCCGGGAAATACGACGATACCTACGTTCATAATTTTAATTTGGATGTTAGGGCGAAAATAAGAAGATAAAAATTAAATCATTGATACTAGAGGACTCTTAGGGGTTCCACAAAAACAAAAATAACCAAAGTAAAAAAAAGACATCTTGAACCCAGCGGCCATCCTTCCAGTGCAGGAAACTATTTACCCACCATGCCGTCCAAGGCGCAAGTAGGGCTAGAAACGTCCACGGGTCAGCCTCAAAAAAAACAAAGACAGGAACTAAAAAAAGGCTTAACCACAGCCACTGAAAGTTTAGCGTTCTTTGAAATTTAGATAATGCAGTAAGTCCCCAAAAATGAAGTAGAATTCCTGAGGCCGCAGAGGCCAAGACCAGGATGAGATACCATGGTATTTTATAGCTTGGTAAATTCACTAACCATAATTCAGAATGATTTGTGAAGGAATAGTGTGGCCAATCCCTATAGACAACCCATCGAAAGGCTGACCAATAATACGCCGGAAGTAGACAGGCAATGATCCAAACGAAACTGCTTCGAAGCGGATTAGTATTCCAAATCCATAGAGCCGATAGACCAAATAATATGAGAATGCTAGACAAAGGGACAAATGCCGTAGAGACACCAATTGCTAAACCCGAACCCAATAAACTTATCATGGACTCTTTCTTCTGAAACTGTATCCATAGGCCCATGAAAACTGCAATCCATAATGAGGACCATAAGTAGTTTATGTTCAATTCATTCAAATGCAGAGAGAAATAGCAGATTGCCCATGAGGGGAACCATAAGCTATATTCGTAGTCGTTCTTTAGGTTCGAAAGTAGGCGTGAATCAATAAGGTAGGAGGTAAACGCGTTTATTCCAAAAATTCCCAAGACCATAGCCAAAGAAGGTAATTGGGCCTTGCCTTCCATGTGCCAAAATGGGGTTGGGGTCAATACATAATGACCAATCCCGAGGATTATGGTTAATATAAGGCCTGTAATTATGTAGTTCCATGGGGCCATTACACGCGCAAACCACTTGGAAATCATGGCTGTGTGCAATGAAAGTAAAGGAGACCACCTCTATTACCTTTTTGGGAGGGAATAAGTGAGCAGAATGGATCGATTACAAAAGATTTTGACCATTCCGGCTGTAAATTTTTAAGAAAATCATGGGACTCGGTAGGGTAAACATTTCCGTTTGGATGAATGGTTAAGATGAAGGGAACAGTTTTGTTATTCATGCTCTGATACCCTGTTAATAGCATAGTCCCCCCAAGCTCAAAACTTTGGTTTTCGTGATATTTATTTTGTTCTGCAGTTGTAAGATTCATGGGCACGATTTGGCTCCATTTTTCAGTACCATCTGAATGAAGATTGGATATGACGACATCATTGGAGTGAAATCGTATGATTTCTCTGTAGATGGGCATTCCCTGGCTGTATTGAATCAGGGTTTCTGAAGATTTAAAGCGTCTTCGCCATATTAACGTTGTACTAAGGTCGTTATGAAAAATAGCCTTTAAATATGATAAATCCATCAGATTCAAATTGCCCTCATTAGCTCTGAACTCCGAGATATTCCTTTTCATTGCTGGATTGAATGGATAATATACCGACCTTAATGAATAGGATCTTTTAAGTGAATCTTGGCTAAGGGAATACGTGCTTGTTCCCACAGGCCATTGGCTTTTTGGATCCATCACAAATCCATGTACCAAGGCGAGGTTATTGGGTGATTGGGTGGTCAATACAAGGTCTTGGTCCAATACTTCGGGCTGGTTTAAGGGAAAAGCCTCCACTCTGTTTTGGGAGATGTCAACAGCCGCCAAGCCCCATTGTGGGTTGTTTCTTTCTTTTCGGTTTTTTTTAAACCGAAACAGAAAGTAAATTTGATTTTCGTTGTACAGTTGAAGGGGAAGGCATTTGACAAAAAACACGCCATTCAAAAAATCATCAACCTCGTTGGACAAGGTGAATACCATGGATCTTGGTGGAAGGTCAGCGGATAACTGTCGAATTAAATTAAGTGTTATACGATTTTTAGAACAGCTTGTATGGATTAACCAAGGCCTTTTTTGATTGTTGTCCTGTGGTATTGAAAATTCAAGAAAGTCTTCCGGATCATTATTTTTTGTTTCGAACAAAAGTTTCGGTTCGTTTGGCTTAATGCTGTCTTTTGGAATTGACGCAATAAACAAGCCATGATCCCCATTGGAAGCATTAAATAAATCAAAAATCAATTGGGTGCCCGTATCTGTGTCCAAAACCTCGTGAATTCTACTTTGCTCATAGAACTTGGGAAGGTTCAGCGACTGTTTAACTTGCATCCGAAGGTTTCTATTTTCAATTTTCGATTTTCCTTTGGCATGGACAAGAAACCAAACGTTGCCTTTACCTTGACCCAAAATAGTCCAATTTTTGGTCTCGCGATAGTTATTTGGTAAACTTTGCCAAGCCGTTTGAACAACTTGAGATTTCACGAGGCTAAAGTGTGGCCATAAGGCCAAAAGCAAATAGAGAATTTGAATTTTGGAGATTGACATTAAGGTCCGCAAAATGTTCAGCACTAAAGGTATCTTTGAGTTAGGATGTCTACCTTCAAAGTTAACTTGGACCAACGTAATGACGCATCACCATTCCTTTGGGTTTTGGTTGATCCAGATCGTTTTGAGGAGTCCAACCTAAATTTCATTTTAGATCCAAATTTAGCCAGCATTTTGAGCGGTTTTTTGGTGGGAAGTAGTTTGCAAACAACATCATCCTACGATCAATTTCTTGAAAATTTCCGTACCAAAACCATCCTGCCTCTTGTCTTGTTTCCTGGTTCAGGAATGCAAATTTCGTCGCATGCCGATGGCTTATTGCTCCTTACGCTAATCTCGGGAAGAAATCCGGAGTATTTGATTGGACAACATGTTGCTTACGCCGCATCGCTACGAGATTCAGGATTGGAACTTATTCCCACCGGGTATTTGCTGATCGATGGGGGTAAGTCTACTACCGCCCATTACATGACCCAAACCTTACCGATCCCCAGCGATAAGCCGGATATAGCGGCCATTACGGCTTTGGCGGGGTCACAGTTAGGCCTCAAGGTCATTTATTTGGATTGCGGCTCCGGGGCGCTGAGGCCGGTTTCTGAGGCCATGGTGGCAGCGGTACGTCAGGCCGTTGATTTGCCCATTATTGTCGGAGGAGGAATAAACAGTGCTGAGCAAATCCTTGCTTTAAGGCAGGCGGGGGCCGATTGGATCGTTGTTGGAACCGCGATTGAACAGAATCCAGCGATTCTTACGGAAATCACCTATAAGCTTCGTGCTAAGGCCCTTGGTTCCGAGGCTCATCCACCAAGAGTAGGGTGAGGTTAAGGCCCATAAAGGCACTCAAGCCAGCTTGGGTACTCCAAGTGCAATCCAGCCAAGTACTCAGGAACCAAACAAGGGCCACGGCTTCCCAAAGGGATTGGTGATAAAGGCAACGCTTGGTCCACCACAGCGCCCAAGCCCCCAAGGCCAACAAAATGGCCGGGAAACCCAAATGCACGCCCAATTCCAGCCATTGATTATGCGGCCGATTGAATGGAATTTCGAGGGGATGATCCTGAAAAAGGGGTTTAGCAACTTGATTCAGGTCACCACTGCCCACCCCCAACCAGGGATTTTTACAAAGTAGGTTCCAATACGTATTCCAATAGGTGAATCGCATGCCAATGGACGAAAATTCAGGCTCCGAATGAGGGTAGCCCGCTTGACTTTCCCCGTACTCATGGATCGCCTCCAAAAAGGGCCTTCGAATGGATGAAAAGCTCATCCAACCCACCACCACCAACAAACCCAAGCCCATGACCAAGAGCAAGCGTTCCTTGACCTTGGTCCATTCTTTCCAGGCCATCCAACCCAAACCCAGCACCAACGCAACCTGACCAATTCGCCCTTCCATCCAAATTAATCCCAAGAGGCAAAGCAACAGCAAAGCAATTCCTATAGTCCTGGGAACAAACGGCACCTTGGCGCTTCTCCTCAACGAATGCAACAGCCAAAGACATGAAATAGCCAAAAACAAGCTAGCTCTTGGGCGTTGAACCAGCGGTGAGGGGATTTTTATGGTGCCTTCCCACAAGGGCAAACCGGTCCAATGTATCCATATGACCATCAAGGATACCACGAAGTTGCTAAGGACAAAGGCCCACCAAGCGAAAAGAATGGTCTTGGAACGAGGGCGTAGCGTTCCCCACATCAAGGGGAGGGTTATCCAATAATGTTTGGCGTTAATTTCCAAGAGCCAGCCTTGGAAGTCCTCGGAATAAAGTCCCCCAATAACATAGTACAGAAAGAGAAGGGGAAACCCCCATAGCCAGGAGTTTTGCGTCCAACGCTTCCACCTTGCTGCTCGTTCTTCACCTTTCCCCATGCCAGCCAGCCAGCACAAAGCCATGATACCTTCCGCCAGACTACCCGCCGCTTTGGATAGTGGGATGGAAGCAATGAACAGGATGACGGTCATTTGATAGACCGTGTTCCATGTCCATTGCATCTTCGGAAATTTCATGGAAGGACCGACGAGAGGGGCGAGCATTGTTTGGCCACTTTTCTTCCAAAATAACGATGAGAGGACCATTATCCGTACTTTTGACCACTTTATGTTCAATACAATCGAAGAGGCTATACAGGCCATATCCCTCGGCCAAATCATTATCGTGGTGGATGACGAGGACCGCGAGAACGAAGGAGATTTTGTGGCCGCCGCGTCCAAGGTGAATGCGGAGATGATCAATTTCATGGCCACCCATGGTCGCGGCTTGATTTGTGCTCCTCTTCCCGAAGAACGGTGCAAGGCCTTGGACCTCACGCCCATGGTGACTCGCAACACCACTTCCCACCAAACCCCATTCACCGTGTCCGTAGATTATCTGGGTGATGGTTGCTCCACAGGGATTTCTGCACCCGACCGTGCAAGAACCATACAGGCCTTGATGGACCCCAGGTCCAAACCAGAAGATTTCGGTAGGCCAGGGCATATTTTTCCTTTGATGGCTCGCAAGGCAGGGGTCTTGCGCAGGGCAGGCCATACGGAAGCGGCGGTTGACTTTGCACGGTTGGCAGGGTTGGAACCTGGAGGTGTTATTTGCGAAATCATGAATCCTGACGGGAGCATGGCCAGGTTGCCCGACCTCCGTCGTATTGCTGACCAGCACGACCTTCCTTTGGTGAGCATTCAGGATTTAATCGCCTACAGGCTACGGACAGAAAGCCTAGTCCACCGCTTGGTGGAGGTCGATTTACCGACCCTGTGGGGGGATTTCAAGTTGATAGCCTTTGGGCAAGAAGAGGGTACCCAAGAACATCTTGCCTTGGTCAAGGGATCTTGGGATATTCAGGAAGCTATTCCGGTGAGGGTGCATTCGTCTTGCATGACCGGGGACATCTTTGGTTCATGCCGTTGCGATTGCGGGCCTCAACTCCACAAATCCATGGAGATCATCCAGCAAAGAGGTCAAGGGGTGGTTCTTTACATGAACCAAGAAGGACGTGGTATCGGCTTAATTAACAAGCTCAAAGCCTACCAACTTCAAGAACAAGGAATGGATACGGTCGAGGCTAATTTGGCCCTGGGATTTGCCATGGATGAGCGTGATTACGGTATAGGGGCACAAATTTTGCGTAATTTGGGGGTGAACCGTATGGAGCTCATGACCAACAATCCCACTAAACGGGCAGGGTTGGTCGGATACGGATTGGAAGTGGTCGCGTATCTGCCGATTCCGGTCGAACCCAATCCTCATAATCTTCGGTACCTCACCACCAAACGGGACAAAATGGGCCATGACCTTCAATTACCTGGCAACCCGTGAAAACCAATTTTGAGCGCAGGGTTTTGCCCAACGGGCTCACCTTGCTTCTAAGACGCGATGACCAAACCCGAATGGGTTGCCTTAACCTGATGGTGCGTGTGGGTTCCAGGGACGAAAACCCTGACCAAACAGGCTTTGCTCATTTGTTTGAGCACTTGATGTTCTCCGGATCGAAGCATGTTCCCTCCTACGATCAGGTGGCCCAGAGTATGGGGGCTGAGAATAACGCATTTACTTCTAACGATTTAACTAATTATTACTTAACCTTTCCTGCACCTCAGTTGGAAGTCGCCTTATGGCTCGAAAGTGATCGAATGGGTTTTCCGCTTATTGACCAAAAGGCCCTGGACACCCAAAAACAAGTGGTGGTTGAGGAATTCAAAGAAAGGTATCTTAATCAGCCCTATGGAGATGCTTGGTTGGAATTAAGGGACTTGGCCTATCAGGTTCACCCTTACCGCTGGGCCACCATCGGCAAGGAAATTTCACATATAGAACAGGCCACCCTGGAACAGGTGCAAGCCTTTCGTAGGCGTTTTTATGCCCCGGATCAAATGATTTTAGGCATTAACGGCCCTTATGACCTGCCCCAAGTCGAAGAATGGGTAACGCGTTGGTTTGGCGAACTGGAGCCATCGGGGGATATTCGTCCATCCTATGCCGCAGAACCCCAACCTACGGGCATTAGGCGTCGAGAGAAACACGGGGCATACCCTGCACCGGCCTTGTACATGGCTTTTCCTATGCCGGGCAGAGCATCGGAGGACTATCATTCCTGCGATTTAATTACCGATGTATTGTCACGTGGCCAATCCTCCAGGCTGTTCAGAGGATTGGTCATGGATAGGCCCATGTTTTCGGATCTCAATGCCTACGTAACCGGTGACATGGATCCTGGGCTTTTGGTCGTGAGCGGGCATTGTGCGCAGGGCGTTTCGATTGATGATGCAGAAAATGCAGTTTGGGAAGAGTTGTACAAAATTGCTAATCATGGACCTAACCAAGATGAATTAAACAAAAGCCTTAATCAAATAGAAGCCTCCCTGGTGATGGGGAGGACCAACGGATTGAATGTCGCCATGAACCTCTGCTACTTTGAATTCCTTAGCCAGGCAGAAGATTTGGATCGTGAAATTGAAGCATATCGCAAGGTTACCCCTGATCGTGTTCG
>Ga0194128_10002671_pt1 | contig 28486 bp, 28 predicted proteins | sample TA2KigCa65mmetaG_FD_148650 | JGI IMG/M metagenome (GOLD analysis project Ga0194128, IMG submission 148650) | Freshwater microbial communities from Lake Tanganyika, Tanzania - TA2015037 Kigoma Deep Cast 65m | ecosystem: Environmental > Aquatic > Freshwater > Lake | place: Tanzania: Lake...
GCGGGATTCTGGATCCAGCTCGGCGCCTCGGTTGCGCTCGCGGCGAGCGGGATCGCGCTGAGCCTGCTCGCCCCCTCCGAGCGCTCGCCTTCGCGCCGCGCCTCGAGAGGGCCCGAGCCGGCGCGCCCCAAGGGCACGGCGGGGGCGGGCGCGTGAGCCGCGCCGGAGACCTGATCGCGGGCGGCTCGCGTTCGCAGCTGCTGCTCGTGCTCGGCTGCGCGGCCGGGGCGGCGCTGCTCGCGGGCTCGCAGTTCACGAACGTGTTCGAGCTGAAGCCGCCGGGCCAGGGCGTGCTGGGCACGGTCGAGGCCTCCGACCAGCACGGCTACGTGACCCTGGTCCTCGCCGGGCTCTCGCTGCTGCTGCTGGTGACCGCGATCGCCGCGAGCAGCGAGTCCCTCGCCCAGGGGGCCGCGTTCGCCGTCGCCGTCTGCGGGGTCGTCGCCCTGCTCATCTTCCTGCTGATCGACCTGCCGGACGCAGGCACGATCGGCGCTCTCGACGAGGACACCTTCCTCGACGCCGAGGCAGAGCCCGCAGCCGGCTTCTGGTTCGAGCTCGCCGGCTCCCTGCTGTTGACGGGCTGCGGCTCAGCGCTGGCTGCTCGAGGGATGACTTCCCCAGAGAAACCCGGGACCACCGGAACCGGGGCGTCGAAAACCGAGTCTGGCTAGGACGCAGGGAGGGCGGTGAAGCGAGCGCACTCGAAACGTGCGTGAGCGAACCGCCCGACCGAGGACGCCGCCAGGCGAAGGTTTGCAGGCGCCCCTACCAGCGATAATGGGCGAAGGCCTTGTTGGCCTGAGCCATCCGGTAGATGTCGTCCTTGCGCTTCCAGGCGTTGCCCTGCTGCTTGGACGCATCCAGGATCTCGTTCGCGAGTCGCTCCGACATCGACTTCTCGCCGCGCGCACGGGCGAACTCGACCAGCCAGCGGACCGCCAGCGTCCGAGCGCGCCTCGCGGGCACCTCGACCGGCACCTGGTAGGTGGCGCCGCCGACGCGGCGGGACCGAACCTCGAGCAAGGGCGTCAGCTGCTTGATCGCGTTTTCCAGCTCCTCGACCGGGTTGTTGCCGGTGCGCTCGCCGACGACCGCGAGGGCGTCGTAGGTGATCTGCTCGGCGACGGACTTCTTGCCGTCGGACATCACCTTGTTCACCACCTGCTGCACGAGGCCGCTCCGGTACAGCGAGTCGGGCTCGAGCGGGCGAATCGTGGCCTGGTTGCGGCGCGGCATGCGTGAGGGAACCGGGTCAGGTGGCCTTGACGCCGTAGTGCGAGCGACCCTGCTTGCGATCCGAGACGCCGGCGGCATCCAGGGTGCCGCGGACGACCTTGTAGCGGACGCCCGGCAGGTCCTTGACGCGGCCGCCTCGAACCAGCACGACGGAGTGCTCCTGAAGGTTGTGTCCCTCGCCGGGGATGTAGGTGGTGACCTCCATCTGGTTGGTCAGCCTGACACGGGCGATCTTTCGAAGCGCCGAGTTCGGCTTCTTCGGGGTCACGGTGGCGACGCGGGTGCAGACGCCGCGGCGCTGGGGAGCGGCCACGCGCTTCTTGCGACCCTGGCCCGACTTCAGGCCCGGCGTCGACATCTTCTTCGGCTTGGGGTGACGGCCCTTGCGGACCAGTTGGTTCGTGTTCGGCATGCGGCCGCGCAGGATAGCGAGATCCACCGGCCACCTCCTCGGGCAGGCCCTGCGGGGGTGCCGGGTTGCCACTCCGGCACCCCGGCGCCCCGGCGACCCCGGGCCGTAACCTGCGAGAGCGATGGCGCTCTTCTCGAAGGACGACAGGCCGCTGCTGGCGGTGGACGTCGACGGGGTCATCAGCCTCTTCGGCTACGAGCGGCCGACCGACGACGCCCCGGGGGAGTTCCATCTCGTGGACGGGATGCTGCACTGCATCTCGATGCCGACCGGCCCGCGCCTGAACCGGCTCGCCAAGACCTATCAGCTCGTCTGGGCGAGCGGCTGGGAGGACCGGGCCAACGACTACCTGCCCGGGATCCTCGGGGTGCCCAGCCTGCCCTACCTGACCTTCGACGGCGAGGCGCGCTTCGGCAGCGCCCACTGGAAGCTCGCAGCGCTCGAGGCTTACTCGGGCGAGCGACCCCTCGCTTGGATAGACGACAGCCTCGACCCCAGCTGCTACGACTGGGCCGACGCCCGCCCCGCTCCGACCCTGCTCGTCCCGACCGACCCCGGGGTGGGCCTCGAGGAGGGCCACGTCGCCGCGCTCGAGTCGTGGGCGCGGACGGGCTACTCGCCCCGATAGGCGCGGGCCGAGGCCGGCCGGCGTCTAGACTCTCCCTCGGATGGAGGGAATCTGGCCGATCCTGTTCTTGGCCGTGGTCTTGAAGATCCCGGTCTTCTTCGGGCTCTGGCTCGTCTGGTGGGCGGCGCGCGCCTACGACGAGCTCTCCGAGGAGCAGCCCCCCGGCGCCGAGGACCACGGCTTCCGCCGCTGGCGCCGCTCGCCGAAGCCGCCCCGCGGCCCGCGCCGCGGCCCGCACGGCGGCACCGCACTCGCCCCGCCCGACTGCCCGCCCGGCGGCCGTAAGAGGGCCCCGCAGGTCAAGCCCCGCGTCTCCCTCGGCGTAGCCGCCCACGAGCGCCGCTGAGGGGTCTTCAGGCCGCCGCTCGCCCGGCGCACCTCGCCGAGCCGAGCCAGGTGTGGGGGTTGCCCGCCCAGCACCCAGCCCAGCTTCGGAGCGCCTTCGCTGATCCAGAGCGCAGTCACGCGCCTGTCCCCGCAGCGCGAGCCGAGCAGCGAGAAGCCGGCGTTGGTGTCGACCGACTCGGGATGCTGGGAGGCCAGGGCGATCCCTTCCTCCAGGGTCAGGGGCGAGCGCCCGACCCCGAGGGTCAGGGGCAGCGCGTCGACCGCGCCGCTCTATCTCGAGCGCGATCCCCGGGCCGGGTCCGGGAGACCGTTACGGAGGCCGCGGCGAAGCTCAGAGCGGGACTACGAGGATGACTTCTCCGAGTCCTCGCCGCCCGAGCCCGCACCGGCGGCGGGGATCTCGATCTCGGAGGCGAGCTCCTCGAGCTCCTCGGCGAAGCTGGGCCCGAAGCCGTCGAGCGAGCCGCCGTCGGCCAGATCCAGCTCGGCCGCCAGCTCCTCCTCGGAGAGCAGCTCCTCGGTGGGCTGCTGCGCGGGCTCGACCGGCTCGATCTGCACCGAGCGGTAGTGTTTGAGCCCGGTCGCCGCCGGGATCAGCTTGCCGATGATCACGTTCTCCTTCAAGCCCATGAGGCGGTCGCGCTTGCCCTCCAGGGCGGCATCGGTGAGCACCTTGGTCGTTTCCTGGAAGGAGGCCGCCGAGAGGAAGGACTCGGTCGCCAGCGAGGCCTTGGTGATCCCCAGGATCACGTCCTCGCCGCGGGCCGGGGTCTTCGTCTTCTTGCCCTTGAACTTCTCGTTGATCGCGTCGAAGGTGAGGCGATCCTCAAGCTGGCCGGGCAGCAGCTCTGATGAGCCCTTGGACTCGACTCGGACCTTCTTCAGCATCTGGCGCACGATCAGCTCGATGTGCTTGTCGTTGATGTCGACGCCCTGGGCGCGGTAGACCTTCTGCACCTCGGCCACGATGTACTGCTCGGTCGCGGTGCGCCCGAGCTTCTCCAGGATCTCGGCCGGATAGAGCGAGCCCTCGTTCAGCTGCACGCCGGGCTCGACCTTCTGGCCGGGCCTGACGAGCAGGCTGGTGCGCGCGGGGAAGGAGTGTTCGTGCTCCTCGCCCTTGCCGTCGGTGATCTTGACCTTGACGGCCTTGTCGGTCTCCTCGACCGAAATCTTGCCGGCCGCGTCCGCCAGCTGCGCCAGGCCCTTCGGCTTGCGCGCCTCGAACAGCTCGACGACGCGCGGCAGGCCCTGGGTGATGTCCAGGCCGGCGACGCCTCCCGTGTGGAAGGTGCGCATCGTCAGCTGCGTGCCGGGCTCGCCGATCGACTGCGCGGCGATGATGCCCACCGCGTCGCCGATCTCGACCAGGGCGCCTGTCGCCGGCATCACGCCGTAGCACTGGCGGCAGACCCCGGACTCGGCCTCGCACTTGGCGACCGAGCGCACCGGCAAAGTGGACTCGAGGTCGTCGGGCGGGAAGGTCCCCTCGAGCTCGGCGAGCTCGGGCTTGTCGATCAGCTGGCCCCGCTTGAAGAGGTCACGGCCGCGCTTGGTCGTGAACTTCTTGGCGACCACGCGGCCCGCCAGGTTCGGGTTCAGCTCGCCGTCGTCGCGGCGGACCGGCATCTCGATCAGGTCCTTGGTCTTGCAGTCCTCGATGCGGACGATCACGTCCTGGCTCACGTCCACCAGGCGCCTGGTCAGGTACCCGGAGTCGGCGGTGCGCAGCGCCGTGTCGGCCAGGCCCTTGCGGGCGCCGTGGGTGGAGATGAAGTACTCCAGCACCGACAGGCCCTCCATGAAGTTGGCCTTGATCGGCCGCTCGATGATCTCGCCCTTCGGATTGGCCATCAGGCCGCGCATGCCGGCGAGCTGGCGGATCTGCTTGAAGGAGCCGCGTGCGCCCGAGTTGGCCATCATGAAGATCGGGTTGAGCTCGTCGAGGTTGTCCTCCATCGCCTGCCCGACCTCCTCGGTGGCACGGTCCCACTGGCCGGTGACGGCCTCCTTGCGCTCCTCGGCGGTGATGTAGCCCTCTTCGTACTGACCCATGATCTCCTCGCTCTGGCGCTCGTAGCCCTCGAGGATGTCCTCCTTGTCGGGAGGGGCGACGACGTCGTTCTTGGAGATCGTGATCCCGGCCTGGCTCGCGAAGTGGAAGCCCAGCTCCTTGAAGGAGTCGAGCACTAGCGCCACGGCGGGTGCGCCGTAGGACTCGACCAGCTCGCCCACCATCGCGTTCACGTCGCGCTTCCTCAGCGACCGGTTGACGAACTCGTAGGCCTCGGAGTCGTACTCGTCCCCGAGCGCGCGCTTGATCGAGCGCTCGACCCGGTCGTTGAAGATGATGCGGCCGACGGTGGTCAGGAAGTGCTCCTGGCGCTCGCGCCGGTACTCGGCGTAATCGTGCAGCTTCACCACCTTGTTCTCGTACGCCAGCTCGGCCTCTTGCGCGGAGCCGAACGTATGTGGGCGTGGCCCGTCGCTGCTGTCCCACTTGCCGTCCTTGAGCTTCTGGTCGAGCTCCTCAAGGGTCTCGCCCGAGGGCCGGTAGGTCAGGTAGTAGAGACCCAGCACCATGTCCTGGGTCGGCGTCGCCAGCGGCGCGCCGTGGGCCGGCGAGAGGATGTTGTTGGAGGAGAGCATCAGGATGCGCGCCTCGGCCTGCGCCTCCGCCGAGAGCGGCAGGTGCACGGCCATCTGGTCGCCGTCGAAGTCGGCGTTGAATGCGTGGCAGACGAGCGGGTGGATCTGGATCGCCTTGCCCTCGACCAGCACCGGCTCGAAGGCCTGGATGCCGAGACGATGCAGCGTCGGCGCGCGGTTCAGCAGCACCGGGTGCTCGTGGATGACCTCCTCGAGCACGTCCCAGACCTCGGGGATCATCGAGTCCACCATCTTCTTGGCGGCCTTGATGTTCTGGACCTGCTTGCGCTCTACCAGGCGGGCCATGATGAACGGCTTGAACAGCTCCAGGGCCATGATCTTCGGCAGGCCGCACTGGTGGATCTTCAGGTTCGGGCCCGAGACGATCACCGACCGTCCCGAGTAGTCCACGCGCTTGCCGAGCAGGTTCTGGCGGAAGCGACCCTGCTTGCCCTTGAGCATGTCGCTGAGCGACTTCAGGGGGCGGTTGCCGGGGCCAGTGACGGGACGGCCGCGGCGGCCGTTGTCGAAGAGCGCGTCGACGGCCTCCTGCAGCATCCGCTTCTCGTTGTTGACGATGATCTCGGGGGCGCCCAGGTCGAGCAGCCGCTTGAGACGGTTGTTGCGGTTGATCACGCGCCGGTAGAGGTCGTTCAGGTCCGAGGTCGCGAACCGGCCGCCGTCCAGCTGCACCATCGGGCGCAGCTCGGGCGGGATCACGGGGACCACGTCGAGCACCATCCAGTCGGGCCGGTTGGCCGACTTGAGGAAGGCGTCCACGACCTTCAGGCGCTTCACCGAGCGCGCCTGCTTCTGGCCCTTGGAGGTGTTGATCGTCTCCTCAAGCAGCTCGGCCTCGGCCTCTAGGTCGACGGCCTCGAGCAACTCGCGCACGGACTCGGCGCCCATGCCGCCCTTGAAGTACTCGCCCCAGCCGAAGGGGGAGCCGAAGTGGTCCTTGAGCTCGCGGAACGTGGTCTCGTCGTTGATCACGTCCTTGGGCTTCATCTCCATGAAGATCTTCCAGACCTCGCGCATGCGCTCGGCCGCCTCCTCGAGGTAGACCTCGGTGTCGGAGATCTCGGTGTCGAAGGTCTTGCGCAGCTCCTTGGCCGTTTTCTCGCGGTCCTCGGCCTTCATCCGCTTCACGTTGGTGACGGCGTCGGCCCAGAGCTCGTCGTCCTCGTTGAAGCCGTCGCTGGTGCCGGGCGCCGGGGCCTCGGCCTCCTTGTCCTTGTCGTCGGCGGCGACGCCCAGGTAGGCGAGCCGGCGGTGCAGCGACTCGGTCAGCTCCTGCGTGCGCTGCTCGCGCTCCGCCTCGTAGGCGGCGACCTTCTTCTCGACCTCCTTCTCGAGCTTCTTGGAGTCCTTGGTCCGGGCCTCCTCGTCCACCCAGGTGATCACCGAGGCGGCGAAGTAGAGGACCTTCTCCAGCTCCTTGGGAGCCATGTCGATCAGGTAGCCGATCCGCGAGGGAACGCCCTTGAAGAACCAGATGTGGCTGATCGACGCGGCCAGGTCGATGTGGCCCATGCGCTCGCGGCGGACCTTGGAGCGGGTCACCTCGACGCCGCAGCGCTCGCAGACGATGCCCTTGTAGCGGACGCGCTTGTACTTGCCGCAGTAGCACTCCCAGTCCTTGGTCGGGCCGAAGATGCGCTCGCAGAAGAGCCCGTCCTTCTCGGGCTTCAGCGTGCGGTAGTTGATCGTCTCGGGCTTGGTCACCTCGCCCGAGCTCCAGCCGCGGATCTTCTTCGAGGACGCGAGGCCGATCTCGATCGCGTCGAAGTTGTTGATGTCGATCATTTCTTGCTTGCCTCCTCGGCCTCGCTGCTGTCCTTGTCCCCGGAGTCCGCGCTCGTCTGCTCGTCGGCGGCGCCCTTGCCGTTGCCCTCGGCGCGCACCCCGGAGAGCTCGATGCCGAGCTCCTCGGCGGCGCGCAGGAGGTCGTCCTCCTCCTCGCCCATCTCGACGCCCTCGCCCTCCTCCGAGACGACGTTGGCGTCGAGCGCCAGCGCCTGGATCTCCTTCAGCAGGACCTTGAACGACTCGGGGATCGAGGGCTCGGGGATGTTCTCGCCCTTGACGATCGACTCGTAGGCCTTGACGCGTCCGACGGTGTCATCGGACTTGACGGTGAGCATCTCCTGCAGCGTGTAGGCGGCGCCGTAGGCCTCGAGCGCCCACACCTCCATCTCGCCGAAGCGCTGGCCGCCGAACTGCGCCTTGCCGCCGAGCGGCTGCTGGGTGACCAGGGAGTAGGGGCCGGTGGAGCGGGCGTGGATCTTGTCGTCGACCAGGTGCAGCAGCTTCAGGATGTACATGTAGCCGATCGTGACCTTGCCCTCGTACGGCTCTCCGCTGCGGCCGTTGAAGAGCTGGGCCTTGCCCTCGGCGCGGTTGCCCGGGCGCTCGGACTTGGTGATGCCGAGGTCCACGCCACGGTCGTTCCCGTGCTCCTCCTGCCAGCGGACCAGCGCCTCGTCGACGTCCTGCAGGCTGGCGCCGTCGAAGACCGAGGTCGCGACGTTGACTCGCCCGCCGTTGTGCTCGCGCTGCTTGTAGGCCTGGGAGCCATCGTCGTACCAGCCCTCCGCGGCGACCCAGCCGAGGTGGGTCTCCAGGATCTGGCCGATGTTCATCCGGCTCGGGACTCCGAGCGGGTTCAGGATCACGTCGACGGGGGTGCCATCCTCGAGGAAGGGCATGTCCTCCTCGGGCACGATCTTCGAGATCACGCCCTTGTTGCCGTGGCGGCCCGCGAGCTTGTCGCCCTCGGCGATCTTGCGCTTGGTCGCGACGAAGACGCGGACCAGATCGTTGACGCCCGGCGAGAGATCATCGCCGGCGTCGCGGCTGAAGGTGATCACGTCGATGACGACGCCGCCCTCACCGTGGGGGACCTTGAGAGAGGTGTCGCGGACCTCGCGCGCCTTCTCCTTGAAGATGGCGCGGATCAGCTTCTCCTCGGCGGTCAGCTCGGTCTCGCCCTTGGGCGTCACCTTCCCGACCAGCAGGTCGCCCGAGACGACCTCGGCTCCGACGCGGACGATGCCGCGCTCGTCGAGGTTGCGCAGCGACTCCTCGGAGCGGTTGGGGATGTCGCGGGTGATCTCCTCGTCGCCGAGCTTGGTCGTGCGGGCGTCGATCTCGTACTCCTCGATGTGGATCGAGGTGAGCTCGTCGTCCTTGACAAGCCGCTCGGAGATGATGATCGCGTCCTCGAAGTTGTAGCCCTCCCAGGACATGAAGGCGACCAGGCAGTTCTTGCCGAGAGCGATCTCGCCGCCGGAGGTCGAGGACCCGTCGGCGAGCACGGCGCCCGCCTTCACCTTGTCGCCGACCGAGACGATCGGGCGCTGGTGGATGATCGTCCCCTGGTTCGAGCGCATGAACTTGTGCAGCGGGTACTCGTCCTTCTTCGAACCGTGGCTGACGACGATCTTCTCGGCGTCGACGACGGCGACCTCGCCGTCGCTGCGGGCCAGGATCACGTCGCCGGTGTCCTCGGCGGCGCGCCGCTCCATGCCGGTGCCGATCAGCGGCGGCTCGGGCTTCAGCAGCGGCACCGCCTGGCGCTGCATGTTGGAGCCCATCAGGGCGCGGTTGGCGTCGTCGTGCTCGAGGAACGGGATCAGCGCGGTGCCGACCGACCAGATCTGGGTCGGCGAGACGTCCATCAGGTCGACCTGCTTGGGCGCGACCGTGATCGCCTCCTCCTCGCGGCGGCGGCTGAGCACGTAGGGGCCCTTGAGCTTGCCTGTGCCGGGATCGACCTCCGCATTGGCCTGGGCGATCGTCTTCTCCTCCTCCTGGGTGGCGTCCAGGTGGACGATCTCGTTGCTGACGACGCCCTCCTTGACCACCCGGTAGGGAGTGGTGACGAAGCCGTGCTCGGAGATCTGCGCGTATGAGGAGAGGCTCCCGATCAGGCCGATGTTCGGGCCCTCCGGGGTCTCGATCGGGCACATGCGCCCGTAGTGGGTGGCGTGCACGTCGCGCACCTCGATCGGGGCGCGCTCGCGCGTGAGGCCGCCAGCGCCGAGAGCCGAGAGCCGGCGCCGGTGGGTCAGCCCCGAGAGGGAGTTGGTCTGGTCCATGAACTGCGACAGCTGGGAGGAGCCGAAGAACTCCTTCAGCGCCGCGACCACGGGCCGGATGTTGATGATCGTCTGCGGCGTGATCGCGTCGGCGTCCTCGGTGGTGAGGCGCTCGCGCACGACGCGCTCCATCCGGTAGAGCCCGATCCGAAAAGCCTCCTGGATCAGCTCGCCGACGGTGCGCAGGCGGCGGTTGCCGAAGTGCTCGTACTCGTCGAGGTGATCTTGGATCGGCTCGCGGGGGTAGGTGATGGCCTCGGCGGCGTAGTCCTTGATCGGGCTCTCCTCATCGATCTCCTCGGGGATGCCGAGGGTCTTGGGAATCGAGACGAGCTCCCTGACCAGCGCGATGATGTCGTCGTGGGTCAGGACCCGCGTGTCGAGGTCGATGTCCAGGTCCAGGCGCGCGTTCAGCTTGTAGCGGCCGACCCTGGTCAGGTCGTAGCGCTTGGAGTCGAAGAAGAGCTGGTCGAGCAGCGTGTTGGCGGCGTCCACCGAGGGCGGCTCGCCGGGCCGCTGCTTCTTGAACAGCTCGATCAGCGCGCCCTCCTCGTCGCGGGTGGCGTCGGTGTCGGCCGCGATCGTGTGCCTGATGTAGACCGAGTTGTCGAACAGCTCGAGCAGCTTCTCGTCCGAGACGTAGCCCATCGCGCGCAGCAGCACGGTCACCGGCAGCTTGCGCTTGCGGTCGATGCGGACGTAGACGCGACCCTTCTTGTCGATCTCCAGCTCAAGCCAGGAGCCGCGGGCCGGCATCAGGTTGGCGATGAAGACCTGCTTCTCGCGGTCCTTCGGCTCCATCACGTAGGCGCCGGGGGAACGCACGAGTTGAGTGACGACGACGCGCTCGGTGCCGTTGATGATGAAAGTGCCGCGATCGGTCATCCACGGGAAGTCGCCCATGAACACGGTCTGCTCGCGGATCTCGCCCGTCTCGCGGTTCTGGAAGGCCACCTTGACGTTGAGCGGCCGCGAGTAGTTCATGTCCTTCTCGCGGCACTCGTCCACCGAGTGCGGCGGATCGTCGAAGGTGAACTCGTCGAAGACGATCGCGAGGTTCCCCGTGTAGTCCGCGGTCGGGGAGATGTCGTCGATCGTCGCCCTCAGCAGACCGTGCTTCGGATCGACCAGCTCAGCGAAGGACCGGCGCTGGATATCGATCAGGTGTGGGACGTCGAGGGGGTTCTTGAGTCGGGAAAAGCTCCTACGGGTTACGGTGGCAGCGTTGGATCGGGCCAACTGGGCGACTCCTCAAGTATTAGAAGGACTGCGAGTCCGCGCAGAAATCCTGGCAGCAGGGCTCACCCGGCGCGCGACCGTGCAGGTTAACACACGCCTGGCTATTAGGTCAAGGCTGGATGCCACGCCCGGGGTGGGCACGTAGCGGAAAAGCTAGCCGCCCTATCGGACGGCTCGCGAAGGGTACCGCGTTTTCCGCCGCTTTGCGGGGAATTTCGCGGGACGCGGCGGCCCGCGAAGCCGGTCCTACTTCAGCTCCGCGGTACCGCCGGCCTCCTCGATCTCGCCCTTGAGCTTCTCGGCCTCGTCGCGCTCGATGCCCTCCTTGACGGGGCTCGGGGCCTCGTCGACGAGCGCCTTGGCCTCCTTCAGGCCCAGGCCGGTGGCGGCCCGCACGACCTTGATCACGCCGATCTTCTTGTCGCCGGCGCCGGTCAGCACCAGGTCGACCGTGCTCGACTCCTCCTCGGCGCCCGCGCCATCGGCGGTCCCGCCCGCGGCGGGAGCGGCGGCGGCGACGGCAGTCGCGGAGACGCCGAACTCCTCCTCGAGCGCCTTGATGCGCTCGGACAGCTCCAGAACCGAGATGCCCTTGAGCTCCTCGATCCAATCCTCTGTGGTCACCTTGGTGGCGGCCATCTATGCGTCCTCCTTGTTCTGGTCGGAATCCTCTGAGGTCTCTTCGGCGGGCGCCTCGTCCCCGGCGGCGGTTGTGTCAGCCGCCTCGCCGGGATCGGCGTCGCCCTCCCCGGTCTCGGGGACCTGCTCGCCCCCGTCCTCGCCCTCGGGCGCCTGCTCTTCGGAAGGCTCCTCCTCGGGGGACTCGTCGGGCGCCGGGTCATCGTCGCCGGCGTCAGAGCTCGGGGTCTCCTCCGCGGGGGCCGCGGACGGCTGGTCCACGGCTTTGCCGTCAGATGAATCGTCCTTGGCCGGGGCGTCCTCGGCTTCGCCATCGGTGGATGCGTCCTCGGAGCCGGCGCCGTCATCTCCAGAAGCGGGCTCATCGCCCGCTCCTGTGGGCGCATCGCCAGTCACGAGGCCCTGGTCGGCGATCTGCTGGAGCTGGCTGGCGAGCCCGCTGACCATCGAGCCGAGCCCGCGGACCAGACCGGTCAGGGGGCTGGCGACGATGCCGGCGAACTGGGCGTTGAGCTGGTCGCGGCCCGGGAGCCTGGCGATCGCGACGAAGGAATCGGGGTCGAGCGGGGCGCCGTCCATGACGCCGCCCTTGAAGTCGAGCAGCTCCCACTCGTCGCCCAGCTTGCGGATCGTCTTCGCCGCCAGCGCGACGTCGCCCTTGATCAGCGCCAGCGCGGTGGGACCGGACAGGTGCTCCTTCATGTCCTCAGTCCCCGCCTTGTCGGCGGCGAGCAGGGTGAGGCGGTTCTTGACCACCCGGAAGCGGGCGTCGGCCTCGCGCAGGCCGCTGCGGAGCTCGGCCGCCTGGGGCACGCTGATGCCGCGGTAGTCGATCGCGAAGATCGCGTCGGCGTCGGAGAGCTCACCGCTGAGCTCCTCCACGACCGCCGTCTTCTGTTCCTTGTTCATCTCGGTTCCCGTCTCTCGTGCCGCGTGGACAGCGGTGGAGCGGAGGGAGCCTCGAGATGCGAAGACCCGCGCGCAGGCGGGTCAGAGGATGGGTCGCCGGGACCCGCGACTCTGCTCACCTGCGCCGGTCTTCCGGGCCTCCATCAGCCCCGCCGACGGTCTTGGGCGGCTATGCGAAGCGGCAGTGTAGGGGATCGCTGCGGTCCGGCGGCGGCCCGGCCGGTGCCCGCTGGAGGCCGTCGGTTCGGAGCTGCCGATCTCGCAGGCGGGAGTCCCCGCCTACCGGCTGCCGGCGGGCTCGGGCTTCGGACTCCCGGGCGCGCTTGGCGGTCCCTGGGCCGGCGCCTCCGCCTCGACTTCCCACAGGGGCCCGCGCGGGCGCGGTGCGGCGGTCTGGCCGCGGTACTGGGTCCAGAGGTTGCCGAAGCCGACGCGAACGAGCCGGCGCAGGGTGTAGGAGCTCTCGCCGGCGTGGCGGTCCTCGCGCGGGACCTCGAGCGCGGTCGATGGCAGCTCGAGCGAGCACAGGGTCATCAGGTAGCTGCGGCCGCGGTCCGCGACGGCGAGCACTGCGCGCGCGGCCTCTCGCGAGATCAGGCTGAAGTTCGAGTAGCGGGGCTGCGGCCCGCTCGTCCCCAGGCGCCTCAGCTTCAGATAGGCGGCCGTGCCAAGCCTGCGGACGGGGCCGTAGCTGGGCTCAGGCCGGGTGGTGAGGACCACCTCGGCTCCCTCGAGCGCCGCGGCCCGGAGTTGCGGGATCGCCTCGGGCGGGTCCTGGAGGTCGCAGTCCATGACCACGATCCGCTCGCCCTCGCTGTGCGCGAGGCCGGCGTAGGTCGCGGCGCTCTGGCCGAAGTTGCGGGTCAGCCTCAGGGCTCGCACCCGGCGGTCGGAGCGCGCCAGCTCCAGCAGCAGCGGCCAGCTCGCGTCCGGGCTGCGGTCGTCGACGTAGACCGCCTCCCAGTCCGGGACGGTCCGGTCGAGCGTGGCCGCCAGGCGCGCGTGCAGGGCGCGCATGCAGTCCGCGCAGTCGTAGACCGGGACGACGACGCTGAGGGCGGGCGCGGCGGCGGGCATCAGAGCGATTCCCTGCCCCGGCTCGGCTTCACGGGGCCTAGGCGGTCGCCGGCTCTTCGCTCGAGCCGTCGCCCGCGGCGGCCGCGTCCTGCTCAGGCTGCCCGGAGGCGGGCTCCTCGGAGGCGGGCTCCTCGGAGGCGGGCTCCTCGGCGGCGGGCTCCTCGGCGGCGGGCTCCTCGGCCCCAGACGGCTCCGCTGCCGCCGACGAGGGGGCCGGCTCGCCGGCCCCGTTGCTGGACGCCCCGGCGGTGATCTCGCCGGCGCGGGTCTTGGCGGTGTCGACGCGGATGCCCGGGCCCATCGTCGTCGTCAGCGTCGCCGAGATGATGTATCGGCCCTTGGCCGCGGCGGGCTTGGCGCGGACGATCTCCTCGATCACCGCGGCGTAGTTCTCCAACAGCGCCGCCTCGTCAAAGCTCGTCTTGCCGATCGAGAGGTGGACGATCGCCTGCTTGTCGGTGCGGTACTCGACCTTGCCGGCCTTGGCCTCGCCGACGGCCTTTGCCACGTCGTCGGTGACGGTGCCGACCTTGGGGTTCGGCATCTTGCCCTGGGGTCCGAGCACGCGGCCGAGCTTGCCGACCTTGGGCATCATCGCCGGGGTCGAGACGGCGACGTCGAAGTCGGTCCAGCCGCCGTCGACCTTCTCGATCAGGTCGTCGCCGCCGACGTGGTCGGCTCCGGCATCGGTCGCCTGGCTGGCGGCGTCCCCGTCGGCGAAGACGGCGACGGTCAGGTCCTTGCCGAGGCCGCGGGGCAGCGCGAGCGTGCCGCGCAGCTGCTCCTCGGCGTGGCGGACGTTGACGCCGAGCCGGAGGTGGAGCTCGACGGTCTCGTCGAAGCCGGCGCCGGCAGTGCGCTTGACCAGCGCGACCGCCTCGGCCGGGTCATAGGCCCGGGTGCGGTCGATCTGCTCGTAGGCCCGCCTGTAGCGCTTGCCGTGGGCCACCTACCCCACCGTCCTTCGTGTTCCGGCCGGCTTCACGCTCACGTTCCCTCCACGGTGACGCCCATCGAGCGGGCGGTACCGGCGATGATCTTGGTCGCGGCGTCGAGGTCGTTGGCGTTCAGGTCGGGCATCTTGCGCTCCGCGATCTGCCGCGCCTGGTCGAAGGTGATCGAGCCGACCTTGTTCGTGTGGGGCTCGCCCGACCCCTTCTCGAGCCCGGCGGCCTCCTTGATCAGGACGGCCGCGGGCGGGGTCTTGGTGATGAAGTCGAAGCTGCGGTCCTCGTAGACCGTGATCTCGACCGGGATGATCGTCCCCGAGTCCTGCTGGGTCTGGGCGTTGAACGCCTTGCAGAACTCCATGATGTTGACGCCGTGCTGGCCCAGTGCGGGACCGACCGGCGGAGCCGGGTTGGCGGCCCCCGCGGGGATCTGGAGCTTGATCAGTGTCAGGACTTTCTTGGCCATGGCGTCGGTGCGAGGTTAGTCAGATCTTCTTGACCTGGTCGTAGTTGACCTCGACCGGCGTCTCCCGGCCGAAGATCGAGACCAGCACCTTGAGCTTGGCCGCGTCCTCGTTGATCTCGGCGATCTCGCCCGAGAAGTCCGCGAGGGGGCCGGAGATGACCTTGACCGACTCGCCGATCGAGAACTGGGCGCGGGTGCGCGGGCGCTCGGCGGCCTCGCGGTGCAGCAGCCTGTCCACCTCGACCTTGGAGAGGGGGATCGGCTTGTTGCGCGAGCCGACGAAGCCGGTGACGCCGGGGGTGTTCTTGACCAGCCCCCAGGCGTCGTCGGTCATCTCCATGTTGACCAGCACATAGCCGGGCATGGTGCGCTTCTCGCTCTGGACCTTCTGCCCGTCCTTCATCTCCGAGACCTGCTCGGTGGGGACGACGACCTGGCGCACGTTGCGCTCCTGGCTCATCGTGTGGACGCGGTGCTCGAGGTTCTGCTTGACCTTGTTCTCGTGCCCGGAATAGGTGTTGATCACGTACCAGCGAAACATCGGTTGAAGTCCTTAGGTGGGTGGTGGGTGGGGTCGGTGGGGGCGCCCGGCTAGAGCAGCTGCTTGACCAGCCAGTTGAAGGCGCCGTCGAGCGCGCCCAGGTAGGCCGCCATCACCGCGACGAAGATGATCGTGACGGCGGAGGCCTGGACCAGGGTGTCGCGGTCGGGCCACTGCACCTTCTTCAGCTCGGCCCAACAGGAGGCGAGGAAGCCGATCACGCCGCCGCGGCGCTTCTCCTGCTTCTCGGCGGCGGCCTTCGACTTCTGCTGTTGCTGCTCGCGCTCGCGGGCGCGCTTGCGCTCCTCCTTCTCGCGACGCTTGCGCTCGCGGCGTGACTCGCCCGGCCGCTCGGGAGCCTGGGACGGTGCGCCGACGTCGGCGCGCGAGGGCGCCGGGGCCTGCGGATCGGCGATCGGCTCGGGCGCGACCGGCTCCGGAGTCACGCCCGGCACCGCCGCGCGGGCCTGCCCGCCCCCGGGGGCGTCGTGCTCGACCGTGTGCTCGCCGTAGTCCTCGGTGTCGGCGCCGGTCCTCAGCACCGCCTCGACCTCGGCGACGTCGCCGCTGACCGGCATCTGCGTGTCGTGCTGCGCGCGCGCCTCGGCGACGTCGCCGCCCTGCGCCTGGCGCTCGCGCTCCAGTTGGGCCTCGCGGCGCCGCTTCTCGGCCTTTCGCTGTGCCCTGGTCTTCGCCATCGTCCTGGGGCCGCCGGGCTAGCGGGTTTCCTTGTGGGCGGTGTGCCGACCGCACCAGCGGCAGTACTTGCGCATCTCGATCCGGTCCGGCGAGTTCCGCCGCGACTTGTTGGTCTCGTAGTTGCGTCGCTTGCACTCCTCGCAGGCGAGCGTCACACCGATTCGCACGTCTGAGGCCATGTCTCCTCGCTTCTGAAAAGTCGTCGCCGGGCGGTCGAAAATGATGCCCGACGCAAAAAACCCCCGGCCCGGAGGGACGAGGTGAAGCCAAGAATAGCGCGGCGGCTGGGTTCGGTCCTGGAGACCCAGGCCGGCAAACCTCTTCCAGACACTCGGCCTAGAGCCCGAGCGTCTTCGCGATGATGCCGCGCTGGATCTCCGAGGTGCCGCCGTAGATCGTGGAGACCAGGGTGGCGCGGACGAGACGCTCCATGTCGTACTCGGAGGAATAGCCGTAGCCGCCCATCATCTGCATGCCCTCGAGCGCGACCTGCTGCGCCGTCTCGGTCACCTTCAGCTTCACCATCGAGGACTCCTTGGGCAGCACGCTGTCGGGGTCCTCGTCGGTGAGGCTGGCGACCCAGTGCGTCATCAGCCGCGCGGACTGCAGCTCGGTGGCGAGGTCGGCGAAGCGGTGCTGGAGAGCCTGGAAGCTCCCGATCGGGCGGCCGAACTGCCTGCGCTCCTTGGCGTAGGCGAGCGCGTCCTCGAAGGCGCGCTGGCCGATGCCGAGCATGATCGCCGCCAGGATCAGGCGCTCGACGTTCAGCCCGGCCATCAGCTGCATCCAGGCCCGGTCCTGCTCGCCCAGGAGCTGCTCGGCGGGGACCTCGCAGTCGTTGAAGTAGATCGTGTTGGTCTCGCGCCCGCCCATCGTGTCGATCGGCGTCATCTCCATCCCGTCGGTGTCCTTCGGCACGAAGATCATCGACAGGCCCTCGTGCTTGGACTCGCCCCTGGTGGTGCGGCAGACGACGAGCACGTGGTCGGCGATGTGGGCGTTGGAGATGAACACCTTCTGCCCGTTGATCACGTAGCCGCCCCCATTGCCCGTTGTGCGCTCGGCCCTGGTGCTGAGGTTGGCGACGTCGGAGCCCGCCTCGGGCTCGGTCATCGCGATCGCCTCGACCGAGCCCTTGGCGATGTTGCCGAGGATGCGGTTCTTCTGCTCGTCGGTTCCGAAGCGCTTGGTGGCGCCGGCGACGATCAGGGTGGTGCCGTAGCCGCCGATCGGGGCCATCCCGCGTGAGGTCTCCTCCATGAACAGGCAGGCGTCCATGTAGCTGCCGCCCGAGCCGCCGTGCTCCTCGGGGATCGTGAGCCCGAGCCAGCCGAGCTCGGCCATCTGCTCGTAGATGCGCTGGTTGTGCTGGATCGTGTGCTTCTCGGTCAGCGCCTCGCGCTGCTCGGGGGTGCCGGCCTCGCGCGCGCAGAAGTCGCGAATCGAGGCGACGAAGTCGTTCTGCTCATCGCTGAGCCTGAAGTCCACGCGCGGCAGGCTAAGGGACCGCAAGGCCGCACGCTTTGGAGCGACCGCTTGCGGTCGCGACTTGCGACGGCGGCCGCCGGCGGTCCCGTCGGGGGGTGGCTGCCTGGCCAGTCAGGAACTACGCGACCCGGACCGGATCGCGAGCTCCCAGCGCCACCTCGTACTTGGCGATCACCACCGACTTGCCGGCGCCCTTGGTCTTGGCGTCGACCGCCTTGAGCTCGCAGGTGAGCTTGCCGGGCTAGACCGTGACGACGCCGTAGCCCTTCTGCACGAAGTCGAAAGAAGTCGATGTGGGGGTTGACGGCGGCGAGGCCGGCCAGCACCTGTGGGTTGAGGCCGGTGGACTCGGGGAGGCCGGCTGACGTGGCTGAGCCGCCCACGAACTCGGGCATCGCGGGGCGCGAGCCCGGCGAGCTCTCGTCGCCGCCCGTGAACGCGGTGCCTGCGAAGAAGGTGTGGATGTCGCCGGTGATCGCGACCGCGTTCCCGACCCCGTTGTCGAGGATGTAGTTGAGGATGCGCCTGCGCTCGTAGGAGTAGCCGTCCCAGGCGTCCACCTGGGCGGCCACTCCCGGGGCGAGCCGGGTCGCCATCAGCATCAGCTGTGTGCCCCAGAGCTTCCAGGTCGCGCGGGAGGCCTTCATGCTGCGCAGCAGCCAGTGGCGCTGGGAGTCGCCGAGCATCGAGCGCGGTTCCTCGGCCTGGGGGCAGCCTTCCAGGATGGCGTCGTTGCAGGGCTGGATGTCGCGGTACTGGCGCTCGTCGGTGAGCATCAGGTCCACGAGCTTGCCGAGCCGGTAGTCCTCGTAGATGCGGTTGCGGTCCCCCTTGAAGCGGGCGCGGGGCATCATGTTGAAGAAGGCGCGGTAGCCGTTCTGGCGGCGCTCGAGGTAGGAGACCCTGCGAGGCAGGTCCTTGAGGCTGGTCCTGCTGGGGTCGGGCTGCGCGGAGCTCGGGGTATCGCCGGCGTTGTTGTCCTCGACCTCGTGGTCGTCCCAGGCGGAGAGGAAGGGATGCGCCGCGTGCATCGCCTTCAGGTCCTTGTCGCGCTTGTAGAGCCGGTACTTCTGCCAGTACTCCTTCAGCAGCTGCACGTCGCCGTCCTTGTTGTTGCCCGTGCGGTCGCGCCGGACCCCGTCGGGGGCGTCGGAGTACTCGTACATGTAGTCGCCGAAGTCAAGTCGTCTGAAGTGGTGTAACTCCTCGTCGGGTCTTCAGGTGGCCTGTAGCTCGTGGACCTCCTTTCCTTCGTCGCCCTGGTCCTCGAGGACCAGGGCGAGCGACTCCTCGGAGAGGTAGCGCCGGCGGTGCGCGTATCCCTTGCCGTACCGTTCTATCTGAGGGACGCGCCCTCCCCTAGGCATCAACCCGCAGCAGCGCCGATCGGATCGGTCCCGCGCCGGCATCCGGCGGATCCAGCTCGATCACCTCGAGCAGCTCGTTCTCGAAGACGACGCGACCGAGCTCGCGCACGGACGGGGCGGCGAAGCCGTGCTTGCGGTCGATCACAAGGTGGGTGAGGCCGTATCGGCTCCGAAGCTCGCGCAGGGCGGAGGTGTCAGCGCGAGCGAAGACGCGGCGCTCGAGCTCGCGGCGCTCCGGGAAGGGGTCGAAGCGGCGCGCGATCACCTCGGCCTGGCCGTGCCGCGAGGCCTCGCTCGTGTAGGCCCAGCCCTCGAGCAACGTGCGCCGCTCGGTGAAGGCCGGAAAGGTGTTGTCGAGCGGGGCGTACTCGCGCGCGAGGCCGCTCCGGTCGTTGCTGACGGCGAGCACGGCGTCCTCGTCGAGGCTCTCGCGCATCCACTCCATGCCCTCGATCGCCGCACGGCGCGTCTCGATCGGCCCGGTCAGGTGCAGCGGCTCGCCCCGGTCGAGGCGGCGCAGTGTCTCGGGAAGCGCGTCGAGCGGGGCGTCGATCGCGGCGGCCAACAGCACACCGAGGACCGCGAGGGCGGTGGCGGTGCTCCTGGCCACGCCGCGAGAGCGAACGGCGATCGCGGTGACCGCCGCGAGGGCTGCGGCCGCCGAACCGTAGGCGATCAGGTCGGCTCGGACGGGATGGCCGTCGAGCGTGACGCGCTCGGCTGCGAACGCCACCAAGACCAGGCCCAGGACCCAGGCCACGAGGGCGGCCAAGAGCAGGCGGCGATCGAACGCGGGCGGCTGCGAGAGCCGGGTGAACAGCCGGCACAGGCCCTCCGCCGCCAGCGGCAGCGCCGCGAGGATCCCGTAGAGGGGAAAATAGAGCTGGCTGTGGCCGTCATGACCGAGCAGCAGGAACGCCGGCAGGCCCGCGAGGCAGATCGCGAGCAGCGCGCTGTCCGCGGGGCGCACGGTCGCGCGGCCGGCCGTGAGCCAGGCCAGGCCGAGCAGGGAGGCGCCGTAGAACATCGCAGTGGCGATCGGCACCGCGAGCACCCAGAAGACGACCTCCACTCCCGGCTCGCCGCCGACCGCGTCGAGGGCGCGGGTGACCGCGATCATCTGCTCGAAGGTCGCGCCGGGATCGAGCTGGAGCGAGGAGCCGCCCGAGCGGTAGAGCACCGCCATGTAGGCGAGCTGCACCGCCACGCAGCAGCCGAGCGCCGTCAGGGCCGCGCGGTCGATGCCCCTGCCGCGCACCAGCCTGTATGCGAGGTAGATGAGAAGGCCGCCGATCAGCATCGGTGGGATCACCGCCTTCGCCCCCCCGGAGCCGACGAGCAGCAACACCAGCAGCGCCCACAGCTCCGGCCGGGGGATCGCCGGCTCCGGATCGTTCACTGGTTCGGCGTCCCCGTCGATCAGGCGGTGCAGGACGAACACGATCGGGACGAAGAAGACGAGCCCGAGCAGCTGCGTGGGGCTGGACCAGAGCGGGATCGGCCCGACCCCCTGGAAGGGGCGGATGTCGATGACGCTGAGGTCGATCTCGCCGACCAGCACGAACAGGGCAGCCGTCACCGGGCCTGCCCAGGCGAGCCTGGCGATCGCCCCGCCGACGAGCCCGAGCTGCAGCACGAGCAGGGCGATCAGCGGCAGCAAGTAGAGGCGGAAGATGATCGTCGGCAGCTCGATCCCCGTCACCTGCGAGGCCGCGGCCATGTGGATGTTGACGAAGTAGTGATAGCCGTAGGTGCCACCCACCACCTTGGCTTCGGCGATCGGCCAGTGGTGAAGCGCCTCGGAGGCGAGAACCAGGTTGAAGCTGATGTCGGGGTAGTAAAAGGCGGCCGGGACGCTGCCGGGCAGGGGGCTGCGGCCGAAGTAGGCGATGCCGATGTAGGCGAACACGAACAGGCAGAGGCCGGCCAGGGCAAGGGCCTGCCTCGGGCCGAGGGTCGGTCGGCCGGCGGGGCGCTCGCCAGCGCCGGCCCGGCGCCGCCTCCAGGCGAGCCCGGCGAGGGCGCCGGCCAGGATCGGGTAGAGGACGAAGGCTTCCCGCAGGTCAAGTGCAGCGGTCAGGGCGAAGGCGAGGATCTCGAGCACCAGCCCGAGAGGCCAGCCGAGCGCGAGCTGCCAGCCGAGGCCGCGCGTACCGGGGCTGAGAGCCCGAAAGGCGAGCCAGCCCGGCCCGAGCACGAAGACGGCCTCGTAGGCGACGTAGCGGATAACGTCCGCGGCGCCGACGCCACTGATCAACCAGAGACAGACGGCGCCGGCGAGCACCGAGGCGGCGGCGAGTCCCGAGGCGATCCGCGCGCGGGGTTGGATTGGCTGCTCCCGCGGCACGGCGCCGAGTCTAAGCCGGGGCGGCGGTCCGAGAGGAACCCTTGCGCCCAGACGAGTGAAGCGCGAAGCCCGGAGCCGGACTCGAACCGGCGACCCCTTCCTTACCATGGAAGTGCTCTACCAACTGAGCTATCCGGGCGCGGGGATCACTGTAGCGACCGCCCCGTGGCACGGCCACTCACTCATCTAGGCTGCGCCCGTGAAGCGCTCCGGCCTCCCGCTCGGACCGATCCTCGCTCTGGTCGCGGTGGCGACGATCGCTGTCGGCGCGGGGCTCTACCTCGGCGGCAACGAGACCCTGGGCGCCGTGCTCGCCGTGCTCGGGCTGTTGGACCTGGCGACGATCCCGCTGGTGATGCGAGCGGTCGGGCGACGCTCGGGGACGGGCGCCCCCGGCGGCTCCGATTCACCGGCATCGACCGATGCCGCGCCCAAGCAGCCCGACCGCGACCACAACCCCTACGCGCGCGAGGACTAGTCACAGTCAGCGCGGGTTTCGTAACACCGGCTGGGGTAGCTTCGAAGCCGTGGAGCTGCGCCAACGGAATCCGCGGCGGCAAGGTGACTTGGGAGAGGCGTCGGCGATCAACGCGCTCGCGAATCTGGGCGCGCTCGTCTCGGTGCCGCTCTTCCACAGTCCCGACTACGACCTACTCGCCGACTTCGGTGATCGTCCCCTTCGCGTGCAGGTGAAGACCTCGACGAGGTCCAAGGGCGCGGGCTTTGCCGTTCAGGTAGCCACATCCGGCGGCAATCAGAGTTGGACGGGCCTGGTCAAGCGGTTCGACCCGGCTCGCTGCGATCTCCTTTTCGTCCTGGTGGCCGACGGGCGACGCTGGCTGATCCCCGCGGCCGAGGTTCAGGGGACGCGGACTATCGTCGTCGGCTGCTCGCCCTATGGGGAGTTCGAGTTGCGGGACGATCGTGAAAGCTCTCCGAGCGCGAACCGCCCTAGAATCGCGGCCGGGAGGGGGAGCGCCGGAGCTGGAGAGCCGGGCTGGACTGTAAATTCAGTGCCTCAGGCTGAGTGGGTTCGAATCCCACCTCCCCCACTCCACTCCCCTTCGCCGACACCCGAGACGGGCCGAACGAGGCTCTCGGCCAACCACCAGCTGACGATTCCGCTCGCCCCATTTCGGGCGGCCGGCCTCGAGGTCGGCGACGAGATCAAGGTGGAGGCGAGTGGCCCGGGCCGGGTACAACTGACCCGCGCGGGCGAGTTGGCCGGGGATTACGCTGCCAGCCTCTTCGGCGAGAAACCCTAAGCCGTGCTGCGGAGCTTCTGGGCCTCGGGGATGGCCTTCAGCTTCTTCAGGGTGCTCGTCTCGATCTGGCGGATTCGCTCCCTGGTGACACCGAAGGTCTCGCCCACCTGCTCGAGCGTCAGTGCCTCGTGCCCGTCCAGCCCGTAGCGCAGCTCGATCACCTCTCGCTCGCGCTCGGGCAGCGTCTCAAGCACCTCGCGCACGTCCTCGCGCTGCAGGTTGTCGCAGACGCTGTCGAAGGGCTCGGGCGCGGCGGCGTCGGGGACGAAGTCCCCCAGCTCGGAGTCCTCCTCGTCCCCCACCGGCTTCTCGAGCGAGACCGGGGTCTGGTTGAAGCGCTTGACGTCGCGCACGTCCTGCACCGTCCATCCAAGCTCGGCGGCCACCTCCCCCGGCTCGGGCTCCCGCCCCAATCCCTGGATCAGCGACCTCTCCACGTGGCCGACCCGGTTCAGCTTCTCGACCATGTGCACGGGAATGCGGATCGTCCGCGACTTGTCGGCCAGCGCCCTCGTCACCGCCTGGCGGATCCACCAGGTCGCATACGTCGAGAACTTGTAGCCGCGGCGGTAGTCGAACTTCTCCACCCCGCGGATCAACCCCAGCGATCCCTCCTGGATCAGGTCGAGGAAGCTCAACCCGCGGCCCAGGTAGGACTTGGCGATCGAGACCACCAGCCGCAGGTTCGCCTCGACCATGTGCCGCTTGGCGAGCATGTCCCCGCGCTCGATCCGCTTCGCCAGCTCGATCTCCTGCTCCGCCGTGAGCAGCTCGACCGACCCGATCGAGCGCAGATACAGCCGCAGCGAATCGAGGCTCGGCTCGACCGTCAGGTCCACCTCCTGCTTGCGCCGCGACCCCGCCTCGGCGTCCCGGTTCTCCTTGTAGGCAGTGACGCCGTCGGCCGCGATCACGTCCACCCCGTTCTCGACCAGGTGGGCGTGCAGATCGGAGACCTGCTCCTTGGTGATCTCCACCTCCTCGAGCGCCGAGGCGATCTCCTCGAAGGTCAGGTATCCGCGCTCGGTCCCCTGGGCGATCAGCCCACCGAGGGACTCGTTGTCCGCGAACTGCTGCTCCCCCTGAACGGTGACTGTCTGACGAATAGTCGCCAAACTCTCCCTCCTCCGTTACATCCTCCCGGCCGAGCCGAGACGACGACCCAGCGCGCGGAGCATAGCGCCGCGGGGCCCGTTCTTGGGGCGGCCGCCCCTGGGGCCCGATCCCCCTCCCAGCTACTCTCTTCCGAGGCCATGGACGAAACCGGAAGCAGCGTCCCGACGTTCTCCCACGACGCCCAGGCGGCGGCGCCCGCCACCCGCGTCAGCCTCTCCCGCGTCGGCGTCACCGGCGTCGAGAAGGTGATCCGCGTCTGCGGCGCCCAAGGCGCCCCCGGACGCGAAGCAGAGGAGGCGCCGTTTGGAGCCGGCAACGGCTCCGCGGTGGCGAACAACCTCCAGGCCGGCCTCTACCACGCCGAGCTCGAGTGCCTCGTCGACCTCAACCCGGAGCAGAAGGGCGTCCACATGTCGCGCTTCGAGGAGGTCGTGAACGAGGCGATCGACGAGGTGGTGCTGTCGGAGTCGCTGCGCGCCGAGGGTCTCGCCGCCCACATCGCCGAGCGCGTGCGCGAGCGCCAGGGCGGCCTGCGCTCCGAGGTCCGCATCTCGGCCCGCTATCCCGAGACCAAGCCCGCGCCGGTCAGCGAGATCCCGACGCAGGAGATCTACACGCTGTTCGGCACCGCCGTAGCATCCGAGCGCGGCACCCGCACCCTCACCGGCGTCGAGGCCCAGGGCATGACCGCCTGTCCCTGCGCCCAGGGCCTGGTCGAGGACGGCGCCCGCGAGCGCCTCGCCGGGCGCGGCTACAGCCCCGAGCAGATCGACGAGATCGTCGACACCGTGCCGCTCGCCACCCACAACCAGCGCGGCATCGGCCGCCTCTACATCGGGCGCCCCGAGGACTCCGGGGTCGAGATCGACGCGCGCGACCTGCTGGCGATCGTCGAGCAGTCGATGTCGAGCGAGATCTACGAGCTGATGAAGCGCTCCGACGAGCGCTTCGTGGTCGAGAAGGCGCACGCCAACCCCCGCTTCGTCGAGGACTGCGTGCGCGAGATGGTCCGCCGCGTGGTCGAGGCCTACCCCGAGCTCGCCTCCGGCTGCTTCGTCCAGGCCCGGCAGGAGAACCTGGAGACGATTCACCGCCACAACGTCGTCGCCGAGCGCTACGGCCTGCTCTCCGAGATCGCCGCCGAGCTGGACGGCGGCGAGCACTCCCGGCACCACACGACGATGCGCGAATGGTTGGAGGCTCCATCGATACAGGCCGCGGGGTAGTCGGCTTCGCCGTCAGGGGCGCCGGCTGGCGGCCGCTGCGATCAGTCGCGGCGGCGAGCCGCCGCTCCGGATAGAGCGGCCTTGCCGGCGCCTGAGACCATCCGCCTGAACCCGAAGAAGTAGTCCACGCCGCTGATCACGGTCGCGGCGACGGCGACGTAGACGAGGATGTCGACGCCGAGCGGCGTCGGGTCCACGGCGATCAGGGCGATGATCGCCGCTATCTGAAGCGCCGTCTTCACCTTGCCGAGCCAGCTCGCCTGGATCACCACCCCCTGTTCGGCCGCCACGGCGCGCAGCCCCGTGACCGCGAACTCGCGGGCGATGATCACCATCGCGATCCACGCTTCCAGTCGCCCCAGCGAGACCAGGCAGAGCAGCGCCGCCGTCACCAGCAGCTTGTCGGCGAGAGGGTCCATCAGCTTGCCGAAGGTCGTCACCGACCCGCGCGAGCGCGCGATCCAGCCGTCGAGCCCGTCCGTGAGCGCGGCGAGGGCGAACACGGCCGCCGCGATCGCGTCCCCGTTCGGCGTCTCGTCCAACAGCGCCACGACGACGACCGGCACCAGCAGGATCCGCAGCACCGTCAGCGTGTTCGGCAGGTTGAGGGGGAACACGGCCCGACCAGAATAGGCGGCGCGATGCGATCCCCGTCGCGGCCGGCCCGCGCTAGCTCCCCGCGGACAGCTCCCTCGCCCGGGCGAAGACGTCGTCGATCATCGGCTCGGTCAGCCTTCCCGTGAACGTGTTCTGCTGGCTGACGTGAAAGCAGCCGAGCAGCCGCAGCCCGGTGTCGAGCTCGAGCTCGGCCCCGTGGCCGAAGCGCGGCCGCGGCCGCGGCAGCTCGGCTCCGAGCTCCCTCGCGGCCCGCAGCGAGTTGTCCCAGGCATAGGAGCCGAGCGTGACCAGCACGCGGGCCCGGCCCAGCAGCCGCAGCTCGCGCACGAGGAAGCCCAGGCAGTTGTCCCGCTCCGACGGCGTCGGCCGGTTGGCGGGCGGGGGACAGCGATTGACCGCGGTGACGTAGGCGCCATCGAGGCGGAGCCCGTCATCGCGATGCTCGGAGGTCGGCTGGTTGGCGAGCCCGGCCCGGTGCAGGGCGGCGTAGAGGAAGTCGCCCGACCGGTCCCCGGTGAACACCCTGCCCGTGCGGTTTGCGCCGTTGGCGGCCGGCGCCAGCCCGATCACGACGATCGCCGCGGCGCGATCGCCGAAACCCGGCACGGGCCGGGCCCAATAGGCCTGGCCCCGATACCGCTTCGGCGGGTTGGCGGCGACCGCCTGGCGCCATTCGACCAGCCGCGGGCAGCGCCGGCAGGCGACGATCTCCTCGACCAGCGACTCCCAGCGCTCAGTAGCCGAGCCCGCTGCTCCCGCCCGAGTCGTCGCCGGACTCCGTCGTCGTCCCCTCGGTGGTGGTCCCCTCGGTCGTCGTCTCCTCGGTGGTGGTGGTCTGGGTCACCTCTTCCTCCGTGGTCACGCTCTGAACCTCCTCGACGGTGGTCGATTCCTCGTCGTCCCCGCACCCGGCCGCCCCGAGGGCCGATCCGGCCCCCAGCGCCAGAGCGGCGCTCAGCGTCAGCAGTCTCTTCCTCATCGTCCCTCCAGTCGCGAAGCGGTCTGCGCCCAGCCTAGCCTCCGGCGGCACTCGCCCTGACGGCCACTCCCGCAATCATGCGGCACGATGGCGACCGACTCCCGCGGCCCCACTCTCTCGATCGTGATCGTGGCCTGGAACAGCTCGGCCGAGCTGGGCCGAACGATCCCGCCGCTGCTGGCCGAGCTCTCGGCCGGGGACGAGCTGGTGGTCGTCGACAACGACTCCGCCGACCGGACCCCGGAGCTGGTCGCGGAGCTGGCCCCGGAGGCGACGCTGATCCGCATGCGGGAGAACACCGGCTTCGCCGCCGGCGCCAACACCGGCGCCGCCGCCGCGTCCGGCGAGCTGTTGGTGCTGCTCAACCCCGACGCCGCGCCGCAGCCCGGGTTCGGCGAGGCGATCCGCCGCCCCCTGGCCGACGCGCGCGGGTGGGGCGCCTGGATGGGCCTCGTCACCGCCGGGGGCGGCCGCGTCGTCAACACCCGCGGCGGCGTCCTCCACTTCACGGGCATCGCCTGGGCCGGCGGCGCCGGCGAACCGATCGAGCGCATCGAACCCGCCGAGGTGCCCTTCCTCTCCGGAGCCTGCCTCGCTCTGCCGCGCGCCACCTGGGACCGGCTCGGCGGCTTCTGCGGCCGCTACTTCCTCTACCACGAGGACGTCGACCTGTCGCTGCGGCTGCGGCTCGCCGGGGAGCGGATCGGGATCGAGCCGGCGGCGGTCGTCGACCACGAGTACGAGTTCTCGGCGAACCCGGCCAAATACCGGCACCTGGAGCGAAACCGCTGGCAGACGCTGCTGCGCGACTACCCGGCGCCGCTTCTGGCCCTGCTCGCCCCCGCGCTGCTGCTGACCGAGCTGGGTCTCTGGGCGGCGGCGATCGCCGGCGGCTGGGCGAGGCTCAAGTGGGATGCCGGCTTCGACGTGCTGCGCAGCCTCGGCCCGGCGCTGCGCGAGCGCCGCGCGATCCAGGACGAGCGCCGGATCGAGGCCGGCGAGTTCGCCGCCTTCCTCACTCCCGAACTCGACTCCCCGTACCTGGGAGCGGCCGGGCGGATCGCACCGCTGCGGTGGGGGCTGCGTGGCTATTGGTGGATCGTGCGGGCCCTTCTGCGGGCGCCGGACCACCCGTGAGACCCGCTCGGGTTACCCTCGCCGGGATGCACTCATGAGGCCCCCATACGAGCCCGCCGCCGCGACGTCCGACCGCATGCGCCGGGCCGGCGAGGCCGCGGCGCGAATCGGCTCGCTTCGTCCGGCCGATCCCAGGGTCCGCCGCGGGCTCTACGTCGGGATCGCGATCATCGTCGTCTTCGGCGTCGTCCTCGCCGCGGTCTCGGCCGCCGGGGACCTGCCCGACGTCGAGTGGAGCCTGCGCCCGTGGGCGCTGGCGCTGGCGGCGGCCTCGATGGCGGCGCTGCTGCTCTGCGGCGCGGGGATCTGGCGGCGGCTGCTGAAGGCGCTCGGCCCCGAGCTGGATCCCGCCCGGGCCCGAGCGATCTGGTTCACATCGGGGCTCGGCCGCTACGTCCCGACCGGGCTGCTGCTGCCCGTGCTGCGGGTCGCGATGTCCGAGCGCGAGGGAGTCCCGAAGCGCATCTGCCTGGCCAGCGTCACCTACGAGCTGGCGCTTTCGCTGACGGCCGGGCTGATCGTCGCGGCCTACTTCGTGATCGACCTGCCGGAGCTGGCAGGCCAGGGCGCCCGCTACCTCGTGGTCCTCCTCCCGGTGGTGGCGCTCGTGCTGCTCCACCCCCGCGTCTTCCACTACGCCGCCGACTTCGCCCTCGAGCAGCTCGGTCGCCCACCCCTGCCGCTGGCCCTGCCGTTCGGGCGGGTGCTCTCCTACACGGCTCTGTACGCGGGCACCTACGTGCTCGGCGGCCTCGCCGTCTACGGCATCGCCAGCTGCGTCTATCCCGTCGACGCCGGTGACCTCGTGGTGGTGATCGGGGCCTTCGCCGTCGCCAACGTGGTCTCGTTCCTCGCCCCCGTACTGCCGGGCGGCCTGGTCGCGCGCGAGGCGGGCATGGCGCTGGCCCTGGCGGCCGTGATGCCGGCGGCGCCCGCCCTCGCCGTGGCGGTGCTCTCCAGGATCCTGCACCTGACCCTGGAGTCGGCGTTCGCCGTGGTGACGCCGCTGCTCGCGCGCAGGTGACGAGGACCAGGCTCGAGCGGGCC
>Ga0194128_10002681_pt1 | contig 28428 bp, 23 predicted proteins | sample TA2KigCa65mmetaG_FD_148650 | JGI IMG/M metagenome (GOLD analysis project Ga0194128, IMG submission 148650) | Freshwater microbial communities from Lake Tanganyika, Tanzania - TA2015037 Kigoma Deep Cast 65m | ecosystem: Environmental > Aquatic > Freshwater > Lake | place: Tanzania: Lake...
TTGGGATAGAGACGGGGCGACCATGCTGAGCTACGGTCTTCCAACCCAGGGTGAATCGGTCTACCCCGCCTCTGATGAAACCTTCGCTTGATTCTAATCTCCCGCTGGCAAGATACAAGGGTGAGCGGCTTTCGGCTGAAGGACCGCTCGTGGTGAGCCTGTCGAACCACGAGCGCCTAGCCTTTTTAGACACATTCTTAGAGCTTGTGTGAGAAATGCAGTTAATACTTCCGTGCTCACCCCTTCGGTTGGTTCAAGGCAGGCTCTGAGGCAATCGGATGGGTGAGCGTCCTTCGGCTGAAGGACCGCTCGTGGTGAGCTTGTCGAACCATGTGCGCCGAAGCTTTTTAGACGCTTCCCTGGGGTGTCTGCAAAGCCACTGTTGCTCTTTGGGACGCAGCAGTGACTTTTCGGGAGGCGCCGCGCCGATTTTTGCCCACGCATATCTACACTTGAGCTTATTCCAGCCTTGGCAGGGGTGTGCGCACCGTGGCAGGGTATGGCCGCTGATACTATTCTGAGAATGTCACGGGGCGATACCCTCCAGGGACGGCCTGCGTCATTGCGGCATGCTCTGTTGCGCCCAAGTCAAATTCTAAGAGCCTGTGTGAGAAATGCCGTCTACCTAGCCCGCTCATCCTGAGCTTGTCGAAGGATGAGTAGCTTTTAGCCCGCTCATGGTTCGACAAGCCCCGACCTGGTCGGGATCCCGATACGTCGGGACTCACCACGAGCGGGAATTGTCGCACACCCTCTAATGTGACGGAGTCCATGAACAAAATCACAGGGCCCATGAACTTGCGAGAAAAAACCGCAATTATTCTTTTGGGCACCGTTATGGCGCTGGTAGGTATTCTATATTTGGGCGCCCACTGGGTCTTAGGAGGGAGCTTTGCCAGCCTGGAGCATAATTACACGCATGTAAATACAAGCCGTGCCCTAAACGCAATTTATGATGAACTGGCTGGATTGTCCACTACGGCCGAGGACTGGGCAGTCTGGGATGAATCGTACAGTTTTGTCCAAGATAGGAATTTGTCCTTTATTGAGGGGACCCTCGCTGACGGGGCCTTTGCGCGCAATCGCCTCAATCTCATGCTGTTTCTGGACACTTCCGGCGCGCTGGTTTATGGCAAAGGCTATGACTTGGAAGCAGACAAAGAGATCCCAGTCCCCGATGGCATATGGACCCATTTGGCGCCCAATGGCCCGCTGGTCAGCAGCGCCCTTCAGAGCAACAGCGCGTCTGGCCTAGTCCTCCTCCCAGAAGGCGGACTATTCATTGCGGTGCATCCAATCCTGACCAGTGAAGGTGGAGGCCCGGTAAAGGGCGTGCTGGTTTGGGGCCGCTACCTTTCTCCAGCCCTGGTGGATAGCTTGTCTGTCAAGACCCGCCTGGGGCTGGCCATCGTGGAACCACATCGAAAGGACACTCCCGCCGACTTGCGCGTGGCGGATGAGGCGCTGAATGAAGGGCTGCGTGGGGATAAAACGCTCTTCGTGCAGCCGTTAAACGCCAAATCCGTGGCCGGGTACGCTTTTTTAAAAGACGTTTATGGTACGCCGGTTCTAGTCTTGCGGGCAGAGATGCCCAGGAGCATTTACGCCCAGGGCCGCACCACGCTCCTTTACTTATTAGGCATGGTAATTTTTGTGGGAGTAGTGGGCGCAGTTGCTACTCTCCTGCTCTTGAGCAAATTCGTGCTGTCCCGCCTGGCCCACCTTAACTCGGTGGTCCGTAGCATTGCTTTCAGCAACGACCTGTCATCCCGGGTTGTTGCCACCGGCAGCGACGAGATCTGGCAGCTGGGCACTGGAATTAACCAGATGCTGGCTTCCCTGCAGCAGGCCCAAATGCGGCAGCAGGCAGAAATTGCGCTGAAAAAAGCCAACGAAGACCTGGACAAAAAGGTGGAAGCGCGCACCGCAGACTTGCAGGCCGCCAATCAGAAGCTGGAGGCGGAAATGGCCCACCGGCAACGCGTGGAGGCCCAGTTCCGCCAGTCCCAAAAGATGGAAGTGGTAGGCCGGCTGGCCGGCGGCGTGGCCCATGACTTCAACAACATACTTACTGCCATATTGTGCTATTGCCAGTTAGCCCTGATTGACCTGCCCCAGGGCCACCGGGCCGCCAGGCACCTGGAAGAAGTGGATAAGGCTGCCCACCGGGCCGCCAATCTTACCAAGCAACTATTGACCTTCTCGCGCCACCAGCCGGTGCAGGCCAAAGAAGTGGATGTCAACCAACTGGTTATGGGTATGCACGGAATGCTGCGCCGCCTTATTGGCGAGGATGTAGAGCTGGTAACCCTGCCTGCCCAGGACTTGCTGCCGGTAAAGGTTGACCCCAGCCATATGGAGCAGGTGGTATTGAATCTGGTGGTCAATGGGCGCGACGCCATGCCCAAGGGCGGGACCATTACCATTCGTACATCCATAGCCCATGACCCGCTGCCATCAGGCCAAATTCCTGGTATCAAGCCAGGGCCTTATGTGATGGTCTCCGTGTCTGACACCGGCACCGGCATGTCCGACCAGGTCAAAGCCCACCTTTTTGAGCCCTTCTTTACCACCAAGGGCGTTGGCCAGGGCACCGGGCTGGGGCTGGCCACCTGCTACGGCATAGTGCGGAAAAGCGGCGGCCACATAGAAGTGGATAGTAAAGAAGGACAGGGCACTACCTTCCGGGTATATTTGCCGGCGGTGGCGGCGGAAAGTCCGGTTGCTCCCGAAGCCACAGATCAACCCATTCTCCGGGGAACGGAAACGGTGCTGGTGGTTGAGGACGAGCCTTCCGTACGCGCCATGATAGTCCAGGTCTTGCGGGAGCACGGCTATAAAGTCATGGAAGCCAGGGATGGCGTGGAAGCGCTGGAAGTGGCCGAGGCCAGCGCCGGCGAGCCAATCCACCTGCTTTTGACGGATATGGTGATGCCCCGCATGGGTGGATCAGAGTTGGCTGCCCGTTTCCGGGAGAGACGTCCTCACACCAGGATGCTCTTTACTTCCGGTTACACGGAACATCTGCTGGCCCAGCAGGATGGGGGAGAACCGGATGTCCAGTTTATCCAGAAGCCCTTCATGCCGCTGGACCTGGTGCGCAAAGTCAGGGAAGTGCTGGACCGGCTTCAAAAAGGTACGCCCAGCCAGTCTCCAGTCAAGCAATAGCCAGTAGCGGCAGTGTATCAGTTTGCTTAAGGACTCAACTCGTCGCACCCCGACTTGTCGGGGCGCCCAGATAGGGACATGGCTGAAACGCACCCCTGGGTTCCGGCTTGCGCCGGAACGACGAAGGGCTAATTGATACACTACACCAGTAGCGGTTCAATTTGCCACTGTGAATCAATGTTGGGATACTTGTCGCACCGGCTTCCGCTGGCGCCCGGCGCCCAGGCGTAGATATTACTGAACTCTCGCAGGTTCTGGCCTGTGCCAGGAGCTGGCGGTCCGCGCCGGTTCAGGCGCCGCTGGCTAGGATCAGGGCGCTAACCCGGTCCAAAATCCGCTGGCTGACCTCGTACTTGGTCAACACGGGCAGTTCTTCGGCCCGCAAGTTTTTGTCAATCAGCGTGACTTTGTTGGTGTCTGAGCCAAAGCCGCTCTGCGGGTCGGTGATGTCGTTGGCCACCATCAGGTCCAGCCCTTTAGAGCGCACCTTGGCGCGGGCGTTTTCCACCAGGTCCTGGCTTTCCGCGGCAAAGCCCACCTTCACAAACGGCCCCTTGGCAGTGGCAAGGATGTCCGTGGTGTTGGTAAGTTCCAGAGTGAGAGCGCCTGCCGCCTTCTTGATCTTCTGCTCCGCGGCAGAAGCGGGCCGGTAGTCAGCCACGGCGGCGGCCATAATCAAAGCGTCGGCCTGGCGCACCGCCTTGAACACCGCCTCGGCCATCTGCTGGGCGGTCTGCACCCTCACCACCTGCACCAGCGGCGGGTTGGGCAGGCTGGTGGGAGCGGCCACCAGCACCACTTTGGCCCCCCGGTCCCGGGCGGCCTCCGCCAGGGCATACCCCATCTTGCCTGAGGAGTGGTTGGTAATCACCCGCACCGGGTCAATGGGCTCCTGGGTGCCTCCCGCGCTGATTACTACCGTGCGGCCTTCCAGGTCGCCTTTCCGGCCCAGGGTGGCGGAAATATATCCCAGCAACTCCGGAGTTTCCAGCAGCCGGCCCATGCCCGTCAAACCAGAAGCCAGCCGCCCAGCCGCCGGGCCTGCAATGACCACGCCCCGGGAGCGCAGCTTAGCCAGGTTCTCCTGGGTGGCGGGATGGTCAAACATGTTGGCGTCCATGGCTGGGGCCACCAGCAGCGGCGCTTTGGCGGCAATCACGGTGGTGGTCAGGGGATCATCGGCCAGCCCTGCCGCCAGCTTGGCGATACAGTGCACCGTGGCGGGGGCAATGACCACAATATCCGCCTGCTGGGCCAGTGCTACGTGCTCGTTGCTGAACTGGGAGTGGAGGTCAAAGGTGTCGGTGACCACCTCCCGGTGGGTAAGACTGCGGAAGGCCAGTGGGGTAACAAATTGGGTCGCGCCGTAGCTAAGGATAGTGTCCACCAGCGCGCCAGCCTGCACCAGCTTGCTGGCCAGGTCCAGGGCCTTGTAGCAGGCAATGGAGCCAGTGACTCCCAGGACTATGTGCTTACCGGCCAGTGCTCCGGCCACGGCTTTCCTCCTGACTCCCCTCTGTTCCGCGTCGCGAGGGCGAAAATCCCTCCTTGTCCCCCTTTTGTAAAGGAGGTTTGGAAGGATTTGAGCGGGGCTGATTCATCTCATAAATAAGGCGCAGGCCAATCAGGGTCAGGTCTGGGTTAATGGCGTCAAACACCTTGGCTTCTTCGGCAATGACCCGCACCAGGCCGCCGGTGCCGATGACCCTGGCGTCTTGCCCAATTTCGTCCTTGAACCGCTGCACCATTCCAGTAATCAGCGAAGCATACCCCAACAGCAGCCCCGATTGTATAGCGGTAACGGTGTTATGCCCAATGGCCTTTTTGGGTGCGGTCAGCTCCACCCGCCGCAGTTGGGAGGTGTTCAGGAACAAGGCCTCCGCGGCCAGGTTAATGCCGGGGGCAATGGCCCCGCCCAGATATTCGCCCTGGCGGGAAACGGCGTCAAAGACCGTGGCAGTGCCCAGGTCCACCACAATCAGGGGCGGCTGGTACAATCGCAGGGCGGCCACTGCGTCCACAATGCGGTCTGCGCCCACGTCCCTGGGGTTGTCATAAAGTATGGGCAGGCCGGTGCGCACGCCAGCGGAAACCACCAGCGGCGTAACGTTGAAACAGGTGCGGCAGGCCTCTTCAAACACGCCGGTCAGGGGCGGCACCACGGAACAGATGCAGGCGGAGTCTATTTGCTGGCGTTCAATGTCGTGGAGCTTCAGTAGGTTCAGCAGGAGCAGGACGTACTCGTCCATCACCCGGCGGGTATCGGTGACCATGCGGATGGTGGTGGCCAGGCGTTCGCCCTCAAAGACGCCAATGGTCACGTTGGTGTTGCCGATGTCCACGGTAAGCAGCATGGGCCAAACCCTCAGCGAGGGCCATTATACGGCACAGGTATGGCAGGGGCAATGCAGGCAATGGGCGCTGCTATCCCTTGCGCTTCACTTCTGCCGTCACCACCAGCCACTGGGCGTTGTTGGTCCAGCTCAGGTCCACCAGCCGGGCAAACTTGGCCTTGAACTCGGACTGGACGCACATGATGGCGCAAGTGCGGCTGCCAATCAAGGTGTATCCCTTGCCAGCCTTGATTTCCACGGAGTCCTGGTGCACTGCGAACCCTCCCACCGAAGTGCTGGTGCCTTTGACCGCGGGAGTCAGCACCGAGCTGGCATAGGTGGTCAAGCCCACGCCCGCCTTTTTGTAATTGGTGGCCTCAAACTGGCCGATGGCGCCGGAGCCATTGCTTCCGGAGGTGTCCACGTTGGAGTACTCCACCAGGGTCCAGGACATGGGGGTAGGCGCAGGGGCGGTGATGGTGATGACACTGGTGGTGGCGGTGGACTGCATGGAGCGGTATAAAGTAAGCCGCTGCAGCGATGCCTCCGTGGTAGTCACCACTTCCCAGGTGCGCTGGAGGTCGTTCAGGGTTGGGACGCCGCTAGTGCCGTCGTTCTGGGCCAGCCAGAGCAGCGCCAGATTGTTGGCGCCAATGGTGACGCTGGCGGTGACAGCGGTGGCCGAGTTGGGGTCAGAAGGGCCGGTCTGGTTATTGCCCACGGTTACCGAGCGGGCGGTGATGTTCTTGCTGGCCGCTGCTGGAAGGGGTATGGCGTCGGCTGCGGAGCCAGCCAAGACCCGACCCGGGACCAAGGCGGCCAGGGTCAAGAACGCCAGGCCAACTATGCCGGCCTTCCAGTTAAGTACAGCGGTCAGGCGCATGGCTAGGCGCGCTCCACGAAGTTGGCAGCTACCATGCGGATTACAGGCTTGGCAGGGGCAGTATCATTGTCGCCGCCGTAAGCATGGGCTGCTGCCAGAGTGGCGAACACGGAGGCGGCCAGGCCCAGGAGCACCAGGAAGAATCCCCGGAAAAGAATCTTGGCGGCTTGCTTCTTACTTACCATTTGTGCCTCCCAGTTCACCTTACTTGAAGCTATGTTATACCTGGGTTGTGGGTTCAATCGTGAACGTTGGTGTCCGCCAGGTTAAGGTTGGTATGAATCCCAGGTAGATTGGCCTGATGGGCATAGGCACATAAGAGTATAAGGGTGCGCCTTTGGCTGGCTTAGTATGCCGCCAGGTCCTTTTCATTCCCACCGGAGGTAGGGTCAGACCTGCGTGTCTGCCCTGTGGCCAGAAGGTCTGACGAGGGCGCACACGCAGGTGCGCCCCTACGGACTGTTTGAGAATGAAACGGCTTGCCGCGGTGTATCTCCTGCCAAATTCACAAACATGGTATATTGGCCCTGCAATTTTCTGCGGCAATAGGGGGCTTGCCTCAAAAGTGTCATTCTGAGAAGTCCCGATGTCATCGGGACGACGAAGAATCTAGAAAACTTGGTAATAGTCTACGATAAGTGCCTATACGACTTGCATTTTAGATCCTTCACTTCGCTCAGAATGACAGTTTCAGTCAGGCGCAGGTGTTTTGAGGCAACACCTGCAAGAGGGAGGTAATAACAAAGCTATGAGCAAAATCACAAAAGTCTCAGTGGAAGTCCTGGAAACGCCGGTGCGCCTGCGCTATGTAGCCGCGGGCCATGCGGTGGAGTCCAACTGGCACGTGCTGGCCCGCATAGACACCGAAGAAGGTGTTCAGGGCATTGGATTTGTGGTGGCCAACCGGGGCAGCCTGGTCAAGCCCCTGGCCCAGACCAGCCAGGAACTGGGCCAGCTTTTGGTGGGCATGGAGGCCCTGGATATTGAGGCGGCCCGGGTTCGGATGGAACGAGCGGGGGGCTGGGTAGGCCCCGGCGGAATGCTCGCCATGGCTATTTCACCCCTGGATATTGCCCTGTGGGACGCCAAAGGCAAGAGCCTGTGCCAGCCTTTGTACCGCTTGCTGGGAGGCTACCGCGACCGCATCCGGGCCTACGCCAGCGACGCCATGTGGTACAGCATGCCCATGGATCAGCTGGCTCGCTCGGCCCAGTACCACGTTTCCCAGGGCTACCGCCGGTTGAAGCTGCGCCTGGGCCATGAACCCAAACCTGCTGGCGAGGTGGAACGGGTCAAAGTGGCCCAGGACGCGGCGGGCGAGGGCGTGGAGATTATGGTGGACGCCACAGAAAGCTGGAACGAAGTCCAGGCCATTGCCAATGGGCGGGCATTGCAAGAGGCAGGCATTGTTTGGCTGGAGGATCCGGTGTCCCACCAGAACCTGGCGGGGTTGGCCCAATTGGCCCGCAATCTGGACATACCCATCGCCGCCGGGGAGCACCTGTACGGGCTGGATGGGTTCCAGAAGACCTTTGAGGCCCGGGCGGTGGACATCGCCATCATAGACGTAGCCCGGTCCGGCGGCATCACTCCCTGGATGAAAATTGCGGCCCTGGCCCAGGCCAGGGGCGTGCCGGTGTGCGGCCACGTGGTGCCGGAAGTGCACGTCCACCTGCTGTCTGCCATCCCCAACAGCTACCTGATTGAGTTCATGCCCCGCTCCGAACCCATCTTCAAGACCCGTCTCAAGCTGGAAAATGGGGAGTTGTTGGCGCCCCAGGGCCCCGGCCTAGGCGTGGAGCTGGACGAAGCGGCAGTGGAGCAGTACCGGGTGGGGTGAAAGTAGCTACTACTGATATTTTGTATTTGGACATCGGCGAAAGCCAGCGGGATCAGGGGAGTCCTGAAGCAGTCGATACCCTGTCCAGATACAGGTATGGCTGAGGCGTACTGCTGGATTCCGGCGCACGCTGGAATGACGAAAAGCTAATTGACCCATTACCGTCAGTCTGCTAGGCCGCCTCATAGGGTCTAAAGCAGCGGGCAATGTCCTGGGGAAGGCACTGCGCCGCCAGGTCGGGGTCCAGCCTGGCCACCGTGTTGGGCGGCACCAGGCCGGTAAACAGGTTCGGGTGGGTCAACTGGGCCAGTATCTCCAGGCCCTGGACCACCCGTGGGCCTGGGCTGCTGAGATACTCGTGGTTGATAAGGTAAACTTCACCGTTGCGCACCGCGGGAAGCTCCGGCCAGCCCTCTTGGGCCACCAGCCAGGGAATCTCCCGCAGGATGCGGGCCAGGTCTGAGGAGCAGAGGTCCAGAAACAGCTTGTCCGGCTGGTACTCCACCACCTCCCGCCAGAAGACCCGCACCGCCGGGCAGCCGGGCGCGTAGCGGTCCTGGCAACCCCCGGCCCGTTGCAGCAGGTCAGGAATCCAGTGCCCGCCTACTACAGCAGGGTTGATGCCTTCCAGGGAATATACACGCGGCCGTGCGGAGACACCGGCCAGCCGTTGGGCCACTTTTTCAACCCGTGTCTGTAAATCCAGGACCAGCCGCCTGGCCCCATCCGCGGCGCCGCATACCTGTCCCACCTGGTGGATGGCATCAAAGATTTCCGCCAGCGTGCGGGGTCGCAGAACCACCACTTGGGGCTGTGCCGGGGCACCCAGCAGGGCCTGGTTCACCGTGGGGGCGTCCACCTCGCAAAAGTAGCACAAGTCCTGAGTCAGCACCACGTCCGGGGAATTCTGGAGCAGCCAGTCCCGGTCCAGGGCATAGGGGCTTTCTCCAGAAGCCAGCAGCTTCCGCATCATGGCTTCCACCTGCTGGCTGGAAAGGGCATCCACGTCAATCTTGCTGCGGCAAACTATGGGCTTGGACCTGGCTTCGGGCGGGTAGGTGCACAGGTCAGTAACGCCGATAATCTGGTCACCCAGGCCCAGGGCAAAAAGAATTTCGGTGCCGCTGGGCAAAAGGGAACAAATCTTCATTGATATATTCCAGTCCCGGCGCTGTTTTCTACAAACAGGAGAAGAAGCGCAATAACCCTGTTGGCAGAAACGGGCCTGAGAAAGTCACCGAATTCGTCTCAAGGGTAAATCACGCAGGTAACACTCCTGGTGTATTATAAGACGAAATCCAGTGGAGCCAAGATGACTAGCCCGCTTACTAACCTGTCGTGGAGCAACCTGCGCTCCATCCGCCTATCGGCCTTCGGCTTCGGCATCACCGGCCTGTTCCTGGCGGCAGACACCATGATTTTGCCCATGCTGGTGCTGCGCATTGCCCCGGAAGAGCTGAAGAACACCTACCTGGGCATACTAGGATTTGCCGGCCTGCTGGTGACTGCGGTGGCCCAAATAGTGGTGGGCGGCTTTAGCGACCATACCCACTCGTCCCTGGGGCGGCGCATTCCCTACCTGCTGGCGGGGTGCTTGCTGGCCTGCCTGGGCATTGTGGGGCTGGGCATGGCAGGGAGCTATCTATCCCTGTTGCTGGCCTGGTTGTTCTTGCAGATTGCAATCAATGTGGGCTACGGGCCTTACCAGGCCTTAATCCGCGACCTGGTGCCTGCCAAGCGTATTGGCGTGGCTTCTTCCATGAAGGTGCTGGTGGAATCCTCCGGCGGTGTGGGGTTTATCGCCATCAGCGGCACACTGCTGGGCCACCGCGCCACCCAGGAGGGCTTCTCCCAGTGGATGTGGCTGACCCTGGGACTGCTGGCCGCCACCATGCTTGTGACCACTGCCATTACCGTGGTAACCGTGCACACTGGTGAAATGGCGGGACTCAAGAACGGACATCGGTTGCAGTGGCATCCTCCCGGTTCTTTGCGGCTGCCCCAGATTAGCTGGCTGCTGGTTTCCCGGATGCTGATGATTACCGCCATCACCGTATTCCAGACTTATGGATTGTTCTTTCTGCGGGACGTGGTGGGCCTGGAAAATCCGGCCCAAGCGCTGGGCCATCTGGTGCTGGCGGTGGGCGCGGCTCTGGTGCTGGCTGTTTATCCCGCGGGCTGGCTTTCCGACCGCGTGGGCCGCAAGCCGGTGGTGATGGCAGGCGCGCTGGGCACCGCCCTGGGCACCGCCGCCATGCTGCTGGTGCATACCATGACCCAGGTGCTGCTGGTGGGCTTACTGGCGGGCGCTTCTGTGGGCATACTGCTGAGCGCCGGATGGGCCCTGGTTAATGACCTGGGAACCACCGGAAAAGAGGCCCAATACATGGGCCTGGTCAGCCTTTCCACCGCCGCCGGAGCGGTGCTGGCAAAAGCCCTGGGGCCAGTGGTGGACCTGATTAACCACGCCTCGCCAGGATCGGGCTACACTATCCTGCTCATTCTATGTGGAATCTTTCTGCTGGTGGGGTCAGGAATGCTCATACCCTTGAACACCCGGGCCTTGCTGTGGGACCCACGGGCCGCAGAACCAGCGTCTCAGGCAGGCAGTCCTACCACGCCGCAAAAAGTGTGAGCGAGAAGGGCGTATAGCCGCAAGACTACAAGAGAAAGGGAGGCAGTTATTGCCTCCCCGCTTTATTTGTGTGCATCTCGCTCTTACGCAATTGGCATGGGCCCCGCCGGCTAGTTGCGCCGACGGATAAGGACAGAATCTGAGCAGATGGGGCCTGGTTTACCTTCGCCGAAGTCAGCGTCCACGGTCAAAACGAAAGTGGAGTCAGGCAATGCACTGCTCTGGAGGTCAATCTGAATCACCCCTTTGGTCACTTCTTTCCAGTTCTGCGGTTTTACCGGCTGACCGTCAATAAGGACCTGAGTCAGTTTTGATTCATCAAAGGGAGACAGGCGCTGACCGTTCACCTTGCCAAACAAGAACGCCCGGACCAGCAATTGGGCATTGGCCGTCTGCCGCAGAGTGCTTTCGCCACGGCCACTTCCAGCTCGCACCTGTCCTGGGCATCTCCCGGGGCAACATTGGCGATGGCCTCCAAAGTGGTGCAAAGGGCAATTTCCCCTGAGTTGGAGGAGGCGCGGGCCATTAAGACATCTCCCGTGCCGTCCATAATCGTGCCTATTCCCGTTGGCACGTCTACCCTAACGTTAAGGCTTACCCACCCATCGAGCCCCGCAGACTTTTCAACGGTTTTGCTCTTGCCAATGGCGATCAGCAGTTTGCCCCCTTGCTTTACGATCATGCCGCCCTTCTTGAGACGCTTCGTCCTGACGGCATAGTCTGGGTCGCTGAGATTATCGAGGCACTCCGTAGAGGTCTGGCTAACGGCTGTTAGTGAGGCCAGCCCTACCCTTTTCTGTATGAATGCCCTTTCTGCCCTTACGTCGGCCTCCAAGTCCGCAAGTAGCTGGGCAAAGTCTGAGTTTAATATGTCCGAGTCCTTCGTTGCCCTGAACATGGGGTACAGAGCTGCTGCGGGCAGAATCTCCACGAAGTCCCTCAACAAACTCGGGTCTATAGCAAGGGAAGCAGCCAGGTCGGGGTCAGATTCTGAGAGCGCGTTGTACAGGCTCTCCGTGTTAGTCAATAGGTCGGACAAGCCCGCGCGAAACCTGATGCAGTCGCTCGATGAGCAGTCGCCGCTATTCCCCCTAAACTCACCGGCGCCCTCCAACTCATCCTCAGCCACCTGTTGCAGTTGCACCACAGCATCCTCAATCATCTGCAGAATCTCGGGACTTAGCTTACCCTGTTGGTCTGCCACGAACTGAATTAAGTCCGGGACTCCTTCTACGTTGGTGAGGATACCTTCCGAGTTTTCCAGGGTATCAATGGTGCGGTCCTTAAGGCCGTCAGTGCGGGTCATCAATCCGTTGGCGCCGTTAACGCTGGTATTGATGCCGGTCACCCTGGTGTTCATGCTGTTCACGGTGGATTGTATGCTGTTGACCTTATCCAGGATGTCGTCTATCACTGCGCCACTGACCCTGGCATTGGAGTAGTCAATTGAGCCGCCATCCCATTGACGGCCTCGCGCCTCCGCAGCAGGGACACATCCTTCAACCAGCAAGAGACCAAGGCAAGCCAGCAGAATCATCAAATGCTTCATGGCGACAAACCTCCTGAGAAATGCGGTGCATGTGCCAAACCGTAGTGAGCAATCCCCAGCCTGTCAATGACACTTTAGTGCCATTGCAGTGCCAAGTTGGGATGGCGGCGGAACTTGCTCCACTCCGCCGATACAGAGGCAGTGGGTTATTGCCTGGGGACGGCTAGCTGCGGGCGGCGGCCTTTTCTTCGTAGCCGCGGGGGGTAATCATGCGGCCACCGTGGAGATAGGTAGTGGAGTTGCCCACCACCACGGTAGTAAACATATCCACCAGGAATATTTCCTCTTCCAACTGTCCCAGGTTGGTGATGACGACTCGCTGGCTGGGACGGTAGGCATCCCGCACCAGACCCACGGGGGTGGAGGCGGGCCGGTGCTCCAGCAGGATGCGGCGGGCTTCCAGAAGCTGCCAGGTGCGGCGCTGGCTACGGGGATTGTAGAACACCACCACAAAATCGCCCTGGGCTGCCGCGTTCACCCGCCGCTGGATGGCTTCCCAAGGGGTCAGCAAGTCGCTGAGGCTGATGGCGCAGAAGTCCTGCATCAGGGGCGCGCCCAGCAGCGAGGCGGCAGACTGGAGGGCGGAGATACCAGGCACCACCTGCACCTGGGGAGATTCCCCATCCCAGCCCCGGTCGGTGAGCACCCGGAACACCGGCGCAGCCATGCCGTAAATGCCCGCATCGCCCGAGGAGACCACGGCCACTGTGCGCCCGGCCTGGGCCAGGGCTACTGCTTTTTCCGCCCGGTCCAGCTCCTGGCCCAACTCCATGGCAATGCATTCCTTGCCCGCCAGCAGGTCCGCTACCTGGTCCATATACCCGCGGAAGCCCACCACCACCTGGCATTCTGCCAGGGCCAGCCGGGCTGCGGGGGCCAGGTACAGGTTATCGCCGGGCCCCAAACCAACCAAATATAGTTTACCAGGGCTGCCCGCCATCAAATGCTCGCCTCCGGCGCCAATGGTCACGGCAGGTCACCCTCCACCACCAGGCGGCCGTCGCGCACCGCCACCGGGGCGGAGTACATGCGGGCCAATGGGCCGTTGACGCATTGGCCAGTGTTCAGGTCAAAGCGCCAGCCGTGGACCGGGCACAAGAAACAGTCATCCCGGTCATGCACCTGGCCGCCGCTGTGGGGGCAAAAGGCGGAAAGGAGCAGGTAGCCGCCCTGATGGTCCCTGGTGAGGTAAAAAGGCTCCGCACCCAGCACCAGCAGCGCGGGGAACCTGGTGAAGTCGGTTTCCAGACCCAGGTCAGTCATGGGGAGCAGCCTCTGGCAAAAATGGGGATGCTGGACAAACCCTTGCAACGGGGCCAGTATAGTGGAAAGGGGAAGGGGACTCAAGCAATAGCCCTTCGTCCAAGAAATCACCACGCTCACAACAAAGAGGCACCTCGTAAAGGCGAGGCATCCATCTCCCCTACGGCGCGGGAAAGTGGAAATTACACTCCAAAGCCAACCGAACATCCTAATTCCTAATTTATAATCACTATCAAGAAAGACCCAAAATAAAAACAGGCCCAAAAATCATTGACACAACCATAGCCGTGCCCTAAGATTTAGGCCATCACCACATGGGATGTGGCGGAGCGTGCTTGCGCCCCGCTGAATATAAAAAAGCTCGGAAGGAGGCATCGGATGTCCCACAAAGAAGATTTGGCCCTGATGGCCCACCTGATGCGCCGCGCCGGTTTCGGGGCAACCCGGGAAGAACTGGAGCGGAGAGTAGCCAAGGGGTATGAAGCCACCGTGGAAGAACTGATTAACCCCACGGAAGCTCAGCCCGCGGGCCGCATGGCCTTGTTGCTGCGCTACCACCCTTCCTTCTTGCTGCCCGGCGGCGTGCCCTTCTCTGCCCAGGCCAACTGGATGTACCAGATGATTAGCACCCAGCGGCCCCTGGAAGAGAAGATGGCCCTGTTCTGGCACCACGTTTTCGCCACCGGCAACTCCAAGGTGGACAACGCCGACCAGATGCTGGAACAGGTGGAAATGTTCCGCAAATACGGCATGGGCAACTACCAGACCATGCTGGTAGAGCTTTCCCGCAACCCAGCCATGATTTTCTGGCTGGACAACAACGAGAACCACCGGGACGCCGTGAACGAGAACTGGGGCCGCGAACTGCTGGAACTGTTCTCCATGGGCGTCAGCAACTACACCGAAGTGGACGTCCGGGAAGTGTCCCGCGCCTTCACCGGCTGGACCATTGCCCCCAAGCTGCCCCGCCTGCCCTATGGCCGCTTCCCTTGGAAGTTCGAGTACAAGGAAGAGGACCACGACGACACCGAGAAGTCTTTCCTGGGCGAGACCGGACGTTTCAACGGCGAAGATGTCATTGACATCATAGTCAAGGAACCCGCCACCGCCCGCTTCATCTGCCGCCACCTGTACAACTTCTTCGTGGCCGACGAGCCGCAGGTGCCCGCCTGGACCATTGAGCCGGCCCGGGACGAAGAAGCCCTGGAGATGATGATTGACAGCTTCGTCTCCTCCGGCTACGAGGTGAAGGCCGTCCTCAAGACCATGTTCAACTCCGAGTTCTTCAAGAAGGCCCGCTTCGCCAAGATTAAGAGTCCCACGGAAGTGGTGGCGGGCACCTTGAAGATGGTGGGGGAGTTCCAGTTCCCCGACGTGGGCCTGCTGCAAATCGGCAAGGAGCCGACCTACATGGGCCAGTCCCTGCTGGATCCGCCCAGCGTGGAAGGCTGGCACACCGGCAGCGAGTGGATTAACAGCGGCTCCCTGCTGGCCCGCATCAACTTCGTGGCCGACCGGGTGGCCAACACCCAGCTCCCCGGCATCCAGACCATCATCAGCCAGATGAAGTCCGACGGCGTGCGCACCCCAGAGGACCTGGTGGACGCCTCCCTGGAGCACATGGGCTACCTGGAACTGGCGGAAGAGACCAAAGGCCAGTTGCTGGAATATGCCCGCAAGGGCGGCAACTTGGACTGGAAAAACCAGGAGACGGCGGGCCGCCGCGTGGGTGAGATGTTGGCCCTCATCGGCGCTACCACCGAGTACCAGTTTGGCTGAACGAGCAATCAGATATCAGTAATCAGTCCTCAGCCCCGCCTCCCAGCGGAGATGGGTTGGGACCTGATGTCTGACAGCCAATAACTGATAGCTAAAACAAGGAGATGAAATATGACTTCAACCAAGAAAGACCCGGTCCTGGTAGTCCTACAGCTTACGGGGGGCAACGACTACTTCAACACCATCATTCCCTACAACGACTCCCTGTACTATGACAACCGCCCCTACGTGAAGTACGAGCGGGACCAGATTATTCCCATTGACAACGAACTGGGCTTCATGCCCACCATGGGCCCCGTCAAGGACCTGTATGACCAGGGCAAGGTAGCCATTATCCACGGCATCGGCTACCCCAACTCTCCCCGGTCCCACTTCCGCAGCATGGACATCTGGCACACCTGCGAGCCGGACAAGGTTGGCACGGAAGGCTGGGCAGGCCGCATGGCCCGGGAACTGGACCCCAACAAGGAAAACGTGCTCACCGCCATCAACTTTGGGCATGGCCTGCCCCGGGCTCTGGCTGTCCCCGGCGTGCCCGTAGCCGCCATTGCTGACCTGGGCACTTACGGTCTGCTCACCGGCATCAGCGACCAGTCCCAGCGCAGCCTGGCCCTGGACCTGTTCAGCCGCATGTACTCCCCCACCGTGGGCGGCAGCATGGTCGGCGACTACCTGCGCTCCACCGGCACCGACGCCATGAAAGGCGCTGACATCGTCAAGATTGCCCCGGAGAAGTATTCCTCCACCGTGGAGTACCCCAACTCTCCCATTGCCACCCACCTGCGGGACATTGCCCAAGTGTACCTGGCTGACCTGGGCACCCGCATCTTCTATACCCAGCACGGCAGCTTTGACACCCACGCCGGTGAGGCCGCGGCCCACCCCAAGCTGTGGGAAGAGGTCTCCCAGGGCATTGCCGCCTTCTTCCAGGACCTGAACGAGCATGGCCGGGGCGACAACGTCATCATGTACCTGTTCTCCGAGTTTGGCCGCCGCGTCCACGACAACGGCTCCGGCACCGACCACGGCGCCGCAGGCGTGTCCTTCTTCATCGGCGACCCCATCAAGGGCGGCATGTACGGCGAATACCCGTCCCGCAAGCCCGAACACCTGGAGCAGGGCGACCTGGTGCCCAACTACGACTTCCGCGGCGCTTACAGCACCATCGTGGAAGACTGGTTCAAGATGGACGCCAAGCCCATCGTCAATGGCAACTTCCAGAAGCTGCCCGTCCTGAAGTAGCCCAAACTGGTCTGGCAACGCCAGCATTTAAGGGCCGGTGAGACTCCCCCAGGGGCGGTCCCCCGGCCCTTTTCCCAAAATACAAGGTTTCTTCCTCTCCCCTTGTGGGAGAGGATTGAGGTGAGTCCCGTAGAATCAGGATCACCCTAACCCTCTCCCATAAAGGGAGCAGGGACAGTTAGAAGGAGTGTAAACTATGGCACTGCATACGGTAGCCGCAGGCCGTGCCTGGGTATATAGCCACCACGTGGGCCGCCAGGCCCTGGTGGGCCAGGGCTTTAGCCAACCCGTGGGCGTGGCCGTCACCAAGGACGGCACCCTGTACGTGGCCAACCGCTCTGGCGAGCAGAACCCCAGCACGCGCATCACCAAGGCCACGGTAAAGCACGAGTACATCAACGAATTTGGTCGTTCCGGAGAAGCCTATTCCGACAACGCAGGCAGCCACTTTACCTGGCTCACCGGCATTGCCCTGGACGAAAATGAGAACGTGTACGGCTCCGACGAGTGGCAGAGCCGCATTAGCATCTTTGACAAGGATGGCAACTTGCTCAAGGTGTGGGGCGAGCGGGGCGATGGCGAGAGCCAGCTTAACGGTCCCGCTGGCCTGGCCTTTGACCCCCAGGGCAATCTGTGGGTCTCCAACGCCTTCTCCAGCCGAATCCAGCAGTTCACCAAGGACGGCAAGTACCTGGGCGGCTTTGGCAAGCACGGCAATGGCGAGGGCGAGTTGGATATGCCTTACGGCATTGCGGTGGACGCCCAGGGCGACGTTTACGTGGCTGACTGGAACAACCACCGGGTGCAGAAATTCAACCCCCAGGGAAAGCACCTGCTGACCTTTGGGCACGGCGGCGGCGGCGCAGGGGCGCTAAAGCACCCCACGGGTGTCTGCGTGGACAACGACGGCGACGTGTACGTGGTGGACTGGATGCACGAGCGGGTGGTGATTTTCAGCCCCCAGGCCAAGCCCCTGGCCTACCTTTATGGCGACGCCGTGGAGGTTTCACCCTGGGGCATGATGTCCCTGGACGCCAACCCGGACATGGTGCGCCGCCGCAGCCAGGTGGAAGACCTGGTGGATCAGCAGCGCAAGTTCCGGATGCCCACGGGCTGCGCCTTTGACCGGGACAACAACCAGTTGCTTATCTGCGACACGGCCCGGGGCCGCATCCAGATTTACACCAAGGAAAAGCAGTACGCTGACCCCCAGCGAAACTTGTAAGCCTCGGCCTGGTAATCGGTAGTCGCACGCAGGGGCAGGTTTCAGATCTGCCCCTGTTTGTTTAGCGCCCGAACTCGGCGAGGAAAACACCCCCCAGGGTAAAGACCTGCACATTGTGGTTTTCTGAATCGGTGATGTAAACTTGATTTTCAGATAAGTCTATACCCACCGGACTCCTGAACTGGCCCGGACCATTGCCTTCGCTGCCCCACTGGTACAAAAAAGTCCCATCAATGGCAAATACCTGCACCCGGTGATTCCCGGTATCCGCCACATAGATTCGCTCTTCACGAATCTTGATTCCCCCGGGACTGCTAAACTGGCCTGGCCCGCTGCCCTGACTGCCAAATTCACTGATAAAGTTGCCCCTGGTAGTCAGTACCTGTATCCGGTGATTGCCAGTGTCAATCACGTAAGCTCTGTCTTTAGTCTTGTCCTTATAAAAATCTATGCCGCCGGGGCTATTAAATCTTCCTGGCCCGCGGCCCTGGCCTCCCCATTCCCCCACAAAAGTGCCTCCAGCAGTAAACACCTGCACCCGATGATTGCCAGTATCCATCACAAAGATTTCAGTGCCAAAGCTTGCTATGTCAGTCGGATTGGTAAACTGTCCCGGTCCGCCGCCAGCAACTCCCAAAGCAGCGATAAAAGTGCCGCCAGTGCTGAACATCTGTACCCTATGGTTGCCGGAATCCACCACATACGCAATATTTTCATAGACTTCCACCCCTTGGGGAGTTCTGAACTGCCCAGGCTCGCCGCCCTCGCCACCCCAGCCAGCCAGGAAAGTGCCACCGGCGGTAAGCATCTGCACCCGGTGGTTTCCCGAATCTGCTACATACACCTTGGTATCGAAAATCTTGATTCCCCTGGGGTAGCTGAAATACCCGTTCTCGCTCCTGCCTGCTGGCACTGCGGCGGGAGTAGGCTGAATACTGGGCAACGGCGCAGGGGATGAAACCGGAACTCTGGTGGCGGCAGCCGTGGGCGCAGGGCGGGTGCGCGCTGCCTCTGGCGGTCGGGTACGAGTTGGCGCGGGAGTGCGGGCAGGAGATGGCGGGGGCGTGGCTATGGCCGTGGGCCTTGGGGTAGGCCGGGGCGTGGACGTAGGCACTGGCGGCGGAGTAGCCTGAACTGGCGTCTCCGTTGGTGTCGGAGCAGGGGTATCCGCAGGAGTTGGCGCAGGTTGGGAAGTGGCAGCAACAGGTGTTGCGGAGATTTCCGCCGGCGCTGGCGCCACGGTTGGAGCTGGGGTTGGCTGGACGCCAGAGGTGCAGGCCACGCCGAAGAGATAGAGGCCTGCAACAAAGACTCCCAGCGATATAAAGCTGCGCATGGTGCCATTATAGCCCGTGTAGGTTTCACCGGGAGCCGATAATAAGTCCCAGCCCTGTTATAAAAGGCAGCAGCGGCTTTCGACGGTGTGACAATTGGAACCCTAACTTTCTGCCACGGCAAACTGCCCCACTACCAGCCTGCAGGGCAATTGCATTCTCGGCATAGCCGTAGGGGCGTACCTATGTGTACGCCCACGCTGGGGGGCAGACACATAGGTCTGCCCCTACACGCACCCCAGAATGCGATTGCCCTGTACCAGCCTGTCCATCGCCTTGACAACTTCCGGTAGCAATGTTAAATTATATATGAAGTAAGTGGCTAGGAAATCCCGCCACTTACGACGAAATCCGGTAAGGAGGTGGCAGATGGTTAAACTCTTCGTCCTGTACCATCGCTGGGAGTTTCCTCTAGTCTGTCCTGCCGGAGAGGCTGTCCAGGAATGATGGGGCGGCCGAGCGGCGGCCCTCCGGCAGGCGGTCCAAAACTGCAAGCCCTGCCTCACATGACCAGCGGCCGCAACCTTTGAGGGTTCGGGCCTCCAGTCCTAGAGACCGGAAGTGCAGGGTTGCATGTGGAAAACAGCAACGGGACCTGTTGCAGTCAGCAGGCCCCGTTTCTTTTGGCGTCTGAGGGGTGAGGAGGCTAAAAGCCTATCCTAATAACCGCAGAGGGCGCAAAGAACGCAGAGAGTTTGGATTGATTCCTTTTATCTCAGCGGTCTCCGCGTACTCGGCGGCTAGTTTTTAGGATAGGCTCTAAGGGGTCCGACCTTGCCCTTGTACCGCAGCCTGGTACTGCTCCGGCGTGTTCAGGTCCCACAGCACCTCGGCCTCGGCCATTTCCACCTTCTGCAACGAGTCCTGGTGACGTTTTACCATCGCCCGCAGGCCCTGGGTCGCCTCGTCAATCTCCGCCAGTTCTTGCCGCAATGAGCCATCCAGGATTATGGGATGTCCACCCTTGCCTTGGTGGGTGGGAATGGTAATCAGGCCGCCGCCGTGGCGGTGGGCCTCCAGCAACCGGCGCAGCACTTCTGCGCTGCGGGGCTGATCCACGTTCAAGATTAGCAGTGTGTCGCAGGGAGTGTTGCCCATTGCCGCCAGGCCAGCTCTTATAGAGGTGGTCTTGCCCTGTTGGTACTGATGGTTCACCGTGCAGGTCACAACCGGGGCGCTCCCCCGGAGCATGGGTTCCACGGCGGCTCGGAGCAGGTCTGCCTGATAACCCAGCACCAACACCACCTTGTCCACCCCCGCCGATTTCAGAGCGGCAATCTGGTGGGCCACCAGGGTGGCGCCCTGCCAGGGGAGCAGGGCTTTGAGCCGCCCCATGCGGCGGGACTCCCCCGCCGCCAGCAGCAACGCCGCCGTAGTTGCCATGATTCGGTTAAACCTCTGGTGTGGATTCACTTAACCGCTGGGAGCGCAGAGTACGCCGAGGATTTAACGGTTTGCTAAAAATCTCAGCGGGCTCCGCGCTCTCAGCGGTAAATATGGCAAAGATGGTAAACGCCGCCGGAGGGCTACACCTCTACCGCCCGCTGGGCCTTGTTGGCCACCCGGTCAATGTACCATTCGGCCATTTGCAGGCTGCCGCCCTTGCCGCCCCGGCGCACCATGATAATCTCCGACATGATGCTCACCGCCAGTTCTTCTGGGTTGACTGCGCCGATGTCCAGGCCCACCGGGGCATGGACCTGCTTCAGCCGTTCCGGAGTGCGGCCCTGCTGGAGCAGGCGCTGGTAAATCATCAGGTTCTTGCGGCGGCTGCCCATGAGGCCGATGTAGCGAGCGCGGGTGTTGAGGGCCGCATCCAGGGCCATGTCGTCGTACCGGTGGCCGCGGGTCAGCACCACAATAAAGCTGTTGACGTTGATGGGCAGCAACTCCGGCCACTTGTCATAGCTGGTGACGGCCAAATGCTCGGCGTAAGGGAACCGCTGAGCGTTGGCGAACTCCTCCCGGTCGTCCACCACAAACACCCGGTAGCCCAGGTTGTTGGCCAGGTCGGCAGTAGCCTTGCCCACGTGGCCGCCGCCCACCAGCACCAGGGTTGGCGGCGTGGTGAACCCCTCCACAAACACTTCCAGGCCGTCGTCAGTGGCAAAATGCTCGTTGCTGCCCACGTCGGCCAAACGCTGGGCAATCTTGATGGCTTGCTCATCTAACTCCGTGGTGCCCAGGGAGCCGGTGATGGTGCCGTCGTATTTCAGCAGCAGCTTGGAACCGAGCAGGCTTGAACCCTGGGGAGCGTTGACCACTGTAGCCAGGGCCACCGGGTCGCCGCCGTTATAGGCGTTGAGAAGCTGGCTGCCCAGGGGCACAAAATCGTCGGCCTGCCACACCGGCTCCAGGAAGAAGTACATAGTGCCGCCGCACACCAGGCCGTCCCGGGCGGCAATGTCTTCGTTCAGGTAGTAGTCCTTGAACTCCGGCCCGCTGCGGCGGCGCAGCATCTCCTTGGCGGCGAACCAGATATCTCCCTCCACGCAGCCGCCGCCCAGGGTGCCCACGCCGGTGCCGTCGGCCCGCACCAGCAGCATGGCGCCGGACTTCTGGGGGGTGGAGCCTTTGGTGCGGACCACCGTGGCCAGCACCACCGGCTGGCCTTCCTTCAACTGCTTGACTGCTTCCTGTATCACTTCCTTCATGGTTTGCTCACCTTGCCTGCGACTCTGGTTCCAGCTTAACAGATTTCGCCACCTCCTTCCAGGTTACGAAATCGGTGAAAACTGCCCATACCCTGTCACCGGGGCGCTGTCATCGCAAAGCTGCTTCAGGTACAATGATATTATATGCCTGTAGTTGCCATAACTTCCGTGGACCAGCGCAACGCCCGCCGCTACATCCAGGTAATGGAAGCTGCAGGGGCCACGGTGCGCCTGCTGACGCCTGGAATGGCCGGAACGCCCCAGGAACTTCTCCAGGGCGTGGGCGGGCTGCTGCTTTCCGGCGGGCCAGACGTGGACCCGGCGCTGTACGGCGAAGCGCCCGACCCTGCCGCCGGGCTGCACACCTGCCGCCCGCTGGACGGCCTGGAGTTGGCGGCGCTGCGCTACGCCCTGGACAAGGATTTGCCGGTGCTGGGCATCTGCCGGGGGATGCAGCTAATGAACGTGGCCTTTGGCGGCAAGCTGATTCAGGACCTGCCGGGCCACCGGGAGGAAAAGCAGGGCGACAAGCTGGTGTCCCAGAAGCACAGCATCTTCTTGTCGCCGGGTTCCAAGGCGGCGGCGATTATTGGCAGCGCCGGGTTCTTCCGGGTGAACAGCCGCCACCACCAGGGGCTAAAGGAGCCCCAGCGCGCGCCCCGGCTGATGAGCACGGCTTACTCGGTAGAGGACGGGTACATTGAGGGGCTGGAGAGTGTGGAGCATAGCTGGGTCATTGGCCTCCAGTGCCACCCGGAGCGGCAAGAGGAGGTGCCCCGCAGCTTTGCCAACCTGTTCCTGGCGTTGAAAGAGCGGGCGGAGGGGGTGAGGTAGTGTAGGGAAGACTGAGGAAGTGCACTTTAGGAAAGGTTGTTGGGAACAAAGTGATTTCAGTAGACGGTGGGTTCTGACAGATAAGGGAATTTTTATCTTCGGTCTTCAATAAGACAAGAAACTGCGGCGGCCAACGAAAGCTTCTTCAAGTGGGCTGCAATAATTAGTCCGATAATAGTGGGTATATTGTCCATCGTCATTTCTTTGTCCATATAACCGTCAAATGTAACCAACAGCGACCAGTACGGAGCATCTGAGTAAGGAGCCATCAATTCTTCATGATGAAAACACAGTATGAACATATCCTCCTTGATGCAGCTCAGGTCCCTATAATCGCTGGCACGACCACTAAAGTTATCGAACTTGTATTGGACCACCTGGCCTATGGCTGGAGTCCTGAGGAGTTGCACTTCCAACATCCCTATCTCACCATGGGCCAAATCTACTCCGCCCTGGCTTACTATTGGGACCACAAAGCAGAGCTAGACCAGGACATGGAACGACGCCTTCAGTTCATTGACCAGACCCGGAAAATAATCACTGCCACGCCCCTGGAAAGGCGTCTAAAGGCCAGGGGCTGACCGGTGCCCATCGCCTTGTACCTGAACCATCATGTGCCACGCGCCGTTGCTACTGGCCTGCGTTTACGGGAGGTGGATGCGATGACTGCTTGGGATGACGGCGCCGGCGAACTGGACGATCCAGCGTTACTAGACCGAGCCGGGGCACTGGGGCGTGTCCTATTCACCAGAGATGATGACTTGCTGGCTGAAGCGACCAGGCGGCAGCAGGGCGGAGTCAATTTTCATGGCGTCATTTATGCCCATCAGCTACAGGTTTCCATTGGGGTATGCATTCGAGACTTGGAGGTCATTGCCAAGGCCGGAGAAGCCGAAGATCTGATGAATGAGATTATTTTCCTGCCGCTTTAAGAGACCCGGAATTGTTGACATCGGCTCTAGGCTTCTGAGAACCCTCTGGTTACAAATCTGGATTGGTGAAAGTCCAACCACCATTACGGAGCATTTATCATGGTAACCACCACACCCGCGCCCACCAACGGACACATCCGCCCGGTGCGCATTGAAGAAGAGATGCGCACCTCCTACCTTAGCTATGCCATGAGCGTCATTGTGGCCCGGGCCCTGCCCGACGTGCGCGACGGCCTCAAGCCAGTGCAGCGGCGCATCCTCTACGCCATGCAGGAGATGGGCATCCGGCCCAACACCGCTTACAAGAAGAGCGCCCGCATCGTGGGCGAGGTGCTGGGCAAGTACCACCCCCACGGCGACGCCTCGGTGTACGACGCCCTGGTGCGCCTGGCCCAGCCTTTCTCCATGCGCTACCCCCTGATAGACGGCCAGGGCAACTACGGCAGCGTGGACGGCGACCCCCCCGCGGCCATGCGCTACACCGAAGCTCGCCTGGCCCGCATTGCCGACGAACTGCTGGCGGACATTGACCTTAACACGGTGGACTTCACCACCAACTTTGACGATTCCCTGCGGGAGCCGCTGGTGCTGCCCAGCCGCTTGCCCAACCTGCTGGTTAACGGAGCTTCGGGCATCGCCGTGGGCATGGCCACCAATATGCCACCCCACAACCTGAAGGAAATCTGCGACGCCATCTGCCACGTCATTGACCACCCCGACTGCACCACCGCCGAGCTGATGGAGTTGGTGCCCGGCCCGGACTTTCCCACCGCCGGCGTCATCCGGGGCAAAAGCGGCATCGTGGATGCTTACACCACCGGCCGGGGCCGCATCATCATGGAAGCGGTCACGGAGATTGAGGAGACCCGGAACGGGCGGCAGCAGATTATAGTCACCGAGCTGCCCTACCAGGTCAACAAAGCCTCCCTGGTGGAAAAAATCGCCCAACTGGTGCGGGACAAGCGCATTGAAGGCATCTCCGACATCCGGGACGAATCAGACCGGCAGGGGATGCGCATTGTCATCGAGCTGCGGCGGGATGCTGCCTCCAGCGTAGTGCTGCGCAACCTGTTCCGGCACACCGCCCTGCGCAGCTCCTTCAACGTCATTAACCTGGCTCTGGTCAGCGGCCAGCCCCAGGTGCTGCCCTTGAAACGGGCCATCAGCCTGTTTGTGGAGCACCGGCAGGATGTGGTGCGCCGCCGGTCTGAATTCCTGCTCCAGAAGGCCAAGGACCGGGACCACATTGTCCAGGGGTTGCTGCTGGCCCTGGACCGCATGGACGAGGTTATCCAGATAATCCGCGGGTCGGCTGACGTGGATGCCGCTCGCACCAACTTGATGGACCAGTTGCAGCTCACTCAGGTGCAGGCCCAGGCCATTCTGGATATGCAGCTCCGCCGCCTGGCCGCCCTGGAGCGGGAAAAGCTGGAAGAGGAGCATCGGGAGCTGCTCAAGACCATTGCCGAGTTGGAGGACCTGCTCTCCAGCCCCGCCAAGATTCAGGCCAAGGTCAAAGAAGAAACCCTCCAGCTCAAGAAGGACTTTGGCGATGACCGCCGCACCGTCATCCATGAACAGGAGGTGGGCCAGGAGTCTGAGGAGGACTTCATCGCCCACGACGACGTGGTGGTTACTCTGAGCCAGCGCGGTTATATCAAGCGGGTGCCTGCCGCTACCTACCGCACCCAGCACCGGGGCGGCAAGGGCGTGCGGGGCATGACTACTCGTGAGGACGACGCCCTCCGGGAACTGCTGGTGGTGGACACTCACACTACCTTGCTGTTCTTCACCAACCGGGGCCGGGTTTACCCGCTGCGCGCCTACCAGATACCAGGCGATACCTCCCGCACCTCCCGGGGCCTGTTGCTAGTCAACCTGCTGCCCCTAGCCCAGAGTGAGCAGGTGCAGACCATGATGTCCGTGAAAAGCGTCAAGGACGAAGACCTGTTAATCCTGGGCACCCGCATGGGAGAGGTCAAGGCGCTGAGGATGTCGGAACTGTCCAATATCCAGGCCAGGGGCCTCATTGTTATGGACCTGGAGGACAACGACGAACTGGTGGGCGTGGCGCTCCTGGGCCAGGCGGAGGACGTAATTATGGTCGCGGAGAGGGGCCAGTCCATCCGCTTCCCCGTCACGGACCTCACGCCCCGCTCTCGGTCGGCAGGCGGCGTCCGGGGGATGCGGCTGGAAAAGGGCGACCGGGTAGTGGCTATGGGCACGGTTACACCCGACAGCCACCTGCTGGTGGTGAGCGTTAACGGCTACGGAAAGTCCACCCCCCTGTCCCAGTACCGCCGCCAGTCCCGCAACGGCTCCGGCATCCTCACCCTGCGGGTTACGGAAAAGACTGGGCTTGTGGCCGCCGCCCAGGTAGTGACGGATGGCCCTGGACAGGAGATCTTTGTGATTTCTGCTAAGGCCCAGGTGGTGCGCATCAACCTTGACGATGTGCGCATCACTGGCCGCAACACCCAGGGAGTGATTATCTGGCGCGACCGGGAAGTGGATGATTTCGTGGCTTCCATTGCCTGCTTCCAGGAGACCCAGGAAAGCCCGGAGGCTCCAGCGGTGGAAACTGCCGCCCCAGCGCCTAAGCCTTCCGCCAATGGGCGGCGCAGGGCCGCCAAGTCCACTGATGAGGAGCAGTAGGGGCGGTTTGGAGCCTGTCCTAAATAACCGCAGCGCGCGGCCTGCCCCAAATGTTATTCTGAACTCAGGGAATAATCCAAAATCCTGGCAATTTAGACCCTTGTATCTTGGAGCTTGGGTGAGAAATGCCGTCTACCCAGCCCGCTCATGGTGAGCTTGTCGAAGGATGAGTAGCTTTTAACCTGCTCATGGTTCGACAAGCCCCGACCTGGTCGGGATCCCGATACGTCGGGACTCACCACGAGGGGGAATTGTCACACACCCTCTTATATAGGGGAGCCAGCTTCGGCATTTTGTTAGGGTTTTTAGGAGGACATCTGCGCCATGTCCCAGCCACCTGCGCGGCACCTGCGTTTTGGCCTTAGTATGCCTTTGGGCGCCGATGAGACGGCCCGCCAGGCCCGCTGGCTGGAGGAACTGGGGTATGAGTATTTCTCCGCAGGCGAGCATTTCATGCGGGGCAACCCGCCCGGCGTAACCCACGCCTCGCTGCCGCTATTGGCAGTGGCTGCCGGGGCCACGGAGCAAATCCGGGTGCTGTCCTCGGTATTGCTGGCGCCCTTTTACCACCCGGTGGTGCTGGCCAAGCTCACTTCAACCCTGGACATCGCATCTCAGGGACGGCTAACCTTAGGCGTGGGTGTGGGCGGCGAGTTCCCGGTGGAGTTTGAGGCCGCCGGACTGAATGTCAAGCAGCGGGGACGCCGCACCAACGAGTGCCTGGAAGCCATGCGCTTGTTGTGGACGCAAGAGCACGTGACTTACCAGGGCCGCCACTTTCAATTTTACGACGTGACCATCAACCCGCAGCCGGCCCAGAAGCCCAACCCGCCCATTTGGGTGGCAGGACGGCGGGACGGGGCCATGCTGCGGGCCGCCCGTTACGGCGATGGCTGGCTGCCTTACTTCTATAGCCCGGAGCGCTACCGGGACAGCGTGGCCAAAATCGGCCAGATGGCCGATGAAACCGGCCGCGACTTGTCGGACTTTCAGTGGGGCTTTTTCCCCTACATATCCATCTATCCAACCGTGGAGGAGGCTGCCGCGGTGGCGGCGGAAGCCCTGGGCGGCCGTTATTTATACGGCGGCGACTTCATCAATATCGTCAGCCCGTATTGCCTGCTGGGGCCGGTGGAACGGTGCATCGCCCGCCTGCAGGAGTATATTGACGCCGGGGCGGAGCACGTGGTGTTCAGCATTGCCTGCCCGCGGGAGGACCGGGAACGCCACGTGGAGGCCATTGCCAAGGAGATTATCCCTCACTTCCGTGGGAAAGCAGGGTAGTTTGTGCTCCCCTCACCTTAGTCCTCTCCAACAAGGAGCCTTGCCTGAATATTGCCAAGGGACAGTTCGTCGTTGCGGCGGAAGCCGGAACCCAGATATGTCCGCAGCCCCGCAAAGGGCCTGGACACCGTCTTTCGCCGGTGTGACGAGATTTGTTCGGACAGCGCCCCGACACGAGGAGAGGAAACTTTGCACCATCTCCTCTTTGTTGGGGGGGATTGGGGTGAGGGTTGCAAGCCCGTCAACTGGTCACTTTGCGACAAATACGGGAGGCCAAAGAGGTCTATGCCAGATACAAGTATCATTAAGGTGTATGGCACCAACTCGTGCTCCGACTGTGTCCGTTCCAAAGCATTCCTGGACCAGCAGAAAGTCCCCTATCAGTGGATTGACCTGGAGCAGGACACCGCCGCCCAGGAGTACGTGCGCAAGCTCAACCACGGCCGCATGATTACTCCCACCATTGTGTTTCCCGACGGCTCCTTTCTGGCGGAGCCGGGCAACGCCGAGCTGGCCCGCAAGCTAAAGAGGTAGGACGGTGCTCATCCTGTCCTCTCCCAAGAAGTGAGGGTGGCGTCGAACTTCCTCTCCCCTTGCGAGCCTTGCCCGAAAATTGCTGAGAAGGTGTTTAAAAGGATTCATTTCTTCGTGGTTCGACAGGCTCACCACGAGCGGTCCTTCAGCCGAAAGCCGCTCACCCTTGTATCTTGCCAGCGGGAGATTAGAATCAAGCGAAGGTTTCATCAGAGGCGGGGTAGACCGATTCACCCTGGGTTGGAAGACCGTAGCTCAGCATGGTCGCCCCGTCTCTATCCCAA
>Ga0194128_10002688_pt1 | contig 28348 bp, 30 predicted proteins | sample TA2KigCa65mmetaG_FD_148650 | JGI IMG/M metagenome (GOLD analysis project Ga0194128, IMG submission 148650) | Freshwater microbial communities from Lake Tanganyika, Tanzania - TA2015037 Kigoma Deep Cast 65m | ecosystem: Environmental > Aquatic > Freshwater > Lake | place: Tanzania: Lake...
GGTTGTCACTATTGGGCCCGACTGAGTAGGCAGGTACTGGCCAAGAAACTCCCGAAAAGGCCGCTCTCCAATAAAGCAGATGCCGGTGGAGTCCTTCTTCTTTGCGTTCGGCAGCCCAATCTCCGCAGCAATCCGGCGAACCTCGGTCTTCTTGAGTTCCCCCACTGGGAAGAGAACTTGAGCAAGCTGGGTCTGGGTGAGTCGATGCAGAAAGTAGCTCTGGTCCTTGCCGGCATCTAGGCCCCGCAGAAGGCTCACGCGCCCGTCGGCCTCCTGCCGAACACGGGCGTAATGACCCGTGGCAATCCACTCGGCCCCCTTGGAAAGCGCATGGTCCAAGAAAGACTTGAACTTAATTTCGGCATTACAGAGCACGTCGGGGTTGGGGGTGCGGCCCGCCTGGTACTCCCGCAGGAAGTCGGCAAATACTCGCTCGCGGTACTCGGCGGCGAAGTTAACCGCCTGTAACTCGATGCCCAAACGGTCGGCCACGGCTGCGGCATCTAAGAAGTCCTGGCGGGTAGAGCAGTACTCGGAGTCATCGTCGTCCTCCCAGTTCTTCATGAACATCCCTACCAAATTGAAGCCTTGCTCTTTGAGTATGTAGGCGCTCACGGCAGAGTCGACTCCACCCGAGAGTCCCACCACCACAGTGGCGCCCGGCCGAGGCGGCCGACTTGGGGTTTTAGCCGTGTTTCTCATATAAGATGAAAGTGTAGTGAATGTCGCCCAGGGCTTGCCCAATCGGCAAGACAGACAAAAGCCGCCCGAGTAGCGGTTCAAGAACAACAACGGAGGAACACGCGAATGCGAATCGGCATTCCCAAGGAATCTTTGCCCGGAGAAACCCGAGTCGCAGGGTCTCCAGAGACAGTCAAAAAACTCACCGCGCAGGGCCACAATCTGCTCGTTGCCAAGGGCGCAGGCGAATCCGCCGCCTTTCTGGACGATGCCTACTCGGCCGCCGGTGCCCAGTTGGTCGGCCAAGCCGAGGCCCTGGGAGCCGAGATGGTCTTGAAGGTGCGTTTCCCTGCGGACAACGAACTCGTTCAAATGAAGAAGGGCGCGGTGCTGGTAGGAATGCTCAGCCCCTTTGATCGGGCGGGCCTAGAGAAACTGGCAGGTGCGGGGCTGACCGCCTTTGCAATGGAAGCCGCTCCAAGAACCACCCGTGCGCAATCTTTGGATGTGCTCTCTTCACAGGCGAACCTGGCGGGTTATAAGGCGGTGATGCTCGCAGCCGATGCCTATCCGCGCATATTCCCCATGCTCATGACTGCGGCTGGCACGGTGAAGGCCGCCCGCATGGTGATTCTTGGTGCGGGTGTTGCGGGCCTCCAAGCCATTGCCACGGCCAAGCGCCTAGGGGCGGTAGTGGAAGCCTCCGATGTTCGCCCGGCCGTGAAGGAGCAGATTGAATCGCTGGGGGCCAAGTTCATTGATGTGCCCTACGAGACCGACGAGGAGCGCGAGATTGCCAAGGGCGAGGGCGGCTATGCCAAGCCCATGCCCGAGTCCTGGATGAAGCGCCAGGCGGCCGAGGTGGCCAAGCGCATTGCCCAGGCCGATGTGGTGATTTCCACCGCACTCATTCCTGGCCGCAAGGCGCCGGTGCTCATCACCGAAGAGATGGTGGCGAGTATGAAGGCGGGCTCGGTGATTGTGGACATGGCCGTGGAGCAGGGTGGCAACTGTCCGCTGTCGCAGTTGGGAAAGACCGTGGTGACCCCCAACGGGGTTCGCATTGTTGGCCAGCCCAACTTAGCAGCACTGGTGGCCACCGATGCCTCGGCCCTTTATTCACGCAATCTTCTGGATTTCCTCAAACTCATTCTCGACAAAGACGGCCAAGTGGTGGTCCCCATGGAGGATGACATTGTGGCTGCCACACTGGTGGCGAGAGATGGCCAGGTGGTCAGGCCTAGTTAATCGGTGCACTCAATCGGGCCGCACAATCGGACCACTCAATCGGACCGATCGCCCCCAAGCCCCCAGCCCCTTGCCCACGCCCAGAAGACTCGGAGACAGAAAATGGATGCAATTAACCCAACGCTAACGAACCTCATTATTTTTGTGCTGGCCATCTATGTGGGCTACCACGTGGTCTGGAATGTCACGCCCGCACTGCACACGCCACTCATGGCGGTGACCAATGCCATCTCCGCCATTGTGATTGTGGGCGCCATGATGGCGGCCGCTCTCACCGAGACCATGCTGGGCATGACCATGGGCGTGCTTGCCGTGGCACTGGCGGCAGTCAACGTATTTGGTGGCTTCTTGGTCACGCGACGAATGCTCGAGATGTTCAAGAAGAAGGACAAAAAATCTTCTGCAGAGAAGGAGGCCGCCTAAATGTTTAGCCTCTCAATGAATACGGTCACCCTGCTCTACCTAGTGGCCTCCGTCTGCTTTATTCAGGCCTTAAAAGGCCTCTCGCATCCCACCAGCTCCATTCGAGGCAACGTCTTTGGCATGACGGGCATGGCCCTGGCCATCTTCACCACAGTGGGCCTGATTGGCACCATGGCCCAGACATTGCAAGCGAATGCGGCCGGCGGCGCAAGCACCCTTGGCTCCGGCCTGGCACTCATGATTGGCGGCCTTGTTGTGGGTGGTCTGGTGGGAGCCACCATGGCCAAGCGGGTGGAGATGACCAAGATGCCCGAGCTCGTGGCCTTCATGCACTCGATGATTGGTCTCTCAGCGGTGTTTATTGCAGTGGCGGCTGTGGCCGAGCCCTACGCCTTGAACATTACGGCCCGTGGTGAACCCATTCCCATGGGCAACCGGCTCGAGCTCTTCTTGGGGGCAGCCATTGGTGCCATTACCTTCAGTGGCTCGGTGATTGCCTTTGGAAAGTTATCGGGCACTTACAAATTCAGGCTCTTTCAAGGCGCTCCGGTGGTGTTTTCCGGTCAGCACATGGTTAATTTGGTTCTGGGCATTGCAACCGTGGGGCTTGGTCTCTACTTCATGTTCACCGAGAGCTGGACGGCGTTTTTCATCATGCTGGCGCTCTCATTTATTCTCGGCGTGCTCATCATCATTCCAATTGGTGGTGCGGACATGCCTGTAGTGGTTTCCATGCTCAATAGCTATTCGGGCTGGGCGGCCGCTGGCATTGGTTTCTCGCTTGGCAACAGCATGCTCATCATCGCCGGCTCGCTGGTGGGTTCGAGCGGCGCGATTCTCTCTTACATCATGTGCCTTACATCATGTGCAAGGCCATGAACCGCGGGTTTATTAGCGTGATTCTGGGCGGCTTTGGTGGCGAGGCCACAGCGCCCATGGCCGCCGGTGGTGCCCAGCGTCCCGTTAAGAGTGGCTCTGCCGACGATGCCGCCTTCCTGATGAGCAATGCGGACTCCGTCGTGATTGTTCCTGGCTATGGGTTGGCTGTGGCTCGCGCCCAGCACGCACTCAAGGAACTCACCGATAAGTTGATCGAGAAGGGCATTAATGTTCGCTATGCCATTCACCCAGTGGCGGGCCGCATGCCCGGCCACATGAATGTTCTGTTGGCAGAGGCCGAGGTGCCCTACGACCAGGTGTTGGAGATGGAAGACATCAACTCCGACTTTGGCCAGACCGATGTGGTGTTGGTATTGGGTGCAAACGATGTAGTGAACCCCGCTGCACGCACACCGGGCAGTGCCATCTACGGCATGCCCATCTTGGAGGCCTACAAGGCCGCCACGGTGATTGTGAACAAGCGCTCCATGGCTTCAGGCTATGCGGGCTTGGACAACGAACTCTTCTATATGGACAAGACCATGATGGTCTTTGGTGATGCCAAGAAGGTGGTGGAGGATATGATGAAGGCGATAGATTAATCCCCTCATGAAGATTACCGTATGACCACTCTAGATTCGAACCCTGAGAGGTTGCCTTACCAAGACGAAATCATCATTTCTTGGCCTGAGTTGCATCGAGACGCTAGATACCTCTGCGAAATGTTGCACGCGAAAGGCCCTTGGAGAGGAATAATTGCCATCACTAGGGGGGGGCTGGTTCCGGCAGCACTAATTGCGAGAGAGCTGGACATAAGATTTATCGACACCGTTTGCATTACCAGTTACGGAGCAAGTGTTTCAGCTGCTGAGGAGAAACGACAAGGGAATCTTCAAGCTCTTAAAATGATTGAGGGAGATGGAGAAGGCTTCCTCCTGGTTGACGACCTTGTTGATACCGGCAAGACCGCAGTTTTCGTTCGCGAGAGGCTTCCCAAAGCCCACTTTGCGACGCTCTACGCTAAGCCGTTGGGGCGTCCCCTAGTGGACACGTGCGTGAAAGAATTCAAACAACACAAATGGATTTTTTTTCCTTGGGACATTGATTATAAATTCTCTTTGCCTATAAAAGAGCGGGGAGGGATGGGCGTTGCCGAGTCTTAAGGTACGTTTTCTTACTCCACTCAAAATATCCAGATAATTTTTTAGGAGAGCAGCTTGACTCAGCTGATTGTCAAATCGGGCGGCTTTGAATTTCTGGCTGAAACCCACCCCGAGGCTCCCAAGACGGTAGAGGCCTTCTTGAAACTTCTGCCCTACAAGCAGAAGCTTATTCATGTGCGCTGGAGTGGTGAGGGCGTATGGGTTCCCTTGGGAGAGTTTCAACTCGGCGTGGGGTTTGAGAATCACACCAGCCATCCTTCGGTGGGCGATATTCTGTTTTATCCGGGTGGCTATTCCGAGACCGAGATTATTCTGGCCTATGGTTCGTGCTGCTTTGCCAGCAAACTGGGGCAGTTGGCCGGAAACCACTTCTTGACTGTCACCCAGGGCAAAGAAAACCTGCGGCCTCTGGGCGTCAAGTGCCTCTGGGAAGGCGCCCAAGACGTGGTGTTTGAAAAAATCTCCTAGAGTTGGGCGGTGGCGACGACTGCCCTTGCAACACTGACTCTCCTGCAGTACCTGCGCGAGGGTGAGGGCAACGTATCGGTAAAAGAAGGCTGTGCCTCAGGCGATTGCGGGGCGTGCACCGTCGTTCTTGCGGAATATCAGGCTGGTGGCGGCGCGCAGTCCAACGCCCGTGGTTATTCTGAGAATTCCAGCATTCGCTGGCGCGCCGTCAATAGCTGCATTCGGTTTGCGGGGTCGGTAGCCCATGCGGCAGTCTTTACTGCGCAAGACCTGCCGCGGTTGGCCGAAAGAGCGTTGGGGAAAAAAGGGGTGCTGCACCCCGTGCAGCAGGCCCTAGTGGACTGCCATGCGAGCCAGTGCGGCTTTTGTACTCCAGGCTTTGTGATGAGCCTTTTTGCGCTGTACATGAATACGGTTGGCCAGGGCAAGACGGTCACGCGTGCGGCGGTAGAAGAGGCCTTGTCGGGTAACCTCTGCCGGTGCACGGGCTACCAGCCGATTATCGAGGCTGGGCTGCGCATGGCCGACTACCCAGTAGTACTTATCGACCAGCGCTGGCTTGCCGAGTTGCTGGCAGCACCTTCGACTGCAGCGCCTTCCAAAGCAGCGCGAACAAATAATACGTTTGCGCATCTTCCCGTCGGCCACCGAATCACCGCGCCGCAGGGCTTTCATCGGCCTAACGATCTGCAGAGTCTGCTTGGGCTGAGTGTTGAAAATCCGCAGGCCTTGCTGGCGGCCGGGTCTACCGATGCGGGGCTCTGGGTCACCAAGCTCTTGCAGTCGCACGATCTGGTTATCGACCTCACCGCGGTGCCTGAGTTGCGCGGCATTGCGGCTGCAGGCGATCAGATCTCTATTGGCGCAGCAGAGCCCTTGGCAGAGGTCTTTCATTTTATCGCTGAGACTTGGCCTGAGGCCCATCATTTTTTTGGACGTTTTGCGGGCCGTCCCATTCGCGAGTCGGCCACTCTGGGGGGGAATGTGGCCAATGGGTCCCCGATCGGTGATTCGATGCCGTTTCTCTTAGCGATTGATGCCTCGCTGGTGCTCTCGTCGGTTGCAGACCCGCAGGCACCTATACAGCGGCGCACGATTGCGTTGAAAGATTTTTATCTCGGCTATCGTAAAACCGCCTTGGCCCCCACCGAGGTCATTGAGCGCATTGTGTTGCCGCAGCGTGCCGCGCATACGCGATTGGCCAGCTATAAGATTTCTAAGCGGTTTGAAGACGATATCTCTGCCATTAGCCTAGTGGTCTGGGCACTGGGTACCGACACTATCGATGCGGTGCGTATTGGGGTAGGGGGTGTGGCCGCCACACCGGTGCGGGCCTATAAAACAGAGCAGGCGCTAAGAGGCCAGCCGGTAACGCGCGCAACCTTTGAGGTTGCATCAGGGGTGTTGCAAAACGAGTTCTCTCCGATCTCTGATATGCGGGCGAGTGCCGACTATCGGCGCACGGTCCTGGGTAATCTCTTGATCAAGCTCGGGCAAGAATGGGAGAGCGGTGCGCCCATTAGGCTGGAGGCCTGATGGCTAACGCGGGCTTGGCGACCATGGCGGGCACTGCAGTCGCTGCGGCCTCGGGTGCGTCGCTGACCCACGACAGTGCGGCCCTGCACGTTACCGGGCTCGCCACCTACATCGACGACATTGCAGTACCCAGCGGATGCCTTCATGCGGCCCCCATTGTGTCGCCTCATGCCCATGCGCGGCTCTTGGGGGTAGACGCCACCGCGGCCTTGGCCATGCCGGGATTACACGGCGTAGTACTCGCAGAGCATCTGCCCGCAGACAACGTCTTGGCAACGCCTGCAATGGACGAGCCGATATTCGCCCGGCAGCATCTCTTACATGTCGGCCAGGTGGTGGGGGTGGTGCTCGCCGAGAGTCATCTGCAGGCGCGTCGTGCCGCGGCCGCTGTGCGTATTCATGCGGAGCCGCTGCCTGCGATTCTCACGATTGCCCAGGCGCTTGAGGCCAAGAGCTATGTGCTGCCGCCGGTGTTTGTGGAGCGTGGCAGCCCCGAGGCGGTGATCGCCCGCGCGCCGCACTGTCTGCAGGGCCAGTTTCATCTGGGGGGGCAGGAGCATTTTTATCTCGAAGGCCAGGCCGCCCTCGCGTTACCCGAAGAGCAGGGCCAGATGCGCGTGCACTCCAGCACCCAGCACCCAGGCGAAGTGCAGCACTGGGTCGCGCATGCGTTGGGCTTACAGAACCATGAGGTGCGGGTGGAGTGTCGGCGCATGGGCGGCGGCTTTGGGGGGAAGGAGACGCAGGCCGGCCAGGTGGCTGTCTGGGCTGCGGTGGCGGCGCGGCATACGGGGCGGGCAGTAAAAATGCGGCTCGACCGTGACGATGATTTTCTGATTACCGGAAAGCGCCACCCATTCTTCTACGACTACACGGTAGGGTTTGATGATGCCGGCCAGATTTTTGGCTTAAAGCTTCTGATTGCCAGCAACTGTGGATTCAGCGCCGACCTAAGTGGCCCGGTGGCAGACCGTGCCATCTTTCATCTCGATAATGCCTATTTTTTAGAACATCTCTCGGTGGCCTCGTACCGGTGTAAGACCAACCTGCAGAGCATGACGGCCTTCCGGGGATTTGGCGGGCCGCAGGGCATGGTGCTGATCGAAACGCTGATGGGCGAAATTGCACGCCATCTGGGTAGAGATGCGCTCGATATTCGCCAGCGCAATTTTTACGACACCTCGGGCCCCCGTGCGGTCACCCACTATGGCATGACCATTGAAGACAACTTGGCGCCTGACTTGGTAAAAGATCTGGCGGCACGTGCCCAGTATGCCGATCGGCGAGGGGCCATTGCAGCATTGAACGCCCAGAGCCCAGTGTTACAGAAGGGCCTGGCACTCACGCCGGTGAAGTTTGGTATCTCGTTTACGGCCACGTGCCCATTATGCCGATCGGCGAGGGGCCATTGCAGCATTGAACGCCCAGAGCCCAGTGTTACAGAAGGGCCTGGCACTCACGCCGGTGAAGTTTGGTATCTCGTTTACGGCCACCCATATGAATCAGGCCGGTGCCTTGGTGCATGTCTATACCGATGGCAGTGTGCTTGTGAACCACGGCGGCACCGAGATGGGCCAGGGCCTTTTTACCAAGGTGGCCCAGGTGGTGGCCGATGAACTCGGGGTGCCGCTCGCGAAGGTGCGGGTGAGTGCCAGTGACACCAGCAAGGTACCCAATGCCTCGCCCACCGCCGCCTCGAGTGGTACCGATCTGAATGCCAAGGCGGCACAGCTGGCCGCGCGACAAATTAAAGAACGCATCGAACCCCTGCGCCAGCCGAGCGATCGCTTTGAAGACTTGGTGCAACGTGCCTATATGGCCCGGGTACAGCTCTGGAGCGATGGGTTTTATGCCACGCCCAAGATTCATTACGACCGTGCGAAGTTGCAGGGCCGGCCTTTTTATTACTTTGCCTATGGCGCGGCTTGTGCCGAAGTGGTCATTGATACCCTCACCGGAGAGATGCGCGTGCTGCGTGCCGATATCTTGCACGACGTGGGCCAGAGCATTAACCCGGCAATTGACCGGGGCCAGATTGAAGGCGGCTTTATCCAAGGCATGGGCTGGCTGACTACCGAAGAACTCGTCTGGGATGCGTCGGGGCGCCTGAACCGAAGAACTCTTCTGGGATGCGTCGGGGCGTCTGAGAACCCAGGCGCCGTCCACCTACAAGATTCCTGCGGCAGGCGATCTGCCTGCCCATTTCACGGTCGATTTCTGGCCGCATCCGAATCGCGAAGACACCGTGTTTCGGTCCAAGGCTGTGGGCGAGCCGCCGCTCATGCTAGCCTTAAGTGTCATGGAGGCAGTGCGCGACGCGATTGGCCAGGCGCGCGTCGCACGTGGGCAGAGCAGCCGTTTTTGCCTGGACCTTCCCTGCACGCCTGAGCGTATTCTGATGGCCTTGCGCAGCTAGCGCGTACCTGGCTTAGCGCGCGTGTCTCCGGCCGCAGTGGTTTACCCACAGATACTGGTGCATGTAGTTCGCACTGAAGGCTCTGTCCCTCGAGCGGTCGGCGCCTTTATGCGTGTGGATGCGCAGACAGTGGACGGCACGGTGGGCGGGGGACATCTCGAATTTCAGGCGATCGCCCGCGCGCGCGATTGGTTGAAGGCACCAGACGCGATGGGATATGCCCCTGCCGACATGGGGCGTGTCGATGCCTCTGATATTGAACGAGACTGTGCTGCGTCAAATTCCAGCAGCGCTCATCCGTGGCCTCTGTCTTGGCGGCAGCGTTGCCCACTTGGGCCGTCGCTCGGTCAGTGCTGCGGTGGTGTGGTCTGGCTCGACTATGTCTGGATGGTCTCGGACGCCGATTGGCAAACCTGGGCAGACCGGCTGGCCCCACCGCGACTCCCCGTGGCCGTATTCGGCGGAGGCCATGTCGGTACTGCCTTGATTCGTGCTCTTGCGCCACTGCCCTTTGCGGTGCATTGGATCGATAGCCGCGAGGGGTTCTCGTTGCAGCCCTCTGCGGCACTCCTGCAGGACCGCTTACCGGATGCTGTCGTGCGCGAGGAGATCGATCCGGTAGAAGATGCCGTGGCTGGCCTGCCGGAAGGCACGCGGGTCTTGATTATGAGCTTTAGCCATGCCGAAGATCTGCAGGTGGTGCGGGCCTGTCTCACGCGCAATCGCATTACGGCGAAGGCTGCGGGAGCAACCGGCGCAGAGCCCAGGGCCTCTGAGGCGCCTGAAACTGCCGCCAGGAAGCTTCCCCTGCCTTTTATTGGCCTGATTGGAAGCAAGACCAAGTGGGCCCGGTTTCGGCACCGCCTCACCGAATACGGGTTTGATGACCAGGCCCTGGGCCAGGTCACCTGCCCGATCGGCCTGCCCGATATCGCTGGGAAAGAGCCTGAAGTCATTGCTGCGTCGGTGGCGGCCCAGTTGCTGACGCTGAGCGCTGCCTGACTCCGAACCCGTTTGTTGCTATGCGCACAGGTCCCTGCGGGGCAGGGCCATGCAACGCTGTCAAACAGAAGCCGGCATTGGTAGAAAACAGGAGACGAAAAGCTTTTTCAGACGACGCAACTTGTAATAGACTTCTTTCACCGTCGCAGCGAGGCACCCCGAGGGTTTCGGGATTTGGTCGCGATGTGTTTCTGCTTACAGCGCCCGCAGTGGTAGGCAGGTTGTGTCCCCTTTGAGCGTCTATGGAAGCCTTCCTGCTTGATTGGGCCAACCTGCTTCTGCGATGGCTGCATGTCATTGTCGCAGTGGCGTGGATTGGCACCTCGTTCTATTTTGTTTTTCTCGACCTAAGCCTCGTGCCGCCCAAGGGGGACAACCCTGATCGGGTCTATGGCGAAATCTGGGCGGTGCACGGGGGCGGCTTCTATCACGCGCGCAAGTTTGTGGGCGCGCCTCCCTATGTGGGCGGCCACCTGCACTGGTTCTACTGGGAGAGTTACTTCACCTGGATTACCGGTTTTCTGCTGCTCTCGGTCTCGTATCTCTGGAACCCCTCAAGCTATCTCATCGACCCCTCGGTGGCGGCGCTCACCGATGACCAGGCCGTGGTCATTGTGCTCGTCATGCTCGTGGGCTTTTTCTTGGTCTATGAATTGATTTGTCGCTTCGCAGCCAAGCCAGGTAAGGGCGATGGCATTGTGGCCATCTTGGTGGCCCTGGCAGTAGCAGGGGCGGCTGCGATTGCCACTGAATTGTTTTCAGGGCGCGCGGCTTTTCTCATTACCGGTTCCATAATGGCCACGGTGATGTCGGCCAACGTGCTCTTCTGGATCATTCCCGGCCAGAAGAAGATGGTGGCAAAGCTTCAGGCCGGCGAAGAGGTGGACCCTCTGCCTGGAATCATCGGCAAGCAACGCAGTGTGCACAATACCTACTTCACCCTGCCGGTGCTCTTTGCCATGCTCTCGAATCACTATGGATTCATTACGGGGCATGAAGACCGGCTGGCACTATTGCTGCTCATCATGGTGGGAGGGGCATTGATTCGTCACTTCTTTGTGCAGATGCATGGCTATAAGCTTGCGCGTGTGGGCCACCCTTGGCCTTACCTGGTGGCGGGCCTGGCCCTGCTGGTAGCGGCGATTGCGGTCTCGGTGCCGGTGCCGAAGGCGCCTTCAGCGGTTGGGGCGCCTGCAGCATCCACCTCGGGCACCCCGTCTGCAGCACCGATGGCAACCGGTAATACCTTGCGCATCCAACAGATTGTTTCGCAGCATTGTCTGCAGTGCCATGGTGCCGCGGTACAGATGAAGAATGTCCGACTGGATTCCCCGGAAGAATTGCAACGTCATGCGCTGGCCATGTACCAACAGGTGGCCGTATTGCGTGCTATGCCCATGAACAACCTGATCCAGATGTCAGACGAAGAGCGGCAGGTGGTGGCAGCCTGGTTCAAGGCCGGGGCCCCGGTGGACCGTGAGTTCTAGAAAGCCAGCGCCCATCGTGTCTACCGTGTCTACTCCGTCAACCGCGTCGCATTCCTCGCACTCGCACCAGTCTGCATTGCGCGACCTGATCGGCTATGGCGCGCATCCGCCGCAGGCCCAGTGGCCGGGCGATGCGCGCCTGGCGGTGCAGTTTGTGCTCAATTACGAAGAGGGGGGTGAGAACTGCGTGCTCGATGGCGATGCCGGTTCTGAGACATTCCTCTCGGAACTCTTTAGCCCCGCGAGTTACCCCGACCGTCATCTCACCATGGAGAGCATCTACGAATATGGCTCCCGGGTTGGGGTCTGGCGTATTCTCAAAGAGTTCGAGCGCCGTGGGCTGCCCATGACCATCTTCGGCATTGGTCTGGCCTTAGAAAAGCACCCCGAGTTGGCACAGGCCTTTGTCACGCTCGGCCATGAGGTGGCGGGCCATGGGTACCGCTGGATTCATTATCAGAATGTCGATGAAGCCATCGAGCGGGCCCACATGGCCCAGTGCGTAGCGGCAATTGCCCAGACCTGTGGTACGCGTCCCTTAGGCTGGTACACCGGACGCGACAGCCCCAACACCCGGCGGCTTGTGGCTGACGACGGGGGCTTTCTTTACCAGAGCGATTACTACGGAGACGATCTTCCCTTCTACATCACAGTAGAGACCACCGACGGCCGCACGGTGCCGCAACTCGTGGTGCCCTATACGCTCGATAACAACGACATGCGGTTTTCCTTGCCGCAGGGCTTCTCCCATGGCGACCCGTTCTTTGCCTATCTCCGTGATGCCTTCGATGTGCTCTATGCCGAAGGGGCCGAGACGCCGCGCATGATGAGCATTGGTCTGCACTGCCGGCTGGTTGGTCGGCCGGGGCGGTTTCTGGCACTTCAGCGTTTTTTAGACCATGTGCAGGAGCACGAGAAGGTCTGGGTCTGCCGACGTGTGGATATTGCGCGTCACTGGCTGGCGACACATCCGTTCGCGGATCTTTCCAAGAAATAGCCGCAATCATGAACCCCGTCGCTGCCCAGACCGTGAAGACGATTGGCTTTGATGCCTTCTGCCAGATGTCGGCGGCCGCAGCCCAAGAGGTGCTCGTAGGGGTCTATGAACACTCCGACTGGATTGTGGTGGATGCGCTCAAGCACCATCCGTATGCCTCGCTGCCTGCGCTGTTGCTCGGCCTGCAACGCTCGGTAGGCGCCGCGTCGGTGGCGCAGCAGCTGGGCCTGATTCGGGCCCACCCGCCACTCACGGGCAAGGCAAAGATTGGTACAGATCTCGCCAGAGATTCACAAAATGAGCAGTCGCTGGTGGGTCTCGATCGCTGCAGCCCTGAGGAGTTCGCTGCCCTCAATCGTCTGCACGCGGCCTACGAAGAACGCTTTGGCTGGCCTTTTATTCTTGCGGTACGCGGCCCGCGTGGCACAGGATTGTCGCGACAAGAGATTATTCAGACTTGGGAGCGACGGCTCCTTGATTCGGAAGCCTCTGAGCGTGAGGAGTGTCTGCGGCAGATTCACCGCATCGCCGAGATGCGCCTCTATGAGCGATTCGGCATGCAGACGACAGACGGTGATCAGGTCTGGGATGACTGCCAGCGGCTCGCTGAGCACTCGGAAACGAGCGATGGCCTCACGGTCACTTTTCTCTCTCCCGCCCACCAGGCCTGCGCCGATACGCTGCAGGCGCTCTTTCGGGAAGCGGGCTGCGACGAGGTGGCACGCGATGCGATTGGCAACGTGGTGGGCCGTTATTACGGCAGTCAGGGGGCCCCAGGCCCCTTCTTGCTTACTGGCAGCCACTACGACACGGTGCGCCGTGGGGGTCGGTATGACGGACGGCTGGGCATCGTGGTGCCGCTGCAGGTGGTGCGTGGTCTTTCCTCCGTGGGCCAGCGCCTTCCCTTTGGTATCGAGATCGTTGGATTTTCCGAAGAAGAGGGCGTGCGCTATGCGGCCACCTTCTTGGGCTCGAGTGCGCTCACGGGCGGTTTTCAGGCGTCCTGGCTCGACATGGTTGATGCCCAAGGCGTGAGCCTGCGGCAGGTGCTTTCCCAGGCGGGCCTTGGCACTGAGGCCCCTGCGATCAATGCCCTTGCGCGGGACCCGAAGCGCTACCTCGGCTTTGTCGAGGTGCACATTGAGCAGGGCCCCGTGCTTAACCACAAGGGCCTTCCCCTGGGGGTGGTGACGGCGATTAACGGCAGCCTGCGGTATCGCCTGCGGCTCCGTGGACAGGCCAGCCACGCGGGCACGACGCCCATGGACCAGCGGCGCGATGCCGCCTGTGCCGCAGCGGAGATTATTCTTGCCACCGAGATGCGGGCCTGTGCGGCTCCTGGGCTGGTGGGTACGGTGGGCATGCTGCAGGTACCTCAGGGGTCGATCAATACTGTGCCTGGGCTGTGCGAACTCTCTCTCGATCTGCGTGCGCCCAATAACGAAGACCGAGATGCCTTGGCCCTAGACGTCTTGGCGGTGGTGGCCTCGGTCTGTCAGGCCCGCGATGTGCAGTTTTCTGTGGAGGAGGTTTTGCGCGCCTCGGCGGCGCCCTGCGATGCACGGCTACAGGGCCTGTGGGCCACGGCGGTGGCTGCCTTGGGACTGCCAGTGGAATATCTGCCCAGTGGGGCCGGCCACGACGCAATGAAGTTGCACGAGCGACTTCCCCAGGCCATGCTCTTTGTACGAGGGGAGAACCATGGCATCAGCCACAACCCTTTAGAGTCGACTACGCGGGAGGATATGCAACTGGCCGTGGCCGCCTTTCGGGGCTTTTGTCATCAACTGTCTGCCGGCTAAGAAGGGGACTATTTTTTATGGCTAAGCTCAGCACCCATGTTCTAGATACCTTGAGCGGTCGACCGGCTGCGGGCATGTCGGTGCGGCTTGATCGCCGTCTCGATGCTCGGGATGCCTGGGCTTCGGTGGCCCAGACCCAGACCAATGTCGACGGTCGTACTGACCGCCCATTGCTGGAAGGCGAGACGATTCCCACTGGTCGGTATCGCCTTGTCTTTGGTGTGTCAGACTATTTTCGTAGTCTGGGTCAGAGCCTGCCCCATCCGGCGTTTTTGGAAGAGGTCTCTCTGGAGTTTGGGCTGGCCGAACCGCGTGGCAGTTATCACGTGCCCCTGGTCTGCACGCCCTGGAGTTACTCCACCTACCGTGGAAGTTAAGCAGGACCGGTGTTAGGTGGTGTGTTTATTGCGTTGTTGGAATGCGTTGGTGCCTTTGAAGCTTGCAGGTGACGGAGTATGTTGATCAGTTACGACCTTTACTGGAGATTAATCATGAGAATGTTTGCAGCCGTAGTAGGAAGCCTGCTGGTCAGTGGGAGCGTTTATGCACAAACAACGATCAAATTTGCACTAGATTGGCGCTTTGAGGGGCCCGCCGCGCCCTATTTTGTGGCGATCGACAAGGGCTTCTATAAGGCCGAGGGGCTCGATGTCACAGTGGACCCCGGCTCTGGGTCGGTGGAGGGTATTAACCGCGTGGCCTCTGGCGCCTACCAATTGGGCTTTGCCGATATCAACTCGCTGGTGAAGTATCGCGACAATCCGGCCAATAGTCCCATTAGGGCCGTGCAGATGGTCTATGACACGCCCGCCTTCGCCATCATTACCCTGAAGAGAACCGGTATCAAGTCGCCAAGAGATCTTGAGGGCAAGATTCTGGGCGCGCCTGCACCCGATGGGGCCTATGCTCAGTGGCCCATTTTTGTTGAAGCCAACAAGATTGACGCCTCCAAGGTGAAGATAGAGAACGTGGGCTTTCCGGTACGCGAGCCGATGCTGGTGCAGGGTAAGGTCGATGCCATTACGGGCTTTTGGTTCTCTTCCTATATGAACCTCAAGGCCAATGGTGCGTCTGATGACGACATTGTCGTGATGCTCATGAAAGACCACGGTGTCGACCTCTATGGCAACGTGATCATCGTCAACCCAGACTTTGCGAAGGCAAATCCAAAGGCGGTCGCAGGTTTCGTTCGTGCCACCATCAGGGGGATTCAGGAGACGATTAAGTCGCCCGAGACCGCAATCGACTCTTTGATGGCCCGCAACCAGATCGCCAAGCGCGATGTCGAACTCGAGCGTCTGAAGCTCTCGATTGCTCGGAACTTTGTGACGGCAGATGTCCGTAAGAATGGCCTGGGGGGTGTCGATATGACCCGCCTGTCGCGCTCGATCGACCAGATTGGCCTGACCTTTAAGTACACCAATAAGCCCAAGGCCCAGGACATTTTCACGTCGGAGTTCCTCCCCCCGCGTGAACAGCGTCTCGTGAACTAAACCTAGTTGTTAACCCACGTTACGTAAAGGGGTGGCTGCGATGGAACCTCTGGTTGTCTTGAGTAATGTCTCCATGGCCTATGGCAAAGGAGCCTCTGCCGTGCCGGCAATTGAGGATGTCTCTCTGAATATTGCGCCGGGGGAGTTCATTGCGGTCGTTGGCCCCTCAGGCTGCGGGAAGAGCTCGCTGATGAAACTTATCAGCGGGCTGCACCCGGTGTCTAAGGGGGAGCTAAAGGTTAAGGGCGAAACAGTGACCCGCCCGCTGAAGTCGGTGGGTATGGCCTTTCAGAACAGCAACCTCTTGCCTTGGCGTACCAGTGTTGATAATGTGCTGCTGCCTCTGGAGATCGTACCGCCCCATCGGCAGCGCATCGGATCGCACCGCGCGGAGTACAAACAAAAGGCGGTCGACCTTCTCAACTCGGTGGGACTTACCGGCTTTACCGAGAAATTTCCCTGGAAGCCTGGCAGCTTTCTGGCGGCATGCAGCAGCGTGCCTCCATCTGCCGGGCCCTCATTCATGAGCCAGAGGTCTTAATGCTCGACGAACCCTTTGGGGCGCTCGATGCCTTTACCCGTGAGGAACTTTGGTGCGCCTTGCGTGATATTCATGCGGCCCGCGGCGTGACTGTCATGCTAGTGACCCACGATCTGCGTGAGGCGGTCTTTCTGGCCGACACGGTCTATGTCATGTCGAATCGGCCGGGGCGCATTGTGAAGAAATGCCGGGTCACGATTCCGCGTCCGCGGGACCTCGATGTCACCTATACCGCAGAGTTCCAAGATGTTGTCCACGAACTGCGCAGCATGATCGGAGGGAAGCACTAATGGACCGCGATGAATTCATGGTGAAGGTGGTCTCGCCGGCGGCCTTCACAATCGGGCTCTTTCTGGTCTGGGAGACTGCCTGCCGCCTCTTTTCCATTCCGCTCACGATACTGCCTGCGCCCACGGTCATCTTCGCAGCGCTTGTAGAATTTCGTGACCCGATTATCAGCAACTCTTGGGTGACGCTATGGACCACGTTGGTGGGCTTCGCATTGGCGACCGTTTTTGGTCTACTGCTGGGCATTGCTGTGGGCTGGCACAAGGCGATTTATGCAGGGGTTTATCCCCTTCTCGTGGGCTTTAACTCCATTCCAAAAGTGGCAGTGGTGCCTGTGCTCATTCTCTGGTTTGGCTTGGGAGAGATACCAGCCATACTCACTGCCTTTCTAATCTCGTTTTTTCCGATTGTGGTGAATGTGGCAACGGGTCTGGCCACTACAGAGCCAGAACTCGAGGATGTTCTTCGAGCTTTGGGTGCCTCAAAGCTGGACATCATGCGCAAGGTGGGTATCCCCCGATCTTTGCCGTATTTTTTTGGGTCCTTAAAGGTGGCCATTACTCTGGCCTTTGTCGGGGCGGTGGTCTCCGAAACTGTCGGCGCTAATAAGGGAATCGGTAAGCTCATGCTCGACGCTCAAGCAGCCTTTCAAGTTCAGATCGTCTTTGCAGGTCTTCTGGTTTTGGCGGTGCTGGGCATTCTCTTGTACATCGGCACGGCCTTAATCGAGAAACGTTTTACCGGCTGGGCATTCCGCGGACAGAACCGTTAGCCGGCTTAATTAAGGCCAGGACTCAAACTTGGGTTTGTTGCGTGTCGCCTCCCTGACCAAGGTCTACTCGACCTTAATTGCCAACGACGGCATCAGCATGGAGGTGCGGCCTGGCGAGATTCACGCGGTGTTGGGCGAAAACGGCGCCGGTAAATCCACCCTAATGAAGATGATCTATGGAGTGACGCCGCCAACCAGTGGCCAGATCATCTGGGAAGGCAGGCCGGTTCAGATTCGTTCGACCGCCCAGGCCCGTGCGCTAGGCATCGGGATGGTCTTCCAGCACTTCTCGCTTTTTGAATCTCTAACGGTTTTGGAAAACACCGCATTGGCTTTGGCCAGCAATGCCCACCGCCCTGAGCTCTCCGATCAAATCGCCAAGATCTCTGCTCACTACGGGCTGCCCGTACACCCTGACCGGCTGGTGCACGATCTCTCGGTCGGCGAACGGCAGCGGGTTGAGATCATTCGATGCCTACTGCAAAAGCCCCGGCTTTTGATTATGGATGAGCCCACCTCCGTGCTAAGCCCGAGTGCGATTGAGAAGCTTTTTGAGACGCTTCGGACCATTAGTCGAGAGGGCTGCGCAATTCTCTATATCAGCCATAAGCTCGATGAGATTCGATCGCTATGTGATACCGCCACGATTCTTCGGGCGGGCCGGGTCACGGGCAGCTGCATACCGCGAAACGAGACTCCGCAGTCGCTTGCCAAAATGATGATTGGCAAAGAATTTGATCGACCCCGGCGCGCCCCTCTTGCCTCGGGTGAGAGGGTGCTCGCCCTTAATCAATGCTCGAAGGTGGCAGGCTCTCCCTTCGGTGTCGATTTGCGGGGCATTCACTTCAGTGTTCAAGCCGGGGAAATTCTTGGGATCGCGGGTATTTCGGGAAATGGCCAAAACGAACTTTGTGAAATTCTCTCAGGCGAAGTTTTGGCCGACTCCGCTGATGCGATTGAATTATTGGGCGCTCCTATTGGTCTGGCAGATGTGGAGACGCGACGATCTCAGGGCCTTGCCTATGTGCCCGAGGATCGGCTGAGCCGGGGGTCGGTGACCAGCATGTCATTGGCGGAAAATCTGATGCTCACAGGCGCCATTGCCTTGGGCCTTGCAAAGGGCGGCATGCTTCAGCTTTCTAAGGCCTCTGTAATGACCCAAGATTGCATTGATCGTTTCAACGTTAAGGCGTCGGGGCCTCATGCCGCTGCCGGATCCCTGTCGGGCGGTAATTTGCAAAAGTTTATTGCAGGAAGAGAGATGCTCCAAAAGCCCAGAGTCATGATCTGTGCCCAGCCGACTTGGGGCGTGGATGTGGGTGCCACGGCGTTTATTCGGCAGTCATTGATCGACCTTGCACGGTCCGGCTGCGCGGTGATTGTCATCTCTGAGGAGCTCGAAGAACTCTTCGAGGTGAGTGATCGCATTGCGGTTTTATCCCAAGGCAGGCTCTCGCCGGTTAAACCACTCTCAGAAACAACTGTGGAGCAGATCGGATTGTGGATGGGCGGGATGTGGCGAGAGAGCGAAAATGCCACGGCTTGAACTGCGCCCCAGCGCTTCGCAATGGATGCGCTATGGCTCCCCCGTGATCGCCGTCTTACTCACGATTTTCTCAGGATTGGTTATTTTTGCTCTGCTGGGTAAGGATCCGATTCGGGGCTTTGAGGTATTTTTTCTATACCCCCTGAGAAGTTTTTATCACATTTCGGAACTCCTGCTAAAGGCCACACCGCTCGCCATCTGCGCGATTGGACTTGCGATTGGATTTAGAGCCAATGTCTGGAACATCGGCGCAGAAGGCCAGTTCATTTTGGGAGCAATTTTCGCAACTGGTATTGCCCTTTTTTTTGGTGAAATACCTGTAATCACCCTGGTGCTAATGATGCTGGCGGGAATTCTTGGTGGAGCCTTCTGGGCGTCAATCGCTGCATTCTTAAAGACCCGATTCAATACCAGCGAGATATTGGTCTCTCTGATGCTGGTCTACGTGGCGGAGCTTTTGGTTTCATGGTTTGTCTTTGGTCCCTGGAGAGATCCGCAAGGATTTAATTTTCCGCAGACCGAGGTTTTTGAAAGCACTGCACTACTGCCCAGGCTTTTTGATGGCGCTCGCTTAAATCTTGCACTTGGATTTGCGATCGTGCTTTTGATTGCGGGCCATATTTTGTTTGCTAGAACCCATCTCGGATTCAAAATGCGGGTGGCCGGTGAGTCGCCTTCCGCTGCTGGCTATGCGGGTATTTCAACAGCGAAGATGACCTGGGTAGGTCTTGTTGTGGGGGGAGCCTGCGCTGGCCTTGCGGGTATGGCGGAGGTGGCTGGTCCCGTGGGCCAGCTGACCGACAAAGTAGGAAGCGGCTACGGCTTTGCTGCGATCATCATTGCATTTGTCGGCCGATTAAATTCACTGGGTATTGGTCTTGCATCTTTGCTGATGGCACTTTTTTATATTGGCGGTGAGCAGGCCCAGCACCCGTGGGCCAGCTGACCGACAAAGTAGGAAGCGGCTACGGCTTTGCTGCGATCATCATTGCATTTGTCGGCCGATTAAATCCACTGGGTATTGGTCTTGCATCTTTGCTGATGGCACTTTTTTATATTGGCGGTGAGCAGGCCCAGCAATACCTCGGTGTGCGGGGCTCGATTTCCAAGGTCTTTCAGGGTTTACTACTTTTTTATTTGCTGGCGGTGGATGTTCTGATTCGTTATAGGGTGAGATTCTCATGACCGCAGATCTCTTGACCTCGATTCTTTTCGCCACGGTGGTGGCAGGCACTCCGCTGGTTTTGGTGGCCCTTGGCGAGCTGGTCTGCGAGAAATCCGGCATGCTGAATTTGGGCGCTGAAGGCATGATGGCCTTGGGCGCAGTCGGTGGCTTTATTGCGACGTTTTTAACTGGCTCGGTATGGTTTGGTGTTACTGCAGGCATGTTGGCTGGCGCGCTGCTTGCGCTCATATTCGGTGTGATCACGATTAACCTCATGGCCAACCAGGTGGCAACCGGCTTAGCGGTTGCGATATTCGGGGTAGGACTGGCGGCCTTTATCGGCAAGCCGTTTGAGTCCCAGGTGATTCCCGCAACACCGGTGATCGTCATTCCACTGCTCTCGGAGATCCCCATTCTGGGTAAGATTTTTTTCCAGCAGCAGTCCTTGGTCTACTTGACCTGGATTGTTTTCGGCGGCCTGGTCTGGTTTCTTGCGAAGACCCACGGAGGACTGATTCTAAAAGCAGTAGGGGAATCGCCAGCGTCGGCGCATGCCGTCGGTATTTCCGTCAATGGGGTTCGGTACTTGGCTGTGCTCTTTGGTGGTGCGATGGCGGGTCTCGGTGGTGCGTTTCTGTCGGTTTTTTACACTCCAATGTGGACAGAGGGAATGATTGCGGGTCGAGGCTGGATCGCTCTGGCGCTTGTGGTTTTTGCAACCTGGCGGCCTTGGCGAGTGTTGCTCGGAGCCTATTTGTTTGGGGGGGTGCTGATCAGCCAATTCTTTGTACAATCGTCCACGTTACAGATCAACGTGCCGGCCCAGTTTTTGTCGGCACTCCCATACCTAGCAACGATTGGAGTCCTTGTTTTGATTTGCAGGAATCCGCAGATGATTCGTATTAATTCCCCAGCCTCGCTCGGAAGGCCATTCCGCGCGGACTAATGTTGTTAACCATGAGAAAGGGTTGTGTATGACTACTCGTCGACAGTTTGTTCAGGCCTCGGTGGCAGGTGGTACTCTGGTCGGCCTTGGTATTCCCGCGTTGGCACAGACTTCTGGTCCACTAAAAATCGGATTCGTCTATGTCAGTCCAATTGGTGATGCAGGCTGGACAACCCAGCATAATCTTGGCCGCCTGGAGATGGAAAAGACTCTAGCTGGGAAGATATCAACTTCCTTTGTCGAAAAGGTCACCGAAGGCGCAGACACCGAGCGCGTGATTCGTGAGATGGCAAATAGCGGCCATCGGCTGATTTTTGCAACCAGCTTTGGCTATATGAATGCTGTCGAGAAGGTCTCCAAGGAGTTTCCCAAGGTGGCTTTTATGCATGCCACTGGCTATAAGTCGGGTCCGAACTTTGGCAATTACAACGCACGCTTCTACGAGGGCCGCTACATTGCTGGGATGGTGGCAGGTCGCATGACCAAGAGCAATGTGCTGGGCTATGTTGCTGCTTTCCCGATTCCTGAGGTGCTTCAAGGTATTAATTCGTTCACTCGCGGCGCACGCAGCGTGAATCCCAAGATTGATGTCCGCGTGATTTGGGTCAACAGCTGGTACGACCCAGGCAAAGAGCGTGAGGCGGCGATGACTTTGATTGCTCAGAAGGCAGATGTATTAACTCATCACACAGATTCAACCGCTGTTGTGCAGGCCGCCGAAGAAAGGGCGGTATTTGCTTGTGGCTATCACTCCGACATGTCAAAGTATGGTCCCAAGGCCCATCTGACGGCGACCACCCATCACTGGGGAGCGTATTACACCAAAATCGCCCAGGAAGTGATTGCAGGAACCTGGAAAGCCGGCACCATCTGGGGCGGCATGAAGGATGGTTTCATCAAGATGGCTCCTCTCAACGCGAATATTCCAGCCGCTGTTAAAGATCAAGTCACCAAGGTCGAAGCGAATATCCGCGCAGGGAAGTTCCATCCCTTCTCTGGCTCGGTGATGGATCAGGGTGGCAAGGAGCGTCTTGGCACCGGCAAGACCATGTCGGATGAAGAACTCGGTAAGATGGATTATTACGTCCAAGGCGTCACCTCGAACCTACCCAAATCTTGATCGAAGTTGTAGCGCCAGAGTCCGTTGGAATCCGCGGACATGTTGTTCATTTCCTCTCCGATCCGTCTCTAGCCGGATCGGAGGCGGTACAGAGTTTTTCCGATGGTGTCGTTGTTATTGAAAATGGGCTCATTGTTGCCTGTGGACCATATGGCGATTCGGCATCAGCCTTCTCTGCATGCCGTGTGCAGCATCACCATCCGGGGTGCTTTGTGTTGCCGGGGTTTGTCGATACGCACACCCATTTTGCACAGACTGACATCATCGCGAGCCCGAGCCCTTCATTGCTTGAGTGGCTGGACCAATATACGTTCCCCGAGGAAGCCAAGTTCTCGAACTCAGCGCATGCTCAAGCGGTGGCCCGATTTTTTATTCGGGAACTGCTGAGGCATGGAACGACAACGGCATCGGTTTTTTCGACGGTGCATACCGAATCTTGCGATGCACTCTTTCAAGCAGCCCATGATTGCGGGATGCGCATGATTGCCGGTAAGGTCCTTATGGATCGCAACGCACCACACTACCTCTGCGATACTGCGTTGGACGGAATAGAATCGTCTTACGCCTTGGTTGATCGTTGGCATAACCGTGGACGACTGAGGTATTCAGTAACGCCTCGCTTTCTTCCCACATCCACTGACAGGCAATTAGAGCTTGCAGCGGAGATGTATCGACAGATACCTAACCTGCATCTGCAGTCTCATGTTGCCGAAAATGAAGCCGAAGTCGCGTGGGTTAAAGAACTCTATCCGAAGTCACGGAGTTACCTGCAAGTCTATGAGGACTTTGGTCTTCTGGGGCCGAGAGCGACATATGCCCATTGCATCTGGTTTGACGACGACGACCGCAGGCGGATGGCAGCAACGCAGACCGCGGTCGCGTTCTGTCCCACCTCGAATTTGTTTTTGGGCTCTGGCTTGTTTGATCTAAAAGCCGCCCGATTGCATCACTTAACAGTGGGGTTGGCGACCGATGTAGGCGGGGGAACAAGTTTCTCGATGCTTCGAACGATGCAAGAGGCCTATAAGGTGGCCCAACTCAAGGGACTGACGATGACGGCAGAGGAGTGTTTTTATCTGGCCACGCTCGGTGGTGCCAAGGCCTTGGGTTTAGACAACATGATTGGGAGCCTTGAGCCTGGGAAGGAGGCCGACCTGATTGTTATTAATCCCGAGGCCACCGCGCTCTCCGGCCGCAGAATGCAGTCCGCAAAGACTGTTGGGGAGCAGTTATTTATTGTGATGATGTTGGGTGATGAGCGCATGATTGAGCAGACTTACATTCAGGGGAAAGCCATGTTGGCCCCCGCAGAGCGATAGTCACCTCATTCAAACCTTGAGGCAACCCTTCTCCTTCAGGAATTTAACAATCTCACTTACTCCTTCGCCTGTTTTGAGATTGCTCATTACCCAGGGACGATTCGGTCGCATTGCGCTTGTGTCTCTTCGCATCACGTCAAGATTCGCTCCCACATATGGAGCTAAATCGGCTTTGTTAATCACAAATAGATCGCTGCGGGTGATCCCAGGGCCGCCTTTACGAGGAATCTTCTCTCCTCCTGCCACATCGATGACGTAGATAGTCAGGTCCGAAAGTTCTGGACTGAAGGTTGCCGCGAGGTTGTCTCCTCCGGATTCAATGAAAACCAAATCTAAACATGGAAACCTCTCTTGCATCGAATTGACAGCCTCCAGGTTAATCGAAGCGTCCTCTCGGATTGCTGTGTGAGGGCATCCGCCGGTCTCCACGCCAAGTATTCTCTCTGCAGGTAGCGCGTTGCAGGCCACCAAAATCCGTGCATCTTCTTTGGTAAAAATGTCATTTGTTACAACCGCGAGCTCGTATTGATCACGCATCGCTTTGCAGAGCACTTCAATCAGCGTTGTCTTCCCAGAACCAACAGGTCCACCCACTCCGACGCGGAGGGGTCCCGCCTTGGGTTGGATGGCGTCCTCAATACGGGGCAGTGGATTCTTCGACACTTATCCTAGCTTCGAAATATGCGGCTATATTGCGTTTCATGTTGCGAGCTTGCAATCGCAAATCCAGTAGTCGCGCTACCGAAATTCCTCGCGGTGCGCGCTTGGGCGGCCTCAGTTGCATTAACAAGTTGTAGATGCATATCTTGCAGTAATGCCTGAGCTTGCGTCTGGCCGAGAGGCAGATGCTTGACGGCCGTAAGGACCTGATTCTCGAGCCAAGACCATGCAAACACCAGCATCCCCGCCGTGACGGGCAGACTTACAACGGCGCAAAGTGCAGAATGGGCAGCGGTATATGTCCAGGGTCGGGATAAAGTGAGACCGCCAAGCCATCGACTGGGGTCCCAAATGGAGTGTAATTTTGCAAGGGACTCCCCCATCTGCGTAGACTCTTGTCTCAACTCAGCAGTCTCCTTCAGAGCATAGATTCGTTCGTTCAGTTTGCCCACCTTCCCTGGATTTCGATTCTCAACTGCCTGATACACCAAACTCCAGAAAATGAGCTCTTGCCGGGCGAAATTGAGCTGAAAAGAATCCAAGATCCACGCCCTCACCGTTGCAAGGTCCGAGACAATCCGATTCTCTATCGCCCACTCAAGTCCCTGAGAATAGGCAAAGCCGCCAATCGGGAGTGCAGGGCTGCCAAACTGAAGGGCGACGAGAAGATCAGGGGGTCTTACCAGCATGCGCCTGACGAGAGAGGACCTCACCGAGATTACCAAAGTCGAAGTCCTCCGCAATAAAATTGCCATGGCTGTCACTCAAGTCATGACTCTCATGGTTGTGCTTGATCCCACCTTGGTAAGGACCCGCCTCGGGGTCAAAGGCCAGCGATACGATCTTCACGTCACCACCCAAGCGACGCGCGAGGTCTGCCCGAACCGCGTCACTCTCGATCCAAATAGCATTTTCAGAGAGCATAAGAGGCGTATGCCGGTTTCCAAAGTGATAAGCGATTCGCATGAGCGTAAGTGCGCTGGAACTCGTGACCTCAAGCACAATCTCTGCCGCACTCTGAATCTCTACACAGAAACCATCGTCTGATGCCAAGAGGTCTCCGTTTCTCATTGGCTCACCCCTCTGAAGAAGGATTGCTGCTGTCTCGCCATTTGACAACACAACCGCAAGTCGCGATCTTTGTCTCTCCTGCCAGCCCAGCGTGACGGTTGCTGTGGCCACGCAACTCGAAACCGGCCCAAGATTCTGTGTCAATCGAATCGGCATTGTTCGATATTCAAAATAGAAAATAGCGCTGCGCCATTGGTAACACCCTTGCCGGTTCACAATCGAGCAGTCTGCCGTCTGCGTATACCCGATAGTCCTCTGGGCTAACGGTTATCAATGGCGTGGCGTCATTCAGAATCATGTCTGTCTTAGATATGCACCTAATCTCATGTGTTGCCGAGACCAATTTGCTCAATCCAAGTCGATCGGGAAGGTTACCCGTCATTGCGGACTGGGATAGAAACGTAATCGATGAATGTGGGATGGCAGAGTGGGCGGCAGCAAATTGGGGTCGATAGTGAACTGGCTGCGGGGTGGGGATCGACGCATTGGGATCTCCCATAACAGCCATCGCAATCATTCCCCCCTTTAGGATGGTGTGGGGCTTTACACCAAAATAAGCGGGTTGCCAAAGAACGAGGTCAGCGAACTTTCCAACCTCGACCGACCCTACCTCATGAGCGATTCCATGTGTTAGTGCCGGATTAATTGTGTACTTGGCAACGTAACGCTTGATTCGACCATTGTCGTGTTCCGCGGGATCGGACAGCCCGTTGCTATTGAGTGAGCCAAACTGGACCTTCATCTTGTGGGCTGTCTGCCAGGTGCGCAGTATGACTTCACCGACACGGCCCATGGCCTGACTATCTGAGCTAATCATTGAAAAGGCGCCCATATCGTGAAGCAGATCCTCTGCTGCTATTGTTTCTTTGCGGATACGGCTCTCAGCGAATGCCACATCCTCTGCTATCGAGGCATCGAGATGATGACAGACCATGAGCATGTCGAGATGCTCATCGACGGTGTTGACTGTATAAGGACGGGTTGGGTTGGTTGAGGAAGGCAAAACATTCTTCAGGCCACAGACCTTGATGATGTCTGGCGCGTGGCCACCGCCTGCACCTTCCGTGTGATAGGTGTGAATCGTTCGTCCTTTGAATGCTGAAATCGTCGCCTCGACGAACCCAGACTCATTGAGGGTGTCGGTATGAATGGCGACCTGGGTGTCTGTTTCATCAGCAACGGTAAGACAGGCATCGATTGCGGCTGGCGTTGTTCCCCAATCCTCGTGGAGTTTCAATCCGATGGCTCCAGCCTCTATCTGCTCACGCAAGGGTTCTTTCTTTGAGGCGTTTCCCTTTCCGAGAAAGCCTAGATTCACGGGGTAGGAGTCTGAGGCCTGAAGCATTCGGGCGAGATGCCAGGGCCCGGGAGTGACAGTTGTAGCGAATGTCCCAGTGGCGGGCCCTGTACCACCTCCAATCATCGTGGTAATTCCACTGACCAGAGCCTCCTCAATTTGCTGGGGACAGATAAAGTGAATGTGTGTATCGATTCCACCGGCTGTTAAAATGAGCCCCTCGCCTGCTATAACTTCGGTCCCAGGCCCAATAATAATAGTGACCCCTGGTTGGATATCCGGATTACCAGCCTTTCCGATTCCGCTAATTCGCCCCGCCTTGATTCCGATGTCCGCCTTTACAATTCCCCACCAGTCGATGATCAGCCCATTGGTAATTACGGTGTCCGCGCAATCCTTGCTTATTCGCTGCGACTGGCCCATTCCGTCTCGGATCACTTTGCCACCCCCGAACTTCACCTCTTCTCCGTAAATTGTGAAGTCTTTCTCAACGCAGGCGAAAAGTTCTGTGTCTGCCAATCTGACCCGATCACCAACAGAGGGCCCAAACATCTCAACATAGGCTCGCCTCGAGATCTTCAATCGGAAAGTTTCCCCATAATTCTTCCTTGGAAGCCAAAGACCAGACGATCTCCGGCCAAAGAAACGAGTTCAACTTCCCTCTGTTGCCCTGGCTCGAAACGCACAGCAGTCCCAGCAGGAATGTTCAATCGAAACCCAATGGTCTCCTCTCGATTGAATCCCAGTGCGGTATTCGTTTCATAAAAATGATAATGAGAGCCCACTTGCACTGGCCTGTCACCGGTGTTTGAGACCAATAATTTTCTAGTTGTCCTCCCAACGTTCAGTTCAATATCGCCTTCATGGCAAATAATCTCCCCTGGAGTCATCTCGTTTTTCCTCGAGCGCTGACGAACCTCCAAATACCCAGCAGCAGAACTAGGAGAATCGCAACTATGACATCTCCGTTTTCCTCAATGAAGTGCTCGAGTGCATGAAGAATGGCGGGGCTCTGGCTTTCATGCGCCAGAAGGGGGCGGGAAGTTACCCAAAAAATAAGCATGAGAACGATACGCATCGCAGAATTCTTTATTGAATGGGCTGATGAATGGTGACTAGTTTGGTTCCATCGGGGAAGGTTGCCTCGACTTGGATGTCGGGGATCATCTCTGCCACGCCCTCCATTACATCTGAGCGGCTAAGGATGGTTTTACCTCTGTGCATGAGTTGAGCAACCGATTGACCGTCTCTTGCCCCCTCCAAGATCTCTGCACTGATTAAAGCAATCACCTCTGGAACATTCAGTTTCAGGCCACGTTGCTTTCTTCTCTCGGCAACTAGGGCGGCGGTAAAAATCAAGAGCTTATCCTTTTCTCTGGGGGTCAAATTCATTGTAGTTGTTCTCTAGTCGATATCTCTCTAAGTGGCCCATATTCTCAGTGGAACTGCAGGCTTGGCAAGGACACGTGGTCGCAGAGTTCTCCAAGCATTGATGCGAGATTGTCTGGATGTCCAACTATCGCTCAATAACCGGCCCACCAGCAACCTGGGCGACAGGATGCTCCAAGCGATATCTGGGCAGGCACGGCGCGTATTGCTTTGATCCTCCTCTGTCCAGTAATCATCGTCTCGAAGCACGGCCCAAATGGAACTCGTCGTAGATTGGCAATTCAACCCAAGGGGCGAGGCCAATGCGCGGTCTTCTCCATCCAAATTCAAACGCTCTTCCCACTCCAACAACCCATCCAGACGCAAGCGGATCGACTGGGCGAAGTGCCCTTGAACAAATCTCTCCCCCGATGCTCCTCTGCCCATGACCAACCCGTCCCAACCAAGCATTCTTGCCGAAGGCGCCACACTCATCGAGATAAGAGAGGCGGCTAGGGCTCGATCGAATACTATCCCCTCCTGCGGAAGCCATTCAAGGTCCCCTCTGATGTTCATATGCACCCTTTGTATCGCGACGGGACCATGGGATCCGTACCATTTTGTTGCGCCCGGGGTTGTGATGATTGCGTGCGCATGCCG